>Ga0114946_10002735_pt1 | contig 12047 bp, 7 predicted proteins | sample WalLakDeSediment_FD_88676 | JGI IMG/M metagenome (GOLD analysis project Ga0114946, IMG submission 88676) | Lake sediment microbial communities from Walker lake, Nevada to study Microbial Dark Matter (Phase II) - Walker Lake 11/02/13 Deep Sediment | ecosystem: Environmental > Aquatic > Freshwater...
AGAATCTGGAACTCAATCCTTTTGCTGGCGCCTTCACCATCCTCCGCGATTTTCTTCGCCAAGTCGACACAGAGACAGATGAGGGCAGACTGAAATTCCTCTCTCAGCTCCAGATTTTCATCCAGGCCAGGAGCTCCTGACATGCCATTGGCCAACAACAACACCGTGTCATTCGTGCTGGTGTCCCCATCCACCGTAACCGCGTTGAAAGACCCATCCACGGCCTCCTGCAGCATCGATTTCAGACATTCGGGAGAGGCCTTCGCGTCCGTAGTCACAACCGAAAGCATCGTGGCCATATGAGGAGCGATCATGCCCGATCCCTTGGCCATTCCGGCAATGGAACATCGGAGCTTCTGGGTCAACTGCACCGCCAACATCTTGGGCCTGGTATCCGTGGTCATGATCGATTGAGCTGCCGCCATGGCCCCGGTACGGGAAAGCTCCTCCGTCGCTGTTGGAAGAGCAGCCAGGATCTTTTCCGTGGGAAGAGAAATCCCAATCACACCGGTGGAAGCAGGCAGGACCTCCCTGGGATCACATCCCAAAAGCTGTGCGACCCTTCGTGTCACTCGTCGTGCGTTCTCATCCCCCTGTGGACCTGTACAGGCATTCGCGTTTCCACTGTTCACGACCACTGCCTTGGCATAACCTTTAGTAGATGACAAATGCTCCTTACAGATACGGACCGGGGACGCGCACGCTCGATTCGTGGTAAAACATCCGCAGGCCGAACAGGTCGTATCCGATACGATCAGACAGAGATCCAGTTTCTGATTCCCTTTCAATCCAGCCGCGACTGCAGAGGCTCGAAAGCCCATGGGGGCACAGATTCCCCCATCCACTGATCTCCAACTCATATTCCATCCCCTTGACTCATTCAAAGAAGACGTTGCTTCGCGAGGCTCGCCGCTCCGATCACTCCAGCATCGTTACCTAGAACGGCAGGCACTATGGACACTCTTTGGGAGAGAGCGGACATCGCGTAGGATTGAACCCAATGACGAATAGGCGAGAAAAGCTTCTCCCCGGCTTTGGCAACACCACCACCGATGGCAATCACTTCCGGAGCGAGTAGGTTGATGACCGTGACCAAGGCGGATCCAAGATATTCACCTGTCTCACGCCAGATCTCTTCGGCCAACCGATCTCCCTCGTCCGCCGCCATGCTGAGAATCTCAGGGGTAATCTTCCCGCGATCCCCAGAAACACGGTTCAACACCTGGGTCTTCTCCCCTCGGTCCACGCGTTGAAGAAATCGCTCCACGATAAACTTATTGCCCACAAGACGTTCCAGGCATCCCTTTCCTCCACAGGCGCAGGGCGCTCCGCCGTGTTGCACCACGATATGTCCAATTTCTACCGCGGATACGCCTTCGGGCTGATAGGGTTGTTGTGATAAAACCAGTCCGCCGCCCACACCGGTACCCAACGTGATCCCCAGCAAACTGTTGGCGCCTCGTCCAGCGCCCCAAAGACATTCAGCCAAGGCCATAACATTTCCATCATTGTCCGCGAATACAGGCAATCCAAATTCGTCGCGAAGCGTTGCCGCCAAGGTCACGTGTTTCCAGCCCGGGAAATTCGTCAAATCATACACGTCCCCTGTTCCGGGATCGACCAATCCCGGCGCCCCGACCCCAATGCCCACAACATGCTCGGTTTTCACCCGCTCAACCGCTTCCCTGATCTTGTCCAAGACCGCTTCGACTCCAGCTTGCGCATCCGTTGCCACCGAGTACCGTCCCATAATCTGTCCCTCATCTGAGACAAGGGCAGATTTGATATAGGTGCCTCCCAAATCCACTCCCACAAGCAAACGTTTTGTCACCTTGTCCATCGTGGTCCTTCACTTCTCGCTCGTAGCCCCTTCACGTGAGCGCCTTCTCAGTATCGTAATCGAAAAAATGTGCTTTGTTCATATCCAGAGCCAGTTCGATCTCATCGTTCACATCCACTCGAACCATGGGATCCACACGCACCTGAATCGTGTTGCCGTGGGTTGTGAGATACAGGTAAATCTCAGCGCCCATGGGTTCAACAATCTCCACAGTGGCTCGAAGTCTAGCATCGCATGAGGAGCCTTCGGTCACCGGGATGAAATGTTCCGGCCGTATCCCAAGAACCACCTGTTTATTGATCTGGCTGTTCACTCGATCCTTAAAAGAATCCGGGATGGCCAACATGATCCCTTCCTTCTTGAAGACAAGTCCCCCATCCTGGCCGACAATCATACCCTCGAGAAAATTCATGGGTGGTGTGCCAATGAATCCGGCGACAAAGCGATTTACAGGATGATTGTAGAGCGTCAGAGGATCGGCAACCTGTTGCACGAATCCATCTTTCATCACGACAATCCGCTCCCCCATGGTCATGGCCTCGGTTTGGTCATGCGTCACGTAAATCATGGTAGCCTGAAGCCGAGTATGAAGCTTGCTAATCTCGCCTCTCATCTGTACTCGAAGCTTCGCATCGAGATTGCTCAAAGGCTCATCGAAAAGAAATACCTTCGGATGTCTGACAATGGCCCTGCCCACAGCCACCCTCTGACGTTGCCCACCGGACAGGGCTTTGGGTTTCCTGTCCAGTAAATCTTCAATTCCCAGGATTTGAGCCGCCTCCTTCACCCGTTCCTCGATCTGGGCCTTGGGATATTTCCTCAGCTTGAGCCCAAAGGCCATGTTCTTATACACGGTCATGTGAGGATACAGCGCGTAGTTCTGAAATACCATGGCAATATCCCTGTTCTTGGGAGGAATGTCATTGACCAATTGGTCGCCAATATAGACCTCCCCTGAGGTGATCTCCTCGAGTCCTGCCACCAGTCTAAGCGTTGTAGATTTACCGCATCCGGACGGACCAACGAGAACGAGGAACTCTTTATCCTTGATCTCCAAACTCACATCGGCTACCGCCTGAACTCCGCCGGGAAAGGTCTTGTTCACATCCTTGAGAACTACCTGAGCCATCGCATCCTCCCACCACTCCAGTACCAGCGGTCAACGTCCTGGGAATCATGAAAAACACTTCGGACAGACCGGGTTTGAGCCCCGGTCTCTCCCACGAGTAAACGTTCAGGAATCGTGTCCAAACTGCATATGATAGGCCCTGATGCCATCCTAAATCAAGGGAAGTTCGAGAAAACCTTTCTCAGAGGGCGCCTGAGGTCCGGCGAAGCGATCTCGATCAGGGAGCGAATCGCCTCTGCCGGGGTCTTGCCCGCAAGATTGGTGACTCCATATGGAGTCACCACATACATGCGACCCAATGAATAGGGAGTGATCTCAGCCAAGGCCGCCCTGGTAAAAGCGCGCCAACGAATTCTGGGAGCCAACGCAGGCACACAACGACCCCAACGATCCATTTCCATATCGGTCAAACACCCAATGAACACGCCTTGCTGATCCTCAGCGACGCCGCGCAAAGCGATAGACAAAAGACCCGGTCCTGCCACGGCAGCGCACTCTCTACCTTCACAGAGGATCCTGAGTTGAAAATCAAGGCCACTGATCTTTGAGACAACGACTGTCCCATGAAAACGGGAAGCTCTGAACATATCCTTGCTACGGGCCAGATGCACGTCTTCGCGCCCATCCAACCAGCGATAAAAGGCTTCATCTCCCATGGCATGAGTCCCCACCATCTTGCCCTCCAAGATCGAACTCTGGGCTCCAGGAGCCACGAAACCCTGGAATTTGCCGGCATCGAAGAGGTTTCTGTGCAGGTGACTCAGCAGATCAGCCGAACCCCAACCCTCCCATGACGAGTCCTGGATGATTCTCTCCGCTATGCCGCAGCACAGAGAGTTCTGTTCAAGGTACAATGCTTTTCCCCGCTCGTAGGAAAGGATCTCCATGACTCGCCCAAGAAAGGGACAGTCTACAATGGATACCCCGGACGGCGTGAGATCGGGAAGTCCGCCTTCCCCTATCATCATGTTCACACCTCTTTGTTCCATTTCTCGAAGGGTCATCTCGACTGCCTGATCTTGAGATTGAATTGTGGGCATATTGGGAAGAAGTTCCAGAAATACCTGTATTCCATTCCTTCCCGCACACTGTGTCACGGCGTCCTTGATGTAGTCACATCCGATTCCAAAGTTCAAATTTCCGTCCCCAGACTCTCCCACTTGAGCGATGATCTTCACAGGCCGCTGTTCGGCCGCTTTCAAGACAAAATCCACCATCCTGCTTTCCAACAATGGAGCCACGGAGGGTATCGTGCCGCGAGACAACAGGCGATCCAGCCTGAATCCGTTCCGTCCAGGCCGATTCAGTACCTGAAATGGCACCAGAGAGATTTCCGCCTTCCTGCACGCACGCAAACCCGAACTCGCGGATCCATCCAACACTCCCCCAACCAGGGATACTTGTCGGCATCCAGCCTCTCTCGTCCTCTTGGCCACGGAAATCAAGAAAGGGTTCGAGATCCAGTGCGTTCTTCCCACGACAATAAGCGTATTCGAACACAAGTCACCCAACCCATGGACTGGCATCGCCATCTCTTCCACGACTTCCTCGGCATCTGGAACCACACTGCTCTGGATTTCATCCATCTCCTGGACCATAGAAACGCTCCAATGCTTGGGCACCCTTGAACTCTCCCACCACCCAGAGGAGTCTGGCGCAAGCCAGGGCCTGATCATACAGTCCCTGAATCATCTCCATCTTGGCCTGAGCCAGTCCTGCTTGAGCTTCCATAACGTCCAACGTCGTAGCAAGACCCACCTCATAGTTGTTTTGCGCGATCCGAAGGGCCTCTTCGGCACGATCCATATTACCTTCCATCGCATCGATCACCTTCTTGGCCACAGCGATCATGTCCACATTGGACACAATTTCCAGTCGAACCTGATCCATGGCAGCCTTCAGCGAATTCTCCATCGCTTCCAGATTGGCGCGCTCTTCTCGAACAAGGGACTGGGTCTCAAACCCGTCGAACAAAGACCACGAGAGGGCCAGTCCCATGGACCATGCCTCTGCATCCTGGCCGAAGAGCTCGCTTTCCACGGTGCTGGAGGTGCCATAGTGTCCCATATACATGACCGAAGGTTTGTTCCTGGCAGCCTTGAGCAGGATAGAAGTCTTCAACATTTCGATCTGTTCCCTCAGTTTAGCGATGTCAACGCGATTCGCCAAGGCCACCTCGGTCAAGAACTCCAAATCCAGTGAAAAATCGATATGCCGTTCCAGTTCGCCTTCCAATCGTATCCTCGCTGAGGGAGCGCGTCCCAAGAGAACATTCAAGCGGCTTTCAGCCTCCACAACCTCTCGCCCATAACGAAGCAGAAGAGGTCTCGCGTTGGCCACATTGACTTCGCTTCTCAATACATCGAATTCCGTGGCCATACCCACCTGGAGCCGCTGCCTGGCTCTCTGCAAATGTTCTTCATTGAGCTGGAGATAATAGCCAGCCACCACCTTCTTCGCCTCAGCGAGAAGAACATCACAGAAGGTCTTGGTCACCTCAAAACTCAAGGCTTGTCTGAGTTCTTCCAAAGACATCTCCGCCAGACGGATCTCCCGCAGGGCCAACTGTTCCGCCCGGTCAAGTCGCCACCATGTAAAGATCGGACCCTGCAACTCTATCTTGCCTTCATACATGGGATAGGCACTTCCGGAAAAAGGTCCATCGCCTCCAAAAAGAGAAACATCCATTCCCATTTGAGCGCTCAAAGACTGAAAGGCATTCTCGTCCATGGACCCAAACTGTCCCCCTGCCTTTTGTCGGATCCCGGCCACAGACAAGGACACGTTCGGATACCGCTTGGCCCGGGACGCGGCCCTCGCGTACAGTTTACTATCGATGATTTTGAGGGACGCGAGGATGTTTGGATTTTCCCGCAGCGCCAACTCAATCGCCGCGGGAAGCGAAAGGGACGAATCGGATTCCTCTGTCCACGCGTTCCCATGCAAAAGAACCATGAGGAGTAGGAGAGGAACAACGGCTTTGCCCTTGTTTCCGCGCCGGACATTCTTCAGCTTCTCCACCCCCAGATACATACATGGAACCAGAAAGAGCGTTAGGATCGTTGCAAGGGCCAAACCGAAGATGACCGCCGTGGCCATACTGCCCCACCACTGACTGCTCGCGGTCCCTTCCCAATCGACGCTTAGAGTCCTAACATCGAGACTGATACCCATGGCCATAGGCATGAGACTCAACATGGTCGTTACGGCAGTCAGCATCACCGGTCGAAATCGGGTGGCTCCAGCGGTCACCAACGCTTCCATCAGATCCATGCCTCGCTCCCTTAACTTCCCGATGTAATCGATCAACACAATCGCATTGTTGACCACAACGCCCGCCAAACTGATACAACCAATTCCTGTCAAAATAACCCCAAACGGTCGATCCAGAACCAGAAGACTGATCAGAACGCCCATAAAGGACAGAAGCACCGAAAACAGGATAATCAGAGGCTGAAGAAGAGAATCGAACTGTGTGACAAGCACCAAGGCAATCAACAAAACCGCGGCCATAAAGGCCTTCTTCAAGAAATCGATGGCCTCCACCATCATCTTGTTCTGTCCAGTATATTCGATCCTGTATCCTGGGGGCAGGCCCATGTCACTCAAGCGACCCTGTACGTCGCGAAGGACATCATCGGCCAGCCTTCCCACAACGTCTGCCTCCACCGTGATTTGCCTCTTCTGATCCGATCTCTTGATCGAGCCGAATCCTCCTGCATGGACGATATCCACCAGGCTTCTCATAGGAACAGGACGTCCCATCCTGTCAGAAACAGTGAGAGATGTCAGTTCCTCCAAGGAATCCCTGGTTTGCCTGGGCAACCGGACCACGATGTCATATTCGTCGTTACCATCCCTGAACTTGCCCACGTCCATTCCGTGCACAGCCATTCTCAAGGTCCTGGAGATCGCCGATGTATCCACGCCCAGAAGCACCGCCCTCTCCCTGTCCACTCGGAATTGAATCTCTGGCCTGGCTCGTTCCAGATCGTCCCTCACCTCGATAAGTCCCGGGACATCCTCGATTTCTCTCTTGATCTTCTCGGCGAGATTCTCCAGGACATCCATGTCTTTCCCTGAAATCTCCAGGCTCACAGGCGCTCCCTGAGGAGGCCCAGTCTCGTCTTCCTTGACCCTGATATCCACGCCTGGCCTTTGGGGCATCCTCTCCCTGATCTGACCCACCGTGATCATCGTGGATTGGGATCGATCGTCCCAATCCAGAAAATCCACATAGATTCTGCTTTCATGAGAGGGAGTGCCGCCACTGCCGAAGGACATGATAGATCTGCCCTGGGATCCCACATTGCTGATCACGTGTTTGATATCGGGCAGTCCTTTCAAAGCATCTTCCACTTCTCGCACAAAAACATCGGATCCTTCCAGATTGGTCCCTTGAGACGCTTCTACCGTAATGGAGACCCGTTTGGGATCCGAATCCGGGAAGAACTCAAGACCTTGGCCCCACCTTTGATACGCCTGGATCACCCCCCACATCGCTACCACACTCAAAAACAGGGTAAGAAACCAATACTGCAAGGAATATTGAAGACACCCTTTGTACCCTCGAACGAGCCAAGGAACGGTCTCCACCGTCTCTTTTTCATGTCCCTTCTTAAGTCCCATCAACATGACACAAAGGGTTGGGTTGATCACCAGAGCCACAAACAGGGACGCGGAAAGGGTAATGATAACGGTCAAAGGCAGATAGCTCATAAAATCCCCTACAATCCCCGGCCAGAACAAAAGAGGAAAAAACGCGCATATCGTGGTCAAGGTGGAAGTGATCACAGGCCCGGCTACCTCTTCGACTCCCTGGATCACAGCTTCTCTCCTATTTCCCAGGAGCTGATAGTGTCTATAGATGTTTTCCACGATCACGATGGCGTTATCCACCAACATACCCAAACTCAAAATCAGGCTGAAAAGCACCACCATATTCATGGTGATTCCCATGGCATGGAGTACCGCAAAGGAAATGAGCATGGAGAAAGGAATAGCCAGAGCGATGAACAGGGCGTTTCTCCCTCCAATGAAGAACAGAATGACGACAAGCACCAGAACCAAACCGGATACGATCCCATTCTCCAGATCCGATACCATCATCTCGATGTCCTTGGACTGATCGAAGCTGATACCGATCTCCGTGCCTTCAGGCAACATTCCTCGCCATTGTTCCAGCAGAGCCTTGGTCTGAGCAGCGATTTCCATGATATTCTCGCCAGTTCTTTTCTGTACAGACAGCGATACGCTCTCCTTGCCGTCCATCCTGGAATAACTGACAGGCTCCTCGAAACCATCAACAACGTCCGCCACGTCCCGCAGGTAGATGGGTTTTCCCCCTCTGGACAAGAGAACCAATTCATCGATCTCCCTTGGATCCGTAAACTCTGCAGGAATTCTCAAGGAGTAACGTCCCTCCGCCAATTCGATATGGCCCGCGGTAACGCTCATGTTTTCCCTGGCAACCAACGCCAACAAGACGTCCAAAGGCACTTCGTACGCTGCCATCCTGGATGGATCGACCTCGATTCGAATCTCTCTGTCAAGCCCTCCTGAAACCTGCACGTCCAGCACGCCCCGTATCGCCTCGATATCATCCTCGATGGACTCCGCCAATTCTTTCAGTCGCCGAAGTCCGCAAGTTCCAGAAAGATTGATAAGCATGATGGGAAACTCCGACACGTTGATTTCCATCAGGAAAGGTTCCTCCGCGTCAGCGGGCAAATCCGGTTTGGCCAGATCCACCTTGTCCCTCACCTTCTGATAGGCATCTTCTATGTCTACATTGGGAAGAAATTCGACCTGGATCATAGACACGTTCTCAGCGCTGGTCGACCTGATCTCATCCACGCCGGAAAGACCCTTGAGCTTCTTTTCTATCTTCATGGTCACGGAACTCTCTATGTCCTCAGGGGAAACGCCGGCATAGATTGTGGTGACCAATATGATTGGAATTTGAACATCCGGAGCGGCCTCCCGAGGTATCGCCCTATAGCAATATCCCCCGACCACAATCAAAGCGAGCATCAGAACCACCACGGTCATGCGATGATTTATTGCCGCCCTCGTTATGATCATCTTCTACCACTCGCAAGGTTCATCCCCGAATCATCCCGAGGATCCTTCGGTCTCGTTCACTTCTATCCCTGTTCCATGATCCAAATTGCGAGCCCCCTTCACGACGACCCGATCCCCGATCGCAAGGCCATTCTTGATTTGAACGAGATCCCCATCCACAATCCCCAAATCGACCTTCCTGGCCTCGGCTCTCCCGGAATGGGCAACGAAGACGAATTGGCCCCCTCCCCTGCTTACCACCGCGAACAGAGGCACAATGAGAACATCCTCCAGTCGTTGTTCCACAAAGGTGGCTCTCCCGAGCATCCCAGGCTTGATTCCCGGGTGGTTTCCATTCAAAGCCAATTCCACCCTGAAGGTATGGGTCAAGGCATCTCCCACGAGGGCAACTCGATGTACCTTAGCCGGAATAGAATCCATCGATAGACTTTCGATAGAAACGCTCACTTCGGTTTTATCGTCTATATGACCCACCATTCTTTCCGAAACATCAACGATAAATTTAAGATTCTCCAACACGACGATCTCCGCCATGGGTTCGCCTTTGTTGACAAATTCCCCCTTTTCAACGAATTTCTTGTTCACCAGACCACGCAAGGGAGATATTACCTTGGACTTCTCCAGTTCGACTTGGGACATCCGTAGCTGGGCTTCCGTGAGTCGCATCGCTGATCTTGCCTTGTCGATATCATCTTCCGTGACATTCTTCAATTCGAAAAGTCGTTCCAACCGGTCACAGACCCGTACCGATTCCTCGTAACGAATATGAGAAGCCTCATGCTGGGCGCGCAAAGCCTCAGAATCGATCAGGGCCACGACTTGGCCCTTGGTGACAGGATCGTTGGCTTCGATCTCAAACGCCTCCACTCTTCCTCCAATTTCAGCGGACAAGACCACTCGTTCCCATGGTTCGATTTTTCCGGGCAATATGTAGCGAGAGGCTATGGTTCCACATGTAATGGGCTCCACCCTGACCAGACTCTTTCGTTCCACTTGATTCGATGGAGAAGACTGTTTTGCAGCTTTGGACCCCGGTCCACAGGATGGAGCGCAGAAAAGCGCCCAGGCCATCAAACCCCATAAGGTCGCGTCTCTGTGAAAAACAAACACATTCCCCTCCGAATTCCTTGAATATTTCTCGAGAACATCAGACACGAGCGTGTGGACAAATCTCAGGAAAGTCCAACTATATCACAATGAAGCAGGACCGAGTCATGACGATGCCGTTCACCTGCCGTTGCTACTGGGCACCTCCCACCAGGATCGTATCCCCTAGGGAAAGACCTTCAAGAACCTGGACCCATTCCCCCTCATCCATGCCCAGTTCAACGGCCTGTTCCACCACGGTCTTGTTCCTGGAAAGAAGTACCACCCAACCATCTTCCACCTTTCTCAGGGCCTCCAGCGGCACCACGGGCCCGGCTTTCGTGGCCGGCAACTGGACATCCACTTTCACCATTTGGAACACCTTCGGCGTCCAGGTCAATTCTCCATCCCATTCAAATTCCAGAAGCGCATGCGTTTCTTGCGGAGTAAAGGAACGAACCCAACCTGGAACGGGCCCTGAAGCGCCGCGTGCCTCCAATAAGACATCCGACCCCTCCTTCAGGAATGAGGCATCCTCCAGATTCACTTTTGCTTGAAGGGAAAGAGGAGCGTTCTTGGGCATGATCGTCATCATCTTCGTGGGACCTATGGCTCCCAACAGCCCCCCGACATTCTGTCCCGGTCGAACATGAATCGACAGGACCTCTCCCGCGACCAGGGATCTCACGTTACATTGGTCCCGTACCCACTGCATCGCGTGCTTCAAATCCTTGGATTTTACTTCACGCAAAGCCGTATCGATCTGCCTTTTGTCCAGCTCCACCACGATCTGTCCTTCTTCCACCTGCTGGCCCTCTTCGACCAGAACACGCAGGATACGTCCGTCCACCTGGCCAAAGATATCTATCGTCTCATCAGCCTCAAAAGAAGCCAAATAGCCTCTCTTGGGAATCAAGACTTTTTCCTCCACAGACATCGGTCGAAGATCTTCACCAGGATTTTTCCTTCCACAGCCGCCCCACAGACATAAGGAAAGCAATCCGAGGCACAGCCAGAATCGTCGTCTCTTCACATTCGCCTCCCAGGATATGCCCCAGGCAAAAGGTCCTTGATGCAGTACCGCAACAAGACCCATCCAATTCGCAGAGAATCCCGAAACACCCTGAATTTACTGTTTTCTCTCCCGGTATAGATGGTTTTCACGCGAACAACACCGATCCTGTACCCCCGTCTTCCCGCCTGGATCAACATCTCTGTCTCCGTATCAAAACCCGAGGTGGTCAAATCCAGGTCCTGCCACACGCTCACCGGAACGAATCGGAAACCTGACTGGCTGTCCCCAACATTCGTTCGAGCGGCCCGATTGATACATCGCGTTGAAATCAGATTACCCACCTTGTTCTTCGTAGGCATCGCAGCCAGATCCCCTAAACGCGTGCCTATCACGATATCCACTCCGGAGGAAGCATCCAACAAGGAACCAATGTCCTTGGGATCATGTTGTCCATCAGCATCCAGGGTAACCACATGCTGATATCCTTGACCTGCTGCCCATGTGAAACCCGTGTCCAAGGCAGCCCCCTTGCCCAGGTTCCAAGGATGCCTGAGAACTTCCGCGCCCGCATCTCTGGCCAAGTCCGCTGTACGATCCATGGATCCATCATCCACCACCAACACATCGGGATACGCCCGTTTCGTGTCTTCCACGATCGTTGCGATGGTTCTTTCCTCGTTGTATGCTGGGATCAATATAAGTGGGCTCATGATGTAATGAAAGGATGAGCAGATATCCGCCCTATTGTACCATGGTACATATTCAGTGAGCCCGATCCAAACGCAGCCCTTGGCGGAGAAGAGACAGAGATGCTGTTTTCGAACGGTTTGAAATCCAAGGTGCGTATCACGGCATTCCAATCTGTCTCCTCTTCCCACGACGGTTTGTCTCTG
>Ga0114946_10002736_pt1 | contig 12042 bp, 10 predicted proteins | sample WalLakDeSediment_FD_88676 | JGI IMG/M metagenome (GOLD analysis project Ga0114946, IMG submission 88676) | Lake sediment microbial communities from Walker lake, Nevada to study Microbial Dark Matter (Phase II) - Walker Lake 11/02/13 Deep Sediment | ecosystem: Environmental > Aquatic >...
ACTACCGATGAGTTCTTTGATATGAATCATCTCATAATTCAGATAGTATTCCGATAATTTGTCCAGATTATGCTGCCCGGATGGGTTGATCAGGTAGGAAGCGATCATGGTATCAAAATAGATGCCCTTCACCTCCAGGCCGTGGTTGGTAAGAATTGCCGCGTCAAACTTGATATTCTGACCGATTTTTTTAAAGGACGGATCACGGAACACAGTTTTCAGGCGATCCAGGACTTTTTTACCGTCCAAGGCCACATCGGGATGTTTAAGTGGCAGATAATAACCACTGTGCTCATACCAGGAAAAGGCAATCCCGGCGATTTGTGCATCCTGAATCGTTAAGGAATCCGTTTCCAGATCAAAGCAAAACAGCTTCTGCTCTTTGAGCTCCTTCCAGAATGCCTCAAACTGCTCCCAATTTTCCACTACCATGTATTGATGATCCTCATCTTTATGTTTGGAAAACTGGTCGATGGTTCCGGCACTTTGTGCAAGCGATTTCATCCGGCTATACAGGCGCCTGAATTCCAGTTCGTTCAAGACGATTTCAAGGGGTTCTAAATCCCATATCCGGAACTGCAAATCATTGAGCGTCAGTTCAAGTGGAACGTTGGTGTCGATGGTGGCTAATTGTTTGGATAATTCTGCTTGTTGGCGGCATTTTAATAAATTGTCTTTTATGATGCCGTCATTTAACTCGCTAATCTTTTCGTACAATTGCTGGATACTGCCAAAGTTGTTTAAGAATTTTGAGGCTGTTACTTCTCCGATTTTTGGTATACCGGGAATATTATCCGAAGAGTCACCCATCAGGGCCAACCACTCAATCACTTGATGCGGTTCAACACCCAGTTTGGCTTTCACGCCCTTCTTATCCACAATTTCCGGTGGCTTATTCGCTTTTCCAAGATTATACAAAAGCACATGATCGTTGACCAGTTGTGCCATATCCTTGTCTCCGGAGACGATAAAAACGTTCAGGTCGAATGAGGCGAATCGGGCGGCCAGCGTACCGATGATATCATCCGCTTCATAGCCGTCTTTTTCCAGGATTTTAAAATTCAGTCTTCGCAATGTGTCAACTAATCTGGGAAACTGTACGGCCATTTCTTCGGGCATTTTTTCACGGGTGGCCTTATATTCCGGATAAATGTTATGTCGAAAGGTTGGTTCCCTGGTATCGAAGATCACTGCCAGATAGCTCGGTTTTTCTTCCTCGATCAGCTTGATCAGAGATGATAAAAACCCAAAGGTGGCTGAGGTATTCTCACCTTTGGAATTGATCAGTGGGTTGGCACTAAAGGCGAAATAACTGCGATAATATAATGCGGATCCATCAATTAAGAATAATTTTTCTGACATCCCGATTCCTTTATTTTATTTGAACAACGGTTACCCCGCTATCCCCTTCTCCCCATTTACCCAATCGGTAACCTTTAATGGTTTTCAGGTTGGCCAGGAACTGATGAATCGCCAATCTCAGGGCACCGGTCCCCTTGCCGTGCACCAGGCGGACTTCATCCCAGGCGCTTGCGATGGCGGTATCCAAATACGATTCCACCTTCCGAAGGGCTTCATCAACCATTAATCCTCTCAAATCCAGCTCATTTGCTATGTTGGTCGATACGGTCAAACTGGTTTCGGAAATCATATCTTTTTCCACCGTATTTTTATCCAGGATGACCACTTCCGACATCGGAACGATAATTTTAATGCCATCTTTATTAATTTCGATCTCATTGCGATTAGGAATTATCTTGGAAATAACGCCTTTGAACCCGTACTCCCGGGAATGAACCGACAAACCTATTTTAAATTGCATGACTTCCTGTTGCTGTGGTTGATTTTCTTTACTGAGCAATGACTGAAGTTCATTGCGTCTTTGTTCCAGTCGCTTACGACCCTGCAAAACGACCTGTTTATCGGCTTGCGATTCTTTGATATCCCTGATCACCGTTTCTATTTCACGGTTGATCGTATCAAGAAGCTCCTTGGCTTTTTCAGCCGCTTCTTTCTCATGTTTCTTTTCTTGTTTTTTCAGTTTTTGTGTTTTTTCCTCGTAGAGTTTAAGCAGGCTGTTCAATTCTGATTCTTTGATGGATACACGGTTGGACATTTCCTGATATTTACGGCTCTTTTCCACCACATCGGCCAGTAATTGATCAAGGGTAAAGGACTCGTTACCACTTATATCAATTGCCCTCTTCAAAATCTCTGCATCAAGGCCGTGGCGTTGGCAAATCTCAAAAGTATAACTGCTGCCAGGAATACCGGTCTCTAAAATGAACAAGGGCGACAGTTGCTTCATATCGAATTGCATGGCCGCATTGATGACGCCAGGCTTCCCAGAAGCGTAGGCTTTTATTTGATTTTGGTGGGTTGTTACAATGGAGAGGATTTCTTTCTGGTTGAGTTTCTCCAATAAGGCAATAGCTAAAGCCGCTCCCCCATCGGGATCCGTTCCCCGGCCAATTTCGTCAATGAGCACCAGACTTCTATCATCCAGATGCGTAATCATTTCATTCAGGGCATGAATATGCGAGGAAAACGTGCTCAAATCATTTTCGATGGACTGATCGTCACCAATTATTGCAAATACCTGACGGCATATCGGCAACCGGGTGCCATCCTGCACTGGAATATGAAATCCGCACTGAAACAGCAATTGCAATAGGCCGATGGTTTTTAAGGCTACTGTTTTACCTCCGGCATTGGGTCCGGAAATGATTACTTGATGATAATCGCTTCCAATGGTCATATTCAGAGGTACGGTTTTACCAGGATTCATTTTGAGTAACAGGGGATGCCGAGCCTGTTTGCATTCGATTACGAATTCCGGAGTAAGGCCTGGCTGACTGCAGTGATTTTCATTGGCATAACGGGCCCTGGCCTGCAGGGTATCCAACTCGGTCAGAATATTGAAATTAGCATATAATGTTACTTTATCGGCACGCACCTGATCGGAGAGACGTTTCAGGATTTTGATGATTTCATTATGTTCCGCGGCCAGTAATTTCTGCATTTGATTGTTCAGTTCTACCACGGGAAGAGGCTCGACAAAATAGGTGGCCCCTGTGTTTGACTGTCCATGTACGATACCTGCTATTTTATTCACGGAATATTCCCGCACCGGAACGACCAGACGTCCGTCACGCAGGGTGATGTAATCGTCCTGTATAAACTCCGCCTTTTTACGCAGAATGCGTTCCAACCGTTGATGGATTTCCTGATTGACGGCTTCAATCTCTTTGCGAATAGCTTTCAGCTCTCGACTGGCATTATCAAAGATGCGTCCTGATGGTTCGATAGTGAATTTGAGTTGATTTAACAATTGTTCGTTTGAAGATAAGTTCTTGATGACCCTTTGCAATGAACCGTATTTCTCTCCCAGTTTTTTCTGGAATTGAAGGATTTCGGAAATGATATCTAAAAAATTCTTTACCTCAATGAGATCGCCAACATCCAGGTAACTCTGTGCGGGTTCGATTTTATTGATCAATCGGCGGATATCAGTGAAAGCCCATAACGGAAAACTTCCCTCAAATAGATAAACTTCGCGCATATCCTGAACCTGGGCCAACACTTCTTGCAATATGAAATTATCTTTATGGGGGACAACATTTAGCAACCGTTGTGCTCCGGATTCGGAAACACAGGAAGAGGCGATATGAGTCAGAATTTTATCCAATTCTAATGTGGTTTTAAGTCGGTCAAATCCAAACATAATGGGCCCTACTGTGATTTAATCCATTCCTTTGCCGTTGAATCCGCAACATTCAATCCTTGTATCAGCCTATCTTTCAATTGCTCACTTCCGGGCAATAAACTGGTTAGAATATGATAAACATTGGGTGCAAAGTTTTTAATCCAGTCGTAAAGCAAACTATTATCACGGCCTAAACTTTTTAATAGAAGGCGTGAATAGGGAATAAAATCCACCAGAATAAAAACAATACTGAGAAGAATAGTTATTTTTGCGAAGGCAAACAAGCCACCGGCGGCTTTGTTAAATGGTTGCAGAAAGGTGATTTTGGCGAATTTATTCAGAAGCAGGCCAATGAACCGCACAATGAGATTCACCGCTATAAATATTGTAATAAATACGAAGGTGCGGGCAACGAAATCAGGAAGATCGGGGAATAGGTTAATGACAATCTTCACCCCGAGTGATAAAAATTGAATAGTAATAACAAATCCGAGGATTAGCGCTATCAGGGTCACCAATTCAGAAATTAATCCTCGAAAAATTCCCCTGATTGTTACTAAAATGATGATCGTGATAAGAACGATATCGAAGTAGTTCATTCTTACAGTTGGGCAAGTCTTTCCCGGACGATATTCTGGACAATTTGTCCGTCTACGCGCCCTTTTAACTCTTTCATCACGGAACCCATGACTCTGCCCAGATCTTTTAGCGATGTTGCGTTGATTTTTTTGATGGTTTCATCGACTATTCCGAGCAAGGCTTCTTCGGATATCATTTCCGGCAAGTATTTTTCGATGATTTGAATTTCATGAAGTTCTTTTTCGACAAGGTCTTCCCTGTTGCCTTTCCGGTAAAGCTCAATGGCTTCTTTGCGCTTTTTCAAGGCATGGTTTAGAACATTGATTACATCTTCTTCTGTTAGCTCGCGTTTGGGACGCAACTTAATGCGTTCGTCTTTTATTTGAGCCAATAATGTACGGTATGTGAGAAGATCCGCTTTGTGGCCTGCCCTGAGAGCAGACTCGGCATCTTCGTTAATGCGCTGCTCTATTGACATTCATTCCTGCCTGGGTCGTTTTTACCGGTTCAATTCCGCCATTAATTTGCGCATTTTTCGTTTAGCCTGATTGATCCGTCTTTTGCGCTGCTCGCTTGGTTTCTCATAATGCTGATGCCGTTTAACTTCGGCCATCAGGCCGGATTTTTCACAGGCTTTTGTAAATCTTTTGAAGGCCTTCTCAAAGGGCTCGTTATCACGTATCTTCACCGTAATCATAAATGTTCACTTGTTCCTTTCCTGACAGGGTTATTTGATGAACCAGTTAGTTAGAATATTTCTCCGGATTTAAAATAAGGTCAATTTCATATTCAGCGGCTTGTTTCCAGGAATTATTCCGGGCGGCCTGTTGAAAATATTGAATCGCCTTCTGATTTTGCCCGGTATACTTGTAAACTTCTCCCAGATGAAAGTTTGCTCCTGCTCTTATGGCACTGCTTCTACTTGTATCCAGGGCGTTTTTAAGGGCTTCTTCGGCCTGATTATATTTTTTCAAGAGAAGATAGATTTCTCCCAAATCATAATAATACCGACCTTTATCAGCCGCTCTTCTCTCTTTTTCTAATGCTTTCTCCAGAGCGCTTGCCGCGTTATCAAATTCTCTTAACCCTTTGAAAGTCAAGCCGAGTATATGATAGGCCGATACATAGTTGGGATCAGCTTGAATGGCTTTCTCTAAAAAAGGCTGGGCTTGAGCATATTTTTTCTGATCATAATAAATCTTGCCCAATCCAAAAAGTGCTTTATCGGAATTGGGATTGAAGGTGAGAACTGCGTTGAAAGTATTTATTGCCTCATTGGTTCGATCCGCATCACTCTGTAAATTGGCCAAAGCGATATAAGCCTTCTCAAATTTACTGTCTAAACTAATCGCCTGTTTAAATTCTTTCTCGGCATCGGCAAAATTATTAGCTCTGCGATAAGCAAGACCCAGCATATAGTGGGCATCCGGAAAATTCTTATCCGCTTCAATGGCCTTTTTGAATTGTTCAATGGATTCATTAAAACGTTGCTTTTTATACAAATCCAAACCCTGATTAAAAGCCTGTCCTGCCTCCGGACTACGTCCTTGCTCCTGGGCGATGGCCGCTTGTGAGATGATAAAAAGCGTTAAAAAAACTGCCAGTAATGTCTTCATGGTAATACCTCCTACAATAAAACCAATCTAAAGGGGTTGAATATAGTAATTTTGATACGTCTGATCAAATAATAAATTACCCGAACAATAAAAATATTACTTGAATCAATTAATCAATGCCATTTTTCTCTTAATTTCATCTTCGATGGCAAACATGGCATTGGGTACATTCAAGTAGTTCGTCGTTCTGATATCCATCGAACTAACATATTTTTCCAGTTCTTTTAACACCAAAGTTATTTTTTTTGTTTCTTTGATGCTAATATATACCAATTTTTCGTAGCGTTTGGGATTGAAAATATCCTGTTCGCAAAGTTGGGCGTATCCGGAGATGGTGGAGGTAGAATTGTTAATGTAATGGGCTAAAGTAGTCAGAATTTGGTGCAGGGTTTCGATTTTAGTATTTAATTCTTCCTTTTCTTTTATTTCCTTTTCAATAATTTTTTGTGTCCGGTACTCCTCCAGCACCCGGGCTACTGTTCTTGGTAATAATGCAACATTGTGAGGTGATTTTATGACAAAATCAGAGGCACCGCCGCGTAATATATGAACGGCGGTTTCCACCTGTTCATCCCCCGTTAATACAACTACCGGTACATCAGTCTTCGTTTTTATGTAGGGCAATAATTCATCGCCGGGCGCATCTGGAAGTGTATTATCGAGAAGCACAATATCAGCAAAAAACAGATCATCTTCACGTAAACTGGCGCGGTCATAAATAACCCGTATCTCGCAATTGAGCTGCTCACGAAGTATGTCTTCCTCAAGAAAAGCGTGATCCTCATCATGCTCAATGATGAGAATTCTGATTTGATCATTGGCATCAATTTCAATCATAATAATTATCCCCGAGTTATTCGGTTTACTTACAGTAGTTTAGGTCACTACATGTGAGAATCCTGCTGCCGGACTCAATAAGGGATTGATACTTCATTGAATTAATATGGATTCCCATTTCACTTCCAACCGAAATCGATCGAAATCCCAAATTAATTCCTTCCCGGTAGGTTAACCAATTCATGTGCTTTTTTTGTTTATCCGGGTAGAACCTAAAACCTGAGAGCAATATGATAATACTAATCAAACCGATCGGCATTACCATATATCAAATACTGATATTTAAAGGTTTTTTTATCATGATTTAAAGATGGAAGTGGCATAACTTACCTTCGGTAAATTTTGTCAAAAGATGAGGAAAAAGGGGTCGTTTTTGATCCCTGTTAAGAGCCCGGTTGAGGAAGGTCTGATCGAACCCAAAAAGGCTAACCGGTATAATTGGGCAGGGAGTTTTTATCTACCTGTCAGGATAGACCTCATCGGTTTATTTTGCACGTTCCAGATATTTACCGTCACGTGTATCAACGCGAATAATTTCGCCTGCTTCAATAAATGGCGGAATCTGGATTTTCAAACCCGTTTCCAAAAGCGCTGGTTTGTAGGAGGATGTTACGGTTGCGGTTTTAAGTGCCGGTTCCGTCTCCATGACCTTCAGGTCAACCGTGTTGGGTAGGTTGATACCGATCGGTTCATTTTCATGAAAGCTGATTTCAACCTGGGTATTAGGAAGCATGTAATTTGAAGCGTCACTGACAAACTCACTGTTTAGCGGAATTTGATCATAGGTATCCAGATCCATAAAATAGTAGAATGAGCCATCCTCATAAAGGTATTCCATTTTTCTGGAACGCAGATCCGCTTTTTCTACGATCTCATCGGGACGAAACCTGTTTTCAGCGTTCGAACCGCTGCGAATGCTCTTCATTTTAGTTTGGATCAAGCCCCGCCAGTTTCCTGGGGTAATATGCAGCACTTCGGTTAACAAATACAAGTCATTTTTAAAGATAATCACGTTACCCTTTCTGATTTGGCTGGCTTTCACCTTCATCGGGTTTTCCTTTCTTTGACTATATTATAATATTTTTCTTTATCTAATGTATATTTAAGCTTGGACATGTTCTCTTTGACATATTGTTTGTATTCCTTTGAGTTAAAGAGTTTTTTAAGTTGCTCGTTGAAGGGTACAATCTGTTTACCAACGAACCATTCCAATGGTTTATTCTGCACTTGATCATATACCGCACCCCACTCTATTGCCCAGGCAATCATATCCAGCGGATACTTTTTCAGGTCCCGGACCAGGGCTGATAACCTCGCCTGGTATAATGGATTCAGATAGAAGAATATCCTGGAATACACATAGGCGTTATGATAATGATCAGGCGTATTGATCAGTCCCGCCAAATTAAGTCGCCAGCACATAATCATCAACAGTTCAACGGCTTTGGAGGCCAGCCCCAGGCCGGGATACTTCTGGCCCGGTAATTGGGGACGTTTTCTCGTAAATTGGCTATATGGATTTTGCATACCCATCCATTCAATTGCCAAGGTTTCGAATGATTTACCGTTGAGAGCATTTTCAAACGGCATATCAATAATAATACTCTGTTTTTTTAGTACAATTTCAACCAGCATATCGCGGGGTGTTTTATGCTGATTGTAAAGAGTAAGACGATGCAGATACGGGTCCGCTGTATCCAGGTCATAGATGATTTTATTAAATCCGATCTTTTTTAAATCATCAATAACCCCATATTTTTCAAAAACCAATTTGAGGCCTTCGAGGGAATAATACCCCAAAAAACAGTTACGACCTCGTTTACCGATATCGATATTAAAGAGATCCGCTTCATTGATAATGTCTGAGTCGTCATCTTCTCTTTGAAGCTGAGCCGTGCTTAAACGCTTCGCGATTTGCCAATATTTTTTTGGTATTTTCATTGTTGTGTTTCACCAGGTTAATGTTTATTCCTGAGGCAATAAGCAATAAAATCATAGTAAATTTCCCAGCTATCCGGACCATATCCCCCTCCGGCGAGTATGACCAGGGGAAGATTCGCTTTTTTCACTTTGCGGTATACCATTAAATTGCGACTCAGCATGCCTGCTCTGCTGAGACGCATGTCCCCGATGATATCTTTCTCATAGGTATCAGACCCGGCAATAAAGAATACCGCATCCGGTTTGAAACTATGACAGGATTCATCGAGTTCTTTTTCCAGTATGGTCAAATATTCTTCATCACCACAGTTTTTGGAGACCAAAATATCTTTATTATAGGGCCGATCAATTTCTACCCAGGTGTCCCCATGCATAGAGAAGGTATAAACATCGGAGTCGTCCTTAAAATATAAAAGATTACCATTCCCCTGATGATAGTCCAAATCAATAATCATATATTTTCGGGCCCGGCTCAGTCTGCGGAATTTTTCTATGGCGATGGCCACATCATTAATCAGACAAAATCCCTCACCTTTATCCGGATGGGCATGGTGAAACCCCCCACCAAAATTAAATACCGGCTTAATCCACCTCAGTGCATAGGCGGTCGCCAGAAGCGTGCCTCCGGTTACAGCGCAATAATATTCCAAAACCGAGTCGAATAATAGCTCTCCTATTTTCACCTTCAGGATGTTCTCAACCACTTGGGTGTCCTGAAGAGATTTAAGATAAGAGTCGGAATGAACCAGGCGGAGGTCATCATAGGTGCAGGTATCCGGCCGCAAAAGATGATAGCGCCGAAGAGTTTTTTCCTGGGTCAACTTATCAAAAATCTTTTTGTATTTCATCAAATCAAAGACATGCTGATCACCTGCTGAAAGGACATTATAAATATAAGTGGAGGAGTAAACAACCTTTGCATAGTCTCTTCTGAAAGGAATATTCATGTTTAGACCTCTCCGGACCAGCTTTGCATTAATTGCTCCCTGATCTCATCGGAATTGCTAGTCAGGGATAAAATTTTTAATAATTTGACATAAGCGGCCTCGATGGTTAGTCCGGCCAAACCAAAGGCACCTAATTCCCTGGCTTTTCGGCCACTCTCATACAGGTTCAGATCAACCGCGCCATGCGTTGAATGACTTCCGATGAACACCATTTTATCCCTGTCGAAAGCATCTTTTACGAAGCGTAACCAATCCAGCGTGATATGGGGTAAATGGCCGGAACCGAATCCTCGTAAAATGATAATTTTGACCCCGGAATTTTGCAGGAGTGCATAAAAGTAATCCGGAGACAAAGAAGGATAAATACCGACCACGACAACTTCCGGAGAGAAGCCCTTCATGAAAAAATAATTGTCAACGGGATTCAGTATAAGCTTGTGATTTAACTGAATATTGAGCCCGATTTCACCAAGCACAGGAAAATTGGGTGAATCAAAAGCGATGTAATTGGTAATACTTATTTTTTTACTGCGGTTTCCGCGTAATATTTTTTGACCAAAAACAATGAGCACTTCAGGAATATTCATGGTGGCCAGTTCGACCGCATCAATCAAGTTACTGCGGGCATCGGAACGAAGTTTTGACAGCGGTCTCTGTGATCCGGTTAATACGATTGGTTTTTTCAGGTTACGCAAGGAAAAAGAAAGGGCGGCAGCGGTGTAAACCATTGTATCGGTGCCGTGGATAATAACGAATCCATCATAGACAGACATCTTTTTGTCAACTATTGAAGCAATCTGATCCCATTCCGGGATGCCGATATCGGAACTGTCGAGGTTAAAGGGCACAAACGCTTCAATGTCGGCGATGCGTTCGATTTCCGGTAAGAAGTCGTGAATCTGGCTCTGTAGATCACCGGGAGCCAAAATATCAGCCGGCTGAGTGGGGACCATGCCAAATGTTCCCCCGGTATGTATAATCGCAATTTTTTTCATGGATAACGATTTTTTTATAACACCCGTGCCTGAAATCACAACTCAATGTCGAAGTGCTTTTAATTTATAACCCAAAAAAGAAAAAAAAGAGGAATTTTTCGGAACGGATTTATCAATTACAGCCGAAAACTTCCTCGACGATATACAAGCCATCCCGCAACGGAGATGGCTTTTTCTTTTAACTTCAACATCCGGATTATTTTTTCCGTTCGCGGATCGCCTCCTGCGCTGCAGCAAGACGGGCAATAGGCACCCGGTAAGGTGAACAACTGACATAATTCATGCCCACACGATGACAAAAACCAACCGAGCGGGGATCGCCACCGTGTTCACCACAGATGCCGATTTTTAAGTCCTTTTTTACACTCCGTCCCTTCTGAACAGCCATTTCGACGAGTTGGCCAACACCGGTTTGATCTAAAGTCTGGAACGGATCGTCCGCGAGAATGCCTATCTCATCATATTCACGCAGGAACTTCCCGGCGTCGTCGCGGCTGAAGCCAAAGGTCATTTGTGTCAGGTCATTTGTACCGAAGGAGAAAAAATCGGCATCCTGAGCGACTTCATCAGCCGTTAAAGCCGCACGGGGTACTTCAATCATTGTACCCACAAGATACTCTACCCGAACACCCATTTCGGCCATAACTTGTTCAGCCGTTTCAACAACGACCTTTTTCTGGTGCGCCAGTTCTTCCTTCGTGCCAATGAGTGGAATCATGATTTCCGGATAGATTTGAACTCCCTCTTTAGTCAGCTTACAGGCCGCTTCCATGATGGCTCTGGCCTGCATTTCGGTTATTTCCGGGTAAGAAATTCCCAGACGGCAACCGCGGTGTCCCAACATGGGATTAAATTCGTGCAGTGATTCGACTTTGGCCTTGACTGCATCAACACTAACGCCCATTTCTTTTGCCATTTCCTGCTGGCTTTTTTCATCATGGGGCAGAAATTCATGCAACGGTGGATCAAGGGTTCTCACTGTAACAGGTAAATCCTGCATCGCTTTAAAAATACCATAAAAATCATCCCGTTGGTAGGGTAATAATTTTTCTAAAGCTTTGCGTCGGCCTTGTTCGTCATTGGCCAGAATCATCTCGCGAACCGCTTTAATACGATCACCCTCGAAAAACATATGCTCGGTACGGCAAAGTCCTATACCCTCGGCACCGAATTTACGGGCCACATCAGAATCGTAAGGAGTATCGGCATTGGTGCGGACCTTCAGTTTCCTGAACTGATCGGCCCATTCCATCAGTTTTCCGAAATTTCCCGAAAGTTTCGGTTCGATGGTAGCCACCTTCCCTTCAATGACTTCACCTTTTGAACCATCCAGTGAAATCCAATCGCCTTCGCGGTAAACCTTACTTTTGACGGTCATTGTTTTATTTTTGTAATTAATTTCCAGCGCACTGCAACCGGCC
>Ga0114946_10002737_pt1 | contig 12042 bp, 8 predicted proteins | sample WalLakDeSediment_FD_88676 | JGI IMG/M metagenome (GOLD analysis project Ga0114946, IMG submission 88676) | Lake sediment microbial communities from Walker lake, Nevada to study Microbial Dark Matter (Phase II) - Walker Lake 11/02/13 Deep Sediment | ecosystem: Environmental > Aquatic > Freshwater...
CCATGAGCATGATGAATCTTGTCCATCCAGTCGCTTTCTCAGTCGCCGCGGCGCTTACCGCTGCCGCCTCGACGCCTCACTAGGCCTGGCCCCAGTGGCGCGGCCCACACCTCAACCGAACGGTCGAGGCGTCCGGACTGCCCCTGGAATGGGCCGACACGAAGCCTCGCCAGACCACCGTTCGATCCACTTAGGTGTTCCGCTGGCGTCCGGGTCCCGGTAGACTGTCCGGCATGGCGCAGGCGGAGTTTGTTCATCTTCATTTACACACCGAGTATTCGCTGCTGGACGGGGCGTGCCGGCTGGACCGGTTGATGGCGCGGGCGGCGGAGTTGCGGTTTGGTTCGCTGGCCATTACCGACCACGGCGTGCTCTACGGGGCGATCGACTTTTACCAGGCCGCCCAGGCTGCCGGTATTAAACCGATCATTGGTTGCGAGGTCTACGTGGCGCCGGGCGACCGGCGCGAGCGCAAGGCCGCCGGGGCCGGTCGGGAGGCCTATCATCACCTGTTGTTGCTGGCCAAGGACGCCACCGGTTACAGCAACCTGGTGCGCCTGGTAACCGCCGGCCATCTCGAAGGCTATTACTATAAACCGCGGATCGACAAAGAGCTGCTCGAGGCGCATCGGGAGGGGCTGATCGCGTTCTCGGGGTGCCTGGCCAGCGAGGTGCCCGACCTGATCCTCAAAGGCCGGATCGAACGGGCCCGCGAGACGATCGATTGGTTCAAGCAAACCCTGGGAGCCGAGAACTATTTCCTGGAATTGCAGAACCACGGGATACCGGAGCAAGCCACCGTGAACCGCCACCTCATCCCCTGGGCCCGGGACTTCGGCTTGAAACTGGTGGCCACCAACGACGTGCACTATGTCCAGCGCGAACATTGGCAGGCACACGATTGCCTCATCTGCATCGGCACCCAAAGCCAGGTCAACGATGCCAAGCGCATGCGCTATCAACCCGAACAGTTTTACCTGCGCTCCGCCGAGGAGATGACCGCGCTGTTCGCCGACACGCCCGAGGCCGTCCGCAACACTCTCGAAATTGCCGAGCGTTGCCAGCTTGAGATCGAGTTCGGCAAGCTCCATTACCCGTCGTACGACCCGCCGGAGGCCTTCACCCGGGAAGGCTACCTGCGCCACCTGCTGGCCGAGGCCCTGCCCCTGCGCTACGGCATCCATGCCCGCGCCGTCGGCCGCGACTTCGTCGTCGACCACCTGGAAGACCCCGGCCGCCTGCCGACCTATGAGCCCGCCGAATCCGCGGCCCCCTCGAGCGCGCCAACGGCCGGGTGGGATCACGACCCGGCGGTGGCAGCGGCGGTGCGGGCGATAATCGACCGGCTGCAGTCGGAACTTGAGGTCATCGAAAAGACCGGGTTTGTCAGCTATTTCCTGATCGTGGGCGATTTCGTGCGCTACGGTCGGAGCAAGGGCATCGCCTGTGTGGCGCGCGGTTCCGCGGCGGGATCGATCGTGACGTATCTGCTCGAGATCTCGAACGTTGATCCCCTCCGTTACGGGCTGCTCTTCGAGCGGTTCCTCAACCCGGAACGGGTGAATCCGCCGGACATCGACATTGATTTTGCCGACGACCGCCGGGCCGATGTCATCGAGTTCGTGCGCCAGAAATACGGCCGGGAGTCGGTCGCCCAGATCATCACCTTCGGCACCATGGGCGCCAAGTCCGTCGTGCGCGACGTCGCGCGGGTCATGGGTCTGAGCTTCGGCGAAGGTGACCGGCTCGCCAAGATGATTCCCAACGACCTCAAGATGACGCTGGAAAAGGCGCTCGACCAGTCGCCGGATCTGAAGCAGGCCTATGAGAGCGAAGGGTCCACGCGGGAACTGATTGACACCGCGTTTGTGCTGGAAGATCTCACCCGCAACGCATCGGTCCACGCAGCAGGCGTGGTGATCGGCGATCAACCCCTGGTCAATGTGCTGCCGCTTAAACGCGACGAGGACGGCAGTGTGGTCACCCAGTACGCCATGGGCCCCGTCGGCGATCTCGGGTTGCTCAAGATGGATTTCCTGGGGCTTAAGACCCTCACCGTCATCCGCAACACCTGCGATATGGTCCGGCGCACCCAAGGCATCGAGGTGCCGATTGATCTCCTGCCGCTGGACGACACCGCCACCTACCAACTGCTCAACCAGGCCCAGACCCTCGGCGTGTTCCAACTGGAATCCGGCGGCATGCGCGACCTTTGCCGCAAGTTCCAGATCCAATCGGTCGAACATATCACCGCCCTGATCTCGCTCTACCGGCCGGGGCCGATGGACCTCATCCCGGACTTCATCGAGCGTCGGCACGGCCGCAAACCGGTTGAATACCCGCATCCTCTGCTGGAACCAGTGGCCCGCGAGACCTACGGGATTCTCATTTACCAGGAACAGGTGATGCAGGCCGCCCAGATCCTGGCCGGTTATACCCTCGGCGCTGCCGACCTCCTGCGGCGCGCCATGGGCAAGAAAAAAATCGAGGAAATGGCCCAACAACGCGCCACTTTCGTTGAGGGTTGCGCCGAAAAGAACGCCATCCCCGCCACCAAGGCCCATGAGGTCTTCAACCTGCTCGAGAAATTCGCCGGCTACGGCTTCAACAAGTCGCATGCTGCCGCGTACGCCGTGTGGCCTATCAAACTGCGTATCTCAAGGCCAATTACCCGGTCGAGTTCCTCAGCGCCATGATGACCAACGACATGGCTGACCTGGCCAAACTCGCCCAATACATCGCCGAGGCCCGCTCGATGGGGATCGAGGTTTTGCCGCCCGATGTCAACGAGAGCGGCGTGTTCTTCGAGCCCGCCCACACCAAGACCCAACCAGCCGACCACAGCAGCACACCCCGCCGCCCCATCCGTTTCGGCCTCGCCGCCGTCAAAGGCGTAGGCGAAATCGCCGTGGAAACCTTGCTGGAAGCCCGGCGCAGCGGCGGACGATTCACAACCCTGTTCGAGTTGTGCGAGCGCGTCGATACGCGGGTCCTCAACCGGCGTGTACTCGAGGCCCTGATTCGCTCCGGGGCATGCGACGGTCTGGGAGAAACGCGGGCGACGTTAATGAGCATCGTGGACCGCGGCTTGGCCCGGGCCTCGAGCCTGGCGGCCGACCGTCAGCGCGGCCAAGGATCCCTGTTTGATCAGTTGACCGAGGGCGATCCCACGACCGACCGCCCGTTCGACCGCCTGCCGGAGCTGCCTGCCAGCGAACTGCTGGCAGCCGAGAAAGAACTCCTCGGGTTCTACGTCACCGGACATCCGCTCCTGCCGCATGCCTCCTTGGTCGAGCGTTACGGGCTGGCCACCACCGGCACCCTGGCGCAACTGCCCAACCGTGCCATGACCCGGATTGGCGGACTCATTGCGGTGGTGCAGCAGGGTTTTTCCAAGAAATCGGGCAAACCCTACGCCTTGGTCACGCTCGAAGACCTGGAAGGCACGGTGCAACTCCTCTGCATGAACGAGAGTTATGAACAATCGCGACCCTTCCTCGAGGTCAATCGCCCGGTCCTGGTGATCGGCGAGGTCAGCCAGGGCGAGGACAAACCCAAGATCTTTCCCCAGGAGATCCTGCCCCTCGAAGACGCCCCCAAACGGTTCACCCGCCAGGTCCATCTCCGGTTCCAGGTCGAGTCGCTCACCCCCGAACGACTCGAGCGTGCGCGCGAGCTGGCGGCCGCGTATCCCGGTCGCGTGCCCTTGTTCCTTTGTCTTGAGCATCCGACGGGCGCCAAGGTGTTCATCGAGGCCCATGAACGCTACGCCGTCACCCCCGGACGCGAATTGCAGCAGGCGCTCAGCTCGGCCCTCGGCGAGGAAGTCTACCACCCGGCGGTCGACAACACCTTGCCCGAACGCGCTCCCCGACGCTGGGAACGACGCGAGGGCAACGGCGAGGGTTCGCGAGCGGGTTCATGAAAGCGTTGCGGCAGCGTTGGCCCGGGGGTATGCCGCGCGGATGGATCGCACCGGGACCGGGTGGGAGCGCGGAGGCGCTCCTGCCGCGCCTGGACCGCCCGCGCGTTTTCGAGGTGCCCGGCCGTTGGAGTTACTCTAGGCTCGGGCCATGATCATTGATGTGCACACCCATGCGTTTCCCGATCACCTCGCCGCCCGGGCGATGGCGCAACTGCAGTCGGAGACCGACGAGGTGATCGCGGTGCTGGACGGGACGGTGACGGATTTGCTGCGGTCGATGGACCGGGCGGGGATCGCGGTCTCCGTGGTGGCGTCGATCGCCACGAAACCCACCCAATTCGAGGCCATCTTGCGCTGGTCCGATTCCATCCGCTCGGACCGGATTGTGCCCTTTCCGTCACTCTGCCCGACGGCGCCCGAGGCAGAAGCGCAGGTGCGACGGGTGGCGGCTGAGGGCTTTCGCGGCATCAAGTTGCATCCCTACTATCAGCAATTCGTCATGGACGACGAGCGTTCGGCGCCGGCGTATGCCGCGGCCGAGGAATGCGGGTTGGCAATTCTCATGCACGCCGGGTTTGACATCGCGTTCCCGCGCGACCGGGTGGCCGATCCCGCGCGGTTGGTCCGGGTGCTCGACCAGCATCCGAAGTTGCGGGTGATCGCCGCGCATCTCGGGGGCTGGATGGATTGGGACGAGGTGGAGGCCCGGCTCTTGGGGCGGCCGGTCTACCTCGACGTGTCCACCTGCTTCGATTTCATGGACCGGCCGCAGGCTGAGCGCATCCTGCGGGGACATGGGGCGGAGTATCTCGTGTTCGGTTCGGACAGTCCTTGGGTCGATCAGCTGCGGACGTTGGAGGAGCTGCGATCCTTCGGGTTGGGTCACGAGACGGAAGACCGGGTTTTAGGAGGCAATGCGGCCAGGTTGCTCGGTTTGGCCTGAGTGTCGTCGGTGTTTCTCCCCCCGAGTGGTCGTGCTCGGACCGGCACTGCGAAGGTCAATTTTCGCCTTCCCGCACCACGGCCCGGACTGACAGAGTCAACCAACGCAACTCACTATGACCGACCGCACAACCTCCCCGGCGCACAGTTCCCTGGTCTTGGTCACCCTCGTCGCCGCCACCGGCGGATTCCTGTTCGGCTACGACACGGCTGTCATTAACGGCGCCAACCAGTATCTCAAGGCACACTTCGGGCTCACGCCCGCGGAGGAAGGATTCGCCGGTGCCAGCGCCATCCTCGGATGCATACCGGGTGCCATGGCGGCCGGGTTCATCAGCGACCGGTTCGGACGCAAGAAAGTCCTGTTCCTGTGCGCCATCCTATTCGCCCTCTCCGCCCTTCTGTCGGCGGTGCCCCGGACGTTCACGGAATTCCTCGCCGCCCGGTTCATCGGCGGGCTGGGCATCGGCGCTTGCTCGATGATCTGCCCGGTCTACGTCGCCGAACTGGCGCCCGCCCGAAAACGGGGATCGCTCGGGACGCTGTTTCAGTTGGGGATCGTCACCGGGATCTTCCTGACCCTGTTCATCAACGCCTGGATTCAAGGGCGTGGCGATGAGCTCTGGAACACGACGGCCGGTTGGCGCTGGATGTTCGGCGCGGAAGTGGTCCCGGCCAGCCTCCTGCTGGCCCTGCTCCTGGTAGCGCCGGAAAGCCCCCGCTGGTTGCTGCAGGTCGGACGCGAGCAGGAAGCGCGTCAGATCCTGACCGGCGTAGGCGGGGTCGAACATGCGCAGCAGGAGATCGCCGCGGTGCGTGAGGTGCTCGGCCAGGAGGACGGCCGGTTCCGCGAGTTGTTCAGCCCGCGATTCCGCGTGCCGCTGCTGGTCGCGGTGGCGTTGATGGCCTTCTCGCAGTTCAGCGGCATCAACGCCATCATGTATTACTCGACCAAAATCTTCACCACCGCCGGCATTGGCGTGAAAGACGCCTTCTTGGCCTCGGTGATTGTTGGCCTGGTCAATTTCCTGTTCACCTTCGTGGCCATCGCCTTCGTCGACCGGGCCGGCCGGCGCCCGCTTTTGCTCATCGGCCTGGCGGTGCAGGTGGCGGCGTTGGGCGCTGTCGGGGTCATGTTCTGGGCCGGGGCGGATGGCATCTTCCTGCTCGTGGCCATCCTTGCCTTTATTGCGGCTTTTGCCATGGCCCTGGGCCCGATCCCCTGGATCGTCTGTTCCGAGGTCTTCCCCACGAAGATCCGCGGCCGTGCCATGTCGCTGGCGACGTTTGTGATCTGGACCTCGTGTTACGTGGTGGCCCAGACCTTTCCGATGCTCAACGATCATCCGGCGATCGGTCCGGCCAAGACCTTTTTGGTTTATGCCGCGTTTAGTTTGGCCGCGTTTCTCTTTGTTCTGCTGCGCCTGCCCGAGACCAAGGGGCGCACCCTCGAACAGATCGAACAGAGCTGGGGAAAACCGAGCGTCCCGGAACCTGACGCCGCCGTCGCCCCGGTGTGAACCTGCCGCGTCCAACCCGGCCGTAGGCGGCGCGGTGGGAGAGCTGAGCGGTACTTTCGTTTTGGTCAATCAGCTGCGTTGTTTCTTCCGCACTGCAGCGCGGCAGGCGCTATCGCGCGATTCCCTTTGTCGCGCGGGTGGATCCCGGATAGAAAGACCGACATGCATCTGAGTCGCTGGATCGCCGCGCCACTTTTACTTCTGTTCCTCGCGCGGTTTGGGCTCGTCCCAGCCTACGCCGCCGAGCTCTTCAACGGACGCGATCTGACCGGGTTCACCACCTGGTTGCGCGACACGCGTTATGAGGATCCGCGCGGCGTGTTCACGGTCACCAATGGCATGATTCGCATCAGCGGCGACGGGCTCGGGTACCTGGCCACCACCAACTCCTTCGAAAACTACCGGCTGGTGGTCGAGTTCAAATGGGGCACCCTCAATACCCACTGGAACGATCGGATCGGACGCGCGCGGGATTCCGGGCTGTTTCTCCACGCCACCGGACCGGATGGCAACAGCCACGACGGCGACGGCGCGTTCATGGCCGCGATCGAGTGCAACCTGTTCCAGGGTGCCACCGGCGATTTCCTGCTCATCCGCGGCGATAACGCCGACGGCCAATTGATCGCGCCCCGGATTACCGCGCGGGTCGCGCCGGAAAAGGACGCGGACGGCTGGTGGTTCTGGCAGGCGAACGGGCGGCCGCAAACGATCCAGACCTGGGGCCGGCTGAACTGGTTCGGCAAGTCCAGGGAGTGGCGCGACGAACTGGACTTTCGCGGGCCGAACGATCTCGAGCGGCCATACGGCGAGTGGAACACGGTCGAGTGCATCGCCGACGGCGACCGCATCACGATCCGCGTCAATGGCGTCACCGCCAACGAGGCCTATGACGTTTGGCCCACGCGCGGCAAGATCCTGCTCCAGTGCGAAGGTTCCGAGATCTTCTTCCGTCGGGTGGCGCTTTCAGGCTGGCGGGCCATTCGGCTTGACCCGGAGCATCCGCCCAAGTAGCCGTATCCCCAACATGACCCCCCGTTCAACGACTCTTTCCGACCACCCCACCGCGCTGAGCCTTTCGGTGGGCGCACCGCCAGCCGCGCCCCTCCGGTTCGGGCTCGCTCCGGGCCGGATCGGATCGGATCCACTCCTGGTGGGCATGAGCGCAGGCCACCGGTGGCAACGCCCACCGGCGGCAACGTGGGCTGCGATCCTGGCGCTGACAGGATGGCTGCTGGCCGCCGCTGGGTTGGCGAGCGCCGCGCCGGCCGCAAAAGTGCGGGGCATCCAAGATCTGCTGGTTAATCGACCTGCTGACCGGGAGCGGATCGACCAGGCCTTGCCGGCCCGGGCCACCGTGCCCCCGCGGCAACCGCGCCGGTTGCTCGTCTTCGATCTCAACGTCAACTACGGCGGTCATGGGTCAATCGACTACGCCAACTACGCCTTCGCGCGTATCGGGGAGAAGACCGGCGCCTACGAGACCGTGATCAGTCGCGACCCGCGGATCTTCCAGCCGGAGACTTTGCGACGGTTCGACGCCGTCTTCTTCAACAATACGGTCGGCAACCTGTTCGAGGACGCCACCCTCCGCCAGAGCCTGCTCGAGTTCGTGGTCGCCGGAGGCGGATTGCTCGGGTTGCACGGCACCTCCGTCGCCTTCACCCGGTGGCCCGGTGGCCATGAAGACTGGCCTGAGTTCGGCCGGATGATCGGGGCGCGGGGCGCCAGCCATCGCGAGAGCGATGAACACGTCTTCGTCCAGTTGGACGATCCGGGGCATCCGCTGAACCGTGTCTTCGGCGGGAAAGGATTCGATTATCGCGACGAGTTCTTCCGGTTCCACGACCCTTACTCGCGCGACCGCGTCCGGGTGGTGTTGAGCATCGATACCGAGAAGACCGAGCTCGAGCAGGGCCGCGCCTTCGGGGTGGTGACCCGTCCGGACAACGACTACGCGGTCGCCTGGGTCCGGCATTACGGCCGCGGCCGGGTCTTTTACTGCACCATCGGCCACAACCCCCACGTGTTCTGGGATCCCACCTTGCTCGGGTTTTATCAGGACGCGATCCAGTTTGCGCTGGGTGATCTGGAGGCGCCCACCGTCCCGAGCGCCAGGCTGACGCCGGCCGTGCGCGCCCAGGAAAAGCTTGGCTGGCGGCTGGGCATCGAGGCCTACACGTTCCACCGGTTCACCTTCTTCGAGACCATCGAAAAGACCGCGCACCTCGGCCTCGCCTATGTCGGCGCCCTCAGTTTCCAAAAGGTCAGCGACACCATCCCGAAAAACTTTGATCTCAGCCTGACCGACGACGAGTTGCGCCAGATCCGGTTCAAACTGGATGAGGCCGGGGTGCGCCTCCTCACCTTCTACCTCCAGGATATTCCGGGCGACGAAGCCGGTTGCCGACGCGCGTTCGAATTCGGCCGCAAGCTCGGCATCGAGACCTTCCTGTCCGAACCGGCCTTGGAGGCGCTCGACATGATCGAGCGGATGGCCGACGAGTACGACATCAAAGTGGCCATCCACAACCACGACGCCAAGGCCTCGCCCCATTATTGGCACCCCAAGGAGATCCTCCAGGCCGTCGAGGGCCGCAGCCCGCGGTTGGGCGCCTGCGCCGATCTCGGCTACTGGATGCGCGCAGGGATCGATCCGATCGAGGGCATCCGGCTCCTCGGCGACCGGCTCATCAGCCTGCAGATGCACGATCTCCACGAATTGAGCCCGGCCGGTCATGACGTCCCCTGGGGCACTGGCGCCGGGCGGTCAGAGGCGTTCTTCCGTGAACTGCACAAGCTGAATCTGCAGCCGGTGATGATCGGCCTCGAGTATTCCCACAACTTCCTCGAGTCCATGCCCGAGGTCGCCCGCTGCGTTGACTTCTTCAATGACCTGACCGTGGAACTGGCCCGATAACCACGACCCGACCTCACGAATCTGCACGGTTAAGCAGGCAGGGCTAGGCAAAGGCAGGGATCCAGCATGACGCGATTCGTCCCGAGGCGTCCGTCACCTCAACTCAGGTTCTGAGCCGTCGATCATCCGGACTTGGTTGTGGGTGAAGTATTCGCGGCTGAGGGCCGCGAGGGTTTGCTGGCGCTGGTCGTAGAGCCGGCGGAGTTTGCGCGGTTTGTGTTTGGCCAGGGCGTAATGAGTGAGGATGGGCATCGCGATCGTGGTATCGGTGTAGCAAACCACCGCATCGGGCAACCGCTCGGGATCCACCTTGCCCCAGCTCACCGCCTCGGACGGCGTGGCGCCGGACAACCCACCGGTGTCGGGTCGGGCGTCGGTGACCTGGAGGAAGTAATCCTGTCCGAATTCCTTGATGCGCAGGACCTCCTGGATCTGGGGCTCGGTCTGCAACATGAAGTTCTTCGGGCTGCCGCCGCCCCAGAGAACCACGGCGCTCTTGCCTCCGGCGCGTTTGGCGGCCAGTACATAACTGGTGCTTTCGTTGACGTCGATCGAGGGGTTGACGCGCAGCTTGCTTCCGCGCAACTCGACGCCGGCGACGTTCATCCCAATGGTGGAATCGCCGGGCGACGAGGTGAAACAGGGCACCCCGGCGCGGTAAGCGGCGGCGAGCACGGACACGTCCTTGAGCCCGTTCTTGCGTTCCCACTGAGCAGCATATTTGCCCAGCAGGTGATGCAGTTCCGTCGTGCCCATTTCCTTCTGGAATTCGGGCAACATCAGGATCTCGCGCAGCAAGTCGTCGGTGGTCATCAGCCCGTCGCTATAGGGGATAACAACGTCGTAGATGCGCACCAAATCGTTCTCGCGAAGGTCGGTGTCATCGAACTTGAAACTCCCGGCGTGCACACGGTCGTTCAGTGCGAAATGGAGATCATGATAGAGGATGGCACCGGTGGAAACGATCCAGTCGACAAACCCGGCCTTGATCAGTGGGATGATGCAGGAACATCCCAACCCGGCCGGCGTCAGCGCTCCGGATAAACTCATCCCGATGGTCACATCGGATTCGAGCATCTTTTCCGTGAACAACTGGCACCCTTCTTTCAGCCGGGCGGCGTTATACGCCAGAAAAACCTCGTCCACCAGGTAGGTGAGCTTTTCCCGGCCATTAAGGTTCTTAGGCCGGATCCGTTTGCCCGACATGTATTTGGCCTTGTTCGGGCATTCCTTTTCCTTGAGCCAGTCGGGCAGCTCGGAAAGGTCTTCCCGACGCCGGGGATGTTTTTTCTTCGTTTTGACAGCCATGATTCGTGCGTTGTAGCGCCCCAGCATACGGAGGCACGACCACTTGCCAACCAATTTCCTCCCCCCGCCATTGCGTGGGAGGCTTGGACAACCGCTCCCAAAGGTTTAACCTGCTGCCGCAACCGACCTGAACGACGATGCGCACACGACAGTTTCACCCCGCGGAGGCTGGCTTTTCCATGCCCGCCGAATGGGAACGACACGAGGCCACCTGGTTGGGCTGGCCGCATAACGCCACTGACTGGCCGGGCAAGCTCTCGGCCATTGCCTGGGTTTATGGCGAGATCGTCCGCAAGCTTTGCCCGGGGGAGAAGGTGCGGATCCTGGTCAACGACCGCCCGGGTGTGCAGCGGGCGGAACGGATTCTAGCGCTGGCGCGGGCGGATCTGGGCCGGGTGGAATGGATCTTGCACCCGACGAATCGCGGGTGGACGCGCGACAGCGGCCCGATCTTTGTGCGCCGCCGCCGCGGCCGGGGTTCCGAAACCGCGATCGTCCATTTCCATTTCAATGCCTGGGCCAAATATCGCAACTGGCAGAAAGATCGTCGGGTCCCGGAAACCGCCGCCCGCGTGCTGGCCAAAAAGCTGATCCACGCCGAGTCCAACGGACGCCCCTTCGTGATCGAAGGTGGCGGCATCGAGGTCAACGGCCAGGGGACCCTCCTCACCACCGAGGAATGCTACCTGGACCCCAAGATCCAGGTGCGCAACCCCGGCCTGGGCCGCGCTGAAATCGAATCCACGCTCCGGCGTTACCTCGGGGTGTCGAACGTCTTTTGGCTGCGCTGCGGACCGATCGGCGATGACACCCACGGGCACATCGACGACATCTGTCGTTTCGTCAATCCCGCGACCGTCGTCCTGATTCGGGAGCGAAACCACCGCGATCCTAATCACCGGCCCCTGGAGGAAAACTGGGATCGGATCCAGGACTTACGGTTGGAGGACGGCACCCGGCCGCAGATCGTGGAACTGCCGATGCCCGCGCCGTTGTATTACGGGGACCTCCGGTTGCCGGCCAGCTACGCCAATTTTTACATTGCCAACGCAGGCGTCCTGGTCCCCACCTTCAACGATCCCCAGGACCGGGTCGCCTTGGGGATCCTGGGTGAGTTATTCACGGATCGTCCAGTGCTCGGCATCCACGCCGTCGACCTGGTCCTCGGCTTTGGATCCCTGCATTGTCTCACCCAACAACAACCGGCTTGAACCTGTCCCCGACCCTGAACCGCGGTTGAATCCTGGTTCGGAGACTGTCCTCTCCGGCAACCGGCAAACCCAGCGCCTCGGAGCTCGGGGCGTTCACCACCCTTGGCCCGGCCACGTGGCGTCCATCGAGACTGATGCCCGGGTTTCTGCCCCAGGCGGCCCACCCGATCCGATGGGCCGCCAGGAGATAACCGGGGATATACGAGGTGACCTCCGTCA
>Ga0114946_10002738_pt1 | contig 12041 bp, 11 predicted proteins | sample WalLakDeSediment_FD_88676 | JGI IMG/M metagenome (GOLD analysis project Ga0114946, IMG submission 88676) | Lake sediment microbial communities from Walker lake, Nevada to study Microbial Dark Matter (Phase II) - Walker Lake 11/02/13 Deep Sediment | ecosystem: Environmental > Aquatic >...
AGAAACGGACGCTCCCCTGATCGTCGGCTTTGTTTCCGACCTGATCTTCATGAGCAAAATCGAAAACGTTACCCGCCGCCTCGGCTACCGCGTCGTGTGGGTTGAGCGCGCGGCGGACGTGGGCGCGGCGGAGCCTCACGGTCGTGAGGCTCCTGGCGAGATGCTCCACGGCCTGGGCGGCAAGCTGTTTGAGCTTGTGACCAGCCGGCAGCCCGCGCTGCTGCTCTTCGACCTGGCCAATGAGGCAATTCCGTGGCGGCGCTGGATTCCGGCGCTCAAATCCTCCCCCGCCACGCGCCGCATTCCCATCCTCACCTTCGGGCCTCACGAGGACGCGGCGCGCATGCAGGCGGCCCGGCGCGTGGGCGCCGACCTGGTGCTGGCGCGCTCCCGCTTTGTCGCCGACATGCCGGAACTGTTCCGGAAGCACGCGCGCACGCCGGACCACGCGGCGCTGGAGGCGGGCTGCGGCGAAGCGCTGCCCGCGCTGGTGCAAGAGGGGATTGTGCTATTCAACCAGGGCGAGTACTACAAATGCCACGACGCGCTGGAAGAGGCGTGGATGGCGGAGCAACGGCCGATTCGCGATCTCTACCGCGGTATTTTGCAGGTCGGCATTGCCTTTTACCAGATTGAGCGCGGCAACTACCGCGGGGCGGTCAAAATGCTGCTGCGCGTGCGCCAATGGCTGGAGCCGCTGCCCGACGTTTGCCAGGGGGTCAATGTGGCCCGGCTGCGCGAAAACGCAACGGCCGTGCACGCCGCCCTCGTCGCGCTGGGACCTGCCCAAACGGCCGCTTTTGACCGCAGCCTCTTTGCCCCAATTGAACTGAAAAAGCCTGGCTTGTAGCGCAAGCCAGGCTTCTCTTGCTGCGGCCGGTCTCCTGACCGCGCCGCCCTGTCTGGCACGGTCAGGAGACCGGCCAGAGCGTTGTGGGAGCCATAGCAAAGCCGGGCTTTTTCTCTGGCTGCTACGTCTCCCCGCGGCGGCGGCGCACCCACTTCTCGATTTCCACCGCGATAAAGACCACCGAACTGGCCGCCAGGCTAATGAGCAGATCGCGCGGCGCCAGCGCCACTGTTCTGAAGAAGCCCTGAAAGAACGGCACGTAGATTAAAGCCATCTGCAGCAGGAAGGTGAGCGAAACCGCCAGCACCATCAATCGGTTTGAGAAAAGGCCGATGGTAAAGATGGACTGGATGTTGGAACGAATCGCCAGCGCGTTGCCCATCTGCGCCAGCGTCAGCGTTGTAAAGACCATCGTCTGCCAGGTACCGTGCGGCTGCGACGTGGCCGGGTCCCAATATAAGTAGCCCATCGCCAGCGACACCAGCCCCATCAGCACGCCAATCCATAAAATACGCTGCCCCATCCCGCGGCTGAACAGGCTCTCCTTGGGATGGAACGGCTTGCGCTGCATGATGCCGCGTTCCGACTGTTCCACCGCCAGCGCCAGACCCGGCAGCCCGTCGGTCACCAGGTTAATCCACAAAATCTGGACCGCAATCAGCGGCAGCGGCATGCCCAGGAACGGCCCGACCAGCATGACAAACAGTTCGCCCGTGTTGCTGGAGAGGGTGTACTTGATGAACTTGCGGATATTGTCGAAGATCGTGCGCCCTTCTTCAATGGCCGAGACGATGGTGGCATAGTTGTCGTCCAGCAGGACCATGTCGGCCGCTTCCTTGGAGACGTCGGTGCCGGTGATGCCCATCGCCACGCCAATGTCGGCTTTTTTAAGCGCGGGCGCGTCGTTGACGCCGTCGCCCGTCATGGCGACAATGTGACCTTTGTCTTGCAACGCCTGGACAATATTGAGTTTGTGTTCCGGCGAGACGCGCGCGTAAACCTGCGTGTCCTCGATTACCCCTTCTAATTCTTCCAAACTCATGCGCGCCAGATCTTTACCGCTGACGTACGCATCATCCTGCGTGATGTTCAATTCTTTGGCGATGTGCAGCGCGGTGAGCGGGTGGTCGCCCGTAATCATCACCGGGCGAATTCCGGCCGTGTGCGTCTTGGCCACGGCTTGCTTGACCTCCGCGCGGGGCGGGTCAATCATGCTCACGAGCCCGATGAACACCATCTCCTCTTCAATCGCCAGATTTTCATCTTCGTCGTCGGGGGCGGCGTCCAGCGGGCGGTAGGCGACGCCCAGCACGCGCTGCCCCTGTTGGGCAAACTGGGCGTTGGAGGCGGCGATGCGTTCGCGCATTTCAGGCGTGAGCGCAACAACTTCGTCGCCGGTCCACACCTGCGTCGTGATGTCGAGCAGGCTGTCGGCGGCGCCTTTGCAGAAGGCCACGTAGGGCGCATCGCCCCAGGGAGGGCTGATGTCGATGCGCTCGAAATCCATGCGGTGGATGGTGGTCATGCGCTTGCGTTCCGAGGTGAAGGGAATTTCCGCCACGCGCGGCCAGTGGTCCTCCAGCCTTTCCTGGCTGTAGCCCAGCTCGGTGGCGGCCATGATCAGCGCCCCCTCGGTGGGGTCTCCGATAACCCGTTGGCGACCCGTCTCGTCGGGCTGCACGACGGCGTCGTTGCACAGCGCCCCGGCTTTAACGAGCAAGGCCAGGGTGCGGTCCTTGGGTCGCTCCTCTTCGCGCAGTTCGGCGTCCAGGACAAAGCCCTTGGTGTTGAGCAGCGTTTCGACGTACTGCGTGTGGCCGACCACGTCCAGCAGCTTGACGGTCATCCGGTTTTCCGTGAGGGTGCCCGTTTTGTCAGAGCAGATGACGGTGACGGAGCCGAGCGTTTCGACAGCGGGCAGCTTGCGGATGAGGGCGTTGCGCTTGAGCATGCGCTGTGAGCCGAGCGCCAGGGTAATGGCGACGACGGCCGGCAGCCCTTCGGGCACGGCCGCTACGGCCATGCTGATGCCGATCAGGAACAGAACTTGTAGCTCCTCACCGCGCGTCAGCCCCAGCAGGACGACGACGGCGATAATGCCCAGCGCAACCCAGGCCAGGGTTTTGCCGAGCTGCCCCAGGCGGCGCTGCAGCGGCGTTTGTTCGTCTTTAACGGTCTGGATGAGCTCGGCGATGTTGCCCAGCTCGGTCTGCATGCCCGTCGTGGTGATCACGGCCGTTCCGCGTCCATACGTCACAATCGTGCCCATAAAAACCATGTTGCGCCGGTCGCCGATGCCCAGGTTCTCTTCCTGGATCGGCCTGGTTTTCTTTTCCACCGGGACCGACTCGCCGGTCAGGGCGGCCTCCTCCGTTTTGAGGTTGACGCTTTCCAGCAAACGGCCGTCGGCCGACACCATGCCTCCCATTTCGAGCTTGACGATGTCGCCGGGGACCAGTTTGCGGGCGGAGATTTCTTCGATACGGCCGTTGCGAATCACCTTTACCGTGGGCACGGCCAGTTTCTTGAGCGCCGCAATCGCCTGCTCGGCGCGATACTCTTGCGAAAAGCCCAGCGCTGCGTTCAGCACCACGATCGCCATGATAATGATGACGTCGTTAAATTCGCCCAGGAAGGCTGAAACGGCCGCCGCCACCAGCAGGATCACTACCATTACTTCGCTAAGTTGATCCCACAGAATCAGCCAGGGGCTTTTTGCGCCTCGCTCAATTAACTCGTTCAGGCCATATTTCTCAAGCCGTTTGTCTACTTCGTCGTAGGTCAGCCCAAGTTCGGCATTCGTTTGCAGTTCTTGCAGCGCCTCTTCGGTCGTACGTTGATACCAGTTGCTCATTCCGATCTATGTTCCTCGTCTTAGCCTTTATTTACAAAGATCCATCCGAATATAACGGAATTAAGTATATCATTTGCAATTTGTTCGACCAGAAGTAAGATGAGGGACGGAATGCATTCCGCATTTCATTATGGAGGCTGATTAAACTTTATGAGCACAACTTTTATTCCTGAGCGCGCGCTCTTTATCTATGCCCATCCGGACGATATCGAATTTGGCGTAGCGGGCACGGCCGCTAAATGGGCTCGCCACGGCAGCCAGGTCTTGTACGTGGTGCTCACCGACGGTAACGTCGGCAGCCACGAGGACGGCATGACGGCCGCAAAATTAGCCGAGATCCGGCGCGCAGAGCAAACCGCCGCCGCTGCCGTTGCCGGCGCGCAGGTGGTTTTCCTGGGGTATCCCGACGGCTTTCTGGAGCCCACGCTGGCGCTGCGCAAAGAGCTGGTGCGGCTGATTCGCCGCCACAAGCCTAACGTCGTGGTCTGCGGCGACCCGACGGTCTATTTCCCCAGCGGCACGCGCATCAACCATCCCGACCACCGCGCCGCCGCCCAGGCCGCGCTGGACGCCGTCTTTCCGGCCTGCGAGATGACGCTGCTTTACCCGGACCTGGCCGCAGAGGGGCTGGTGGGGCACAAGGTCAACTACGTCTACGTGTCTAACCCGCACGAGGCCGACTATTACGTCGACATCAGCGACACGATCGACGTGAAGATTCAGGCGCTGCGGCAGCACGCCAGCCAGCTGGACGAATGGGACCCGGAGCAGCCGCTCAAAGAATGGAGCGCCGGCGTGGGGCGCAAGGTGGGTTTCAAGCACGCCGAGGCGTTCCGCCGCATCACGCTCAAGCCGCTGGAAACGGATGGCTGAGGCGCCGGGACGACCGGCTCGGCCACGGCGCAGCAGTAATCACGGTTAAAGACGCGCGCGGCTTGACAATTACCGCTTCCCAACGCATAGTTAGGGATGAGGAGAGCGGCTGATGAAATCAGGGAGTAAATATTACCCGCTGTATGCCCATCTTCAGGCTCAGGCCGAAGATGAAGTCACGCTAACTTTTGGCGAGATAGAGCGGCTGCTAGGAACCAGGCTGCCGGAATCGGCGCGTGAAAAGCGCGCCTGGTGGAGCAACCGCAGCCAGGGCGCGGTGCAGGCCCAGGCCTGGATGGGCGCCGGTTATCATCAGGCGGCGCTGGATCTGGCGGCCGAGCAGGTGACGTTTCGTAAACCAACGGCCGTTTACCACGTGCGGCGTGAAGGCGACACCGTTGTTTGGGATGGCGACCTGATCAAAGTGCTGCGCTACCATATGGGCCTCACCCAGGCGGAAATGGCCGAGCTGCTCGGTATGCGCCAGCAAACCATCAGCGAATGGGAGACCGGGGCCTACCTGCCCAAACGCGCCACCTCTAAATACCTCACCCTGATCGCCGAGCAGGCCGGGTTCAAATACGAGTAATAATTGCCAGGCCAGCAGCCAGACATTTCTCTGGTGCGCTGCTGCCTGCTATACGCGACTCCGGGAGGTTGCCCAATTCCTGTAATTTACTATTGACAAAAAACACGCTTGCGGCTAGAATACAGTTGCGCTACCGTGTAAAATGAATTTTAAATCAATAGGAGTGTGGGATATGGGTGCATACGAGTTAAACACGATTGTGAAGATGTGGGGACAGGGGAAGTTAACGGCCGAACAAGCCATTGGCCAGCTGCTGTTGCAAACCCAGGCGCTCACCGAGCGCGTCGGGCTGCTGGAGAAACACGTTGACAACCTTCTGACTGCGGTGCGCCGTAAGGACAAATAGGGCAACGGCCGTTTGTCTGCGCCTTCCCGGTTAGAGTACAATGGATATGGAAGGACGCATAGCTTATGGTCGACATACAGCAGTTGATTACGGAGCAAGATACCGACCGGGATCTGGATATCCGGACCGAGGAAGCGCTGGAACCCCCCTGCAAGGTGTTTATCCACAATGACGACGTCACCCCCTATGATTTCGTCGTCGTCATCCTACAGCGTATTTTTGAGCTGAATCCCTTGATAGCCGAACAGGTGACGTATGCAGCCCACGTGAGTGGTATGGCCTACGTCACCACGCTGCCCTGCAACGAGGCCCACCGCCGCGTTGGCAAGGCCCATTTTGCGGCCAGCCTGGAAGGGTATCCGTTGACGTTTACGGTGGAGCCGGAGGAATAGGGAGCAAGTGGGCAAGTTTGCAGGTTTGCAAGTGTGCAAGTGGGCAAGTTTGCAAGTTTGCAAGTGGGTAAGGAGGGAAGTGGGTAGATTGGTGGATGGGGGCGGGTGGTCTTTCGTATAGAGGTGAAGAGGAGACGTAGGATGAAATTTGATCTGGAAGGCATTGGTCCGCTGGGGCGTGCGCTTATTGCGCGCGACACGGCCGCTTTGTCCCCTTCGTATACGCGCGAATACCCGCTCGTGGTGGACCGCGCTCAGGGGTCGGAGGTTTGGGACGTAGACGGCCGTCGCTACATCGATTTTATGGCCGGCGTGGCCGTGCTCAACGTCGGCCATCGCCATCCGGCCGTGGTCGAAGCCGTGCGGGCCCAGGTGGACCAATTCTGGCACATTTGCCTGTCGGACTTTTACTACCCCCAGGCGGTTGAACTGGCTGAAAAATTACAGGCCATCGCCCCCATGGCCGGCGACACGCTGATCTACTTCGGCAACTCCGGCACGGAGGCCGTGGAAGCCGCCATCAAGCTGGCCATGTACAAGACGGAGCGCAAGCAGTTCATCGGCTTTCTGGGCGCGTTCCACGGCCGTACCCTGGGCGCCCTCTCCTTTACGGCCAGCAAGTACGTGCAGCGCGCCAACTACCGCCCCGGTTTGCAGGTCTACCATTTGCCCTATCCCAATACCTATCGCCCGCTTTTGGCGGGGAGCGACGGCCGTTGCTACGGCGACGTGGTGGTCGATTACCTGGAGCACGAACTCTTCCGCAATTTGCTCTCCCCCTACGACGTGGCCGGCATCCTGGTGGAGCCCATCCAGGGCGAAGGCGGCTACATTGTGCCCGCGCCCAACTTCTTCCCGCGTCTGCGCGAGGTGTGCGACAAATACGGCATTCTGCTCCTCGTCGATGAGATTCAGAGCGGGGCAGGGCGCACCGGCAAATGGTGGGCCGTCGAGCACGAAGGGATCGAACCTGACGTGGTCTGTTTTGCCAAAGGCGTCGGCAGCGGCCTGCCGATCGGCGGCATCATCGCCCGCAAAGAGCTGATGGTATGGGGGCCGGGTTCGCACGGCAGCACCTTTGGCGGCAATCCCGTGGCGGCCGCTTCCGCCCTGGCCACGCTGCAGGTGATTGAGCAGGAGGGACTGCTCGCCCAGGCCGCGGCGACGGGCGCCTACATCCTGGACGCGCTGGCCGAACTGCAAGCCCGCCATCCCAGCATCGGCGAGGTGCGCGGCCGGGGCTTGATGATTGGCGTGGAATTTGTGAAAGACCGCGCCGCCAGGGAGCGCGCCGTCGAGCTGCGCAACGCCATCATTCAGGCCGCATTCAAGCGGGGTTTGCTGCTGATTCCGTCCGGCTCCAACTCGATTCGCATGACGCCGTCGCTGAACATCCCGCGCGCGCTGGTGGACGAGGGCCTGCAAATTTTTGCGGATGTGCTGATGGAGCTGGAGGGGGAGTTTGTGTAGGGGTAAGTTTGCAAGTGGGCAAGTTTGCAAGTGGGCAAGTTTGCAAGTATGCAAGTGGGCAAGTGTGCAAGTGGTTTTGTTCGCGCCCCCTCGCTCCTCGCCCCCTCGCCCCCTCGCCCCCTCGCTCATCGGAGGACTGATTGGACATTCAAACGCTTAAAACCAGACTGAGCGGGGGCGTGGCGCCGGCGATGGCGACGCCGCTGCTGGCGAACAGCTACCGCGTGAACACGGCCGTGATTCCCCACCTGGTGGATTTTCTGCTAGAGAAAGGGGTCTGCGGCCTCTTTGTGGGCGGCACCACGGGCGAGGGGATTTTGCTGGACGCCGACGAGCGCGAAAAGCTGCACGCGGCGACGCTGGCGGCGGTCAACGGCCGTGTCCCTGTCCTGCTCCACGTGGGGGCGCAGCGCACGGAAACGGCCGTCGCCCTGGCGCAGCACGCGGCGGCAAACGGCGCGGACGCGCTTGCGGCCGTGCCGCCCACCTTCTACGGTATGCACGACGACGCCCTGGCGGCCTACTTCCAGGCCGTCGCCGCCGCCGCGCCGCGTACGCCCCTTTTCCTTTACGACATCCCCCAGATGGCCGTCAACGGCGTCAGTCCCGCCCTGGCGGCGCGGCTGAGCCGGACGCTGCCCACGCTGGCCGGCATGAAGAGCAGCCGCGGCGACGTGCAGGCGGTGCGCGCGCTGATTGACGCGCTGCCGCCTGACAAGATCCTGCTGGCGGGTAACGAGAGCGCCGCCTTGGGCTTGCTGGCGCTGGGCGCGGACGGGTTGATTAGCGGTCTCAGCACGGCCGTTCCTGAGCCGTTTGTGGAACTGGCGCGCGCCTTCGCCGCCGGCGACCTGGTCGCGGCGCGGCGCGCCCAGCGCGTCATTAACGCCCTGCTGCCTCTTTTGCCGGCCGGCGCGCGCATTGGCGCTATCAAGTCGCTTTTGCGCGAACGAGGCGTGGACGTGGGAACGGCCGTGCCCACCCTGCCCACGCCCGACGCGCCGCTGTGGCCTGCCATGCAGGCCGTTTTGGCTGCGTGAGCCATTGAATAAAAGTTCAACTTCGCGGAAGAAGTTGAACTTTTGGAAAGGCGACCATGCGCTTGCTTTTGTTTGACATTGACGGGACGTTGATCCGCAGCAGCCGCGCCGGGCGTGAAGCCCTGGGCGCCGCCTTGCTGGAGCTGTTCGGCGCGACGGGGCCGCTCGACAGCTACAGCATGGGCGGCAAGACCGACGCGCGCATCGTCACCGATTTGCTGACGGCCGCCGGCTTTTCTACACAGACCATCAGCGCTAAACTGCCGCAGGTTTACGCACTGATGGCTGAAAAGGCGCGGCTGATCTACCCTCAAAAAACGATTGCGCCCTGCTTGGGCGTGCCTGAACTGCTCGACGAGTTGCGGCGGCGTCCCGACGTGCTGCTCGGGTTGCTGACGGGCAACAGCCGTGAAACCGCGCCGCTTAAGCTCCAGGCCGGCGAAATCGATCCGGCCGATTTTCGCGTGGGCGCTTTTGGCTCAGACCACCTGGACCGCAACGCGCTGCCGGCGCTGGCCATGCAGCGCGCGCAGACGCTCACGGGCAGGCCCTTCAGCGGCGTCGACACGGTGGTGATTGGCGATACGCCGGCCGACGTGCTCTGCGCGCGCGCGGGTGGCGCGACGGCCGTCGCCGTCGCCAGCGGTTGGCATGCATCCGGCACGCTCTCTCGCTATAATCCCGATTATCTTTTTGAGAATCTGGCCGATACCGCTGCTGTCTTAGCGGCGCTGCTCACCCAGGAGACAACCCGCGCGCAGGCGCAGCACGAAGAATGAAAATGGAACGCAGATGGTTCGGCTGCGCTCACCACAAGCTTTCCTGATGGACCTGATCTGCCTGATTGAATCAGGGTATACCCTGGTTACATCAGGAAAATCTGGCGCATCTGCCTCATCAGCGTTCTATTTCTAGAGGGGAATGATGAATCAAACCGAGCGGATCATAGGCGGGGTTACGCTGCATACCGATCGCCCGACCAGGCTGCCGATGCGCGACTTGTTTGCCTGGGTTATCTGGCAGTTCCCGCGTCCCAGGGAGGATGGTTTCTGCGGCGCGGTCCACTATCCGGCGCCCGACCAGGGCTGGCTGCCGGCCATTGTCTGCGCCGACAAAGGCGCCGTACACGTATACGGCCATCTCACGACCACGTATGACACGCCGGAAACGGCCGTGGAATACTTCAACACAGAAAAAGAAAAGAAAACGCGCTGACCACCGTCAGCGCAGAAGTTCAACTTCACATAGCGCCGACGGCCGTTTTTAAATCACCGTGTCGTCGGCGATGACGCCGTTTTTCGTCACAACCACGATTCCATCCCGCACAACCCAATGCTCGTGTTCCTCATCGGGACGGTCGATGTTTCCGCAAATCATCACGTTGCGGCCGATGCGCGCGTTTTTGTCGATAATGGCCCTTTGGATGCGCGTGTTCATGCCGATGCCGATATTGGGGATACCCTCACGCGCGTTATCCGCCTGCTCTGCGGCTGTTTCGTAATAATCCGCCCCCATGATAATGCTGTCCCGGATGTCGGCCCCGGCGCCGATTACGCTGCGCAGCCCAACGATCGAATTGCGCACGTCGGCGCTCTCAATGCGGCAGCCGTCCGCCACCATCACGTTGGTCAGGCGCGCGTTGTCGTGGAGCAGCGAACCCGGCAAAAAGCGCGCGCGGGTGTAAATAGGGTGGTCGGCGTCGTAAAAATCAAACGGCGCGTCCGGCGCGGCCATGTGCAGGTTGACCTCGTAAAAGCGGCGGAGGGTCCCAATATCTTCCCAATAGCCGTCAAAAACGTACCCGAACACATTCCGTTTACCGATGGCCGCGGGAATCAGGTCACGGCCGAAATCGTTGCCGGGCTCGTCCAGCATCTCAACAAGCGCCGCGGTGTTGAAGACGTAAATACCCATCGACGCCAGGAACGGCTTATCCGGATTAGCGCTATTCCTAAACATGGCCAGTTCCGCCTCGGTTTGCGGCTTTTCGTGGAAACTGATCACGCGCTGCGCCTCGTCCAGCTTCAGAATGCCTAGCGCTGACGCCACGTCGCGGCCTACGGGCTGCACGGCAATCGTAACGTCTGCCCCGTTGCTAACGTGATGGTCAATAAATTTGTGGTAGTCCATGCGGTACAGGTGATCGGCCGCCAGAATTAGCACGTATTGGGTGTCGGCTTCCTTAATTTCAATCAATTGCTTGCGCACGGCGTCGGCCGTTCCCTGGTACCATTCGTGGCTGAGGGGCGTCTGCTCGGCCGCCAAAATCTGCACCCAGCCGGGCGAAAAGATGTCGCGCCGGTAGGCGCTCCAGATGTGGCGATGCAGCGACGCCGAATTGAATTGCGTCAGAATGGCAATTTTCTCAATGCCGGCGTGGATACAGTTGCTCATCGGGATGTCGATCAAGCGGTATTTGCCCGCCAGCGGCGCCGCCGGTTCGGCCCGCTCCCTGGTCAAGGGATACAGGCCTGCTCCATGGCCGCCTCCCAAAATCAGGCCCAGAACATTGTGCATGTCCATAGAAACTTCCTCGTGTGGTCGCGTATAATGGTCGTTAGCGCTTCGGCGGACTAACCGCTGAGGCGGTTGTGACGAACCTGAATCATTCAATGGTTGAACGTTCGGGATTAAGTTCGCGCTTCCATCTGTATGATAACTGTTTTGGTGAAATTAATCCATACAGGCTCAAGGGTTTCTCAAAACCCATGGGGTCTAACCCGATTCCCATTGGCGTGCGCCCTTGACGCATGTTATGATACCGCTCGTTTGAAGCGCGGCGGCCTGCCGCAAAGAACCGGCTGAAGCCGTTACTACCAACCAGATCGTTATCCGAAGGTTTTATGAGTCGAGTCATTAACGTAGACAATCCGTCTAAAATCCGCAACCGTAACCGCCGGTTGATTGCGGAACTGCTGCGCCGCCTGGGCCAAAAGCCGCGGATTGATGAGGACGCCAGGGACATGGCGGCGGCGATTGTCCTGGCGCTGCATGAGATTGGCGAAAGCGTGGAGCAGGTCGCGAAAGCGTGGGAAAAGCGCGACTATTGGATGAAGGCCGAGCGCTTCCAGCGCCAATGGATGTGGACGCCGGAGGCGGCGGCCAACCTGGAAGACGTGATCCGCAATGCAGCCTGGGATTTGCTGCCCGAACTGCTGGCGGATCTGTTCCCGCGCTTTGCGGACGTGCAGGTCAAGTCGATGACGCGCAAGCCGGAGGAGTGGCAGGGCGCGCATGCCCGGCTGCTGGCGCAACCCCCACGTGCGCTGCCCTGGTAGCCGCGCGCGCGCCCGGCTATGGCCCGCCGGCGTCTTGCTGCTGTTGAGCTTGGCGGGCTGCGCGCCAGGCCCGTCTCCCACCAGCGCCTGGCCGCCGACGGCCACCCTGCCGCCGCCGCCCGCCGCGCCGGCCGCGCCGGCCGCGCCGCTTACCGGCCCGACCCCTTCCGCTCCGCCGCTTGTGGAAGGCGATCCGGCGGCCGCGGCGGCCACGCCCACGGCCGTTTCCACCCCCACCGCCATGCCCTGCGCAACGCCCGGCGTCGTCGTCGCCGGGACCTACCCCAGCGCCCTGGCCGGCCCCAGCCGCTACCGCATCTACCTGCCGCCCTGTTATGGTCAGGACAGC
>Ga0114946_10002740_pt1 | contig 12038 bp, 10 predicted proteins | sample WalLakDeSediment_FD_88676 | JGI IMG/M metagenome (GOLD analysis project Ga0114946, IMG submission 88676) | Lake sediment microbial communities from Walker lake, Nevada to study Microbial Dark Matter (Phase II) - Walker Lake 11/02/13 Deep Sediment | ecosystem: Environmental > Aquatic >...
CAAGCGGTATCAGCCGCAATGCCGACCCATGCTCGAAAACGGTGTGGATCTCGAAACCTTCGCGGCCAGCCCCTGGAAAGACCATCCCGGCGTCGCAGGTACGCCCTTGCGCCTGGTGTTCGTCGGCCGACTGCTGCCAGTTAAGGGCGTCGACATGTTGATCGAAGCGATCGCACGACTGAAACAAACAGGGCGCGAGATCGCGCTGCGTATCGTCGGCGCAGGGCCTGCAGGCGAGGAGTGGCAAGCGCTTGTCGCTCGGCTTGGGCTGGAGCGCGAGGTCTCATTTATGGGTAATCTGGGGCCAGACGCTGTGGCCTGTGAAATCAACCACAGTCATGCGCTATGCCTGCCTTCGATTCGGGAGTCCGGGGGGGGTGTGCTACTCGAAGCCATGGCCTGCGCCCGTCCGGTGATTGCGTTCAACTTTGGCGGGCCGGCCGAAATCGTGAGCGACGAGGTGGGTCGTCTGATGTCATCGCGCAACCACTCGGAGTTGGTGCGGGCCCTGCAGGCGACACTGCAAGACCTCTTCGACCACCCCGAGCAATGGCAGGCGCGCGGTATCGCGGGGCGCCATCGGGTAGAGACCTGTTTCGGATGGGATGCCAAAATGAATGCTGCCATTGCAATTTATCGGGAGCTGACCGCGGCCTCCGATAAGCCGTCACGGCATGGTGGTAAAACTGCGAACCCTGAGCGTCGCCCGACTGGAGTCCAATGTTCATGAAATCATTCAGACTATTGAGAGGCCTTGCGCCGCCCCCTGAGGGGTGTCGCGCGCTGTGCACCGCATTATGCGTGCTTGGACTTATGAGCGGCTGTGCGAGCACATTGCCGGGTCTGCCCAGCGCAAACGCCGACGTCGTCTTTTCGCCCGCCGACAAAGCCGAGAACATTAACTATCTCGACCGCGAGGCACTGGCGATCTTTGAAGCGCCCTTTGACCCGGTCTACACCTTGAGCGCAGGCGACCATATCACCGTCGATGTGTGGGGGCGACCCGAGGTCAGCGGCGCACATCTGATCGGACCTGACGGTGTCATCACGCTGCCCCTGGCGGGCCCGCTCAAGGTGTCAAACGCTTCCCGCGAGGAAGCTGCGGACGCGCTTGCAACACATCTGTCGCGCTACTACAAGAGACCGGCGGTGGTGCTGCGTGTCGATCAGTACACCGGCAACCGCATCACGGTGCTGGGTCGGGTGCAGAATCCCGGCCTGATCAGCTTCGATCAACAACCCAGCCTGCTCGAAGCGCTGGCGCGTGCCGGCGCGCTGCCGGTGATCGACAAGGAAGCCACGCTGACGCGCGCCGCAGTGTTCCGTGGCAGGGAAAAGGTCGCCTGGGTGGATCTCAAGCATTTGCTCAACCGCATGGACCCGTCATACAACATCCGGCTCATGCCCGGCGATCTGATCTACATCCCGGACTCGTCCGATACCATGGTCTATGTCATGGGCGCGGTGCATCGCCCCGGCGCCTACCGCTTGACACCCGACATGTCGCTGCTCGACGCGCTGGCCCAGGCCGGTGGTCCCAATCAGGACGGCGACCCGTCGAAAATCAACATTTATCGCCCGGGCCGGGAAGGCGTCGCCCTGGCCCCACTTTCAGCACTCGTCACTGACCAGCCAAAAGCTAATTTCAGTCTTGAAGAGGGTGACATCATTTATGTGGATACACGGGGTATCGCCAAGGTGGGTTACGTAATGCGGCAACTGCTGCCCGGCTTGAGCTTCCTGACTTTTGGCATATCGACAGGATCAAATGACTGACCTTGACGCAAGATATTTCGCGCTGCGGGAACGCTTCATTGCACGCCTGCCCGAACGGCTGACGAAACTCGAGAACTATCTGGCGCAATTGGCCGAGGACGCCCCCGACGCTCGTGTCGCGCTGCGGCGTGAAGCCCATAGTCTGGTCGGTGCTGCCGGCTTGCACCAGCTCGATAGCCTGGCGGCAGCAGCGCAACGACTCGAGCAGCTTGCTGAGGACCGGCCGGCGTCGGAGTTGCGCCAGGCACTGGACGTGCTTGCACAGCGGATAGGTCACCCTGAGAGCCCACCCAAACCGGAGCAAACACCTTCCGCAGTCCGCTTTGCCAGAATCGCACTGCTGTGCCAGGACCAGGAAGAGCTCTCCAGCCAGCAGGCCTTGCTGGAGAGCGCGGGGCACTCGGTTTTGGGGTTCACTCGCCCCGAAACCTTCGTGTGCACGCTGGCCAACGAACCCCGAGTCGACCTGGTCATTCTGGGCTTGCAGTTCGACGGCGACGAAAAGCTGGGCTTCGAGTTACTCGGCGAGCTGTCCTCAGCCTTGCCGGACATTCCGGTCATCGTGTTTTCGGCGAGTCAGGCGATGAAGACCCAGTTGGCGACCTACGCCGCCGGCGCAACAGCCTTCATCGCCAAGCCGGTTGCAACGGATGTGCTGCTCGATACGGTGTCGGCAACCCTCATCAAGCGTCGTGGCGCACGCGTGCGCGCACTCGCCTATGGCAGTCCAGAAGGTCTGGCGGCAGTGGTCCGCATCGCCGAAGAGGCAGGGATCGAACTCATGATCCGCAAGGACACGGACACTTTCATCGCACATCTCGTCGATGAGACCATGAATGCTGTCATTCTCGTTGAACCGTGCCCGGCTCCGGGGCTGCAAATGCTGACTACCCTGATCAACGGCCAACCGCTCGATCTACGCTTGCCGCTGGTGGTCATCCAGCCTGAAAAATTGGAGGCGATGTCCGCGACCTGGCTCGCAGGCGTGCTCCTCACCAAGTTAGCCGAACACTCTTCGATCCGGGAAATCGTCAAGAGGAACAAGACACAGCTTTACGAGCATGAACGACAGCGGCTCGCGCTCGACAAGCATGCCATCATCAGCATTGCAGACAGAACCGGCACCGTGATCGAAACGTCGAGCCGGATGAGCGAGCTGCTGGGCTGGCCGCGCACCACGCTGGTAGGCAGCCATCTGTGGGAGGCGCGGCCGGGCCAGCCACCCCCCGAATTCGATTGCAGCGCGGTCGATAGTGCGATCAAATGCGGCATCTGGCAGGGAGAGGTGGCCCTGACCAGCCGCGAAGGCGACCTGCGCTGGTTTCACACCACGCTGGTTCCGTTTCTGGATTCACAGGGCGGGCCCTATCGCTACATGGTCATCCGGACTGACTTGACCCAGCGCAAGCTCGCTGAGCAGGCACTCGCAGACTCGAAAGCCAAAGAGATTACGCTGGCGTCGCGCATGCAGGCCGAGTTGCTCGTACCCCCTCTGCCGGGTTGCCCGGGCGGCATGGCGGTTGCATCACATTTCTCGGCAGCTTCCGGCATGGGGGGCGACTTTCACGCCATGGTGGAGCACTCGTCTAAGTGCTGCGATCTGCTGATTGGCGATGTCATGGGCAAAGGTCTGCATGCGGCCATCGTGGGCGCAGCGGTAAAGCTCGAGCTGCACCGCTGCCTGCTCGACCTGAAGCGTGGTGGGACGCTGCCGACACCGGCCGCGGTGATCAATGCCCTGGATGCGAGGTTGAGAGACAAGCTGCAGGCGTTTGAATGCTTTGTCACGCTCGTCTACCTGCGCTGCGACCTCGAAAACGCGCTGATCACCCATGTGGGTTGCGGCCATCCGGAAACACTGCTGATTGACGAACGTAAGGTATCGCGCCTGAACAACCATCACCCTCCAATGGGCATCGTGCCATGCACCGCGCATGAGCAGACAATCACGGCCTGGCCTGCGGGGGCATCCATCTTCATGTATTCGGACGGACTGACCGAGTCGGTCGATGCCGAGGGACAAATTCTGGGCGAGGCAGCGCTGATCGACGCGCTCGTCGACAGTGACACCGCTCGGTGGCACCCTATGGCCATGGCGGCGGCTGCGCTCGATGTGGTGACACGGCATCAGGGTGACAATCCTCAAATGGACGACTGGGCACTGATCGCGCTGCGCCGGCCCAGGGAAAGGGAGCGTCATCTGGAACTGCCGGCGGAATTATCGAGCTTGGGAGGCCTGCGTCAGGCAATACATGAACTTTTCGATGGTACAGCCGACGACGCATTGCTGTATCGCGCCGAGCTGGTTGCTGCGGAGGTGTTCAGCAACATCGTCCGTCACGGCATCGGCGAGCGGGGCCGGACCCGGCACATCGGTGTGTGCCTGGGATGTACGCCCGCCTTCATCAATCTGTCCTTTCACTATCTCGGCACACCGTTCGAGCCGGCTGGTGTGCATGCGCTACCCGAGCCCGAGCTCCTGACCGAGGGTGGGCTCGGCCTGCCGCTGATCTTTTCGCTGAGCGACAGCATCCGTTACACGCACACCGACGGCCTGTGCAGTTGCGTGTTCGGCCTTTTGGCAGAAAGGCCGTCACCGGGCGATATGGCAGTCTGATCGGGCGGCGTGATCCGGGCACAGTTTGCATTCGCATCACAGTGTGCTGCGGTCGCGATGTTCCAATCCAGTCACTGGCGCGTCCATAGCCGAATGCGGCTGCGTGTCGGTGCTTTCGCGGACGCGATCGCCTTGCATGGCTTGGACAGTCAAACATCGAATGCGAACCCTGATCTACGCGCTTCACAGCGGACAACTCTTCGGAACCGAGCGCATGGCGCTGGCGACCGTGTCGGGCCTTCGGGACCGATACCGGCCTGTGCTGCTCGCGCCAGCCGGTCCAGTCCATGAGGCTGCCGCGATGCTGGGCATCGAGAGCCGTGTCACCCACGGCCCGAGCCAGCAGGCACGCGAATATTGGTCGCTGTTACGTGGGCAGCGCCAGGCGTGGCTGATGACGACCGGCGTGAGCCAGGCCCTGCAGGCTGCAGCGCTCGCCCCGCTGGCAAGGTGCAGGCTCGCTCACATCCACATGGTGCATGGCGGCACTGATGAACGTTTATCCTACGGCCGCAAACGTTTGCTCGGACCGCTGCCGATCAAGCTGGTCGCAGTATCGCGCTTCGTCCGCGAACGACTCCTGGCACACGGCTGCCGGGACGATCGCATCGCGGTCATCGAGAATTTCGTCACCGAGCCACTGCCGTCTGAACCACAGCGCCCGCAACCGGAACAGGTCTCAGATGTCGCAGTGGTCTCGCGAATCGACCCGATTAAACGGGTTGATCTGCTCTTGTCGGCGATATCACGCGAGCCGGCATTACACCGCCTCCAGTTTGATCTTTACGGCAGCGGCAGCGACCTCGAGCGTTTGCGTGAAGCGGTCGGTATGATGCCGAATGTCCGTTTCATGGGTTTCGTACCTGATGCGGCACAGCGACTCGCGGACTACGACCTGTTGCTACACACCTGCCCGGAAGAGCCCTTCGGTCTTGCGATTCTGGAGGCCATGGCGCGTCACGTGCCGGTTCTGGTGCCCAACTCGGGCGGAGCTGGCGATCTGGTCAAAGACGAGCTCGATGGGTTCCACTTTGCAGCCAACTGTCCTGGTCGGCTGGCGCAGCGACTGCTTGAGGTGGCTGAGCTGCCAGCTGCCAGACGCGCAGAGGTTGCAGAGGCAGGGTTTGCACAACTCACCACACGATTTTCGTCGCAACGCGGCTTGAGCGCTTACCGTGACCTTCTCGAGGAAATGACGCCATGACAGAGAGTGCGTCCTCGCACCGCTTGTCCGTGGTCGTGATCGGGCGCAACGAAGGCGCGCGCCTCAGCGCCTGCCTGCGCTCGGCCCTGAGCGCCGAGATGGCCGGTCACACACTGCAGCTGATTTACGTGGACTCCGCCTCCACGGATGACAGCGTCCAGCGCGCCGAAGCGCTTGGCGCCAAGGTGATCGGCGTGCGACCTGAACGCCCTAGCGCGGCGATAGGCCGCAACGCCGGCTGGCGTGCCGCGTCTGGAGACCTCGTCCTGTTTCTGGACGGCGATACCGTGCTCGATGCGAACTTCATCCCTAAGGCCATCGCCGAGATGAACAGCGCCGAAGAGGTCGCCGTGGTGTGGGGCCATCGCCGCGAGTCGGACCCCGGGGGCTCGCTTTTCAACCGCGTGCTCGACCTCGACTGGGTCTATCTGCCGGGCGACAGCGCATTCTGTGGTGGAGACGCGCTGTTCCGACGCTCGGCGCTGATGGCGTGCGAGGGATTCGATGACACGCTGATCGCCGGAGAAGAGCCTGAACTGTGCGCACGGCTGCGCGCGCGTGGCTATCGTATCCGCCACATCGACGCACCGATGACGCTACACGACCTCGCGATGACCGAATGGCGTCAGTACTGGCGACGCGCCGAGCGGGCCGGACACGCCTACGCGGAAATCTCCGCCAGATTCGCAGATCGGGACGATGGCCTGTGGCAGCGCGATGCAAGACGTAACCGCCTGCATGGCGCAGCGTTGATCACCGGCCTGATCATCCTGCTCGCGGCTGTCGCCAGCGGATACTTCCTGATCGCGGCCGGCGGACTCACCCTGGCCGTCGCAATGTGCTTCCGCACCGCCTGGCGGGCGCGCTGGAAGTCGGATTCGCCCCTCACCCTGCTCTTGTATGCGGCTCACTCGCACTTTCAGCAAATCCCCATCCTGTGGGGGCAGATGGTGTGGCGACGGATGAACAGGCAGGGGCACCGCCGCGACCTGATCGAATACAAGTAACCGACAAAATGAAGACACTGGCTGCCAATCTCCTTCTACCGCTGCTCTGGCTGCACGGACTTGCCGAGCGTATGCGGCGGCTCTGGGCCTGGACGGTGCTTCGCAAGCGGATCGGCGCGCTCCCCAACAATTGCGTCGTGCTCGGCACGCCCGAGCTCCATGGCACTTGCCGGATCGAGTGTGGCAACGGTCTGCTGCTTTATCGGGAGCTTTATCTTGAAACGCAACAATCCGGGCACATCAGGATCGGGGATCGGGTAGTCGTGTCGCGAGGCACTCATATCGTCGCATTTGCCGGAATCGAGATCGGCGCCGGCACGATGATTGGCGAGTACGCGAGCATCCGGGACGCCAACCATCGATTCAACGGCGAGATGCCATTGCGTGACAGCGGACATACCGCAAAACCGATCCGCATCGGCTGCGAGGTATGGATCGGCCGGGGTGCCATGATTCTGCCTGGTGTCACGATCGGCGACCGCGCCGTGATTGGCGCCAATGCGGTCGTGACCAAAAATGTACCGCAAGGCGCTATCGTGGCCGGGGTGCCAGCTCGAGCGATCCATGAGGAGGAGCGCCACTTGCGGACTAACCCGGCAACTAAATACCGTTCGGGCTGAGGCTGTCGCAGTCCTGCGCGGCGACCGCACCGGCGGCGCAGGGGATAAAGAACAACGGTGTGACAGATGAGCCTGAGATGATCGAAACCAAAGGGTATGTCGACACGGCAGCGCTGGATGAGCTGAAGGAAGCCCTGGGCGAGGATCTCGCCGAGATCGTCGATCAGTTTCTGCTTCAACTCGATGGAATGGTCCGCGCCGTCGAAGCGGCACTGGAAGCCGACAATCCGTCCAACGCAGCCGCTCATGCTCATGCATTGAAAGGCACGGCTGCCAACCTGGGGGCGACCGCGTTGGCTGGCGTGTCGGCGGAAATCGAGCACTTGGCCAAGATAGGCGATATGGAGTCGGGACGGCAGCGATGTGCGTCGCTGAGCGTGATTGCTACTGCCAGCGCGAGGGTCATTAGAGAGGGCGGCTACTCGAGTTATTAAGGCGGCAATCAAATACAACCGTTCGGGATGAGCCTGTCGAAGGGCGTTGGCAGGGCTTCGACAGGCTCACCCCAAATGGTATTTAGTTGCCGGGTTCATTCTTGGCTGGCCTGCAGGCGGACCTGGAATTTGCGGAGTGCCTCCGCCAGTTCGGGATGGCGCAGCGGCTTGGTGAGATACCCGTCCATGCCGGCCTCGATGCAACGTTCACGATCTCCCTGCATCGCGTTCGCGGTAAGCGCGATGATCGGTACTGCGTGCACTGACAGGCTGGCTTCGCGGGCCCGAATCGTGCGCGTGGCTTCGAGTCCGTCCATCGACGGCATTTCCACGTCCATCAGGATCAGGTCGTAACTCCGTTCTTCGCTGAGTCGGACCGCCTCCCCTCCGTCATGAGCGAATTCGACATGGTGCCCCTGCCTACGCAGTAACGCATCCAGCAGGCGACGATTGATCTCGTTGTCCTCGGCGACCAGGATATCGAGCGAACGCTGCGGATCGACCGGGCTGTCGATCTCTGCATTCTGATGCACCGGTGACTCAGTCATTTGACTGCGCTCGAATTGGGCCGTGAAGAAAAATTCGCTACCCCGTCCCGGCTCGCTGGCGAGTTCCAATTTTCCTCCCATCATCTGGACCAGCCGGCGCGAGATGGTCAGGCCGAGCCCGGTGCCGCCGAAGACCCGGCGGATGGATGTGTCGGCCTGCGAGAATGCGTCGAAGATGTGTTGGTGCTGATCCAGAGCGATTCCGATCCCGGTGTCGATCACGCAAAATCGTAGACTCGATCGGTCCTCGCCGGCGGCGATCTTCTCGACTTTCAGGGTCACGCTGCCCTCTTGGGTGAACTTCACTCCATTGCCGAGCAGGTTGTCCAGTACCTGCCTCAATCTTATGGCGTCACCCTTGATCATTGTCGGCACGTCGTCTCCGACGACCAGTTCGAGCGCCACGCCCTTGGTTGCGGCGTTAAAACAAAACGAGGCAACGGTGTCGCGCAGCAATGTGGCGAGATCGAGATCTTCCGAAACCAATTCGACCTTGCCGGCCTCGATCTTCGACACGTCAAGGATCTCGTTGATGATGCTTAACAGGTGCTCCCCTGAGGTCAGAATCATGCTGACTTGTTCGCGGACATCAGGGTCGAGTTCCATCTCGAGCAACAGTCCTGCGAGTCCGATCACACCGTTCATTGGCGTGCGGATCTCGTGGCTCATTGTGGACAGAAATATGCTTTTAGCTTTGTTGGCCTCTTCGGCGCGTGTGCGCAATATTTCTGTTTTTTCATGATGCATCGAAGCGATGCAGGCTGTGGACAGGCGATCGAAGATCGGCCTCAATGCAAGCAGTGTTTCCTGCTCAAGCGGTAAGCCTGCCCGCTCGAGGGCGCACAGCCCTATGTCTCCCAACGACATGAAATGCAGGTGTGTGGCCTCACCGATCAACTGATGCCCGTTCGTGTCCGGATCCTGAATGTAGCGATCCAGTGCAGCAACCATTCCCGGCCTCGAAGACCAGGTCGCCGTATCGCGCAACGGATAGGCGAAGCGGTGCTCGAGCAAACCGCTTTCATCGTCACGCAGCCACACATGGCCTGCGCGGCAACCAATCAATTTGAGTGCCGGCAGGAAAAAACGCCGCAACATCGGCTTGAGCTGGAGCTCCTGCCCGACGAGCAGTGCCAGTTCGTATTGCAGCGCGACCAGAGAAATGCTTTGGTTATAGAACGGCGGCATTTAGTCAGGTGTGATCCGTATTTCAGTTGAGCGCGGCAAGAACGAGTGTCTTGTTGTAGAACTCGAGGCAGTAGTCACCGCCGTTGGCAATCTCGCCGAGGCTAAGCACCCCCACCATGGGGCGCTGACCGATGGACTGCTTGACGGCCGCCAACTCTTCGCCGAATTGGTCTTCGAGAAACAGAACGCGGCTAATGCAGTCGAACAGAAGTGTCACGCCTGATCCCGGGTGGACTTTGGCCGCGCCTGCAGAGGCGGCTTCGATCAAGTGCTCGGCGCGCCCCTTGAGCAGATAAACAACACTGCTCGACGGGACTTCCCCGACGCAGTTCATGTTGTCTCCGGTATGCGTGATCGGGTCGCGCACGACGATACTCCCGTCCGGCTTCTCCATTCCGAAGGGATGACCCTTGGCAATGTCGAAGAAGTTCGTGTCGTCAAAACGGCGACCGCTACTGGCCTCGACAAGTTCGCGATAAACGCCGAATGCGGGCTTGAAGTCGATTGACTCCACCACATTGCGATCCGAGGACGTGACCACAAACGGCCCGGCAAACTTCTCCCAGCCATGTTCAACGCCGAGTTGAAAATCAAGCGGCAGAACTGTGAGTTGTGCGGAGTCGACCAGCATCCCGTGGTTCGAGAAAATACAGGGTTTCTGCTTGAAGCTGAGGCTTCCCGCCCCGCCTCCGAAATAAACGGGTTCGCTGCCGAGCAAGTCATATACGCCGTCGAGGAGGGAACCTATTCGACTCGACATGCCGTCCACGATTGTCAGCATACTTTTCGGTCGCAGGTCATCCGGGAAGAGCGCCTCGATCATCTCGGCATAATCGGCATCGGGATCGGAGAGCCGCGGCACATTCACCACGGTTGTCTCGACCGGAAATCCGATCACGATAAAGCCGGTTTCGAAGTTCTTCTGTTGATGAATGATCTGGGGAAAGACCCCACCGCTGATCGGCACCGTCTGGGCGGCAAGGACGGGATCGATTGCCTCCGGCCTACAATCGTTCGCGTCTGCGGCAAGAATCAGGAGAGACCTCGAGCCGACCTGCAGTGCCTGGGTGATGAGCTGGGCCAGCGCATCAGTAGTGGATTGCGGTGTGAAGGCGATGAATACGTCTCCATTGGACATTCAGGGCTCCTTGGGTGAAAAGGTTATTGGCGCCGGTCGTGGGCTATTAACCCGGCAACTATTAACCCGGCCCTTTATTTTACTGAACATAAACCCTTGCCAGTCGGTTTGCTGAGCAACGAATCAAGGCAAGTATTTAAGGGCCGGGTTAATAAATACCGTTCGGCTGAGCCTGTCAAAGGCCTTCGACGGGCTCAGGGCGAACGGATGTATTTTATTGCCGATCGAAAACAAGATGATCGGCCTCAGGCGCCGAGTAGCCGCCGGGCGAGCAGTGATGGCATGTCCCGCCGGCCATCGGCGATCACGTAGATGTAGACACCCTGTCCGGCGATACGATAGATGACACGGTAGGGCTTGAAGAAGGTCTGCCGGTAGTCCTTGATGCCGAGCGCCAGCAACTCCTTCGGATAGCTGCCGCGCTCCGGAAAGGTCGACAGGTGCTCAACGACCTTCATCAACTCGTCGAGTACGTAATCGGCGTTGGCTGGTGAATCGAATTCGGCGAGGTAGTCGCACAGGGACTCGAAGTCGTGCTCGGCGCCCTCGGTAAGGAACACCGTGTACGGGGCTTTCGCCATCAGACGTTCCGCTTGGCCCGCAGGCGGGCAACGATATCTTCGACCGGCTTAACCCGGCCGGCCTCGAAGTCCTGGTTACCCATCGCCAGGATCTTGAGCAAGGCCAATGTATCCTGGGTTTCCTCGAAGCTCGCTACGTCCTGGATCACCGCCTTGGCTTCGCCGTTCTGTGTGATGACGAGCGGCTCGCGCTGCTCGGTGAGGCGTGTCAGCACCTCGGCAGCGTTGGCCTTGAGGTAACTGATCGGTTTGACTTGGGATGAGTAGCGCATGGGTGTTCCTGAGGATCGAATAAAGACTTAATATAGTCCGTTTAGTGCGAGTCTGCAACAGCCCTGTTATCGGGTCGCATGATGCCGGGTTCCGTCAGGCGTGCGGCTCGGCAACGGGGTATCGAGAGTGCCCAGCTTCATCTTCCCGGGTCGTGTGCCGAATGGTCTGCAAGGGCCTTGCCATGTCGTGACAGGCCGGTGTCGGGGGCTTGATGAAAGCGCCAGAGCGCACCAGTGCGGCGCACTCCGGTTTTTCGAGATCTTGCCGCCTGCCGGCCTAGGTAACGAAACGACAACGCCCTCGGCGCCAGCCTTTCGGCTCTATCCGCAGACTGCGCTCAGGCCAGCATGAAGCCACCGGCTACAGCCACGGCACCGCCGATGGAAGTTGTCAGAATACGGCCCGCCCGGGTCGCCGGAATGCTGCGTGCGATCAGAAAGCCCGCGAGATGAAGCAGGGCAGTAGCGGTTGCAAAGCCCGTCGTGAATGCAGCTACGGATCCCTCGCCCATTTCCGCATGATGGGCGTACCCGTGAAACAGCGCGAAAACCGACAACATCAGCAGCAACATCGACGCGGGCAAGCGTGCCAGACATGCAATCAACAGACCCAGAATCAGGACCGAGACGCCGATGCCCGTTTCGACAGCCGG
>Ga0114946_10002741_pt1 | contig 12036 bp, 9 predicted proteins | sample WalLakDeSediment_FD_88676 | JGI IMG/M metagenome (GOLD analysis project Ga0114946, IMG submission 88676) | Lake sediment microbial communities from Walker lake, Nevada to study Microbial Dark Matter (Phase II) - Walker Lake 11/02/13 Deep Sediment | ecosystem: Environmental > Aquatic > Freshwater...
ATTTAATGGATCTTGTTGACCATTTATGAACCGGTAGTGACCAGCTGCAGCAGTCATTGCAGCGTTGTCGGTACACAAGAAGCTTGGGGGAATGTGCAGCGGGCAGATAGAACTAATTTGAAAAGATTGGCGAAGGGCGTTGTTTGCTGAGACACCGCCAGCGACCAAGACTTCTTTAACATCAAATTCGCTGGCGGCAGCAAGAGTTTTCTTGACAAGAATTTCTATCACTGCGCTCTGAAAGCTGGCAGCCAGATCATTTACAGGAAGAGGGAGTTCGTTGTCTTCCAGCCGGCGAACTTCACGCAAAACAGCTGTCTTCAATCCACTGAAGGAAAAATCCCATGTTCCTTCCAACCATGCCCGCGGGAAATTAAATGCCTGCGGATTTCCTTGTTCGGCAGCATCTTGAATGGCTGGGCCGCCCGGATAGGGTAATCCCAGCATGCGGGCAACTTTGTCAAAAGCTTCGCCAGCGGCATCATCTAATGTGCCCCCCAAACGCTGGTAATGCAAGTGACCCGTCATTAGAATAAGCTCGGTATGTCCACCAGATACGATCAGTGCTAACAAAGGGAATTTTGGTTCCGGGGCGGAATTTTTGTCAGGAGAAATCAACCAGGCGGAGTATATATGGGCTTCAAGGTGGTTGATCCCAAGCAAAGGTAGTCCGCTTCCAATGACCAACCCCTTTGCGTAATTTATACCCACAACCAGTGAGCCTGGCAATCCAGGACCACGGGTTACGGCTATTGCATCAACGTCATTTAGGGTTAAGTGGGCTGCCTGAAGAGTGTTCTCTACAATGGTATTAATTGTGAGAATATGCTGACGAGACGCAACCTCTGGGAATACTCCACCGTATTGGGCATGAAGATCAACCTGAGAAGCAACCAGATTAGAAAGGATAAGACTCCCATTCTCAACTACTGATGCTGCGGTTTCATCACAAGATGTCTCTATTCCTAAGATGCGAGTGGTCATTAAACGATCATCTTTCTCTCCCCGGCCCGATTGCCTTTCAATGGCAAAACCAGATCCATGGGAAAATCAACTAATACTTCTATTTGTCCGTCTGGTCTAACCCAAACAGTGTTTTCTAACCGGACCCCCAACCCGCGTTCAGGATAGTATAATCCAGGTTCTATAGTTACTACCACCCCTGGATCAAGGCGGTCTTGATCGGTGGCGTTCTTGCCAAACCAGGGTCGTTCGTGCACATAGAGACCTAAACCGTGCCCAAGGGAATGAACATACCCTTCTTGGGTCTCTGGTTTACTTTTAATGGTAGGATGACCCTGTTCTTCAAATAGGTCGCAGGTTAGTTCCTGGTATTGCTGGCAGTGTGTGTGAGCTTTTAGCTCAGCCATGATCTGGTTATAGACGACTAGAACATCATTGTAAATTTTCTGGACATGGTCTGGTGCAAAACCCACACACCAAGTGCGGGTGAAATCATAGTAGTAGCCACCTCCTGCCTCGCAAGGGAAGATATCGAAAACAATGGTCTCTCCCAGGCGGATAATGTCGTCAGGGTTTCCACTGCTGTGGGGAACACCAGCATCTCGTCCAATTGCGAAAATTGTGCCTTCAGGATTCTCAGCACCGCGTTCAGCCAACCATAAATTTATCTGGCTTTTTATATCTCCAATCTTGAGTGGTTCACTATCTGATTTAACCAGAATACTGTCCTTTGATTGGTGTGAAGTGAGAAAATCAGCCACCAAGCCCACCACCTGTGTAGTAATATGGCCCATATGACGAATTCGGGCGATTTGACTTTCATCTTTGGTAGCCATAGCCTGTAGCAAAATCGAATCGTTTATTTCTCCGATGATTTGAAGGTCAGGCAAAGTTTCTTGTAAACCGGAGAAGATGGCGTAGGCTGAACCAGCATCAATTTTTCCACAGATAGCCATTCGACCGCTGGTTATATTGAGATCTTCCAACATCTTTTGATATCGAAGGATTGTGGCTTGGGTGTAATTACCACCAGTTTTCTCAAGCAACTCATTAAGCCGGTAATCAGCAAGATTCCTAGTTGGTAACCCAGTTTGAGTTGCTTCATCGCGCTCCATAGGGGTGTGAAAGAGCACCGGATCAGAGCCACGTATTTTTATCAAATCAGCATTAGTTAAATGTCCACCTCCGGTTAAATAAACCATGGGTGGATTATGTGTTGCTGGACCGGTTACTAATATTGCGTCAAGATTGCTTTTTTCCATCAAACGATCAATATCGCTTAGCATATGTTCTCCAGTGGGTTGAGTTTATTCGATAGTTTCAGAATAAGCTTGTTGGACAATTTGAATAACTGCAGCTCGAGAAAGTTTTTCTTCACCCTTTTTAATTACTTCTAAAGTCGCTTCTGCCAGCAGTAGTGGGATTTCAACCATGTACTTAAATGCCTGGTATGGGATATGACTTATCTCCGCTTTTGCCTCTTGGAGACAATTGTAGGCGTAACCCAACATTTGCTCATGGCTCCAACCAGCGGGGAAAAAATCAACATCGCGTTTAAGGTCCTCATCACGGTTACGGAGGATATTCACAGCTTGTAAACCTCGCCCAAATTGTATTGCAAATCTACGGTCAATCTGGCTTCCGTCAAACCAGGCCCAAATGTCACACAACAATAATCCTACAGCTCCAGCTACACTAAAAGTATATCCGTCCAGATCAGCCCGAGTTTGGATACTCCAGTTACGTGAGACCCAAAGAGCCATACGGTCGGCCATGGAGGCTGCAGCGTCCCAGATGCGTGGAGCAATGGTGGCAGGTGGATAACAAGCCCACTCCCCTAATCGCAGTGTCACCTCAGGGAGTATAGTTGTGTGTTCGCTAAACACCATTGAAAACTCTTCAATGGAGCAATCTTCCATAGGGCTTTGAGTTTGAAAGATCAGGCTAATTCGCTGTAGAAGATTTACCTTGGTAATCGTATCTAATTGAGAATGGTCTTCAATTTCGTCGATAGCGCGCATACATAAATAGGCGGCAGCTACAGTTTCTTTAAGGATATCTGGCAGGCGTGTTACTGGAATGTAAAATGTCCGGCTGGTTTCTTTGAGGACTCTAAGTAAGTGGTGATGATTGTTCATTCTCAATCCTTAAGAATTTGGGTAAGACTCTCTAATAGCACCCCATCTTGTTCTGGGAGAACAGTTCTTGGGTCAAGTACAAGGTGGTTTTCTTGCAGGCGGGCTACGATGGGTGTAGGTGCCTGACGCAGCCGAACCATTGCTTGATTTGGGCTGCCGAGTTTCAAGGCGAGTAAACAGGTTGGTAAAGTTTCTTCAGGCAGGCTACCGCCCCCTACGGTCGACTCTCCCAGAAGCAACTCTCCTTTTCTAAGCTGGTCTAACCATTGATTGGCGCGACCTTGGAGATCTTTAAGCGAGTATGAAATCATCCGCCAAACAGGAATTTCACGATCGGCTTCTCCTTTTAGGTAGTGCGTTAATGTCACTGACAGCCCTGCCAGACAGACTTTATCCGCTCTTACAGCGCGCGCCAGAGGATGTTTCTTTAATTTGTCGATAAGGCCAGTGCGACCAATGATAATACCAGCCTGAGGACCGCCCAGCAGTTTATCCCCTGAAAAACACACCAAATCAGCTCCAGCAGCCAGTGATTCTTGCACCATGGGTTCATGTCCCAGGCCAAATTGGGTAGTATCCAAGAAGGCTCCAGACCCCAGATCATCTACTAACGGTACACCAGCCTGATGAGCTAACTTCACCAACTCCGAAAGACCTGGCTCGCTGGTAAATCCGATGATTTTAAAATTGGAGTGATGAGCTCTCAGGATAAGGGCTATTGGTTGGTTGTCCAACGCCTTCTGAAAATCCGATAGATGAACACGGTTAGTCGTCCCAACCTCAACCATCCGGGCTCCCGACTGTGCCATCACATCTGGCAGGCGAAATCCGCCGCCAATCTCGATTAGTTGAGATCTGGCGATAATGACCCTTCGCCTGCGTGCTAAAGCAGTGAGCACTAATAAGATGGCTGAAGCGTTATTATTGACGACTAATGCGGATTCCGCTCCGGTAATTCGCTGTAGCAATTGCTCGGCGTGCACCAGCCGTGAACCGCGCCGTCCAGTATCAAGATCATATTCAAGGTTAGAATACCCCTGTGCAACTGAATTCATAGCCTTTATCGCAGCCTGGCTTAAAGGAGCGCGGCCAAGGTTCGTATGCAGGATAACACCTGTGGCGTTAATCACCGGTTGCAGGCTTGGACGGATCCAGGTATTTAATAAGTAGCCAATTATTTCTAGCAATTCTTGGTCGTCTGGAACAGATTGATTTTGCAAATAACGCTTTCGAGCTTCCTCCAATGCCTCCCGAATTGCCTGGACAGTCAAGGTTCGCCCATATTCTGCTACCCATTCAGTAACAGAGGAGGCGCGCAAGAGTTGATCTACAGAAGGTAGAGAGCGTCGTTCAGTCATAATGATGGGATTATACGAATTTATAATCTACTCTTTGGTTTTGTTTGCTTACATTCGGTTACGGCTTAAACTGGCTGCGCTCGCGCAATCGGAGAAGCCATTCAATCAAGATCAAACCCAATGCTAATAATAATGCTATTGATGGATCTAGAACGCGACCAATTTGCAACCACGCCAGTGTGGGCACATAAATGCCGATCCAGATAGCTTGACGGAGGATAACACTATGGGTTACAGGCGGATTTGTAGGAAAGCGCCGGTTAAGATACGCAACAGCTGGTAGAGCAGTTCCGGTGAGTGCCAATACACCCAGAAAGAAGAACAACCAACGTGGACCAACCGTTGGAAGCGTGTAATTGAGCAATGCAAATATCCCCCCCCATCCGATAATACTTAGGATAATGGCTGAGGGAATAAATGAACGAACCGGGGGAGATGATTTTGAATCCATCGATGTTGATTGATTATATCGTAATTTTCTCCGAATAGAAAACCCCCAATTCCGGAGGTTGGAAAAACCATGGAAGTGGGGGTCAGAACTAGATTTTCAACCTAGCTATGAATAATAAGGTTTATTGTTGGATTAGACTTCGCGGAACTCACCTTCGACTACTTCGCCTTCATCATCAGGTCTTCCACTATCTTCACCACCGTCACCATGTGCAGTTTGTTGCTGCTGTTGAGCATACAGTTGCTGGCTTATTGCGTGGAAAGCGTTTTGAAGATCTTCCATCTGGTGTTTTATAGCCTGGGCATCAGTTCCGTTCATTGTTTCTTTTAACGCATTGATCTTGTTTTGGATGTTCTCACGTTCATTTGCAGGGATTTTGTCGCCCAATTCACCCAACGTTTTCTCAGTTTGGTAAGTAAGGCTATCTGCATTGTTTCGTGCTTCAATCAATTCACGTTGGCGACGATCATCACCTTCATGTTCACGCGCTTCGCGTACCATACGATCGATATCACTTTTATCAAGTGTGGTAGAAGCAGTAATGGTTACTTTCTGCTCTTTACCGGTGGCTTTATCACGGGCAGCTACATTGATTATGCCATTAGCGTCGATGTCAAAAGTCACTTCAATTTGGGGTAATCCACGCGGAGCGGGTGGAATGCCTTCCAAGCGGAATCGCCCTAAACTGATGTTATCTTGTGCCATAGGACGCTCACCTTGTAGAACATGAATATCTACTGCAGTCTGGCTGTCCTCAGCGGTGGAGAATATCTCCGACTTTGAAACCGGGATGGTCGTGTTCCGTTCAATCAGAGTTGTCATCACTCCACCTAAGGTTTCAACACCCAGGGAAAGTGGGGTTACATCTAATAGGAGCACATCTTTCATTTCTCCACCAAGAACTCCAGCCTGGATAGCAGCGCCAACTGACACTACTTCATCTGGATTAACCCCTTTATGAGGTTCTTTTCCAGTAAGTGAACGTACCAGGTCTTGAACCATGGGCATGCGCGTAGCTCCACCCACCAATATGACTTCGTTGATTTTCTGGGCTGACAGATTAGCGTCTTTCAGGGCTGCGTTAAAAGGTCCACGTAATCGATCGACCAGATCTTCGGTAAGCTGCTCAAACTTTGAGCGAGTCAATTTAAACTGCAGGTGTTTTGGCCCAGAAGCATCAGCAGTAATGTAAGGCAAGTTTAATTCGGTCTCGCTCACACTGGATAATTCTATCTTTGCCTTTTCAGCAGCTTCCCTCAGGCGTTGGAGCGCCTGGCGGTCTGTGCGAACATCGATTCCCTGCTCTTTCTTGAACTCATCAGCGATGTAGTTGACAATGCGTTCATCCCAGTCATCTCCACCCAGATGTGTGTCTCCGCTTGTGGCTTTTACTTCGACTACACCTTCACCAACTTCAAGAATGGATACATCAAAGGTGCCGCCACCTAAATCGAACACCAGGATTAATTCCTGCTCCCGTTTGTCAAGGCCATAAGCAAGGGCTGCTGCAGTCGGCTCATTTATAATACGCATCACTTCCAGACCAGCAATTTTACCGGCATCTTTTGTTGCCTGGCGTTGGCTATCATTGAAATACGCTGGCACAGTTATGACTGCTTGCGAAACGGATTCTCCAAGGTATGCTTCCGCATCGGTCTTTAACTTGCCCAAGATCATGGCTGAAATTTCTTGGGGACTGTATTCTTTACCTGTTATAGGGATTTTAACGCGAGCATCTCCTGCTGGGCCTTTAACAACTTGGAAAGCAACGATTTTTCGCTCGGCTTCAACTTCATCAAAGCGGCGTCCCATGAATCGTTTAATAGAATGAACGGTATTTTCTGAATTGATTACAGCCTGTCTCTTTGCTGTTTGGCCGACCATGCGTTCTCCAGTCTTGCTAAAACCTACAATTGAAGGCAGCAATCGTGAACCTTCAGCGGTTGGGATTACTACAGGGTCTCCACCCTCAATCACTGCAACCACACTGTTGGTCGTACCTAAGTCAATACCGATAATCTTTGCCATTAGTTTCTCCTTTCATACATAATTTCTCTCAACTATCTTACTCGATGCGCGCAAGAAAACTGTTAACAAACCATAGGAGGGATATCAAAATGTTCTTCTGGATGGACAAAATAAAAAAAGCCACTTTTAAGAAGGAGACTCCAGGGTTTGGGTATGATTATTCTGGAAGTCACAAGTTCTGGTATTCCAATTTTTAACGTTCCAATTGAAAAATCTCGGGTTTTGAATGTTTGAAAATATTGGGTACACATCTGGGGTTGATCCAATTGTTTTAGCCCAGATATAGGCGTATATGTCAATACAAATAACAGGAAAAGGAAACCAAAAACCATTAGCGATTTAAGATTACTAATCTTAAATTTATGATTATTTTTAAGTTTCCGTAGGTTAAAATCCTTGATTCAAATGGGGGTTATCTGCTAGAATGGTGGTACAAAAGTGTCGTGCCACCAAGAGCATCAATGCATAACGTCAGTATTTGTCAATTTGCTCGGTGGCATTTATTATCACCCAATGTAGGTCTGAAAATAGCGGTTTGATAATCCACCGTGACCCCCGGTGGGAAAGGGGGGTATATTATACACGCCTTGTAATAATATAAAAAGGTTTGTTAGGCGAGGAGGTGAAAAATAATGAAAGCTGAGCAAGCCTGGCAGGCAACTATGGGGCAATTACAAATGGAAATGCCTAAGCCGGCTTATGATACCTGGGTATGTAATGCAAATTATATTTCATATGAAGATGGCGCATTTATTATTGGAATTCCTAATGCATATGCCAGGGACTGGTTAGAAAGTCGGTTAACCAGCACTGTTAAACGCTTATTATCTGGAATGATGAATCGGACAGTGAGTGTTCAGTTTGTTGTCTGGAAAGAACCAGAAAATGGTGAAATTCTTGAAGACCATAATGAATTAGAAACCATTCAAGATTTACCAGAAAAATCGATCTCATCAAATATCAATTTTCGTTATAAATTCGAACACTTCGTAGTCGGTACAAGTAATCGTCTGGCACATGCAGCATCATTGGCTGTTGCAGAAAAGCCCGCCCAGGCATACAACCCCCTTTTCTTGTATGGCGGAGTGGGGTTAGGAAAAACTCATCTATTGCATGCTATTGGGAATTTCAGCTTACAAAACGCCTTACACGTTCTCTATGTCTCATCAGAAGAGTTCACTAATGATTTAATAAATGCTATTCGATCTCAAGCAACTCAGGCTTTTAGAGATAAATACCGAAACATTGATGTACTATTAATTGACGACATTCAATTCATCGCTGGCAAGGAATCTACTCAAGAAGAGTTTTTTCATACCTTTAACACTTTACACAGCCAGGACAAGCAGATCGTGATATCTTCAGATCGACCACCAAAGGCATTGAATACTCTTGAAGAACGCTTGCGTTCTCGGTTTGAGTGGGGTTTGTGTGCCGATATTCAACTTCCAGATTTCGAAACCAGACTGGCGATATTACAATCCAAGGCTGAACGCGCTGGGAGGAGGATTCCACCCGAAATCATGGAATTGGTTGCCCGGCGCGTGCAATCTAACATCCGAGAACTCGAGGGCGCTCTTACACGTTTAACAGCCTTTGCAGATCTGAGTGATTTACCATTGGATAAAAATTTGGTAGATTCTGTTCTCAAAGATATGCTTCCAAGACATACTCAGGTTCAACCAGAGGAAGTTGTGCGTCGAGTTGCAGAGGCTTTCGATGTTACGATGGATCACCTCTTGAGTCGTGACCGCTCCCGCCAGGTTGCATTGCCCCGGCAGATTGCTATGTATCTACTGCGAGAGGAATCCAATGCTTCATTACCTCAAATTGGTGAAACGTTGGGTGGTCGAGACCACACAACGGTGATGTATGCCTGCGAAAAAATCGGCGATTTGCTTGAACGCGATGACCGCCTTCGCCGGCGTGTGCTAGAAATTCGGGAAAATTTATACGACAGACCTCAATACACTGAACTGAAGAGATAAAACTCTAGTTCTCTGTGCAGACTGAAACTATTTTTTAGATATGCTGCAAGTCTGCCTGGGTAATCATTACCGGTTTCCGATAAAGAAACTAGGAAACTTGAATCGTCTTTGTTGGAACACTAGCTTTCTGGCTTCCCCTTAGTTAAAGATTGTAACCATATTCGTGAAGAATGCCACAATTCTTGGAATAATCTGGCAAGTCTACTAAATGGATTTTCCATAGGTGGCTGTGCTTCATCCATTCCCTGCCATGGATCCAAATCGAAGAGTTTACGGATTGTATAACGTACCAGAAGTTTGGTAGTCGCCAGAGCAGGTGCAGCCAAAATCAGACCAACAATCCCGATTAAGTTAAATGCAATCAGAGCAACTACTAATATTGCTGCTGGATGAAGGTTGAGAGTCCTACCTAAAATTCTAGGGGTGATTAAATTATCAAAGGTTTGGTCCAATAGTATCCATGAGATCAAAACCAATAAGGTAAACTGCCAGGGCTGAAGATCGAGTACGTTGTAAGCCTGGAAGAATGCAACTACTCCGGCAATAACCATCACAATAAATGGACCCAGGTAAGGAACAAATTTGGAAAGACCAGCCAGGATAGCGATCCCCAGTGAAATTCGTAAACCAAGTATTGAGAGTAAGATTAAGTTTAGTATTACAGCTAAGCCGAAGATTATAAGCTGACCTCGTAGGAATGCGTTCCAAATTTTTTGCAACTCTGTCCAAAGACGACGGATTTCCTGATCGTATCCTGGTATCTCCACTCGGACCAGTTCATTAGGAACCTGACCAGTTTCAGCTAACAAGAAATATGAGATCACTAAAATAAATACCAACCAACCCAAGGAAACGACTGCGCTGGTTGCAAATGTACTGATGATTGTAGCCATTTGTCCCAGAATTGGCTGCAGTATGCCCAAGACTTGCTCACTAAGATATTGCAAATCAAATTGAGTTAGATCAATTGGGAAGGGGCCGATGTAGTAGATATTGTCGGAAAGTTGAGCAGCCAGATTTGGAAGAGTTATTTCCAAGAAATTCTGTACAACTCTGATCAGGCTTTGAAATTGTTGGACAATAGCCAGACCTGACCAGGTAAAAAAACCTGCTATGAGGAGAACCACTACGATGTATACCAGGTTTACTGACATACGCCAGTTCAAACGAGTGGTACGACTCAAATGGCTTGCTATTGGGTGAAGGAGATAAGACAAAATAAATGCCAACAGTAAGGGACCAATGATATTGCGGAAATAAACAAACATTGCCGCAATGATGGCAACAATCGTCAGCCCAACAATTAATTTGGTGTTTGTACTCCAACTTGGAGATGGTGAGGGTAGCTCTGGTGCGACCAACTATTATTACTCGTTTAGCGTAAAAAGAAAGAAAGCACTACCAAGACCACGAAGAATGTGCCAGCCAAGGCGCCTATACGTCGCAAATCTTTAATTACATAAGAGTAATCGGGGTTAAACTCGCGTCCCAGCAACCTTTTCGAACCGGAAGCAGGCGCTGAAGATTGGCTCTCAGGTGTTGTCAGGATGCGAGATTGTCGTTTACGTTTTCTACTCATTTTTATTATCAAATCCTTTGCTTATGATTTGTTTCTCATCATTTAATGGTTTTCAATACTTAGATTCGCGGTAACAACAATACGTTTGTTGTTAATTAGATAAGGATAACACGAAATTAAAGTTAGCATGGGTTGATTCGTCGAAGCCAGGACCTCAATATGAGTGGAATCTACTATTTGAGTTTCAGAGACCAAATAAGTAAAAGAGAGTTCTTGGGTGTGAATTATGATCTCATCGCCAGGAATAAGGCGGTCGAGGTACCGAAAAATTTCTCCATAGACATCGTTGTGGGCAGATAGAACCATATTACTATCTTCACCAGGATTGGCTGAGCCGATGTGCTGACCAACACCTTGTTTCAGTTGTTCCCACCCGTCACCTTGGACAATGGGAGCATCTACAGCAATCGTTGGGATCTGGATCCGTGTGGCGTGTTGGGGAGCTTGTGTTGGGATCGATAAAGTCGCTTGCAACTCTATTGCAGGGCGCAGATTCTCGGAGATCTCGACTTGGTTTGGTCTGGCACCGTCGAGAGAATCGGGGGCGGTGTGATCAGAAGGTAGGATGACGACAAAGGTTGAAGGTGTAACTGTATAGGTGGGCTGGTTCATTGCTTTTACGATTTCCTGGTTGAAATCGCGCAGCATGATAATCCCAGAATAAGCTATGAATAATAAACCAAATACAGCAAGAATTTCTATCGAGAGGAGTACATTATCCAACACCTTATTGTGGTGAACAGACCTGGAGACATGGTTCTTAACAACTGGTTCTACAGGAATCAACCCAGAAGGTCTGTCACCCTTTGGTGGAAAATGGTTGGGATGGTGATGGTTGAATAACTGACCTGTGTGACGGAAGTGTTCCAAACGGTTGCGACGTTTAAGATTGTGTCTCTCAACCAGCATGCGATGTAATTCATAAATGGAATGTCTTTTCTTGGAGCGTTTCTTGTTCACGTGTGAGATTATACCTCGCGATAAGGTAATTTATGTCCGATCAGCATCAAAGTAGGTATCTAAAATTTCAAAAAATCTCTCGGCTAGAATTGGACGGTCAAAGTGATCCTCAATAAACGCACGCCCTCGTCTACCCATAGCCAGACCTTTCTGGCGATTATTTGCCAGAACGCGGATTGCCTCAGCCAAGGCGCTAGGATCTCCAGGTGTAACGGCAATCCCCGCTTCAGCTTGTTCTACAACCTGACGGATAACACCATCAATGGCCAGGATAACAGGACGAGCAGCAGCCATATAATCAAAAACCTTATTTGGATAAACAGTTGTGTATTGTGGGATTGGTTTAAGGATAGCCAGGCAAGCATCAGCAGCAGCCAGCGCAGTTGGCATTTCGATCTTTGGAATAGGTGGCAGAAAGAGAACGTTCTCTAAGCTCATCCTGGTTGCCTTAGCCATTAGAGCATTTTTCTCTTTTCCATCACCAAGCAAAACAATAATAATATCCAGATTATCTCTCAAAAGTCCGGCGGCATCCAGAACGACTTCGAGATTATTGGAAATGCCATGAGCG
>Ga0114946_10002743_pt1 | contig 12032 bp, 12 predicted proteins | sample WalLakDeSediment_FD_88676 | JGI IMG/M metagenome (GOLD analysis project Ga0114946, IMG submission 88676) | Lake sediment microbial communities from Walker lake, Nevada to study Microbial Dark Matter (Phase II) - Walker Lake 11/02/13 Deep Sediment | ecosystem: Environmental > Aquatic >...
AGCACCAATTATCCAAAGTGGGACGGCACGCCGATGCGCCTCGGCGAGACCCTCGATTGGATGCTGATGGCCCGCTCGTGAGGCTGAGGCGCGAACGGCCTGGAGCGAGGGCTCACCTACGGTAGCGTTTAGTTTGCGGAGCCTCCCAACTGGGATCTCCTCCAACAACCACGTTGCGGCCCTCGACAGTTACGCCTCGCAGCAGCTACACCATCCCCAGCCCCATGCCCCAAGACCCGATCAGCGCCGCCATCGCCTACCACGAACTCAGCAAGCACCGCTTGCCCAACCGCTACGCGCGTTCGCTCGGCTACCTCGACTGGGACAACCAGCCCAACCCCTTTCGCCTCTACGAGGCCACCGACCGGGTCCCGCTCGCCCGCGAAGACCGGACCACCGGCCCGACCCTCGCCGAGCTCTACGATCCAACCCGCATCACCCCCGCGCAGCCGGTCACCGCGGCCACCCTCGCCGAGCTCCTCTACCACTCGCTCGCGCTCTCGGCCTGGAAGCAAATCGGCGACAAGCGCTGGTCGCTGCGCTGCAACCCCTCGAGCGGCAACCTCCACCCGACCGAGGCCAGCCTGATCACCGGGCCGCTCGCCGAGCTCAGCGACGCGCCCACGATCTGGCACTACACCCCGCTGCTCCACGCGCTCGAGCGCCGCGCGACCCTTCAGCCCGAGCAGTGGTCCGCGCTCGTCGCCGATGGCGAGGGCACGCTCGTCGGGCTGAGCTCGATCCACTGGCGCGAGTCGTGGAAGTACGGCGAGCGGGCCTATCGCTACTGCCAGCACGACATCGGCCACGCGATCGCAGCCCTCGCCTACGCCGCCGCGGCCCTCGGCTGGCACGTCCGCATGCTCCCGGCCTTCGACGACTCGAGCACCGCGGCGTTGCTCGGCCTGCCCGAGCCGGCCGGGCCCGAGCCCGAGCACCCTGACTTGTTGCTCTTCGTCGGCCCGCGCTTGCCGACCGGCGTGAGCACGCTCCCGACCGCGATTAATTTCCAGGGCGAGCCGAACCGCCTGAGCGAGGAGCACCAGCTGTGGCCGGTGATCGATCACGTCGCCCGAGCGTGCGCGCGAGTCGGCGCCGTCACGATCACCGAGCCTGCCCCACCGAGCCTGCCCGAGCCCGAACCCGCGCCAACCACCACCGCCGCGCACCAGCTGGTTCGCACGCGACGCAGCGCCGTCGAGATGGACGGCGTCACCACGCTCCCGCGCGCGGCCTGGCTACGCATGCTCGCGCGCACCTACCCACGCCAAGACCATGTCCCGTTCGCAAGCTTGCTCGGCCGCCCGCGCGTGCACCTGCTGTTGTTCGTCCACCGCGTCGACGAGGTCGAGCCGGGCCTCTACCTGCTGCTCCGCGATCGATCGCAGCGCGACGCGATCGCGGCCAGCTTCCACGCCAACTTCCAGTGGACGCTCGTCGACACCGGCGCCCTCGCGCTCCCGCTTTACCTGCTCGAGCACGCCGACACCCGCCCGGCCGCGTCGCTGGTCTCGTGCCGCCAGGCGATCGCGGCCGACGGGGCGTTCGCGGCTGCGATGCTCGCCGAGTTCGAGCCCACCCTGCGCGAGCACGGGGCGTGGATGTATCGCCACCTGCATTGGGAGGCCGGCGCGATCGGTCAGGTGCTCTACCTCGAGGCCGAGGCCGCCAACCAGCGGGCGACGGGGATCGGCTGCTTCTTCGATGATGGGGTCCACGAGCTGCTCGGCCTGCGCGACCGCTCGTTGCAGACCCTCTATCACTTCACGGTCGGCGGCCCGGTCGACGACCCGCGCTTGCGGACCGTCGACGCGTATCACCACCTCACAGCGGAATGAGCGGGCTCCGATTACCGGGCCCCGCGGCCGTTCCTGAAGATCACGCTAAACACCGAGGTGAACGCGACGCCCACGGCGACGCCCCCGGGGATGTTGTCCATGGCCACGCCAAGCGCAGCGCCGACGGCACATCCGAGGGCCATGTTGAGCGCGAAGCGGCTGCTGCGGGGGCGTTTGGGGGGCGCCATCGGGGGACCCTACCAGCCCTCGGCGAAAACTCGAAATCTCGCTAGCAGCGCCGGGCCAAGAAATTTCGCAGCAGCGCCGGCCCGTCCGGCGTGCCGATCGACTCCGGGTGAAACTGGACCCCGACGATCGGCCACTCGCGGTGCGCGACGCTCATGATGATCCCCTCGCGGGTCCGGCTGGTCACCTCGAGCGCTGGCGGGAGCGACTCGGCCTCGACGATCAGCGAGTGGTAGCGCATGACCTGAAGCGGGGCGGGCAAGCCGGCGAACAGCCCGCGCCCGTCATGCTCGATCCAGCAGGTCTTGCCGTGCATGACCACCGGCGCCCGCGTGACCCGGCCACCGAAGGCCGCGGCGATGCCCTGGTGGCCCAGGCACACGCCGAGCACGGGGATCCGCTGGCCAAGCTCGAGGATCGCTTCGCGGCAGACCCCGAAATACGCGGGGTCCTCGGGGCTGCCGGGGCCGGGCGAGATGATCAAATGGCTGGGGTCGGCGGCGATTAATTCATCGAGGGAGATCGCGTCATTGCGAATCACCCGCGCAGCGACCCCGGTGATCTCGCCGACCGCTTGATACAAATTATAGACGAAGGAGTCGTAGTTATCGAGGATCACGATCGGCCGGGTCATGGCTCACCGCCCGCGACCAGGTCGATCGCCGCGACCAGGCCGTTGGCCTTGTCCAAGGTCTCTTGATACTCGTCCTCGGGATCGGAGTCGGCGACGATCGCCCCGCCGACGTGGAAGGTCAACAGCGGGCCCTTCTTGACGAAGGTGCGAATGACGATGCTCCAATCCATGGCCCCGTCAAAGTCGATGTAGCCGATCGAGCCCGAGAACACCCCGCGCTTGGTCGGCTCGAGCCGATCGATGATCTTCATGGCCTCGACCTTGGGGGCGCCGGTCATCGAGCCGCCGGGGAATACGGCGCGCAGCAGCGCGACGATGTCATGGCGATCCTCGACGACGCCGCGGATCGTCGAGACCATCTGCCAGGTGTATTCGTAGGCTTCAATCGCGCAGAGCTCGGCGACCGCGACGGAGCCAAACCGGCAGACCTTGCCCAGATCATTGCGCGCGAGATCGACGATCATCAGGTTCTCGGCCCGATCCTTCTCGGACTCGGCGAGCTCGGTGCGCAGGGCTTGGTCGCGCTCGGGGGTGGCTCCGCGGGGGCGGGTGCCCTTGATCGGCCGGGTCTCGACGACGCCCGCGCGGTCGAGGGACAAGCAGCGCTCGGGGGACGACGAGAGCACCTCGCCCTCGGGGAGCCGCAGGTAGGCGGTCATCGGCGCCGGGTTGACCTGGCGCAGGGCGTCGTAGAGCGCCCGGCCGGCGCCCTCGAATTGCAGATCGAAGCGCTGGGTCAAGCAGACCTCGAACACCTTGCCGGCGAGGATCGCTTGCTTGACCTGATCGATCGCGTCGAGGTAGGCGCGACGATCGACGCAAGCGGTGATGCCGCGGGCGAGGAGGTCTCGCTCGCGCAGGCGCGGGCGGGCGACGCGAGCCTGCGATCGGGGCGGCTGGCTCGGCGCGAGGCTCGCGAGCCGCGCTCGCCCGCTGGTGAGCCGCGCGTTGGCTTGGGCTTGGGCCTGGCCGTCGGTCTCGCCGAAGCCGGTGGCCAGGATCCACCCGGCGCCGGTCTGCTGATCCTTGGCGAACACCAAGCCGGTGAACCACAGATCGAGATCGGGCAGCGCGAGGTCGTCGCGACCGAGGTCGGGGATCGACTCGATCAGGTAGAGCAGCTCGTAGCCGAGGTAGCCGACGGCGCCGCCGCAAAACGGCGGGAGCCCGGGGCGCCAACGATCGACGCCGCAGCGGTAGCGACGAAGCAAGTCGCCGAGGGCCGCGAGCGGATCACCCTCGAGCTCGCGCTCGGCGTCGGGCGGGCCCGACCAGGCGCGCTCGCGCTTGCTTCGAAACAGCCAAAATGGGTCGGCGCAGATATACGAATAACGGCCGAATTCCGTGGGCAGGCCGGGGTTTTCGAGGAGCGCGACGTAGCGCTGGTCGTCGAAGCTCGCGAGCAAGCGGTGCGGATCAAAGCCCGGATCGGCGATCGCCTCGACGGCCAAGCGCCGGTGAAGCTGCTGATGAGGCGGCGGCGCGGACATGGCCAGCGCCGGAGTCTACAGCGGCTCGAGCCACTGCGGGGTGTCGAGGGCCTCGACGAACGCGCGCCACTGGGAGCGACGCGCACGGATGCCCAAGGCCCCGACCGGCGCGAACGCCTGGGCGATCAGGCCCAGGACGATCTCGAACACGCCCGCGTTGAGGGCGTCGAGCACGTGGATGGTCTCGCGCCACAGCTCGTGGGTGCAGCGCGGGGCCCAGTGGCCGAAGTAGTTGAGCGCGAGGGCCCGCTCGCGGGCGGCGTGGCGGTGCAGCTCGGGCAGGCGAAACAGCTCGGCGGCGAAGCTCGAGTAGGCGGTCTGCTGGACTTCGTTGAGGCCCACGGCGAGCTGCCAGCGCGCGCGCGAGTCGTCGAGATCGCCGTGCTCGATGTAGCGAGCGAAGGCCGAGGGGAATTCGAAGGGCGGGGTGAAGCCGGCGGGGATGTGCTCGTGGCGGCGCTCGAGCCAGGGAAACTCGGTGTGGAGCGAGCGCTGGACCTCGGGCGAGAGCCCGGCGCGGAAGCACTCGCCCGCGCGCAAGACAGCGCGGACCGTGACCAGGAAGACCGCGGCGTTGACCATGCGCGGGGCCTTGCCGGCGTGGACGTAGGCGCTGTTTAGCGGCTCGGGGAGCGTGGCGCGGGTTGGATCGGCGACCCGCTGCCACACGTCGCAAAGCTGCGCGAAGTCGCCGGCTTGGTAGGCGACGAAGGACTCGTCGATCTCGGCGTCGGTGGCGACCCGAAAGCAAGGCAGGGCTTGGAGTTGCGCGAGCAGGCCGTCGAGATCGGGGACGCTCTCGAACACCCGCTCGCGTGACAAATTAATCGCGGGCATCAGATCAGAGCTCGGTCGCGCGCTCGAGCACGCGGTGCTCGCGTCGGCGGCGGCCGGCCATCAAGGTCAAGAAGTCGGGCCACAGGCGAAACCGCTGGGCCATGCGCTCCATGTAGCCCCAGGCCCGCGTGATGATGAAGAAGTAGGGCCGGGCCTTGGGCAGGTGCCAAAGCGGGAAGGTCACGGCGTAGATCAAGCGACCGGGGAGCAGGGCCTTGCCGAGCAGCTCGCCGGTCCCGGCGTCGTGCTGGGCGTCGGCGATCGCGGTGTCCATGAACCGGACCAAGGCGTCGCGCCGCGCAGCCGTGCCCCACTGCAAGCGGTAGTGGCGATCGAGGTTGCGCCGGGTCCAGTGCTTGGCGGCCTGCAGGTGATAGAGTTCGGCGATCTCGGCGAGGTCGTAGAGCGCCGTCTGCATCAAGATGTGGGGCTGATGCCAGGCGTGGGTGTACTTGAAGCGGTTGAGCAGGCGGACCGACTCTTGCGTGTATTGATGATCCTGATTGAGCTGGGCGATGGTCTTGGCGCAGGGTTGGGCGCCAGCGCAGGCCGCCTCGATCAGCGGGACCGCGGCCATCAGCTGCCGGCAGGCCATCTCGATGCCGATCGAGTAGAGCGCGTCGACGAAGCTGACCGCGTCGCCGATTAGGGCGTAGCCCGCCTCGGACACCCAGTGCTCGCTCTCGTAGGGCAGCTTGGCGTAGTAGTTGAACGGCTCGGTCGGCGTGGCCCCGGCGAGGGCCTCGCCGAGCGCCGGGAACTTGGCGACCATCTCGGCGAAGCCCCGATCCTCGGCCTTGATGTCGGGCTGGTGCTGGGCCTTGTCAAACGAGACGCCGACCGAGGTCGTGTTCGCGTCGATGTGGATCCACCAAAACCAAAACCCCGGGCCGCTGAAGTGGATGGTGTGCTTGCGGCGGTCGATGCCCCGGAAGGTCTGCCAAAACTCGCCGTCGGTCCGCAGGTTGGTGAACCGGGCCCAGATCGCGGCGGTCTGGAGGTCGTCGACGGGCCGCGTGATGCCGAGCTGCTTGCCGAGCACGCGTCGCCGACCGCTGACATCGAGCACCCACTTGCAAGCCAGCGACCGGGCCTCGCCCGCGGCTTCGTAGTCGACCCGGTGATCGAGCTGGCCGAGCTCGATGTGGCGGACCGTGGCGCCGTGCATGTAGTCGGCGCCGGCCGCTTGGGCCCGGCGGGCGATCTCGGCGTCGAGCGGCGGGCGGTGGACGTGGTAGGTCGGGATCAGCCGTGGGAACGCGCTCGGGAGCCGCTCGAGGGGGGTCAGCGAGAGCAGCAGCTCGTGGCAGCCGTCGAGGTCCCGGGGCGCTGGTTGGTCGCGCGGTTGGGTGACGAAGTCGAAGCCGAACTTGCGAAAGGCGTGCTCGCGCAGCCACTCGCCGAGGCCGATCTCGTGGTGCAGGAACACGCTGGTGCCCTCGGTCAGCGCCTCACCGACGACCGTCTTGGGCGCTTGGCCTGCAGCCCGGGCCTCGAGCACAGCCACACGCAAGCCTCGCTTGCGCAGCATGATCGCCGCCATGCTGCCGACGAACCCGCCGCCGATCACGGCGACATCATAGTCGGGGGCGGCGTCGTTCATCGCAGCTCGTCGGCTGAGAGCCCGATGATCAAGTCGGAGTTTGGCGCACGCTGGGCGTGGCAGTCGTAGCAAGCGTAGACCTCGACGCCGTTGCCGACGGTGTTGTTGAGCACCTCGCCGTCCATGCTGACCATCGCAAAGAACCAGTCGTTGCCCATGGGGAAGTAGCCCTCCTCGAATTTGGCGAGGATCGTCAGGGCGCCGCGGGGCTCGCCGTTTTGGTCGAGGTTGTTCTTGACCAGGATCGAGCCCCGCGGGAACGTGACGGTGTCCGAGGAGCCCGGCACGATGCTGCGAAACACGTCGGCCGCGACGTCGTTGGCGTAGAACTCGGCGAAGCCGAGCATGTCGACGTGGATCGAGGGGAGCGGGCCGTTGTCGAGGCGCTCGAGCTCGGTCGCGAAGGTGATCGCGGTGGCGATGACCTCGTCCGGGTCGTAGGTCTGGGCTGGCTCGTCAGCGCAGGCACCAAGGGCGAGGATCGGCGCGAGCGCGAGGCCGCCGAGGAGGGGGGACAGCGTGGACGGTCGTAGCATGCGGGCCTCTGGGGTCGGCATGGTACCCCGATCTGTCGGCATGCGCGCGAGCGCTCGGGCTTGGCGGGCAACCAAAGTTGAAGCCCGCTCGATCCCCGCCAAAGCCAGCGGTTGGGGTCGAGCGGGCTGTCGAGCTCGCCTGGTCACGCGCCGGGCAGCACGCAAACGCCGACGTCTTCGAGTCCGGGCGGGGCCTGGCCCTCGTCGTAGAACGCGATGCACTCGGTGTTCGCGATCTGGCAGTTGGGCGCGCTCAGATCACAAAAGCCCGCGCAACAGGCGGAGCCGTTGCATGCCGGCAGCGACTCCGCGCCCATGCACACGTGGCCGGCCGAGCAGTCGTTGATGAAGCCGCAGGGCTCGCCCTCGAGCAGGTCACCGGCCGGGTCGCAGTTGAACAACGAGCCGTCCCAAAAGCAGCCCGAGTCGACCTGGGCGCAGTCTTGCAGCAAGGGGTCGCAGGCGTTGAGGCACAGCAGCAGCGAACCCTGGTTGGAGATCGAGCAGTTGAAGTTGTCTGGGCAGATCTTGGTGTCCGGGTTGCCGGTGCACAGCGGGATGCAGCTGCCGATGCCGTCGGTCGTGTAGTAACACATGTACCCGACGTCACAGGTGTCGGTGCCCTGGGCTGCGCCGTCGTACATGCACTCGTCACCGGTCACGCCGTTGCCGAGCAGCGGCACGCACTTGTTCGCGTCCCAGGTGCCGCCTTCGCTCGCCCAAGCGGCGCACTTCTCGTCCTCGGGGCAGTCTTGCGCCCATGGATCGCAGGTGTTCGCGCCCGGGAGGTCGGCGTTCATCAGGAACATCTCGCCGTCACCGTCGCCAGCGCCGGTGTCGCCGTCGCCGTCGCCCTCGCCCTCGCCCTCGGCCTCGCCCTTGTCGCCGCTGGTGTCGTCTTCAGCGCCGACGGTGGTGAGGCTGGTGCCGACGTTCCCGCCGTCTTCGTCGCTCTTGGAACAACCAGCGGTGAACGCGAATGCCCCGACGGCCAACAACGCTGGCAACAAAGGTGATAATTGAAACTTGGTCATTTTAGTCTCCCTCGAACTGACTCGGGCCAGGTTACACCATCCGCCCCCCCGCCGAACACCCCTTGTCGACGCTGACCGCCGTTTTTTTGCTCGGGTTGCGCCCGATCGCCGAGTCGAGCTGAGCGCTGGCGCTCGGCTCGCCTCGCTCGCCGGCATCGCCGCCGCTGCGGCGCCGTTTGGCCACCGCAGCGGGCGCGTGGGCCCTTACTGCGGGGCGAAACACTGAATGCTGGTGTCGATGCGGAAGGTCGACTGGTTCGTGCGCCGCTCGGCGTGGAAGATGTCCATCGGGTAGTGTTGCCCAGGCGTGAGCCCGAGGTCGTCGAGATCGACCGTATCGGTCGCCGCCGGGTGGAGGCCGCCAAGATCGATAGCGAGCTGGCCGTCGATGAACAGCCACAGATCATCGTCGCCGGTGAAGGTGAAGGTCTGGCCAGGCTGGTAGACGAAGGTCGTGTGGATCTCGGTGGTGAAGTGGAAGTTGTTGGGGTTGCCTTCGTTGCCGAAGCCGAGGTTGTCGATCGGGAAGAAGGCCTGATCGTTGTACGTGAACACCCCCGGCATGCTCTCGGTCAGCGGGAGCTGAATCTGGAAGTTGAAGTTGACCCCGTCGACGTCGTTATACCATTGGTTGAAATTGGCCTCGCTCGTCATTTGATTGAGGGCCGGGCCGGTGCCGGAGTAGACCGGCTTTTGATCGAGGCCGAGGGTCGGGAGCACGAGGCCGAGGGTCGGGCTGTTGCCCGTGAACGCCTGGAAGTCGGGGTGGTTGACGGAGAAGTCGCGGATCGTCGCGTTGATCGTGCCGCACTCGTCGCCGTCGCCGTCGCCGTCGCCGTCGCCGTCGCCCTCACCATCACCGTCGCCCTCACCATCGCCGTCGCCGTCGCCCTCGGCCTCGCCATCACCGTCGCCTTCGGCCTCGCCATCACCGTCGCCTTCGGCCTCGCCGTCGCCGTCGCCCTCGGCATCGGCATCGCCATCGCCATCACCGTCGCCCTCAGCATCGCCATCGCCATCGCCATCGCCATCACCGTCGCCCTCGGCCTCGGCGTCGCCGCCCTCGGGCCCGTCGCCGTCGCCTTCGGCCTCGCCCGCGGTCTCCGTGTTACCGACCTCGCCCGCGTCGGACGTGGTATCGTCGCCGCACGCGAGCAGCGAGGCGCTCGCGAGCAGGCACAGGGCGGTCATGGTCAGTCGAGTCGAAGTTCGCGCTTGCGTCATCCGCCGAATGTACCAGTCGCCGGCCTTGCGCGCTGGGCCGGTCGCGCGCGACACTCCTGGCTCCATGGACAAGACCTACCCCTCCGCCAGCGCTGCCATCGAAGGCATGCGCGACGGTATCACCTTGATGTCCGGTGGCTTCGGCCTGTGCGGCAACCCGGAGAACCTGATCCAAGCCGTCCACGCGGCCGGCCACAGGGACCTCGACATCATCTCCAACAACTGTGGCATCGACGGTGTCGGCCTTGGCATCTTGCTCGAGGCTGGCCAGGTGCGGAGCATGACCGGCTCGTACGTCGGCGAGAACAAGACCTTCGAGCGGCTGTTCTTGGCGGACGAGCTCCGGGTCACGCTGGTCCCACAAGGCACGCTCGCTGAGCGCATCCGCGCCGGCGGGGCCGGGATCGGCGGCTTTTATACGCCGGCCGGCTACGGCACGCCGGTCGCCGAGGGCAAGGAGGTCCGCGAGATCGACGGGCGCTGGTACGTGTTCGAGCTGCCCCTGCGCGCCGACTTTGCGATCGTCAAGGCCTGGAAGGGCGATCGCCACGGCAACCTCATCTATCACTACACGGCCAACAATTTCAATCAGGCCATGGCCACGGCGGCGACCGTGACGATCGCCGAGGTTGAAGAGCTCGTCGAGCCCGGTGAGCTCGACCCCAACTTCATCCACACCCCCGGCATCTACGTCGATCGGATCATCCAAGGTCCGTCCTACGCCAAGCCGATCGAATTTCGGACCACGAGGGAGGTCTGATCATGGCGTTGTCCCGCGAGCAAATCGTCAAGCGCGTCGCCCTCGAGCTGCGCGACGGCTTTTACGTCAACCTCGGCATCGGCATGCCGACGCTGGTCGCCAACTATGTGCCCGAGGGCATGCAGGTGATCTTGCACAGCGAAAACGGCCTGCTCGGTATGGGCCCGTTCCCGACCGAGGACGCCGTCGACGCCGATCTCATCAACGCCGGCAAGCAGACCGTCACGGCGAACCCCGGCGCGAGCTTCTTTGGCAGCCACGAGAGCTTCGCGATGATCCGCGGCGGGCACCTGGATCTATGCGTGCTCGGGGCCATGGAGGTCAGCGAGCGCGGCGATCTGGCCAATTGGATGATCCCCGGCAAGAAGGTCAAGGGCATGGGCGGGGCCATGGATCTCGTCGCTGGCGCGAAGCGGGTGATCGTGACCATGGATCATTGCAATAAAGCCGGTGAGCCCAAGCTGCTCAAACAGTGCAGCTTGCCGCTCACCGGCAAACGGGTGGTTCACGAGTTGATCACCGACCTCGGCTACTTTCGCCTGAGCGAGCGCGGCTGTGAGCTCGTGGAGATCGCCCCAGGGGTGACCGTCGAGCAGCTCCGCGCTCAGACCGGCTGCGCGGTCGTGCTGCCCGCGGGCGAGCTCCCCGTGATCAACGTGTGATTGGACCTTGGGTGGCGCGCCGCGAGAGCGTGGCGCGCCGCCGGTCGCTGACCGGGGCTATTCGTCGCCGGTCGAGCTGGTCTCGATGATCATGATGTACTCCGCGGTGTTCGGGTTGAACTCCTGAACGGTCCGGGGGTAGGCGAGGACGACGGTGTTGCTGATCTCGCTGTGCCGCTCGATCGCGTGGGTCAAGGCGGTGTCGGCGTAGGCTTCGAACACCTCGTCGAGCGCGGCGTCGTCGAGCGCGGCGCCGCCCTCGACGAGGTTGTAGCCGGCGCCGTCAGCGGGCGCGGAGCCGCCACATCCGGCGCTGAGCTCAGCGCCTTCGTTCCAGGTGCCGGGGATCTGGATCCCGCCCTCTTGGTCGTCGGACGCGATCGTGGCCTCGAGGTCTCGCTCGGCGAGGTGATTACTCACCATTGCGATGCCACCGAGCTCCATGGCGGGCTCGATGTGGAACAGCCAAAAGCCGTCCGCGTCGGCGTCGTTGAGCAGCGTGCCCACGGAGCAGCAGTCGGTGAGTTCGCGGGCCTGGTCCTCGGTGAGGGTTTCCTCGGTGAACGGGCTGCATTTGCGGGCCCAAGCGATGGGTTGGAGGGTTTGATAGTCGAAGCGCAGGACGATGGTGCAACCGCCTTGGGGCTGGTCGAGGGTAGCGGCGAGCGTGTCAGCGGCGGCGTCACAATCGAGGGCGTCGCCGTCGCCGTCGCCGTCGCCGTCGCCGTCGCCGTCGCCGTCGCCGTCGCCGTCGCCGTCGCCGTCACCGTCGCCGTCGCCGTCGCCGTCGCCGTCGCCGTCACCGGTGTCGGGGTCGGGGGTGGGGGTGGGATCGGGGTCGTCGTCGATGGGACAGCCGAACGTGCCTAATGAGATTGCGGCGGACGCCAGCAGGGAGCTGAGCAGTAGTCGTGTACGCATGTCCCTGTGCCTAGCACTGCCTTTCGCAGCGTCACCTCCGAGCCACGCAGATATTGTGCATTTATGTTGGCGCCGCGCGGACGCTCGAATCGCGCCGGCGAAATTTCGCGATGACCTGAAAAGCCGTGTTCGCGCGGATCTCCCAGGCGCAGGCGCGATTGAGGCGATCGGCTCGCCGCGCGCCGATTGACGTGATTGTTGTTCATGTGATCGAGCGGACGCCGGAGAGCGGAGCCGACCCTCGATCCGGCGCGGCGGAAAATCGCCCGCGGGGGGTTGGTTAAACATTATTAGAGAGCCAGCGTCC
>Ga0114946_10002745_pt1 | contig 12032 bp, 12 predicted proteins | sample WalLakDeSediment_FD_88676 | JGI IMG/M metagenome (GOLD analysis project Ga0114946, IMG submission 88676) | Lake sediment microbial communities from Walker lake, Nevada to study Microbial Dark Matter (Phase II) - Walker Lake 11/02/13 Deep Sediment | ecosystem: Environmental > Aquatic >...
ACTTGTGTTACCCAAACTTGATATCATCTAGCTTTACTCCTGACAAAATTCAGGGTGAACTTTCATTGGGCTATTTCACCCTCCCGGTGGTGATAATATCGCCGAGCAAACAAAGTTTAAAAAATAATTGCTTGACAACCTGTTTGTTGCTATCTATAATGTAAATATAAAGTTAGTCTTGGCAAACAATTAATTCTGAAAATTATGCTTTTTACGGGGTAGCTTTCTGGTATGAATATCAGTGAATCTAATGAAATGTATCTTGAAACCATCCACATCCTTGAAGATGCTCACGGGCATGCTCACATTGCAGATATCGCGAAAAGGTTGGGTGTTACCAAGCCAAGTGTGTCGAAGGCTATGGAACAGCTTAAGAGGGAAGATCTGATCAGCCAGGATAGTTATGGGCCTGTTACCCTTACCCAAAAGGGCAAAGCAATTTCAAAGCAGATTTACAGGAAGCATCATTTGATTACCCGGTATCTCACGAAATCGCTCAACCTTAATCACGGTGAAGCATCTGAAAATGCCTGCAGAATGGAGCACAGTATAACTGATGCGATGTTGGAAGCGATTGAAAAGTACCTGGAAGGCGATAATTAAATTAGTAATCTACAGGAGGTTAAGATGGAACTGGCGCTTGCAAACAACTTACTAAATAGCAGATATTTAAAAAAGAAACAGGATAGAGTAAGTGACTTTCCTGACTTAACAAATGCCGCAGTCAATTTGCCTTATATCATCAGGGGAATAGACACCTCTGATCGGAACATGAAGGAGTTTCTGTTCACCCTGGGTTGTTACGAGGGAGAAACAGTAACGGTGATTTCTGTCTTGGCCGAAAACTATGTGATAAACGTAAAAGATGCAAGATACAGTATCAATGAAGATTTAGCCAGGGCGATACTGGTTTAATCGTTAGCAGCCCGGGCTTATTTTTTACCCTAAATGTTAGCTTTAGCTAACATATATATTAATTTAGGAGGATTGTGATGAGAGTTGCCCTTGCAGGAAACCCCAATAGCGGAAAAACGACTTTGTTTAACGCTATAACAGGGAAGATAGAATATGTTGGCAACTGGCCTGGTGTAACAATTGCCAAAAAAGAAGGCGACATAAAAAAGGCGTTGAACAGGGAAGGTGATGAAGTAAGAGTTGTCGATCTTCCTGGAACGTATTCCCTGTCGCCTTTTACCGGGGAAGAAAGTATCACCAGCGAATTTGTAAAGAATGAGAAACCCGATGTGATCATAAATATCGTTGATGCCACAAATCTGAACAGAAGTCTTTATTTCACCACTCAGCTCTTGGAACTCGGTATTCCTGTGGTTGTTGCTCTTAATAAAAGCGATCTTTTAAAGAAAAAAGGGATCGTCATCAACAGGGAAATATTGGCCGAGAAGCTTGGCTGTCCGGTTGTTGAAACAGCTTCCACCCAGGGAAGCGGACTGCCCGAATTGATTGAACAGGCCAAGGTTGTTTATGGCAAAAAACAGGCAGCACCTTTCACGGGAATTAATGCAAGCATTAAAGACCCGGCTGCAGAAGAAAAGGTTCAGCATGAACGATTTGCCTTTGTTGACCGGTTGGTAGATGAGGTCGAAATGCGAAAAGTGGAGAGCAATAAACAAACCAGGCAGGATGCCGCTGACCGTATTATCGCTCATAGAATTTTAGGCATTCCGATCTTTGCTGCAGTAATTTATTTTGTGTTTTCGCTATCGCAAACACACTTAGGACCACTTTTTGCTGATTACCTGGTCGGCTGGATTGATATTTTTTACGAGTATGTGGAAGGGCTGATGGGCGCCGATGTATCACCTGTGTTAAGCTCGCTCTTATTGGACGGTATTATTGGCGGTGTTGGCGCGGTAATGGGTTTTCTGCCCCTGATTATGGTTCTTTTCTTCCTGCTGGCGCTGCTGGAAGACAGCGGTTACATGGCAAGAGTTGCAGTAGTAATGGATCGCTATCTGAAGAGGGTTGGCTTATCAGGAAAATCAATTATCCCGATGGTTATCGGTACCGGTTGCGCCATACCCGGGGTGATGGCGACAAGAACAATCCGCGACGATCGCCAGCGCCGAACAACGGCCATGCTTACTCCTTTTATGCCCTGTGGGGCCAAGCTGCCGATCATCGCCCTTTTTGCCGGGGTCTTTTTCAGTGATGCGGCGTGGGTTGGAACCTCGATGTATTTTGTGGCCATTTTAATAGTCGTGATGGGGGCGCTGATTGTTCAGCGGATTACCAATGAAGGCCCGACAAAGTCTTATTTTATCATGGAACTTCCGGATTACCGCTTGCCTAGCCTTAAGCGGGCTTTTATTTCGATGATCTCCAGGGCAAAAGCCTTTATCATCAGGGCGGCTACAATCATCCTGTTATGTAATGCAGCCGTTCATTTAATGCAAACTTTTACCTGGAGTTTCCAGGTCGTTGAACCTGGCATGGAAAGCACAAGCATCCTGGCCAGTATTGCCAGTCCCTTTGCCTTCCTTCTGATTCCGCTTGGTTTTGGAGCGTGGCAGCTTGCCGCTGCTGCGATTGCCGGTTTTATTGCCAAAGAGAACGTTGTGGGGGCATTGGCGGTTGTTTACGGCATTACCAACTTTATTGATACCGAAGAATTTGTCCTGCTTTCCGGGGCCGGCGATGTGGCGGCTGTAATGGGACTTACTTCAGTTGCTGCCCTGGCTTACCTGGTATTTAACTTATTTACCCCGCCTTGTTTTGCAGCGATCGGGGCCATGAATGCCGAGATGGATAGCAGAAACTGGCTGTGGGCCGGTATCGGGTTCCAGTTTGGGGTCGGTTATACGCTAGCATATTTCGTTTACCAGTTTGGAACGCTAATTACAACCGGCAGTTTTGGCGCCGGTGTCATACCGGGCCTGCTTGGTGTGGCTTTTATTGCCGCTATTATTGTTTACCTGATTCGCAGGAATGATTTCAAATCGAAGACTGAACTGAAAGAGGCGGTTTGATGTTAACCAATCTGATCATTGTGCTGATTATAGCGGTTATTGTTGCCGGTGCCACAGCTAAGCTAATAATTGACAAGAAAAAAGGCGCTCCCTGTTCCGGGTGTCCGTACAGCGGGCTTGGCAATCAGAGTTGCCACGGCGCTGACCAGTCTACCCGCGGCCCTGCTTCAAAACTTAATCACCACTAAGGGTTTCCTATTTATGCAATATGGGTCAAGTACGCTATTTCTGCCTCGGCAGAAAAGGTTATTCGACCCATTAAGCTGTTTTTGGCAAAACAGTTAATTTAATCATTTACTATAGTGTCCCCGGCATTGTGATATTTCAACCCCACCGTCTCGCAATCTATATACAAGGCGATTAGAATCGTCAATTCGTCGTGACCACCATCCAGATAGCTCTCCCCTTAATGCTTCAGGTTTTCCAATACCTTCGTTGCCGTTACGGTCAATATCTTGGATGAGCTGGTTTATTCTTTTTGTCATTATTTTATTACGTTTCTGCCAGTACAGATAATCACTCCAAGCGGTTTCTGTAAAGTCAATTTTCATTCTTCCATTGCCAATAATTCTTCCACAGTTTTAGAAACAAACAAACCTTCATCTGCTTCTTCTATAGACTTTCTAAGCACACCCATGTTTTTTCTACTGAAAAAAGGATCGGTTTTGGTTGTGATATCAAAAGGTATGCCGCCTTGACGAACAGATTGGCGTACAAAAATATTAACAGCTGTTGTCATGTTTAGACCTAAATCATTAAATAACTTATCTGCTTTTTCCTTCAAATCATCATTAATGCGGATATTTACCTGAGCCATAGACAACACTCCCTTCTTTTAATATTGTATAGTATATGCTATACAATGTCAACATATGTCGCATAGCTTTTACCTCAACGCTAAATAACTTAAGCGCAATTAAGGATTCCCATACCAATGGTAGAGGCTTCTTGTTTAAGCTTCCGGCTTTATGATCCGGTGGAGCCGCCAAGATACTGAAGCATTGGTATTTGCGCTCCACCCTGAGCTGCATTAATAACATAAGTATCCGGTGGAGATAGGCGCACAATACCGCAGGCATATTCACTATTAATGATGAAAGGATTTATGTTAAAAACCATTTTGTTCAGGACTACATTATCTCCTTCTATAAAGGGGAAGATATCGAAGGCACGATCCACATATTCCTGCACAATCCAGAGTTCATCATCGATTTTCAGGATCTGATCGATCTTCTCTAACCATTCATCCTGATTCTTGCTGCGGCCAACCACTACAGCCTCGCCGCCGTAAGATTTACATTGTTTGATTACATACTGGTCTTTATTATGGCAGATCATCTCAACAAGAGCAGGTTCAGGTTTATAGTTAAACATCCGTGTCCAGGGGACATACTGTTTAATGAAAGTGATAACATTTGATTGATAGAGATTGTGGTACCGGGGATCGCTCATTATGGCCAGAATTGCTTTATTACTGCCCAATGCTGAGCTGAAGGGGTTAATCACACTAACCGCCCCGGCCCGGACTGCCTCGTAAAATGGCTGGATATCTTTAAATTTTTGTGTTAGTTCTTTAACGATCACGCGGCGGTGCACAATGTCGATTCTTTCACTGTTGTAAGAAAGAACGCCGTTTTGGAATGCCAGGTCCCTTGGATCTGCCAGCATCGTTCGATAACCCTGTGTCTCGAAGAAATCAAGCAGTCTTTCCTGCTCTATTTTTGAGCCTACATCACGCCAGTCGGTAATTAAAATAGTTGGTTTGGGGTTATGCTCTTTGTTTTGATAACGGGTTTCGAGCAGGGTATTTAGGACTCGGTGAGGCCCATCATCAGGTAGAAAAGAAAAACCTTCTGCCTGTAAAGTTTTAAACTGAGGAAGCTCCAGGTAGAGTTCAGTTGCGCTGTACGCTTCCATAATGCCGCCGGCGCTGTCGCTGTTAAATTCCAGGATATACGGTTGGCCGTTGGAGTATAAATCCAGGCGGTAGATGGAAATGTGCCGACTGGCGCCGCAGTCCAGCGTCATCAGAGCGAGCTCTTCTTCATTAAGGTTAAACATCTCCTTAATGTCATCGCAAAGCTGCTGTTCCTTGGTTTGCGGTTCATATTTGTCAAGAGCGATGTCGATAATTTGTTCAAGCGCCTCTTGCGCATCGGCCAACATGCTTTTGTAGGTGTCCAGTTTTTCAGGGGTAATAAAGCCGGGCTCAAGAACAATGGGAATCGGCTTACCTTTATAGACAATCTTATCAGCAATGCCTGCATATAAATAATCAATACTCTCTTTTGCTGCAGCCGGATCGGCCTGTAATAATTGATGATACCTTGCTTTGATATCTGCCATATTGGTGCCTCCCTATTATTAACTATCGGCTCAACAAGCCTTGGGCTTTTACGGCAAGGGTAAGCGGCGAAAATTGTTTATCTGCCCCGACCGGTAGAGTCTCTGATCATCAAACTAAACAATCAATCATACAAGGACTAAGGAAGGTAAGTCAGCCTGCCTTCAACTTTTCTGCAGGCATTTTGATTGTTTTGCAACCACTCCTGCAATACTTCGGTCATCGATGTGCTCACTATCGAGAAAGGACCGTCTTCCCGCAATTCTTCTTCCGACAAGCTGAGATAAGCTTTAGATCCTTTAAGATGATACCCGGTAATGCAGATCCTGTATTTTTCATGGGGGTCAACCGATTGCCCGTTAATCTCCAGTGAGAGTAATTTGCGTTCAGAGCCTGAATAGGTTGCTTTTACAGCACCATTAACCTGGTAACATTCTCCTTCGCCATTTCTGTTTTCCGGCCTCATAAAGTGATTAAAGGCCTGCCACAGCTTGGCGCCGCTGACGGTAAAGCGGTTCATACTGTCATTAAAGGGGAAGCAGGTTGTAAAATCACGCAGCGTTACCAGTGGCCCCAGCTCTTTCTGCCTGATCGAACCGCTACCGAGCAGCATTATGTCAGTGTCGGACATTTCGGCCAGGCCATCTGCAAAAAGATTGCCGAGGGCAGTTTCTATTTCGCGGGCCGGGTGCGTATGTTTAAAGGCAAGCTTTGTAACTATCGCCTTATATTTAGCGATCACTTCCGCTTTATAAGAATGGATAAAGTTAAGCAGATCCTTGTCTTCCTCAGCTGACCTTGAAGAGATGGGAACAAGCTGCCACTTCCAATGTACGATGGAGTTGGTGGCCTCTTCGACAACGATATCAAACCTGCCAATTTGCTTGGTTCCTTCACCGGCCTGGGTTATCAATACCCCGTTAACTTCTTCCGGTTGGTCAAGAATTGAGTGTGAATGCCCGCCGATAATCATATCTACGCCCCAGGTGGGGTCCAGCAAGCCGGCCAGCTCCAGATCTGATTCCAGGCCGATGTGGGTGAGCAAAACGGTTAGATTGATCCGGTCATTCTGGTAGGCGTTGGTGATGCGGCCTACTTCTTCGGCAGCATCTTTCAGCGTCACAAAGGTGCTGATTAGCTTGTCTGTGGTTGAAATTGAATCCATTACCTTTTCGGTGATAATCCCGGTAAAGAGGATATTGTAGCCGGCCAACTCGATAATCTTATAGGGCAGCATAATCCGTTTGTTATATTTTTCAATATAGAGATTTGCATTGACGATGACGAAGTTAGCCATCTTTTCCAGGAAGAGTAGGTGAGGAAGGCCGTAATCAAACTCGTGGTTGCCCAGGGTAACTACGTCAGGGGCCAGGTAATTCATTATTTCCATGGTCGATATGCCCTTGTATTCGGTGTCGATGATTGATCCCTGCAGCATATCGCCGGCGATTACATAGAGAACGTTTTCTTCTTCCAGCCTTACTTTGTTAATGTAACCGGAGAGTAAAGCTATCCCGCCTATTAACTCGCTGGAATCGCCGCTGGATTCGGCCAGAAAGTCACCGTGCATATCGTTGGAATGCAAAATGGTAAATTTCCTGGATGGCACCTGTTTTTCACCCTCTTTGATTTAGTTGATGAATAATCAGATTATAGCATTTTAGCAATTGATAAAGGGAAAACGACTTAAAAATATTTTGGTGCGGATAGTTGGTAAAGGTAAGCAGCAGAGGGAATTTGAAAAGGTTGTAAGAAATGATATTCAAGAAGCCGGGATCAGTGTATTATAGATAGGGAATTGTTTGATTAAACCACATCGATAGGAGTTGAATGAGAATGAACAAAGGTAAATATCTCTTAACCGGAACGATACTCAGTTGGGCGTTGGGCTATGTCGGGGCAGATCGTTTTTACAAAGGAGAAATTGGTTTAGGGATTCTTAAACTGGTTACCTTAGGTGGATTTGGCATCTGGTATATTGTTGATGCGATTATTTGGACTTCCGAACTTGGTAACTTTGATCGCGAGGAACAGATCTAGTCTTTTGAGCCCCGGGCGGTTATCCTCCCGCATGCTGTTTTTTAAATAGTTTGCGTATGTCAGACCAGGGAAAGAAGTAAACAAAATATACCGCCCCGTAGACAATAAAAGAATCAATTTTCAACGCATAGCTGATTGCGAAAAAGAAGATCAGAAGGTGCATTCGCACCACATTTACATAGGGTTTCAACATGGCTTCACCTAAAGGGTTTTTGCCTAGATCGTTTTTGTTGACGACACCGGTGAATGTGTCAGGAATATGTCCTTCAGGGTCGTTAAACCCTGTAAATATTGTAACTAAGGGTTTGAAGATGTGATTTCGCTCTACTATAACAGTGGGGATGAGAAATAATCCATAGGGGGTTAAAAGATAATTAAAGGCCATGAATACCAGTAGAGGGGGATTGATAAAAGCTCTGCCGAAACCGTCGGTGGGCACCCCATCGACCGGGAAAAAGCTTTGCAGGAATACTGAGTGAACGGCATGGAAGCCGCCAAAATGAATTGAAAAAAAGGCCAAAAGAAATATTCCGACAGCCGCTCCGATCACTATTGTCGGGATGCGTTTTTTGCGATCAAAATCCTCTTGTTTGATGATCCGAAGGCCGATGTAGGCTCCGGCACCAAGATATGAAAGCAGGGTCAGGTAGCCCAACATCAAGCTGCAGAACCAGAGACTCCAGACCAGATCGCGTACTTCCCACTTCAGAAAATAGGCGATCGCAAGGCTAATGGCAAAGGCTATTATGTTGGGTATCATCCCAAAGATTTGTTTTTTATCATCCTGGTTATCTTTCAAACAACAAACCTCATCTACTAAAATACAAATAAGTATTCCGCTCAAAATCGTTCGTTCCTGCAAAATTAATATACATATGGGTGACAAAAGTTTATTATTAAAAAGAAAAGAACTCCATGAAAGGGGTTTTAATATGGCAAAGGTGATCGTGATTGGTGGTAATGCCGCCGGGATGAGTGCGGCAAGCCAGGTTAAGCGGCAACAACCCGATTGGGAAGTTATAGTCTATGAGAAGGGTCCTTATATCTCTTACGGGGCTTGCGGTATACCCTATCATGTTGAAGGTTTGGTCAACAAACTTAGCGATCTGGTGACGGTTACACCTGAAGAAGCGGTTAGTAAAAGAAATCTGGATTTAAGGATGCATCAAGAAGTAGTAGCTATCGATCCGCATCTAAAGACTATAACCTATCGTGTAGACAACAATAAGGGGCAGGAGAGCTATGATTACCTGGTTATTGCCACCGGAGCCCGTCCACTAAAAGCCGAAATCGATTATAGCCCCTCAGACCTAATTTATACAGTGCATACCCTTAATGATTCTCAAGCCCTGCGCAGTTTGCTAGATAGGAAAAAACTGAGGAGCTGTGCCGTTATCGGAGGTGGTTATATAGCGCTGGAAATGCTTGAAGCCTTCCACTCACGTGGTCTGGAAACCCATATGATCCATCGCCGCGACGCTCTTTCGCGCTCCTTTGAGCAGGAAATATCCGTTATTGCTCTCTCAGCTATGGCTTATGAAGGGATTGTTCTGAATTTAAACCACACTGTAAAACAAATTGAAGCTCGTGATCGATCGATTGAAGTTATTACCGACCAGGGAAAGCTGCTGTACGACCTGGTCGTAATCGGCGCAGGCGTTGAGCCGAACAGCGATCTGGCCCGGGAATGTGGGATAGAAACCGGCGTAAGAGGGTCTATCAAGGTAAATAAATATCTACAAACAAATATCCTCAATGTTTACGCTGCAGGTGATTGTACTGAAACAATTAATAGTGTCTCCGGTCAGCCGGTTTTTGTGCCGCTGGCCTTAAAAGCGAACAAGGAAGGGGTTGTGGCCGGCATCAATATAGCCGGCGGGCAGGAAGAATTTCCAGGAGTGCTTGGCACGGCGATTACCAAGTTTGGCAATCTTGGTTTGGCCCGCACTGGCCTGACTTTGGCTGAAGCACAAAAAAGCGGTTTTGATGCCTTCAAGTTTAAGGTTGAGTCAAACAGCCGCGCTCACTACTACCCTGGTCAGGGACCGATGACTTTTATCTTAATCGCGGACAGAAAAGATGGTCGCTTGCTTGGAGCGCAAATTGCGGGACCGGCAGACAGCGTTAAGCGCATTGATGTTTATGCAACGGCGATAACGGCTAACATGAATTTAGATCAAATCTTTCATCTTGATCTGGCCTACGCCCCGCCGTTTTCACCAGTCTATGATCCCGTTGTCCTGACCGGCCGGGTTGGCCGAAAAATGATTGGTCAGTAGTAAGTTATACGGCAGAGGAGAAAATAATGATCACTCAACATAATGCATATGAAGAATGTTTCACGGGGGAATTTCGTTGAAAACACTGTTGAAAAAAATTATTGCCTATGATGTGGGTACAACCGGGTTGAAGACCTGCTTGTTTAGCATTGGTGAAGAACTAACATTACTGGCCGCTGAGACGGAAGGCTACGATCTTCAGATCTTTGATAATGGCGGGGCAGAGCAGGATCCCTGGCAGTGGTGGGAAGCGATGTGCTCAACTACGCAAAAACTGCTCGAAAAAACCAATACTGATCCTGAAGAGGTCGCCGGAGTATCCTTTTGCTCCCAGATGCAGGGTTTGGTATTGGTTGACAGGCAGGGCAACCCGGTGCGGCCTATGATGAGCTATATGGATCAGCGAGCCGGTGATGTAATGCAGGAAGTGATCGGCAGGGGCATTACAGTATCAGGGATTAATTTATTAATGCTGATCAGGTCAATCCGGGAAACAGGAGTGGTGGCAGCCAGCGTTAAGGATCCGGTTTGGAGATACAAATGGGTGGAGAAAAACGAACCCCTGGCTTTTCAAAAGGTCGACAAGTGGCTGGATGTCAAGGAGTTTTTGCTCAGGCAGTGCACGGGAGAGTTTCTGATGACCGAAGATAGCGCTTTCGCCACCCTGCTCTACTCGGTCCGCAAAAAGAAAAAAGGGTGGAGTGAAATTGTTTGCCGGATGTTTGGCGTTAAGATGGATCACCTGCCGCCAATTATTCAGTCAACCGACCGGGCAGGGTTAATAACCAAAGAAGCGGCTTCCATGTTGGGGCTGGCCGAAGGCACCCCGGTCTTTGGCGGTGGGGGGGATGCATCGCTGATCGGAGTGGGAGCCGGCTCAGTTATGCCCGGTGATACTCACATCTATGCAGGAACCTCCGGTTGGGTTTCTACAGTGGTTGAGAAACCTCTTTTAGATGTCAGCTCGATGATTGCCTCAATCGTAGGCGCTCAGCCCGGAAGATATAATTATTTTGCCGAGATGGAAACAGCCGGTAAGTGCCTGGAGTGGGTCAAAGATCACCTTGCTTTAGATGAGATTGGCATTTACCTTGGCGGAGAGTTGATACATGAATCAAAAGAGACGGTTTACACCAGCTTGTATGAGTATTTATCGAACATTATTGAGAAGGTGGCGCCCGGTTGCGGTGGGGTCATATTTACCCCCTGGCTGCACGGGAACCGCTGTCCTTTTGAAGATTCTGCTGCCCGGGGTATGTTTTTTAACATCGGGCTAAAAACCGGAAAGTCTGAGATGATCAGGGCTGTGATTGAGGGAGTTTGCTTCCACCTGCGTTGGATGCTTGAAGCCCAGGAGAAGAAGGTTAGAACCTCCGACCAGATCCGTTTCGTCGGGGGCGGCGCTCTTTCGGCGGCAACATGTCAGATTCTTGCCGATGTGCTGCAGCGCAAAATAGAAACAATTGAAAACCCGCAAAATGCAGGCGCATTTGGCTCCGCGGTTGTTACGGCAATTGGTCTTGGGTTGTTTGAATCTTTTGAAACCGCCCGGCAGCTGATCCCGGCTGATAAAACTTTTTCTCCAAACCGGGGTAATAAAAGTATTTATGACCGTCAATTTAAAGTGTTTAAAAATTTATACTGGGATAATAAAAAGAGTTTTACTAAATTGAATAGCTGTAAATAACTTTTCAGCAAAGTAAATTTGCAACCCTCTTTAATTTAATCTTCAACCCTGCTTTTAATTTCCGCTGCTATTTTGTTGTATCTTTCCCGGCCGAGATCGGCTCGGTAAGCGAAGAAAATGCCAACCAGAAAGATGGTTCCGGGGACAGTGCCCAAAATCACCCTGATTGCGGTTAATGCTGAATCAGGCTGGATAAAACCGGCCGGAGCCATTTCCTGATAGCCGAAGACTCCCAGCATAAATGATACAAAAGCAATTGATATACCGGATGCCAGTTTGTACATAAACTGGGTAATGCCGTAATATGAACCCTCCCGTCTGCTGCCATAGACATGCTGATCTACTTCCACCACGTCTGGAAGACTGGCAAAAGGCAGGATTTGGATAGCCGACATACCGATACCTGCACCAATGCAGACGCTGATCAAAGCTAAATAGTTTTGGGGCGGGATGAACAGGCAGGCCAGCAGTACGACAAACATTAATGCTGCTGCGGCAGCGTAGACTTTGTGCTTGGAATATTTTTCACTTAAATAAACCCAGAGAGCCGCGGAAATGATGGCGGTAACCAAAGGTATCGCCACAAAGAGCATCGAATCGCTTCCTCCGCCAAAAGCCATGGTATCGTTGATGAAGAAAATGAAGATCGCCATGATAATATCGAAACCAATCATGCTTAGAAGGTAAAAGGTAAT
>Ga0114946_10002746_pt1 | contig 12031 bp, 10 predicted proteins | sample WalLakDeSediment_FD_88676 | JGI IMG/M metagenome (GOLD analysis project Ga0114946, IMG submission 88676) | Lake sediment microbial communities from Walker lake, Nevada to study Microbial Dark Matter (Phase II) - Walker Lake 11/02/13 Deep Sediment | ecosystem: Environmental > Aquatic >...
AACTGGGGAATGCTGTGGATATGCTGCGAAATATGAAGGATAATAGTATCGCGGTTGAAAAAACTCAAGGTGTTGATCATGCAGAGATTGACGATAAAATTGTTACCGGAGTAATATTTGAATATGATGCTCCGGAGTTTGCTGAAGAATATCACCGCACGGTAAATAAAGGATAGCTCTAACTAAGATTAGGTAGTAAAAATGAAAACCAAGTGAGGGGATCTCTTTTGAATAACCGGCAGGAAATACTATTGACAGGCGCAGGTGGCCAGGGCCTGATACTTGCTTCCATTGTATTGGCCGAGGCTGGTGTTAATGATAATAAAAATGTGGTGCAAACTCAATCTTATGGGCCGGAAGCTCGTGGTGGCGCCAGTATGTCCGGGGTAATAATCGACATTGATACAATTGAATACCCTAAAGTAACCAACCCTACAGTTTTACTCTGTATGAACCAGGCTTCTTTCACCAAGTATTTGCCACGGGTCAATAAAAACTGTACAATCATTATAGATTCTACTTTTATTAAAGGCCCCTTAAATGACCAGTACGCAATTCAGTCATATGCTATTACCAGGGCTGCCCGAGAGGTGCTGGGCAAAGAAGTTGTAGCTAACATGTTGGCTTTAGGGGTAATAAATGCCGCTACGAATTTAGTGGATCGAACAATATTTCGGGACAGTATTTTTAAGATGGCGCCTAAAGGAAGTGGTGAGCTCAATCAGCAAGCCTTTGATCTGGGTTACCGCCTTTATGAAAAGGGTTCGGGGGAATCTATCGGATTATCTGCTCAAGCCCCTAAATAAAAGAGTTATACTTATTGTAACAGTTACTGTTATCGCAACAGAACTGTTTATTGTGACTGATATCGGTCCTTTTCGCTTTTCTATTGGCACTGTTGTTTTTATTTACGCCATTTTTACTATTCATCATTTGCTAATCATTCCCACGGCAATTCTTGTAGCGCTTTCCACATTATTGTTACGGGTCACGCTTGATTATTTCTTTTGGCTGCCGCGTGACTATTTTACACTGATGATGGCTCACCACTATTCAGGAGTAGCCTATTTTATCCTTTTGTCATTGATCATATGGTTGTCTGGAATTCGCCGAAGATCAAGAACGTTTACCCTGTCCACTGTTCTTTTCTTAGGGGTAGCAGTCACAGTTTCCAGCCTGGTTGAAGCTTTGGTAAGAGTGCCGGTCAATGAGATTTTTTCAATTTCTAATATGATAGTTTTATTACTTATGTCCTCAGTCCAGGTATTCCTCGTAACAAGCCTTGTTAATATCAGCTATTTTCAACAAACTATAGTCCTTGATGAACAGGAAAGAGTTAATTATGAAAAAATGCTCATTGTCGCTTCTGAACTATACGATGAGCTATTTTACATGCAAAAATCGATGGAGAACATAGAAAATATCATGGCTAAAAGTTATAATTTACACAAGCACCTAAAAACCCTTAAACTTGCTGATAGCTCTCTTGAGAAGGCTGCCCTTGAAATATCAGAAGAGGTTCATGAGGTTAAAAAAGACACTGTAAGGATTGTTGCCGGCTTAGGTGAACTTTTAAAGATCAGAAAAGAAAAGCCGATCATGAACCTGGCGGAAATAATAGACCTGGTGATCAAAACTAATCGCAGCTACAGTCAGAGCCTAGCTAAAAAAATACAGTTTAACATGCTCATTGATAAAGATTTAGAAGTAGAACAGATCTACCCCTTGCTGTCAATTCTCAACAACCTGGTATCTAATGCGGTTGAAGCTATTGCAAATGAGGGCCATATTCATTTAAAGGTAAAAAGCAGGGGGACAGTACTGATAATTCAGGTTTGTGATAGTGGAGATCCAATTAAAGAACGCGATCGGTCGCTTATTTTTGAACCCGGTTATACAACAAAGTTTTCTGCTGATGGAGTCCCTTCTACCGGGATAGGCCTGGCTTATGTAAAAGTATTGGTTGAGAACTTCAGGGGTAGAGTTGTTTTTGTGGATAAACGTTACGAAAAATGCTTTACCCTCTTGATACCGGTGTCTAGCCTGGCAAGGAGTTAAGAGATGGAGATCACTTTTTTTATTTTAGATGATGACCTGGCGTGCCGGAGGATTCTTGCGCAGATTATTGAGGACGAGTGCCTGGGAGAAGTCATTGGCGAACTACCTGACGGACACGGTAATGTGGTAGGTTCGATTATTTATTATCAACCAGATATCTTACTGGTTGATCTCCTGATGCCGGGTAAAGATGGCATAGAGATTGTCCATGAACTAAAAGAAAGAAATTTCAAGGGTAAGATAGTGATGATTTCACAGGTTGAAAAAAAGGAAATGGTAGCCCAGGCTTACGCTGCCGGTATAGAGTTCTATATTAACAAGCCGGTGAATCGTATTGAAGTAATTGCTGTTCTTAAGCGTGTAATAGATAAATTGAATATGGAAAGGTCTTTTGATCAAATGCGGGATTCGATTGCTGCATTGGAGACGATTAGAAATACAGGAAAAAGGCCTGCGCAGGTTAATGGCGGGCAGCTAAGCCAGGTAAAAGTCAGAGAACGCGCATTAGAAGTATTAGCTGATCTCGGGTTAATCGGAGAACCGGGTAGCCATGATCTGATACAAATTATTATTTTTTTAAGTACCGTTTCTGATATCGAAAAGTACCTTGGTGATTTCAGGCATTTGAAAGATCTATATGTGGTTCTTCAGCAAAAGTATCTCATGGAAGAAGATAAACAGACTGATGTAAGGGCTATCGAACAAAGGGTTCGCCGTGCTATCAAGCATGCCATGGATCATATGGCAGCGCTGGGTCTGGAGGATTATGATAACCCTAGTTTTGAACGGTACGGTCCGAAGTTTTTTGATTTTAATGAGCTTCGTCTGAGAATGAAAGAGATTGAGATGGACCACGACATACCCACCAGGACCAGGGTAAACATAAAGCAATTCATCAATGCACTTTTTTGGGAAGTTAAAAAGTAATAGGTTACTATGTCAGCTATAACCTGGTTAAAGTTTTTCGTTGCCAGCGATTGACTTAAAATGAGGGACAGTATAATATTGTTAAAATGCAGTGCTAAAAATATTAGCAGTAATTATTAACGCAAAAATGAAAACGGCAGGAGTGATATTATGTCTGAAAGCAACCTTCCCTCTTTATACGATCCGAAAGCAGTAGAAGAAAAACGGTATCAGTTTTGGCTTGATGGAGATTATTTCAGGGCAGTTCGCGATAAATCACTCACGCCTTATACGATAGTAATTCCTCCTCCCAATGTAACCGGTTCACTGCACATGGGGCATGCCCTGAACAATACCATCCAGGATATTTTAATACGCCGCAGTAGGATGCAGGGTTTCAGTACTCTCTGGTTACCCGGCTGTGATCATGCCGGTATAGCGACTCAAAACGTTGTCGAAAAACATCTTTCCGAAGAGGGGCTTGATAGCAAGGCGATCGGGAGGGAAGCTTTTCTGGCGAGAGTCTGGCAGTGGAAGGACACTTATCATGAAAGAATAACCAGGCAGCTCTACCGTCTCGGTGTATCATGTGATTGGTCAAGGGAACGTTTTACTTTGGATGAAGGTTGCTCGCTGGCCGTGAAAAAAGTTTTTGTTGCTCTTTACCGCAAGGGGTTAATATACCGCGGTGATTATATGATTAACTGGTGCCCTCGCTGTTACACCGCACTTTCCGATATTGAAGTGGAACATGAGGAAGACAAATCGATACTGGCTTACATAAAATATCCGATCATTGACTCTGATCAGGAAATAGTGGTTGCTACAACCAGGCCGGAGACTATGCTCGGTGACTCTGCGGTAGCTGTTAATCCGGAAGATAAACGCTACAGTCACCTTGTGGGCAAAATGATCTGCCTGCCCCTGATGAACAGGGAAATACCCATTGTAGCCGATGAATATGTTGATCCTGCATTTGGGACCGGAGCGGTTAAGGTTACACCCGGTCATGATCCGAATGACTTTGCCATTGGTGAACGTCATGATCTTGCTGTATTTCGTGTAATTGGGGAAGATGCAAAGATGACCGAACAGGCCGGAAAATACCAGGGGATGGATCGATATGAATGCCGCAAAAAGGTATTGGCAGATCTTGAACAGGAAAACAGGATTGAGCGCATCGATGATTACGAACATACGGTTGGCTGCTGTCAGCGTTGCAATACAGTTGTTGAGCCATTAATCTCAAGACAATGGTTTGTTAGGATGGAGCCGCTTACCGGTCCGGCTCTAAAAGCCATTGAAGACGAAGAGACCGTATTCGTCCCCCCCCGGTTTACAAAGATATATCAGCATTGGCTTGAGAATATTAAAGACTGGTGTATATCAAGACAGATATGGTGGGGACACCGCATACCAGCCTGGTACTGTTCCTGTGGGGAAATTATAGTTGATTATGAAGAACCGCAAATATGTCCGGCTTGTGGCGCAAAAGAACTGATCCAGGACGAAGATGTTTTAGATACCTGGTTCAGCTCTGCTCTCTGGCCTTTTTCCACTCTTGGTTGGCCGGAAAAAACTCCCGATCTTGAGTTTTTTTATCCGACCAGTGTTTTGGTAGCCGGTTATGATATTATCTATTTTTGGGTAGCCAGAATGATGTTCATGGGATTGGAATTTATGGCAGATGTGCCCTTTCACACGGTTTATATTACCGGCCTGGTCAGAGATGGCCAGGGACGTAAGATGAGTAAATCTCTGGGTAACGGTATTGATCCGCTTGACATAATTGAGGATTATGGAGCTGACACTCTGCGGTTTACCCTGGTTACCGGCCAGGCGCCTGGTAACGATCAGAGGTTCAGGCAGGAAAGTGTTGAGGCGGCAAGGAATTTTGCCAATAAAGTGTGGAATGCTTCCCGTTTTGTTTTGATGAACTTAACTGATCAGGGTGAAGAAGAGTTCATAGATATAACCCTTGAAACAATCGGAATGAACTATCTTCTAAACCGGTCTGATAAATGGATTTTACACCGCCTGAATGAGACAGTGCAGCAGGTTAACAAGTATATGGATAAATATGAGCTGGGTGAAGCTGTCCGCATTATTTATGAATATCTCTGGCATGATTTCTGTGATTGGTACTTGGAAATCAGCAAACATTATCTCTATGATAAAAGTGGTTCTGAGCAATCTATTAAAGATAAAAAGAAAACCAGGGCGCTTTTAGTGTTTATCCTCGACCGTATTTTACGTGTCCTTCATCCCTTCATGCCTTTTATTTCCGAGGAAATATGGCAGCAGCTTCCTTTGAGCAAAGAGGAAGCTTTGGTCATTGGCAGATGGCCTGATTTTAGTGAACACCTTATTTTCCCTGACTCAGCCAGGGAAATGAAAGTATTCCAGGAAGTTTCCCGGGCCATCAGGAATTTACGGGCCCAGGTTCAGGTAACGCCCGGTATAAAAACACCAGTCATAGTACGTGCCAAGGGTTGGGTAGAAACCTGTCTTAAGGCAGAGAAAGATCATTTAGCGAACTTTACCCATGCGTCTCCGCTTATGATTGCCAGTGATGCTCTCAAGCCAGGACAGGCATTAACAGAAATTATTAACGAAGATGTTGAGGTTTACCTGCCTGTGGAAGGTGTTATCAATGTTAATCAGGAACTTGAGAGGTTAAATAAGGAGCTGCTTAAACTCACAAAAGAGATGGATAGAACCGAGAGCAAGCTAAAAAATAAAGATTTTATCAATAAAGCCCCTCAGGACGTAATCGATAAAGAAAAAAACCGCAGCAAAGAGTGTGGGACAAAAATTGATAAACTGAAGAAGATTATCAGTGAACTCGGCAGCTGATGAAATTAATTAAATAAGAAGCATAACTACTCAGACGTTTTTTTTATGTTTAGACCTGTAATCCTGAACTAATGAACAAAGGGGCAATGTTTTCACGGCCTAGGGGTTAACAGGCGCTCTGATTGACACTGAGCGGTTATAAAGAGGCAGACATTAATATTGAGCGATAACAAAAAAAAAGATGTAAGATTATCTTATGAGGAAGCTTTGCTCTGGATTCATGGGCTGGGCAGGTTTGGTATAAAGCCCGGGTTAAAAAGAGTAGCCAGGCTTCTTGAACTTCTTCAGAACCCCCAGGAAAGTATTAGATTTGTACATATCGGCGGCACTAATGGCAAGGGCTCAACTGCAGCTATGCTTGCTTCTATCTGCCGGGCTGCAGGTTATAAAACCGGGCTTTATACTTCGCCTTACCTTTTATCTTTTACCAACAGGATGGCGGTTGATGGTAAGGATGTCAGTGAAGATGAACTAGTGGACTTAGTTGCCAGGATTCGGCCGCTGGTTTCGCTTATTTCTGCGGATACTGCGTACGGTGAAATGACTGAATTCGAAGTGGTTACAGCCCTGGCTTTAACCTACTTTGCGCAAAAAAATGTTGACCTTGTTATCCTGGAAGTTGGCCTTGGTGGGCGGCTGGATGCTACGAATATAGTCAAACCCCTTCTCAGCATAATAACCAATGTCAGCCTCGAACATACTGAAATCCTCGGAGATACTGTAGAAAAGATCGCTTATGAAAAAGCCGGCATAATAAAAGAAAGAGTGCCGGTATTAACTGCTTCTGAAGATCCGGCTGCCCTAAAGGTCATCGAAACAACAGCTGGGCAAAAAAGTTCAGTTCTATACCGGGTCGAAGGGGACACCAAAGCCAACGCAAATTTATCCCGGTCTGTATCTTATGACAGCAGAAAAATTAGTGAAGATGGTCAATATTTTCAATACTATGGGCTTAACATGGTGCTGGATAATGTTTTTATACCGCTTAGGGGATTATTCCAGCTGAAAAACGCCTCAACCGCTGTTGCTGCTGCTGAAATTTTAGCTGATACTATTAGTGGAATGGATGAAAAAACTATAAGGATGGGCTTATCACAGACAAGTTGGCCCGGCCGACTGGAGTTGCTGTGTGATAAGCCAAAATTGGTCATGGATGGAGCACATAACCCGGCAGCAATGAAAGAGTTGATATCTTCACTTAAAGCATTCTTTAGTTATGAAAAGCTGATATTGATTTTTGGAGCCCTTGCTGGTAAGGATCTGTCTAAAATGCTGGATATAGCTTTGCCCCTGGCGGACCAGGTTATCTTTACCAGGCCGGCATCAGAAAGGGCTGTTGACCCATCTGAAATAGTAGAAAAATATGCCAGCCGACTGAATAGCTTTAAAGGCACTCTGGTTGTTGAAACAAACATTGCGAAAGCCTTGGAGGAAGCTTTTTCAGCATCTGGTGCGGAAGATTTGATTTTGGTTACCGGCTCATTGTATACAGTTAGCGACGCTCGGAATTGCTGGCAGAACATGACATGAAAGCTGTAATAATCTATTGCATGAATTGCACAAAATATTCCAATCTATGCAAACAAATGATTTATCACATTTTATAGACTTTCTTAATAAGCTTTTAGCTGGCAGGATTTTATGATTTTTTCACGAAAAGGTTATAGGTTGTAGACTTATAAATCGAAAATTTACAGGAAATAGATGGCAAACGAAAGGGTGATAAGGGCTGATGGCCAGGATGAAGTTCAAAGGGGGTATTCACCCTGCGTATAATAAAGATTACACGTCCACGCTAGCCATTACTGAAATGCCCCCACCGGCTAAGGTGGTTATCCCAATGGTTCAGCATATCGGAGCTCCCTGTGAGCCGGTTGTTCAGGTAGAAAAAGGCACTAAAGTAAAAGTAGGTCAAATGCTCGGGGATAGCGGGGGTTTTGTGTCAGCGCCGATCCATTCATCAGTTTCCGGTAATGTTACAGATATTGGTTTATACAACCATCCCTGTGGTCGGAAAATTACTGCTGCTACCATTGAATCCGATGGTTTGGACGAATGGGATACTTTTCGGAAAACAGCCCGTGATTATAAAAAGATGACCCCGGAAACAATTAGGAAAGCTATTAGAAAATCCGGCCTGGTAGGTCTGGGAGGAGCTACTTTCCCGACACATGTCAAGCTGGCGCCTCCGCCTGATAAATCGATTGACACTGTAATTATCAATGGCGCGGAGTGTGAACCATACCTTACCGCCGATCACCGTATAATGCTTGAGCATCCCGGAGATGTATTGACCGGCCTGAAGATTATGATCAAAGCGTTAGGGGCAGAAAAAGGTATAATCGGTATTGAAGAAAACAAACCTGATGCTTTGCGTGTTATGGAAAAGCTTTGCGAAGATCAGGAAAATATAACAGTTGTCCCTTTAGAGACTAAATATCCCCAGGGTGCTGAAAAAATGTTGATCTATGTTACGACCCGCAGGGAGGTTCCATCCGGAGGATTACCTTTGGATATCGGCGTGGTAAATCACAATGTTGGCACTGCAGTTGCTATAACCAAAGCTATAGCTGAGGGGCGCCCGCTGATTGAAAGGGTGCTCACCGTTACCGGACCGGGGGTTAATACCCCGGCAAACTTACTGGTAAGGATAGGAACATTGGTCAGTGATGTTATTGATTACTGTGGAGGCCTGAAAGATGAAACCCTGAAATTGCTTATCGGAGGACCGATGATGGGTCTTGCCCAACCCAATACAGACCTGCCAGTTATTAAGGGTACTTCCGGTATACTGGCCTTAACTGATCAGGATGTCTATCTTTCGGAAAGCAGCCCCTGTATCAGGTGTGCTAAATGTGTCGATGCATGTCCGGTCTACTTGCTGCCTACTTCGATTGCTCAGTCTGCCGAGCACAATTTATTCTCCCGGGCAGAGAAACTCCATGCTCTTGATTGCTTTGAATGTGGTTGCTGTTCATTTGTTTGTCCGTCTAAGATACCCCTTACGCAATTAATTAGAATTGCCAAGGCTGAAATAATGAATAGAAAACGGAAGTAGCTCACAAGATGACTGGGTTGAAGGAGTGATTAAGGTTAACAAAAAACTGGTTGTTTCATCTTCACCACATATTCGGTCCATAGAGTCTATTCAAAGCATCATGGGCGATGTCCTGATTGCTCTTTTACCTGCCGTTATTATGGCAGTGTTCCTTTTTGGCTACCGGGCTTTATTAACCATTATTATAGCCATGGGCTCAGCCATGCTGGCCGAGGCTATATGGTTAAAGAAAAAAGATATTTTTAGTGACGGTAGCGCTGCAGTCACCGGTTTATTATTGGCGCTGACCCTGCCGCCTGCTCCACCCTGGTGGTTGGTCGTTGTAGGGTCAGTAGCAGCAATTATAATCGGCAAACAGGTTTTTGGCGGAATAGGATATAATATTTTTAACCCTGCCCTGGTAGGCAGGGCAATAATCGTAGTTTCGTGGGGCAGTCATATGGCAGGAAATATATGGTCGCCCCCTCAACTTTTTAATTTTAGTGCTGATGTCTCAGCTGTTACAACTGCAACTGTTCTGGCTTTACCCCAGGAAGCTTTAGCTCATTCACTTGGTCAGCTATTCATCGGCAATATGGCCGGTTGCCTGGGCGAGACCTCTGCCCTGGCTTTACTGCTTGGCGGTTTATGGCTTTATTTTAAGGGTCATATCGATATTCGCATTCCAGTATGCTATCTCGGCATGGTATTTACATTAGGGGTTTTATTTGGCGGGGGCACTTATCATAGCCCTTTATTTACCGGGCTGTTCCATCTTTTTTCCGGCGGAGTGATGCTCGGTGCCATATATATGGCCACTGATATGGTTACCACGCCGGTCACTCCACGGGGTAAAGTTATATTTGGCATTGGTTGTGGTTTAATTACTATGATGATTAGATTCTGGGGCTCTTTGCCGGAAGGGGTTACTTTTGCCATACTTATTATGAATGCTGTTACCCCGATCATTGATAACTATACAACCCCTCAACCATTTGGAAGGATGAGTAACAGTGCGTGATCTTATCAGGTTAGCGATAACTCTGGCTACAGTGGCTACAGTGTCAGCTTTGCTCCTTACCGGTGTTTATGTATTAACGGACCCTGTTATAAGCGAACGGGAGGAAAGGGAGTATAGTGAAGCTCTGGAGGAATATTTTCCCGGTTTTGCGGAGTTTGTTTCCGAGCAAATCAATAGCCGGAAATATAACATTATTTACGACTCTGCGGGCGATATAATGGGTGTTATGGCTACAATAAAACAACAGGGGTATGATGGCTATATTACTTATAACCTTGCTATTGATGCTGATGCCCATATTTTAGGTGTTTCTGTAGTGTCACACTCCGAGACCCCTGGTTTGGGCGATGTGATTACAACAGATGCTTTCAAAAAACAGTTTTATGGCAAAGGATTTTACGATCCGCTGGATATAGGGGTCGATGTTAATGTCGTTAGTGGGGCTACCATCAGCACGAGTTCGATGATCATCTCTATTCGTAATGTGCTCGCTGAAGTGGGGGAGACATATCTTGGATTGGAAACGCAGGAATTTGATCTTTCAAAGATTGCTGATGGTCTATACCGGGGAAGTACAGACGGAACATACGGGATAATGACGGTTGAAGTTGAAGTTGCCTCCGGTCATATCAAGCGCATTGAAGTTATAGATCATCATGAGACAGTTGCCTATTTTGTTGAAGCGTATCCCCTGATTCCGGAAAAAATTATCAGTGAACAAAAAATTGAGGTAGATACTAAAACAGGGGCTACTTTAAGCAGCGAGCGTATCGTTAATGCGGTGCGAATTGCTTTGCTGCAAGGTTTAGTTGACACAGACAGGAGTGACTGACAAGGTGAAGCAGGGTAGTGTTTATCTTCAGGATATCAGCAGGGGGATAGTCAAAGAAAACCCCGTTTTCAGGCTCTTGCTTGGTATGTGTCCGGTACTGGGTGTTACAGCTTACCTGATCAATGGTATTGGCATGGGACTTGCTGCAACCGTAGTGCTGATAGCTTCCAATGTGGTGATCGCCAGCTTAAAGGACTATATCCCCACCAGAGTGCGCATTCCCTGTTTCATAGTAGTCATAGCTACTTTTGTTACGATCATTGAAATGATGTTAAAGGCTTATCAGCCTGTCTTATATGAAGCGCTCGGTGTTTTTGTTCCTTTGATTGTTGTTAACTGTATAATCCTGGCAAGGGCTGAGTCATTTGCCAGCAAGAAACCGGTTCTCCGCTCTTTTTTTGATGGGCTGGGGATCGGCCTGGGTTTTACTATCGCCCTGGCTTTGTTGTCACTGGTGAGAGAGGTGTTTGGCCAGGGCACCTTGTTCGGTCCTGATCCAGACAAGATTATTTATGTTTTCGGCTTAAACTTTGAAGCTATGGGGCTTTTTGCTCAACCGGCGGGAGCGTTTATAGCCCTGGGACTCTTGCTGGCTTTAACCAACGTTATATTTAAAAAGTTTAAAATTGATTGATTACGCTTAGAGTTTATTTATGTTTTGTTATTCTGTGGTTAGTCGGACGGAGGGTGTCATGGAGAAGATATTATCGATTATATTTATCTACATCCTGGTTGACAATTTTGTATTGCAGCGCTTTTTCGGGATCTGCCCATTTTTAGGTGTCTCCAGGAAATTGGAAACAGCTATCGGGATGAGCATGGCAGTTGTCTTTGTTATGACTATGGCTACGCTTGTCACCTGGCTTTTAAACAGTTTTATACTAACTCCTTTTAACCTGGCTTACCTCCAGATTGTAACTTTTATCCTTGTTATTGCATCTCTGGTGCAGCTGGTTGAGACTATGCTTCGCAAGATCAGTCCTACACTGTACCAGGGATTAGGCATATTTTTGCCATTAATAACTACTAATTGTGCCGTTATGGCCGTTGCTTTGCTGGCTGTTCGTCAGGAGTTTATTTTAATCGAAGCGATTGTGTTTGGCATATCAGCTTCGCTCGGTTTCTCCCTGGCGCTGATTATTATGGCCGGTATAAGAGAAAGACTGGAGTTAGCTGCTATCCCCGGACCTTTTAGAGGTTCGGCTATCACCCTGATCACTGCCGGTATACTGTCACTGGCTTTTTTAGGTTTTAAAGGAATGCTGACATTATAAGCTTTTTTGCAGCGAGGTGAAACAATAATTGATAGTAGTATATGGGG
>Ga0114946_10002747_pt1 | contig 12030 bp, 14 predicted proteins | sample WalLakDeSediment_FD_88676 | JGI IMG/M metagenome (GOLD analysis project Ga0114946, IMG submission 88676) | Lake sediment microbial communities from Walker lake, Nevada to study Microbial Dark Matter (Phase II) - Walker Lake 11/02/13 Deep Sediment | ecosystem: Environmental > Aquatic >...
GTAGACGCCGAACTAGGTGTCTCCAGCACGGGCAACCCTACGCTCGTGGTGCGCATGCTCGTGGACGGCGAGATTTCGGACCTGACGGTCTTCTCGCTCCTGCCGCAGGCGATGTTCAAGGTTCGCTCGTTCCTGCGCGTCCTCGGGTTCGACAAGAACAACGACCCTGACCCCGAGGACCTCGTCAGTCTGGAGTTTGAGGGTATGTACGCCGAGGATGACCGTGGCCAGGTCCGTCTGGCCGACTGGCGCGTGCTGGCCGACTCGGACGACGACGATGACGACGAGGACGAGGAGGAGGAAGAGCAGAAGCCTGCTCCTAAGAAGGCCGCTGCGAAGAAGAGGTCTCCCCGTGGCAAGGCGCAGGACTTCGAATAGTCGCTCTCGTAGGTGCCTGGAGTTGTTCGGGTGCAGGGGTGGCGATTGCTGCTCCTGCACCCACGCCTACGGAGAGCGCAAAGAAGTAAGTCCCTACAAAAAGTCCCGTGCTGCGTACTTCCAGCAGTACAACATGGACAACAGGGAAGCGCGCACTGAGGCCCAGAGACGATGGCGTCAAAAGAAGAAGCAAGAGGGGAGGGACGATGGCAAGAAGGACGCCTAAGATAGAGGATATGGAGAAGTTGCTCGGCACAGATATAAAGGATGAAGGAGAGAACAACCTACGCTGCCCATTTCACGACGACGACACGCCTAGTTTTACACTCAACTGGGAGAAGGGCCTGTACCATTGCTTCGGTTGTGGTGCTAAGGGCAGGGTAGCGGACCTAGAAAAGGCTATCACCAAGCAGAACGTGTGGAAGGACTTGAAGCGCAAGGTCATCGAGTGGAACCAGCGACTGCTGGCAGACGACGAACTCATGGCCTATATCAAGTCTGAGAAGGGCCTGACCAGGGAGACCATAGAGGAGTACAAGATAGGCTGGGACGGTGAACGCTACACCATACCCACTCCCCATAACGTCCGCCGGTACAGGCCCAAGGCAGACCCCAAGTACGTCAACACTCGAGGGTTTGGCAAGAACGAACTATACCCACCGAACTTCGTGGATAACGACGAGGGAGAGATTTGGCTCTGCGAGGGCGAGGTCGATGCGTTAAACGCAATCCAGCACGGCTATAACGCAGTGACCTCTACGTCCGGTGCTGGCTCCTGGCTACCTGAGTGGTCCGAGCACTTCAAGGGCAAGCGCGTGTGGTTGGCCATGGACAGCGATGACGCTGGGCGCAGGGCGTCTGCCAAACTAGCCGATATCCTGAAGAACGTGGCGGCAGAGGTACACCAGGTGCTGCTTCCAGTGAAGGACGTCACCGATTTCTTCATGGGCCATCCAGATGGCGAGATGCGCGAGTACGAAATCGACGCAGACACACCACTGGATGCCGGTGAGATTGTGGACATGCACATGGGCGTGGCCTACGAACTACCTCTACCGCAGATAGGGCGCATGAGGGTGAAGGTCGTGGGCCGAGGGTTATCTCCTTATGTCGTGCCTGTCGAGGTCTCAGTGGACTGTAACTCGCAGGATTCGTCCAAGCCTGGCTGTCGCGCCTGCCCTGGGTCTGGCTACATCAAGATTAGCCCTTCAGACCTCATGGGCCTGATAGATGTGAAGGACCACGTAAAGACCCAGTTCCTCATAAGCAAGGCCGGTATGAAGTGCAACAAGGCCGACATTACCGAACTGGCCACCACCATTGTGGACGAGGTCTATCTAGGGCAAGATGTTGACTTCACGCAGTTCGGCATCGACAGCAGCATCCACCAGGCTTACACGCTGTCGTACTCTGGGCGTCTGCCGATGATAACCAACCAGGGCTACGAAGTGCTTTTCCAGAACGTGGTAGACCCAGACGACCAGCACATAGTCCACATCATCACAGAGGCCAGGGCCATCGAGAAGTGGTGGGAACGCAACATAATCGTAGAAAAGAGCGAACTCGATGTCTTCAGGGGCCACCCGCAGGAGCGTATAGAGGATATCAGCAACGAACTCTCGAAAGTGACCGGCATAGTCGGCAGGAACGACCTCATAATCGCCACGGACCTGGTCTTTCACTCTGCCTTGGCCTTCGACCTGGCAGGCAAGAGACTACAGCGCGGGTGGCTGGAGTTGTGCGTCCTGGGAGACACGCGTACTGGTAAGACAGAGACTGTGTCTGCCTTGATAAACTATTACAACCTGGGTAAGTTGGTGCTGGGCGAGAACGCCACTATCGCCGGTCTGATAGGTGGTCTTCAGCAAGTGGGTAAGAGGTGGGTCCTGACATGGGGCGAGTTGCCACTGAACGATGGTGGCCTGGTGGCCGTGGACGAGATGTCTGGTCTGTCGCAGGACGACATCAGCCTCTTCTCCGGAGTACGCTCGTCCGGAATAGCCGAGTTGACTAAGATAAACAAGGAGCGCACCAACAGCCGAGTGCGCCTGGTCTGGATTAGCAACCCGCGCAACCGCACGCTGGAGTCCTACATGTACGGAGTGACCGCACTGCGCGAGTTGTACGGTAAGCCAGAGGACATCAGCCGCCTGGACATGGTGGTCACGGCAGCGCACAACGATGTGCCGCTCGATATCATCAATATGCCGAGGCGATACCAGTCTCAGAGCCGCTTCTACAAGTCCAGCGTCTGTAGGCAGTTGGTGGCCTGGGCCTGGTCGCTGAAGCCCGAGCAGATACACTTCAGTGAAGACGCCATGGACATAGTCTACCGTGAGGCCACGCGCATGGGCGAGACCTATTCGGCGCAGATTCCTCTGGTGGAGGGCGCGGACCAGCGTGTGAAGATAGCGCGTATAGCCGTGGCGTCTGCGGTCCGGACGTACAACACGGACGTACACGGGCATGTGGCCGTGGAGTCCGAGCACGTGGAGTTCGCTGCCAACTTCTTGGACTATCTCTACGCAAAGCCATCACTGGACTACCTGGGTTACAGCAAGGAGGTAGACCACAAACTGAGCGAGAAGGCACGCGAGCAGGTGAAGTCCGTGCTGAAGAGATACAAGAGCGCATCCCTAGCCATGAGCGACTTCGGCATCTTCAGGTTGCAGGATATAGAGGAAGCGGCCAACATCGATAAGGACGAGGCCAAGGAGATTACCAGCGTGCTGATTCGCCACAGGCTACTGGACCGAGACAGCCGAGGGTACCGCAAGACACCAGAACTGATACGCATCCTGCGCGAGGTCAACAAGAAAGGCAAGCGCGGCGAGCACTTCCCGTCTTTCGACTTTGAGGATTAGGTGAAGACCGATGTTGTTGAAGACACCCAAATCAGTGAGCAGACTGAACGAGGCTATACGTCAAGAGGACGAGTTGGTCATCGACCTGGAGACCACGGGCCTGTGGGCGTGGCGTGGTGACAAGATACTCTCGGTGTCCTTCTACCTGCCCAAAGCCAAGGAGACCTACACCGTCATCGTGCACAAGGGAGACACGCTTTTCTCGGCCAAGCCGGTAGACCTGCACTGGGTAGACTGGTCTGAGGTAGACAAATGCAGGGTCATCATGCACAACGCCAAGTTTGACATGTCCTTCTTGGAAGCGGCAGACGTGGTCATCGACTGGGGCCGAGTGTACGATACACTGCACGGCCAGTTCCTGTTACACAACCTGTCCGAGTCCTTCGCTCTGAAGAAGTTGACTAGCGACTTGGAGAGCAACAGCGAGGAGTGGCTGAAGTACGCGCCTGCCGGTCTAGACCTAGACCTAGCCAGGGAGACCATGAGCAGCAGGGCGAACCTGGTGGAGGTAGACACCGAGTCGCTGGTAGCGTATGCCGAGGCAGATGTGGTCCTGACGTACATCCTCTACAGAAGGCAGAGGGCCGAGAACGTGGAGTTGGACAGGGCCTTCCAGCCTCTGACCTTTATGGGCAGAGAGATGCTGGTAACACGAGCGGTCATGGACATGGAGAAGCGTGGCCTGTGCTTCAACTGGGACGAGCACTACAGAGTGAAGGCCGAGATGGAGAAGACACTGCTGGCACTCAGGCAGGAGTTCTCCTTCGACCCTATGTCCAGCAACGCCCTGAGGAACGTCTTCCAAACAGACACCTACGACAAGGACACTCTACTGTCCGTAGGCGGAGACCTGGGCAGGAAGGTCGTGGACTACAGGGATATGCGGCATGACTATGGCTCATTCGTCATCAAGGTGGCCGAGTCCGTGTCTGAGGACGGTTTCCTCCACCCGAACATGAGACAGAACGGTACCATCACCGGCAGGTTCACTGCCAACAAACCTAACGTGTTGGGCCTGCCGAAGAAGATGCGTGCTCAGTTCGCTCCACCGGCAGGGCGCGAGTACATGTGTATCGACCTGACCCAGATTGAGTTGGCCACGGGCGCGTGGTACTCGGAGTGTAAGCCGATGTTGGATACCCTGAATGCCAGAGGCGACATCCACCAGACGACTGCGGACCTGGTCGGTGTAGACCGGCAGATTGGTAAGCGTCTGAACTTCGGGATGGTCTACGGCATCGGCGCAGCGACTATGGCCGAGCAACTGGGCGTGTCGGCAGAGAAGGCCAACCGGTGGCTCCGAGGATTCAGGAAAGCATATCCTGAACTGGTGGCGTCCAAGATGCGGTGCGAATCCGCTGCCAGGCGCAAGGGTGAACTGAAGTTGTGGAACGGCCAGTACCGAGAGGTACCTGAGCCACACAAGGCCTGGAGTTACCTAATCCAGTCTGCAGTCGCTGAGTTGGCCAAGGATATCTTCATCAACCTGTATCTGGCCATGCCTGACATCAACGGCAATCTAGTGCTGCACGTCCATGACGAGTTCGTGGTCGAGATAGACGAGGGCGACGAGCAAGCCAAGAAGAGAGTGGATTCGATAGTCCTGGGTTCGGGGCCTGACGGCCTACAGTACAGCGCAGATTCCTACGAATGGTACAAAGGAGGTGAGTAAAGTGGCAAACATAGTGAACGAGATAGACGACCAGGCATGTCGTATGAGAGGCAGGGCCGTGCAGTTCGACGGCAAGTCCAACCACGAGAAGGCATCCGTGCCTGAGTTGCTGGACAGGGCCGAACTGAACCTTCACCGAGCAAGGCTGAAGTGGATGACCAGGGATGAAGACGAGGGCGTCAACGACATGGTAGACGTGTGCAACCTTCTGGCCCTGGCCGTAGACAAAATCGAGAGGAGAAAGTAGATGAACACCGATATACTGATGGGTATGCAGTACGGCTCTGAGGGCAAGGGTTACGTGTCGGCACTGCTAGCGCACAAGGGCCTCTATGTGGGCTTTGTCCGTAGCGGAGGACCGAACGCCGGTCACTGCATGCTCCACAACGGCAAAGAGTACAAGATGCGCACCATTCCGTGCGGGTGGGCCGACCCGAACGTGTCACTGTTTATCGGGCCTGCCACGGTCATCAGCCTCGGCACGCTGGTCGAAGAGATTCTCATGCTGGAAGACGACGGCTACTCCGTACGCGAGAGGCTCTTCATTCACCCGCATGCAGCCATCATACAGAAGGAGCACATAGATGAAGAGATGGAGACCATCAGGGACGCAATCGGCTCAACCGCCGAGGGCGTAGGTGCTTGCAGGCGCGGCAAGATGACTAGACTGGAGGGCAACTACGTACTGGCCAAAGACTCCGAGTTCCTGCAGTCGCTGGTCTTCGTAAACAAGGACCCGAACGCCTGGTACAACCGACTGCGCTCGTGTGACAACATCCTCTTGGAGGGTACGCAGGGTGCCGGTCTCTGCATCACACACGGACAGTTCCCTTATACCACCTCCTGGCCGTGCACTGCCGCTCAGATGCTTTCGGACGCTGGTCTGCCGGTGTCGTCCGTGAGGCATATAATCGGTGTGGTCCGGACCAAGCCAATCAGGGTGGCCGGTAACAGCGGACCACTGAAGGACGAGACCACCTTCGACGAACTCGGCCAGCCCGAAGAGCACACTACCGTCACGAAGAAGGTGCGCAGGGTAGCCAAAAGCATCGACTGGCACGAGTTGGATAAGCACATGCGCATCAACGGACCGACTGTGGTGGCCATCACCTTCGGAGACTACCTGTCACCCAAGGAGTTGGACGAGTTGGTCAACACCATCGAGACCCGCTATCGCGTGCCTGTGGGATACGTGGGCCTGGGCAAGGACGGCGAGCGCATAGAGATGGCGGCTCCGTTCACGTCTTACAAGGACAAGGACGCAGACCCGATAGAGGAGTCACTGGACCTCGTGTTGACCAGGGTGAAGACACTGCTCCTGGCCAAGCGCGAGAAGTACGGCACCGACAACATAAACGAGATGGGCGAGACCGGCATCTTCTACCGAGTCTGGGACAAGGTCTACCGCATCAAGCACCAGTTGATTGACGCGAGCGAGACCATCGAGGACGAGGACCCATGGCTGGACATCGTAGGGTACGGTCTGATAGTCTTGGTGCGACGACTGATTGGTAGGTGGTAGACGTGTTGGTCTACTTGGCTGGGGCTATAGACCTAGAAAGTAATGGGCATGGTCCGAAAGAGGACCTGGCAAAGCGTGTAAACGAACTGGGCTACACGGTCTACTGTCCGTGGCGTGCGTTCTCCCACGTAGAAGGCAACGGCAAGTACGTGAGAGCGGCCAACCTCCGGATGGTCGAGTCGTCCAATGCTCTACTGGCTGTAGTGGACCCCAAGGTGCACTCGCACGGCACGGTCATCGACATCGAGCACGCCTACCAGAACGGCGTGCCTGTCTACGTCATCCTGAAGGATGGAGTAGACCCGCCGATGTACCTGGAGCACATACCCTGCTTTGCTAATGAAGAGGACGCGCTCGCTGCCATGGACAAGACCCTGACCAGGAAGGTGGCGTTCAACCGTCTGCTGAACAACATGCGTGAGGTCGCGGAGTACACCAGAGCCACCACTGGGCCTGATATAGCCAAGATGCCTATAGAGGCCGAGGACGAGCCTCCGGTGATTTCGGAGACACATTCGGACAGCCAGCCTATATGGTGTGTGGCGGAGGATGACCACCCAGAACCTAGCAAGACATACTCAGACGACGCTGGGTTTGACCTGTACGTGCGCGGCAGGCACTTCGTCCTGGCCGGTCACTGGGCCGACATCGAGGTAGGCACCAAGTTGGCTCTGCCCGAGGGCTACTGGGGCCTGATTCTTGGTCGTTCCTCCGCTTTCTACCGTCTGGGCCTGCAGATGCAGCCTGCAGTCATCGACGCTGGGTGGCGCGGAGAGTTGAAAGTGGCGGTATTCAACGGCACGGAGGACGACATCACTATAGAAGACAAGGACCGCGTAGCGCAGTTCATACCTCTACCGGCCCCAAAGTTCCACATAGTGCCAACCATGGAGTTGCCACCTGGCAGCAGAGGCGAGCGAGGATTCGGTTCCTCAGGAAGGTGATGCACATGCCTAAGAAGGAGAAAGACCTGAAGGAGTGGGGAAAGATACTCCCCATCAAGGAAGAGGAAGACTGCAATCACGAGGAAGCGGTCTCGTACGAGCATGACGGCAGGCTACTCACCTCATGCAAGATATGTGGTGCCACCATGGACTTCAGGGACTGGAATAACCAGAAGGCTAAGAGGCCCACGGACCGTAAGCCCAAGGATAGACCGTGATAGTCCTCGGCGTAGACCCTGGTATGCGTAACACGGGCCTGGCAGTGGTGGAGTTGAGGCCACGTCTAGAGGCGGATGTGTTGTTTACTCACACAGTAGACGACACTTCCACACCAGGCACCTATCATGCAGTGGCCGACATCGTCATCGAGCATGAAGTCGGGGCCATGTGCCTGCTGGTCTTTGAGACGAGTATGCGCTCCAGGGACGGCAAGCCCGTATTGATGAAGTCGTCCAGTCTGACCCAGCGGACGATAGGTGCGATGGAGGTACTGGCGTCGATTGCCGAGATTCCGTGCTTTCACTATGACGAGACAGAGGTGAAGCGCGGCATCGCTGGCAAGTACAACGCGAGCAAGAAGGTGGTGCACGCCTCAGCGATGCTGATGCTGGGTTGGAAGACCAAGCCCAAAGGTGTGGACGGACACGCCATGGATGCAGTGGCCGTGTGCCTGTACCACCAGTCTGTGGACGGTCTCGGACGTAAACTATTCGGAGGTGCTTAGAGTTGGTGTACATAGGTCAGTCACATCGTTCGGACGGCAGGACTACCTTGATGGTAGCCGATACCCTGGACGAGTTGCACAGAGCAGCGGACTTTGCCAAGGTCCCAGATTCTCAGTTCAGTGGTAAAGGCGGTATGGCCACGCACAGGCCCCACTACTGGTTGACAGACGAGCAGAAGTCGGTGCTGTCGGACCTGACCAACGAGGGTATAAGGGCGGTGGATTTCGTATGGGTGTGAGCAGAGAGCAGAGGGTGGTCTGCGATAAGTGTGGGACCGCTTTCAGGCCATCGCGCAACAGGGAGGAGAAGAGCCTGACCAATGAGGGCGTGTTGGTGGTCGCGCTAATCTGCCCGAAGTGCGATACGGTCTATCCTCTGTATGCGAAGGACGAGCATGTATTGGCCAGGGATGCAGAGATAAAGGAGCGTATAGCCGAGGGCAAGCCGTACAGGGACCTCATGATGGTCAACCGCAGGGATATCGCTCGGCTTATTCACAAGTACCGGCAGGTCTTTCTGAACATGGGACCTGTCTACCACTTCCCAGGCGAGAATTACCGTGAGGACGAGTTGCCAGGCAAATAGTTGACAGTGTTAAAGGTCGAGTGGTTTAATGGTCATGTAGGCCGCTGGTGGAGGTGGCCACTAGACCGAAAGGACGTGGGACAGATGGCACGCGTAACGAGAGTAAAGAAGGCCGCGAAGGACCAGCGTAACTGCGAGAAGTGTGGAGTCGCTCTTCCTGCAGGCAGTGCGTACAAGTGGGTAAAGCCCAGGGCGCACAAGTCGATGCGCGGCATCAAGCGCGTACGTTGCACCTCCTGCCCTGACTGGCGCAGGTCGGAAATCTCCTCCTCCAAGTTGGCAGATGCGTACGCTGCCCAGGAGATGCTGGAAGACACGAACACCAGTGGCTACACGACCATGGACGAGTTTGAGGCCCTGGCCGATACTCTGGCCGATATGGTAGAGGGCTGCGCGGACGGCTACGAGGAGTCTGCGGACGCCATCGAGGACGGGTTCGGTCACGAGGTCCCCATGAGCGAGGAACTGCGCGAGAAGGCCGACATGGTACGCGAGTGGGCCGAGGAGATTCGCTACTCAGCACAGAACGCGGATGTCTTCGAAGAGGCCCAGGCCGAGGCTGAGGTTCGGGAAGAGGACCCCGATGTTGACGAGGATGACGTGGTGGACCTCGTCGAGGAGAAGCGTGACGAGTGGCGCGAGGCCGTTCTGGAAGCGATTCAGGAGGCCATGTACAACGAGCCTTTCTAGGTTCTGGCCGGTCACAGAGGGCAGGTGCCACCAAGGGCCTGCCCTCAGTCATGTATTGACACTGTCAAGTCCCACGTGTTTTACTGGACAGGTAGGCAGCACTCAAACCGAAAGGAGCACTGGTCATGGGAATCACGAGAATGGCACCGGTCCCGAACCACACGCAGGACGGCGAGACCCCGAAGTCCATCGCTGGTACATTCACCGTGGCAGGCAAGACCAAGCACGTCACCATCCGCTTCAAGGAGTCCGAGTGGGCTGTCAAGGAGGTAGGTCTCCCCGAGGGCGCGATGGTGGTCGAGTACCTGCGCGGTCCGGACAACGAGAGCGACTTCACCGCTTTCGGGTTCGCTATCCCGTCACCTGGCAACGGCCATGAGGTCCGCATCTGGAGGAAGTTCAACACCACCGGCATGAAGGATGTCATCTGGTCTGCCCAGTACCTCGCTCGTCTGGACCGCGAGCGACTTCTCGACGCAGGGTATCAGTACGCCCTCCGGAGTGGCCGCTGCAGCAGGTGTGGCCGCACTCTCACCGTACCGGCCAGCATCAATCGTGGCCTAGGGCCTGAGTGCGCAAAGCGCGTCTAGGTCTGACACGCTCCGACCAACGAGGCAGGTGCCAACACGGGCCTGCCTCACCTGTATATTGACGGCGTCAACGTTCGCGTGTTTTACTAGGGGTGTGGACAGGCCCAAATGGGCATCAGACCGAAAGGAGCACGACATGAACGCCAAGGCCAAGCAGGACGCGTACGAGCGAGTGACCGAGACCATCGTTGCCAAGTTGGAAGAGGGAATGGTTCCCTGGCACAAGCCGTGGTCCGTGGACGAGAACGGCCAGTTCTCACTCCCCATGAGCATGAGCACCAAGAGGGCCTACCGAGGCGTGAACGTCTTCCTGCTCGGCATGCAGGGCTACACCAGCCCGTGGTGGGGTACTTTCAAGCAGATTCAGGAGCGCGGTGGCAAGGTGCTCAAGGGCGAGCACGGCACGCACGTCATCTACTGGAGCAGGTTTGAGGTCCTGGATGGTCGGGCAGTCAAGAAGTCCGAGCGAGCCAAGTTGAGCCAGGCCGACCTGGAGCGCATCGAGGCGCGGTTCTCGCTCCGGACGTTCGTGGTCTTCAACGCCGAGCAGTGTGAAGGTCTGGAGAACCTGGTGCCTGCGGACGAGCGCGACGAGCGCGACCCCGAGTCCATCGAGGTCTGCGAGTCGGTAGCAAGCAACTACTTTGAGACCTCTGGGCCTGGCCTGCGTCACATGGGCAGCGTGGCCTGCTACAACCCGAGCAGCGATGTCGTCAAGATGCCGAAGCGCGGCGACTTCGACACCATAGAGCACTACTACACCACGCTCTTCCACGAGGCAGTTCACAGCACGGGCCACGAGACCCGTCTGGCACGCAAGGAAGCCTTCGGCAACGGGTTCGGCACGGAGCGGTACAGCAAGGAGGAGTTGGTGGCCGAGATGGGCGCAGCGATGCTGGCCGCAGTCACCGGTATCGGCCACGAGACCCTGAACAACAGCGCGTCCTACGTGCAGGGCTGGTTGAAGGCCATCAAGGGCGACACCAAGTTGGTCGTGCAGGCAGCGGCACAGGCGCAGAAAGCCGCCGACCTGATTCTCGGCACCACTTTCGAGAGCAAGGAGGTGGACTGACACGGACATATTGACAGGGTGAAGCACGGCGTGTTTTACTGGTAGGGTGCTCCGGTGGAGAGCACACAGGGAACGTAGACCGAAAGGACGTGGACGAGATGGCGAAGAAGACAGTGGACCTGATAGCGGAGAACGGGTACGAGGGCCTGCTCGCACAGGACGGGTGGGAGACCACGGAGTTGACGGTCCGAGCCAACCACGGCAAGGCGACCGCCGACCGCATCATCAAGGCACTGGGAGAGGCCCAGGGCCAGGACAGCGAAAAGGAGATGGTAGAAGTGGCGAAGGAGACCAAGGAGACCAAGGCGACCAAGAAGGCCGAGCCGAAGTTCAAGCCCTGCGGGTGTGGCTGCGGCACGATGGTCAAGAGCCGGTTCGCGATGGGCCACGATGCTCGTCTGAAGGGCGCACTCACGCGGGTCATCTACTGGAACAAGGCCACCAAAGAGCATCCCCGCAAGCCCACCGACGCGCAGGTCGCCAAGGCCGTCGAGCGCATGGCCGCTGAGGGCTGGGCGCACAAGGTGGACCAGAAGCGTGCGGACCAGGCCGCTCGTGTCCGCAAGGGCGACATCGCAGGCCTGAAGGCCGGTGAGTCCGTCAAGGCCTCTGGCAAGTCCAGGGACAGTGTCCTGAAGGACAAGAATGCCGACGCCCCGAAGCCCAAGGCCGAGCCGGTCAAGGCGAAGACGTTCGACGCCGACGACGACATCGAGACCGTGGACTAGTGGTAGTCCGCCGAGAGAGCAGGGAGGGCCAGGGCAACCTGGCCTGACCTGTATTTAGGGGAGGATGGCTCAAATGGGCCTGCTGGGGCTTCACATCGTAAAGACTACAGGAGGCCTTCTCTCCGCCCACAGATGGTCCAGGCGGGTGTTAGGCCCACTAGACCGCGTCAAGGCCGAGGGAAGGCAACGGACGATTCAGAAGATACAACGAGGAGGGACACCGCGTGTCTAACTACCAGAAGTACATCAAGGTCGAGGAC
>Ga0114946_10002749_pt1 | contig 12027 bp, 11 predicted proteins | sample WalLakDeSediment_FD_88676 | JGI IMG/M metagenome (GOLD analysis project Ga0114946, IMG submission 88676) | Lake sediment microbial communities from Walker lake, Nevada to study Microbial Dark Matter (Phase II) - Walker Lake 11/02/13 Deep Sediment | ecosystem: Environmental > Aquatic >...
GGATTGAAAACTGCGGGATTGAAAACTGCGGGATGGGGGCCTGGCATCACGCGACTCCTCACAACGCAGGAGCGACCGCGGCGGCCCCTGATTCAGAGGAGTATACCGGGACCGCAGCGGCCATCGCTTCGGCCATCGCGGTGGCCGCCGCCCGGCCGTCGTCGCCGCGTTCCAGCATCCGGGCCGCCACATGACAGTGCACGACATGCCCATCGAGCTGGGTAGCAGGGGGATCGATCTCGCGACAGACCGCCTCGGCCAGCGGACACCGAGGGTGAAACCGGCAACCGGCTGGCGGCCGGGCCGGACTGGGCACGTCGCCCGGGAGCACCACCCGCCGCCGGCGCCGCGCCGGGTCGACCGACGGGACGGCGGAAAAGAGGGCGATCGTGTAGGGATGCAGTGGCGCCGCAGCGAGTCGCACTGCGGCGGCCCGCTCCACGATCCGTCCGAGGTACATGACGGCCACCTCGTCGGCGATGTATTCCACCGCGGCGAGATCGTGGGAGATGAAGAGATACGTGAGCCCCAGCTGTTCGCGGAGCTCGCCGAGCAGGTTCAGCACCTGTGCCTGGATCGACACGTCGAGCGCGGAGATCGGCTCGTCGAGCACGACGAGCTCGGGCTCGAGGACGAGGGCGCGGGCGATGGCGATCCGCTGCCGCTGGCCCCCGGAGAACTCATGGGGATAGCGATCGAGGGCGGCAGCCGGCATGCCGGTGCGGTCGAGGGCCGTCTGCATGCGTGCCAGCCGCTCGGCCGCCGAGCCGAGGCGGTGGATCACGAGCCCCTCCTCCAGGATCGCCCGCACCGTGAGCCGGGGGTTGAGCGAGCCATAGGGATCCTGGAACACGATCTGCATCCGCCGGCGCAGCGCCCGCAGGTCGGCGCCGTGCGTGCTGCGGACATCCTGGCCGGCGAAGCGGATCGTGCCGCCGGTGGGCTCGACGAGCCGGAGGATGCTGCGGCCCGCCGTCGTCTTCCCGCAGCCGCTCTCGCCGACGAGGCCGAGCGTGGCCCCCTTGGCCACGGTGAAGCTCACGCCGTCGACTGCGCGCACCGCGCCCACCTGCCGCCGCAGGAGCCCGCGGCGAATCGGAAAATGCGTGTGCAGGTCGGTGACCTCGAGGAGCGGCGGCAGGCTCGTCATCGATCCTCCCTCCGCGGGGTGCCGAGCGAGCCGGCATAGTGGCAGCGGACGAAGTGCCCCGGTTCGATCTCACGCAGCTCGGGCGCTCCTGTCGCGCAGTCGGGCTCGCCGGCCGCGCCGTCGAGCCGTGCATACGCGCACCGTGGATGAAAGCGGCAGCCGGAGGGAAACAGTTGCGGCGGCGGCACCATGCCGGGAATCGTCCGCAGCCGGCCGCGGGCGGCGCCGGGCTCCGGCCGCGCGGCGAGGAGGCCGATCGTGTAGGGGTGCAGCGGCCGGGCGAAGAGCGCGGCCGCCGGCGCCCGCTCCACGATTTTCCCGGCGTACATCACGGCCACCTCGTCGCAGGTTTCGGCCACCACGCCGAGGTCGTGGGTGATGAGGAGGATGGCGGTGCCGAGCCGGCGCCGCAGGTCGGCAAGCAGGTCGAGGATCTGCGCCTGGATCGTCACGTCGAGCGCCGTGGTCGGCTCGTCGGCGATCACGAGGTCGGGCTCGCAGGCCAGCGCCATCGCGATCATCACCCGCTGCCGCATGCCGCCGGAGAGCTGGTGCGGATACTCGTCGAGCCGCCGTTCGGGGTCGGAGAGCCGCACGAGCCGGAGCATTTCGAGGGCCCGGGTCCGGGCGGCCGCGGAGGGCACGTCACGGTGGAGCCGCACGGCCTCGGTGATCTGGGCGCCGATCGTGAACACGGGATTGAGGCTCGTCATCGGTTCCTGGAAGATCATGCCGATCCGCCCGCCGCGAATCCGGCGGAGGTCCGGCTCGCTCGCCGTCACGAGGTCGCGCGGCGGCTCGCCGGAGCGGCCCGCGAGCAGGATCCGCCCCTGCTCGATCGTGCCGGGCGCGGCGACGAGCCGCAGGATCGACATCGCCGTCACGCTCTTTCCGCAGCCGCTCTCACCGACGAGCCCGAGGGTCTTCCCCTTCTCGATCTCGAGCGACACGCCGTCCACGGCCGGCACGCGGCCGGCCGGCGTGTGAAAGGCGGTGACGAGGTGTTCGATGGCGAGGAGGGGCATGTGGATTCCCGACCGCTCAGACGGCGGTCATTTGCGGGCCTCACGCAGGCGGGGGTCGGTCGCTTCCTGCAGACCCTCGCCGATGAGGTTGTAGGCGAGCACCGTGAGAAAGATCGCGGTGCCCGGAAACACGACCAGCCACCACATCTGATAGTTGCTCCGGGCGTCGTTGAGCACGGCGCCCCAGCTGGCGGTCGGGGGCGGCGGGCCGAAGCCGAGGAAGGAGAGCGAACTCTCCACGAGAATCGCCGCGGCGATGCCGAACGTGATCGGCACGAGGATCGGTGCCAGGGCGTTGGGGAGAATGTGGCGGAGCATGATCCGTACCGGGCCCGCCCCGGCGGCCCGGGCGGCCATCACGAACTCGCTCGTCTTGAGCCGGAGGAACTCCCCGCGGGTGAGCCGGGCGATGCCCGTCCAGCCGGTGGCGCCGATGATCGCCATGGTGTGCCAGATCGTCGGTTTCTCGAGGATCGCGATGATCGCGAGGATGAGGACGAGCGTGGGGATGCACATCACGATCTCGGTGAGGCGGCTCGTGAGCATGTCGACCCAGCCGCCGAAGTAGCCGCCGAGGGCGCCCATCACAATGCCGATCGTGCCGGCGATGCCCATGGAGACGAAGCCGACGAGCAAGGCTACCGTCGTGCCATGCACCATCTTGGCGAGCACGTCCACGCCCGACTGGTCGGTGCCGAACGGGTTCAAGCGGCTGGGCCGCCCCTCGTCCATGGCGGGGTTCTCCGGGAGTCCCGGCCACTCGTCGGCCCGCACGGCGCGGTAGGGATCCTGGAAGAAGAGCGGCCAGATCGCCCAGCTGTCGGGATCCTTCTCTTTGAGGTTGCGCGGGTAGGTGCCGCGGAACTTGTCGCGGGCGAAAACGGCCGGCTCCCAGTTGCGGTTGAAGTAGGCGAGGCAGGGGGTGTAGAGGCGACCCTTGTAGCGGCAGAGCACGGGCTTCGTGCCGGCGATCGCCGGGGCGAAGACGGCCACGGCCACGAGGAAGCCCACGAAGGCGAGGGCCGCCATCGCCAAGGGACGGCGGCGGAAGCGGACCCAGGCCTCGCCCCAGAAGCCGCGGGGGCGGCTGACGCGACGGGAATCGAGTGGAGCCGCTGCCATCAGTCCACGCTCACCCGGGGATCGACGACACAGTAGAGCACGTCGGCCAGCAGCTGCCCGAGGAGCGTGAGCACGCTGAACATGAGCGTGAGGCCCATGATCGTCGGGTAGTCGCGCTCGCGGATGCTCTCGAAGAAGAGCCGCCCCATGCCCGGCCAGGTGAAGATCTGCTCAATGATCACCGAGCCGCCGAGAAGGGCCGGCAGCGAGAGGCCGAGCAATGTGACGAGCGGGATGAGCGTGTTGCGGAAGGCGTGGTAAACGAGCACGCTGGTGGGGCTCGCCCCCTTGGCCCGCGCGGTGCGGATGTAGTCTTGCCTGAGCACCTCCTCCATGTTCGCCTTGATGAAGCGGCTGTCGTAGGCGAGGCTCACGTAGGTCTGGCAGGTGACGGGCAGGATCATGTGACGGGCGACGTCGGCCAGCCGGGTGAGCCAGGGGGCATCGGGCGGGAGCGACGTCATGCCGAAGAGGGGCAGTTCCCAGGCCGTGCCCTTGAGCCAGACCGCGAAGATGATCTGCAGGAAGAGCGCCGCCACGAACGTGGGGAAGGAATAGAGCACGTAGAGCAGCAGGCTCGTGGCCCGTTCGTCGGGGGCGCCGCTGCGGGCCGACGCGTAGAGCCCGAGCGGAATGGCCATGAGCCAGATGAGGAGAAGCGCCGTGCCCGACACGAGAAACGTGGGCCCGATCCGCTCCGCGATCAGCGTCGTGACCGGCTGCTTGCGGGTGATCGAGCGGCCGAGGTCGCCCTGGGCGACGTTGCCGAGCCACTGGAGGTAGCCCGCGTACCAGGGCTTGTCGAGCCCGTAGATCCGGCGGAGCCGCTCCTGGTCTTCGGGGTTGAGCTTACGGCTGGGGTCTTCCCCGAGCTGCACCGTGAGCGGCGTGCCGGGCATGGCCCGGGCGAGGCCGTAGACGAAACAGGTGATGACCAGGAGCGTGACGATGCCCAAGAGCGCGCGACGCAAGAGGTAGGTGGCCATGAGGGCTTTCGAGGATGAAACCGCCAACATACCGCATGCCCGGATTCATGGCAGCGGCAGGAGCATGGTCCAGGAGTTGCTGGTGCTCAGCGACGTGAAAACCACGACGATCTGCACCCATGTATTGAACCGCGGGGGCCACGGCGCGACGAGCCAACTCACCGCCACAAGTCTCGTCCGCTGCTATGCAGCAAAGTCGCTTGATAACCGTTTGGCCAGGAAGATCTCAAGTGGTTGCCAGGAAGAAACTTGTGTCACGAAGTTCGCGACAGTCATAATCCGTCTATCGGGGCATAATGAGGGTGCTCCGGAGAACCGCAGAATCATTAGTTAGGCCGAACACTCAGATGATTACGGCAGGCAACTTTCGTCTTCGTCCATACACGGACGCAGACGCCTCATCCATGAGTGCGGCGGTGCGCGAGTCCTCCCCTTCCATGCAGCAGTGGATGCCTTGGGCGAAGTCTGATTTCAGCGATTACGACGCCCTGTGCTGGTTTGCGGCGTGCACTGCGGAAAGAGTGGCTGGGTCAGCGCATAATTTCGGCATCTTTACGCTTGACGGCGAATACGTCGGCGGCTGCGGAGTGAATCAAATATCTCCCAAGGATAACCTCTGCGACCTTGGCTACTGGGTAAGCCCGTTGCATCGGCGCCGTGGAGCAGCAACGGCTGCTACGCTCGCGCTACGGGATTTTGCATTCACGTCCCTTGCGCTGACGCGGATTGAGATTGTCGTGGCAGCCAACAATGCGATAGGCCTTGCGTTCGCCAGGCGAGTGGGTGCTACCCATGAATGTCTCGCCCGAAACCGGATTCACCTTCATGGCCGCCCAGTGGATGCCCATGTATTCTCATTCGTGCCAGAAGGCCAGGCCTAACGAAGCGATGCAGCGGACTCACGATAAAGTCGGTCGGTGTGGATAATCACTTGGTCGCGAGCCGCTGATCGCCAACGTTCGGCGAACCGCGGTAATTGTGAGGTGAATCTCCGGATTGCCGTGCCAAGGTCGCCGGTGCGATAATGCTGGTATGACGACCCGCGTAGAGCAAATAGCCGAGCAAGTGAAGTCGCTTCCGCTGAGCGAGCGTGAGGAACTCCTGGCTTGGCTCGCCGACTTCGAACTAGGCCAAGTCGATGCGTGGGATGAAGAGATCGCCCAGGATTCCCAGCCGGGCGGGCGGATGCAGCGTGTTCTCGATCGCGTTCGCCGCGATATCGCCGAGGGAGGGACGAAGCCGCTTGGCGAAGTCATCGACAACGAGTGACTTCTGGTCTGCGTACCGCGCTCTTCCGCCGGATATCAAACGCAGAGCACGTGCTGCATATCGCCTTTGGCAGCGAGACCCTCGGCATCCCTCCTTGCGTTTTAAGAAGTGTGGGGCCGTCTGGTCGGTTCGCGTTGGCGCAGGCTACCGAGCCCTGGCGGTTCTCGAAGGCGACACTTTTTTCTGGTACTGGATCGGTAACCATGACCAATATGAGCAGCTCCTTGCTGAGTAGGCCTACCCTATCGCGGCGAACCAAGCGATGCAGCAGGCTTGCGATGACGCCCTGCGGTGTTGAGAGTCCTTTGGCTGCGAGCTGCTGATCGCAATCGTTCGCAGAAAACAATGGGCACCATTCCTACACTTGAGACCGAGCGGTTGGTGCTGCGGCCATTTTGCCAGGGCGACGCAGCTGAAGTATCGCGATTCGCCGGGGATCGTTCGGTGGCCGCTACGACCAGCAACATCCCGCATCCCTACGACGAGGGCATGGCGTGTGAGTGGATTGCAGGGCATCGGCCGATGTGTGAAAAGGACGAAGGCGTAGTTTTCGCAATTGCGCTGAAAGCCGAGGGAGCCCTTGTTGGTGCTATAAGCCCGACAGGCAGGTTGAAAGGCCATCAGGCAGAACTCGGCTACTGGATCGGTAAGCCCTACTGGGGCCTTGGGTACTGCACAGAAGCCGCCCACGAAATTCTCCGATACGCGTTCGGGGTCCTTCGGCTTTCACGAGTTCATGCGGGCCACTACGCTCGGAATTCAGCGTCAGGACGAGTTATGCAGAAAATAGGGATGCGTAGGGAGGGGTGCCGTCGCCATCACGTGAAAAAGTGGGGCCAGCTAGAAGATCTTGAAATCTATGGAGTCCTCGAGGAAGAATGGCGGGAAGCCGCGAACAACGCGATGCACGCGATGCAGCGGACTCGCGATAAAATCGTTTCTGATGGATCGTCCAAGGCCGCGAGCCGCTGATCGCCGCCGTTCTCCGTGTGGTATGCCATCAGACATGGTTCATCATCCTTCTCGTAATCAACCTGCAGGCCCCACATGAGTACGACTCCTTATACGGCCGTCATCCGGCGCGATGGGAAATGGTGGATCGGTTGGGTAGAGGAGGTGCCGGGCGTGAACTCGCAGGGTGAGACGCGCGAGGAACTTCTCTCCAACCTGCGCGAAGCCCTCAATGAAGCCATCGAAATGAATCGTGAGGATGCTCGCAAGGCCGCAGGCGAGCATTTTGAGGAAGTGGCGCTGCAGCCGTGAATCGCCGCGATCTTGTCCGCCATATGGTGGATCATGGATGTGAACTGGTCCGCGAAGGCGGCAACCATTCGTGGTGGGGAAACGTGCTCCTGAATCAGCGGTCCGCAGTGCCACGCCATCGGGAAAATCCCGACTACCTCGCAAAGAAGATCTGCCGGGACCTTGGTATCCCGGCGCCGGGTGAGTCCGCTGAAGAGAGAGAACCAGGCGCTGGATCAGACGGCGGGTCGCTTCCAGTGGAGTAGCCGAGCCGATGGTCCGCCGCTGATCAGCTTCAGCGTTCGGCGAAGGAGCGCGACGTGATGGTGGGCTGATCCGCACGAGAGCGAGAAGTCCAGCCGCTCACTCCTGCCGCGGTTTCCAGATGCTGCCGAACCCGGGCGAATAGTGGAACGGCCCGCGGGGGCTGAAGACATACCCGCGAAGGTCGCGGGCAAACCCGTAGAAACTGTTGCGCCAGTAGAGCCAGGTATAGGGCTGATCCTCGTAGAGGATTTCCTGGATGCGGCCGTACTTTTCCGCCCGCTTGCCACGGTCGAGCTCGCGGCGGCCCTCGAGAAAGAGTTGATCCACCTCGGGGTTCGAGTAATTGACGAAGTTGCGGCCGGCGTTCGTAGCCCAGATGTTTTCCGAGGTGTCGGGATCGGTGCCCGCGCCCCAGCCGCCGAAGTAGGCCTGAAACTTTTTTTCCTGCGTGAGCTGCTGGAGGACGGTCGCCTCGAGCGGCCGCACGTTCATCCGCACGCCGATCTGGTCGAGATTCTCCTTCAAGAGCGTGCAGATCTTGATGCGGTGGGGCTGCTGATTGACGAGCATCGTGAACTCGAAGGGCGTGCGGCGGCCGTTGATCTCCTTGTCGCGGATGCCGTCGCCGTCGCTGTCGATCCAGCCGGCCTCGTCGAGGAGCGTCTCGGCACGGTCGAGGTCCTGTTTGTACGGTGCCAGCTTTTTCTTGGGCGCCATCCACGAGTCGTCGGCGAAGTTGCCCACGCACGGCTTGTAGAGGCCGTAACAGACTTTCTCCAGCATCCGGTCGTGGTCGAACGCATAGCTCATCGCCCGCCGCACGCGGCGGTCGGCGAAGAAGGGCGTGCCGATGTTCCAGCCGAAGTGGAAGCTGACCCACTCCGGCGCCGTGACCTTCGTGTTCCGCAGGTAGAAATCATTGCCGGTGGTCTGGGTCGTCCATTGCTCCGGCTGCAGCATCATCTCGTGGATCTCGCCGGCCTTGAGGGCGAGCAGCGACGTGTTGGGATCCTCGATAATCCGGAACCGTACCTCCTGGAAATACGGCTCGTCGCGAACCTTCGTGCCCCGCACCGTCGCCCAGCTGGCGCGGCGGCGAAGGACGATTTCCTGGCCGCGCTTCCGGGAGACGATTTCGTAGGGCCCGCCGCAGATGGGCTGCGCCTCGAGCTTCACGTGCTCGGGGCTGTCCTTGAGCGTGGGATCCGCCTCCCAGGTCTTTTCATAGACGTGCTTCGGCAGCACCGGGAAGTTGATGTTCCAGACGTTCGTCGCGAACGGCTCGCGGTGGAAGAACACAAGCGTACGATCGTCGTAGGCGTGCACGCCCCGCAGCTGGTCGGTGCCGCTGCGGACGGCCGGCACCGGCACCCGTGGGTCCATGATCACCCGGTAGCTGAAGGCGACGTCATGGGCGGTGATCGGAGTGCCGTCGCTCCAGACGACATCGTCCCGCAGCACCACCTTGTCGAGCAGCCCGTCGGCGCTCGTCTGCCAGCTGGTGACCGTCTCGGCGCTGGCGAACGGTTCGAGGTCGCGGCCGAAGGAGAAGAGGCCGAAGCCTGTGAGGCCGAGAATGTCGAACTCGGCCGAGGTGCTGATCATGATCGGGTTGGTACTGCCCAGGTCGCCGGCCACGTGGCGGTCGATCCGGGCCGAAAAGTCGGCCGCGTCACCGTCCGGCAACCGGCCCAAGGCCGAGAGGATCGTGGCGTTTGAGTCGGCGGAATCGTTCTTGAGCGCAAGGGCCTCGGCGACGGTGGCGAGCGGCGGCGTCTTCTCCTGCTCGGCCCGCAGCAGCGTGAGGCCGTCGCGGACGGGGCGGTCGATCCAGCGGGCCGAGGCGTCGAGGGCGTCGAGCGGGGGGGGCTCGAAGGCTTCCGCGACCGACGGGGCGGGCGACGGTTCGACGGCCCGGCCGGTGGCGGTCGACTCGGGCTCGGGCTTGAGTGCCGGATCGGCCGGTTTCCGGCCGCAGCCGAACGCGGCCGCCGCAAGGAGCGAGACAGCGAGACTGACAGGAGCCGCACGAAAGTTCCGGGGACCGCTCGACAGCATGCGTACCTCGTCCATTGGGTGCGGCGCCGCCGCGAAACATGGTTGATGCTACGGCGTCCGTGGCGCGATGGTCAACCGCGCCGGGGGATCAGAAGTCGTAGCCGTGGCCGGGTTCGACGAGTGCCACCTGCGGCAGGGCGAGGGCGGTGAGCTCTCGGGCGATCTCCGCGGCGAAGCGGGCCTTGCGGTGCGTGACGAACACGCGGGCCCGCGGCGGGATCTTCGCACACTCCGCGGCGAACGACCGCGGGCAATGATGGCCGGTGCGGGCCGCGAGATCGGCCCATGCGTCGGGGAAGCTGCATTCCAGAAACACGGCGGCGAGCCGCTCGGCATGGTGATCAGCGAGGTGCTGCCAGAGCGCTTCGGTCGGCCCGGTGTCGGCGGCGAAGGCCACGCAGGAGCGGCCGTCGTCGACGACCATGGCGAGCGTGTCGGTGCCGTGCGACACCGGCACCGGCGTCACGCGATATCCGCCCCGCTCGACGACCACGAACGGCTCGATCGGCGCGGCCCGCACGAAGCGGTCGCCGTCGGGCGTGGTGGCGGAGAGGGCGAAGAAGTCGGGCCAGATCGCCTGATTGAAGAGGCTCGTGCGGACGAGGTCGAGCGTCGGCGCCGAGGCCAGCACCTCGACGCAGTCGGGCCCCGGCTCGTAGACGTTCTCGACAAGGAGCGGGAGGCTCGCCACGTGGTCGAGGTGGCCATGGGTAAGGAAGACGTGCCGCACGCGCTGCTGCACGGCCATGTCGGCCTGCAGGCCGATCGAGCCGGCGTCGATGACGAGGGAATCATCGACGAGGTAGCTCGAGAGAAACTGCGGCGATTCGCCGCCCCCCCCCGGCAGGCACGATGGCAACAGTTCGACACGCATGACGTCACTCCGGAACCGAGTCAGCTGGCCAGGAAGTCGATGATCCGCTGTAGGAGATCCTGCTTCGGCGGCGGCACGACCGGGCCCCCCTGCAGCACTGCCTCGAGACGGCCAGCCTCGCGGTCGGCGAGCGCGGCGCCGAGCCGCTCGGCGAGTTCGGGCCGGGCCTCGACCATCGGCCGTAGGCCCTCCTTGTCGATGACGATGAGCCGCGTCTCGTCGAGGGCCGTGACGGTGGCGGAGCGGGCGGCCCCCGTGAGGAGCGACATCTCACCGAAGAAATCCCCCGGCCCGAGCTCGGCGAGCGTCGTCGGCGGGCCAGAGCCGAGCGTCGCGGTCACGGCGACGCGGCCCGCTTCGATGACGTACATGCTCGTGCCCGGGTCGCCCTGGCGGATCACCGACTCGCCGGTGGCGAACGACTGTTCGGCCGCACCGGCAGCGAGGCTGCGGCATTCCGCGGCGTCGAGCGAGGCGAGCAGATCAACGCGACCGAGCACCCCCGCCAGCCGTTCCTCCCGCGCGGAGGTCGATTCCGGCGCGGCGGCCGGCTGCCGCGTGAGTCGCACGGACTGCGTGGCCACCGGGATCTCGATGCCGTGGCGTGCCAGCGCGAACCAGATCCGGTCGCGGGCCATGCCGTCGACGCGATCGCGCTTGTCGAATTCGGTCGTGAACAGCCGCACCCAGTGCTCCACACCCCGCTCCGTGAAGGCATTCGTGACGACGGACGGCGCCGGATGCTCGAGCACCCCGAAGCTGCCGCGGATCGCGTCGAGGATGATCCGCTGCACCTGCTGCGGTGACACGCCATAGGGCGTCGTCACGAACAGCGACCGCCGCGACCACGGGTCGGGCTTGGTGAAATTGCGGATCGAGGCCATGGCGAGCTGGCCGTTGGGGATGATCACCTCCGCCTCGTCGAGCGTGATGACCTTGGTGGCCCGCCAGTTGATCTCGGTGACGCGGCCCACGTGGGCCGGATTGGCGTCGTATTGGATCCAGTCGCCCGGCGCGAAGGGGCCTTCGGCGTGGATCGCCAGGCCGGCGAACACGTTGCCGAGCGTGTCACGCAGCGCGAAGCCGAGTACGGCGGTGACTACCGCGGAGCCGGTAAAGAGCCGGTCGGCCCCCACGCCCGCCTCGCCGAGGATCACGAGCAAGGCCACCACCGCGGTCGCCCAGCGCAGCACGTCGAGAAAGATCCGCGGCAGCGGCCGGCTCACCCGCTCCCAGATGCTGACGACCGCGATGAGCAGGAGCGCCTGGAAGAGCGCGGCCAGCACGAGAAACCGCACGCCCAACGCGGCGACGGACAGGCCGTCGGCCTTGCTCGGAAAGAGCAGCGGGATCACCAGCGGAAGCGGGGCGGCGGCCAGGAGCAGCGCTGGCCCCCAGGCGAGCCGCCGCCGGCCCGGGGGGGCCGTCAGGGAAAAGGCCGCGAGCGCGACGAGCGCCGCGACGATTTCGCGCACCAGGTCGCCATGGTGGATGCCGGCGGCCCGGCTCAGGTCGAGAAGGAATGAAAACAGGTCCATGATCGAGCCGAGGGCATGATGAAACGACTCGCACTATACTCCCCGCAAAGGGCCGCTGCCCTGACACTTCCCGCCGGGGCGTTCGGCCCCTTCCGTGCGCCGCATGACGACCAGTCCGCAGCCTCAGCCGGCGACCAGCCCCGCGGCCGCCATGCGGCACCGGGTGCTCCTCGTCGACGATCAGCCGCTCATCGGCGAGGCCGTGCGGCGGATGGTCGCGGGCGAGCCCGACCTCGAACTGCGGTTCTGCCTGGAGGCGGCCCACGCCCTCGACGTCGCCGCTGCGTTCCGGCCCACCGTAATCCTCCAGGATCTCGTGATGCCCGACGTTGCCGGCATCGAGATGGTGCGGCGGTTTCGCGGGCTCGCGGCCACGGCCGACGTGCCGATCATCGTGCTCTCGGCCCGCGAGGAGCCGGCCGTGAAGGCGGAACTGCTCGGCGGCGGCGCAAGCGACTACCTCGTGAAGCTCCCCGACCCGGTGGAGCTCGTCGCC
>Ga0114946_10002750_pt1 | contig 12025 bp, 6 predicted proteins | sample WalLakDeSediment_FD_88676 | JGI IMG/M metagenome (GOLD analysis project Ga0114946, IMG submission 88676) | Lake sediment microbial communities from Walker lake, Nevada to study Microbial Dark Matter (Phase II) - Walker Lake 11/02/13 Deep Sediment | ecosystem: Environmental > Aquatic > Freshwater...
CCACGGCCGAAGGCCCACCCCCCGAACTGCGTATCGGCGTCGGCTTCGCCGGGGCCGGTGGGCCGGGCTGGCGACCGCGTACCGAGCCGCGCAGGGCAATGTGGGCGGTTTTTCACCGCATGTTTGTCAAGCCTCGTTGACGATGCCCCGACCCGGTGCAACGCTGCGTGACGATGCTGGAGAGCGAAGATTTCCGAACGGCCGCGGGTTCTCGAGGGGCCCAGCGCACCCTCGCGCTCGGCTTGCTGCTCGGGGCATGCGGACCCCGGGGCTCCGCTGCTGATGCGGGGGCCGACGGTGTCTGTGGCGACGGCGTCGTCGACCCGGGCGAGCTGTGCGACGATGGTAATCGCGTCGCCGGCGACGGGTGCAGCCCGGATTGTGTCCGCTCGGGGATGGCGTTTGACTGCGTGGATCTATTCGAGGCGAGCAAGAGCGTAGGGATGGTCCGAAGCATCTTGGCCCGGCCCGAGGCGGGGTTTTTGGTCGCGGGATCAATTGAGCATGACGTCGGAGACGTACGGGGGTGGATCGGGCGATACGACCGATCGGGCGCACAACAATGGCGCGAGCACCTGACCTTCCCCAACGACAGCCGCGTCGAGATCATCGATCTCGCCGCCGATGACTCGACCGGGGCCTGGGCGTTGGTGAGGAGCTCGTCCGTGAACCGACTGCTCCACTACGACGCGCAAGGGGCCGTCGTCAGCACGACCGTCCTGGCGACGGCGAATGGCACCAAGGTCTCCGTCTACGCCCTCGAATCCACTCCCGCTGGGGTCTGGATCGTGGGCGCGGCGGGAGTGGCGGATCTGGAAACAGGACTGGACGCCTGGGTGGGTATCCATGACCCTGAGACGGGCACGATGACCGACATCTTGCTCGAGGATCACCTTGGGTATCACGACTGGATCCTCGCAATCGGCCGCAATGACCACGAAGTCGCTGTTTCAGCGAGGCTGAGCACGGCTAAAAACTTCTCCGAGAGCAATGCGCCGATAACTGCGCCAAGTGACACTGTCGTCATCCACTTCGACCTCGAGGGTAACGAAATCGGGCGCACCGCGATGGACGCGAGCCCCGACCCTGTGATTAGCCGAGTCGCCGAACGCGTCACCTCGGACGCCTCCGGTCAGTGGTTCCTGAGTGGTCTCGATCTGGATCTCGAGGGTGTCGAGTTCCTTCCGTACTGGGTTGCGCCGCTGCAGCCCGAGGGCGGCTGGTCGTGGACCTGGACAGGGAGTCCTTCCAACCATGTGTGGTTAAATGATGCAGTCGGTCTCGATGTCGGCGTGCTCGCCGTCGGCGGTCGTGATCGAGATCCGCTCGTCACCACCGAAGCCTGGGTGGCGAGTCTTGGACAGGATGGCTCCCTGCGCTGGGAATTCAGCAATGAGCAGGACGACTACTACCGCTTTTCGCACAAGGTCGTGATGACGGATTCAGAGGGGCGTCTCCGTACCGCTGGCGAGGCGCGTACGCCTGGTGAGCCGGTGTTGGCGCGGTCATGCCTGATCGCATATTGACCTTCATGATCCAGATGGAATCGAGCAATAAATGCGTAATCATTGGGTAACTCTAGGGATAGCTGCGTCGTCGCTGTTCGTGGCCACTGTGCCAATGGAGGCTGATGCGTACTGCGTAGTCGACCGAGATATGCCGTCGTTCTGGACGGTCGGATTTCCAGACTTCCGCATTCCGGTCTGGATCAATGTTTCGGATAAGTACTCCGTAGGGCACGCGGGCCACGCTCAGGGTGATGTGGCGAAGGTGGCGATTGAGGTCATTGCTCGTCATAACGAGTCAGCCCTGGCGCCCAAGCTCTATTTTGCGGGGTTTGTAAACCAGGAGTGGCTGCCGGCGCCTGGTGTAAACGTTAGCAATGCGGCGCTCTTCCCGTCCGGTATAACATTGTTGTCCGCGGGCTGCGAGATGGAAATCTGCGGAGAGAAAGCAAAGGGTTGCGGTTTCTCCGAGATCCGCGGACCTCATGATCAAGACCAGAGTATCGCGAGTGATCCAGTCGGCTTCATCGTGCTAGCGCCCGATTGCGGCGGCGACAGTCTGTCGCTAACAGCCTACCCAGACCTGGCCCAGCTCATGTTGCATGAGATCGGGCATACCCTGGGGCTCCAGCATGGAAGTCGTGACAAAGCGACATGCGAGACCGGCCCCAATATCCACGGCGGCCCGATCGAGGACGGGACCTTCGGCGTGATGCACCACGTCGCCGCGTTGGCCTTCGCGACGACGCGCTCGTGGCGACGAGACGACCTCGCCGGCCTCGACCACCTCTACGCCGCTGCCTACCACACCTTCGAGCTCGCCTGGTGGGATGACGCCGATTACCCCGACTACCCCGACGAATCCGCGGCGACCTCCCTGACCCAGATGCCGGTCTCGCGCTCGGCGGTGGTCTCCAACCGATCGCCCGCTGGCGTTCAAGCCCTCGCAACCACCGGCCCGGACGGTCGCGTGCTCCACCGCCTGATCGACGAGGCCGGCGGCGTGAGCCCTGGGCTCGGGGATATCGCCGTCGATCCCAGCGTCAGCGGCCGGACCTGGGGGTTGCCCGCGGTTGCGATGAGCGACAATGGCGTCGATGAGAGGATCTTCGTGGCATGGATGGCCGACGAGTCTTTGCAAGCCAGCGCCCTCACCCTGCGCACGGCCGTCCGCACGACCGACAGCCTGGCCTGGCAGGTCTCGAATCACCCCGGTGAGTTCAGGGTCAATCGCCTGGCGGCCGGCTACGAGCCTTCGGCGCAGCTCTTTGTGGTCACGACGCTGACCTCACTTTTGTCCGAGGTTCAAGTCGCGCTCTTTGATCTCGACGGCGCCTCGCTCGGGCCGGCGACCGTGCTCGACGGGCTGGGTGCGTTTGGGGTGGGAGCGCCGGTGTGTGAGGGTGGTCGGTGCCTGATCCCGTTCTCCAAACCCGAGTTTGGCGGGCCCTACTTTGGGGTCGCCGAAATCGTGTTTAGCCAGGGCACGCTCGATATCACCTTACTCTCGACCGAAGTCCTCAACCCGGTGCACACCTTTGGCGCGGTCAGCCTGCTCGACGATGGGCAATCACTCATCGGCACAATGGGCGAGCGGCGGTTTTTGTTGGCAGACTACCCGGGCCTGAACGGCGACGGCGCTCACGCCAAGGCCAATCTACACAAGGATTGGGCGCTCGGGGTCGGCCTGTGGGGCAACGGCAACCTCCCCGAGCGGCGGCTGTTTCAACCACGGTCGGTGACCTGCGGCAATGGCATCGTCCAGGAGGACGAGGAGTGCGACGACGCAAACACGATCGCGGGCGACGGCTGCGACGCGTGCCTGCTCGAGCAGGGCCCGCCCGACCCCGGTGGCCCGAGCGGCCCAAGCATGGGCACCGATGATGGCGGGATGCTCGACGAGAATGGTTGCGAGTGCCGGACCGCGGACCGCAGCGCGCCATGGTTGAGCTTGCTCTCCGCGTTCGGGATCCTGGCGCTGCTCCGGCGACGCTGCCCCAAGCCGGGCGCGCGCGATATGCGAGAGCTTTTCTTCTCCCGCAGGCGGCGCGAATCATGCCATCATCGCCGCAGTGACGTCCGAGAAAATTCGCACAGCCCTGGTCGCGGCCCTCGAGGCTGACCTCGTCGGTCCGTTCTTGGCCGAGGGCCAGGTCGGCGGCGGCGAGGAGGTCCTGCCGTTGCCGCCTTCGCGTTGGTACCTGACCGGCTTCCTCGCCCCGCAAGACAGCCGCGCGCCTGACCCGGACGACGCCGATTCGCAGGGCGAGCTCGCGGCTGGTAGCGAGAGTCAGGCCGAGGACGCGGGCAGCGATGAGCCCGAGCCCAAGCGACCGCAGCGGTTTCCGGCGTCGATGGGGCTCTCGGTGTTCTTGCCGGCTTCGACAAACGCAGACGATTGTCTGGAGGTCGAGGTTCGTTACGCCGAGTACGTCAAAGAGGACATCGCCGAGGACAAGGAGAGTCGGGCGCGAGTCGGCTGGCGGCGAGTGCCCTGCGGGCCCTATACGGTCAAGGTTCCGCTCGACGCCAAGCGGCTCGCCGAGGGCATCCGCTGGCCCGCGAGCCCAAGGTTGACGCTATGCGGCGAGCTGCGTACGGCGGTGATCGACGGCCAGCCAACCCGGGCGCTCAGCTTGTTCTTGATCAACGGCCGGCAGCCGCTCGAGCTCGATCGGGATCTCGAGTTTATCTTTCAAGTTGGGCTCACGCTGCGCTACGAGGGGGGATTCGTACCGCGGCCCAATCGCCGTGGTCAAGACGCGAGCCGCGACGATCAGCGCGTGCTCGCCTTGATGTTTCGTGATCGCGCGGAGTGGGCGGTCGGCCACAACACCAGCGTGGTCCAGCCCAAGCCCGACGCGGACGGCCACGTGCGGGCGCTAAAGACCACGCAGCTGCCTCAGTACGAGGTGCGGTCGGTCCGGCACGAGAAGCTCGACATCGAGACCACAATGAAAAAGCTCGCGCAGATGGATCGCGGCGGGCTTGCGAACGCATTAACCCCGCTCATCGAGGCCTACGGGGCGTGGATCAACAAGCAACGCTACGCGCCGCTCGACCGCGAAGCGTTCGACACCACCCGCGACTCGTTGATGAATCGGGCCGAACGCGCGCGCCAGCGGATGCGCGAGGGCATCGACCGGCTGTGCGCGGACCCGGAGCTCCACGAGGCGTTTCGCTACGCCAACTTGGCGATGCACGCCGCGGCCCTGCAAGCCGACGCATGGCGCGAGGACAAGCGCTACGTCGACGGCGAGCTCCCACGCTGGCGGCCGTTTCAGCTCGCGTTCATCTTGCTCAACTTGGCGTCGATCGCCGACCCGTGTCACGTCGATCGGGGCTGCGCCGAGCTCATCCACTTTCCAACGGGCGGCGGCAAGACCGAGGCCTATCTCGGGCTCATCGCCTGCACCCTGGTCCTGCGCCGGCTGCGGGGCAAGTCGCGTCCCGATGAGGGTCGCGGGGTCGCGGTGATCCTACGCTACACCCTGCGCTTGCTCACCCTCGACCAGCTCGGCCGCGCGGCCACGCTGATCTGCGCGCTCGAGGAGATGCGCCGCCGCGACCCCAAGAAGCTCGGCAACGCGCGATTCAGCGTGGGCCTGTGGGTTGGCCAGAGCGCGACGGCCAATCGCCTCAAAGAGGTCCACGCCGCCCTCCACGACTTCACGCCGGGCAGCACAATCTCGCCCTTTCCCCTGTCCACCTGCCCCTGGTGCGGCGCGGACATCAAGATTCACAACATCAAGCTCGTCGACGATCACGGCAAGCCGAGCAAGACCAAATATACCCGGGCCGTGGTCTATTGTGAGGGCAACGGCTGCTCGTACAGCGAGCGCAAGCGGCCGGGCCAGGGCCTGCCGGTGGTGTTCGTCGACGAGCAAATCTACCAGGAGCTACCCGACTTCCTCGTCGCCACCGTAGATAAGTTTGCGATGATGCCGTGGCGGGGTGACGCGGGCATGTTGTTTGGTCGGGCCACGCACCTCGACGAGCTGCGCGCCTATGGGGTCATGCACGACCCGCCCAAGGGCGCGAGCGTGCTGCCGCAGGGCCTGCATCCCCCGGAGCTCATCGTTCAAGACGAGCTGCACCTGATCTCAGGGCCGCTTGGGACCATGGTCGGGCTCTACGAGACGGCCGTCGACTTCCTGTCTCGCCGGACCATCGACGGGGTCGCTCGCGTGCCCAAGATCGTGTGCTCGACGGCGACGGCTCGCCGCGCCCGGGAGCAGATTCTGGCGCTGTTCGAGCGCCAAGAAATGGACATCTTTCCGCCGCGGGGGATCAACGAGGGCGACAATTTCTTTGCCACCGTCAATCAATCCGACCCCGGTCGGCTCTATGTTGGGGTCGCGGCGCCCGGTCGCGCCTTGCGGGCGGTCTCGGTGCGGACCTATGCGACCGTGCTCGCCGCGGCGCAAAAGCACTTCGATCCCAACGGCAAGCTCGACCAGCCCGCCGATCCTTATATGACCTTAGTTGGTTATTTCAACTCCTTGCGCGAGCTCGGCGGCATGCGCCGGCTGGTCGAGGACGAGGTCCGCACGCGGATCAAGAAGATCGCCGATGACAAGCGGCCGCATCATTGGGTGGGGCCGCATCCGTGGGCGGACAACCGCGACCTCGATCTGCCGGCCGAGCTGACCTCGCGCGAATCAACCGAGATCGTCAAAGAGACCAAGCGCCGGCTCAACGCCCGTCGGGCGGACGCCAAGGCCGAGAACGGCGCCGAGCCCCTCGATGTGGTGCTCGCGTCGAGCATGATCTCGGTCGGCCTCGACGTCGATCGGCTCGGGTTGATGGTCGTGACCGGCCAGCCCAAGACCTCGAGCGAGTACATTCAGGCGACCAGCCGGGTCGGGCGGAGCTATCCGGGGCTGGTCGTCACCTGCCTCAACGCCTCGCGCCCGCGCGATCGCTCGCACTACGAGCGATTCGTCGCCTACCACGAGAGCTTCTACCGCGAGGTCGAGGCCACCAGCGTCACGCCCTTTTCGATCCAGACCCTCGACCGCGGGCTGGTCGGCACCTTGATCTCCATGATTCGCCACGGCTTGCTCGACATGCAGGCCCCACGGGGGGTCATGCGCCTGCACGAGAACCGGGCGCTCGCCAACTTGATCCTCGAGGAGCTCGTCATTCGGGGTAAAAACCACCGCCAGTGGGAAGACGCCGAGGCCGAAGCCCGCATGGAGGACGAGCTGCGCGCGCGCGGCATGAAATTCCTCGACGCCTGGGAGCGGGTGATCACCAAGACCCGCGAAGGCTCCGGTGAACGGACCTACAGCGACCTCGATCGCGCCAAGACCGAAGGCAAAGCGCTCATGTACTTCCCCACGGACCCACGCCCGGACGATTTCGACGAGCGGCGCTTTGTCGCGCCGACCTCGATGCGCGACGTCGAACCCAGCACCCACATTTGGCTGCGCTTCGCGCAACTCGACGAGAGGCACTGATGGCCGGCCGACGCAAGAAGAACGAATTCGCCGCCAAGCGGCCCGACGGGCAAATCCGCCAGAGCCAAATGGTCACCACCTTCGGCCCCGGGTCCATGGTTGACCTCGTCAACCGAGCCGTGGTGATCGGCGGGCTCGAGCATTGGGGCTACGGCGCAAAGGGCTTCGTGGCCCTCGACGACGCCCGCCTGCGGCGCTCGCTGGTTCAGCGGCTCAAGGCCCTCGACGCCAACCTCGATCTGGCGACTGAAAACTACTTTCGGCTCGCGCCAGAGTGCGAGCACCGTGACGCGTCGACGCGGGTCGGCGTGCAGGCCCTCGAGTTCCCGCGGTGGTTCGTGTGCCAAGGCTGCCGGCGGCTGGCCCGGGCCCGCGACGCGTTCGAGGACAAGGGCGGGCGATACCGCCACCAGTGCGAGAAGAATAAGTCGTCGCACGCGGTCCCGGTGCGCTTCGTCGCCGCATGCAAGAGCGGCCACTTGAGCGATTTCCCGTGGATCGCCTTCGCCCACGAAAAGGGCGTATGCGACCGGCCGGAGCTGGTCTTGCTCGAGGGCTCAACCGGCGACGTCGCGCGAATCGTGGTGAAGTGCAAGAACTGTGATGTCTCGCGGCCGCTGAGCCAGGCCGGCGTGCTGCCGTTCCCGTGCGCCGGCGATCGGCCCTGGCTGGGTGGGCGTGCGACCAATGAGCAGCCGTGCACCGAGCAGCTCAAGCTGCTGGTGCGCACGGCCTCGAACGCCTATTTTGCGCAGGTCGTCAGCGCGCTGCGCCTGCCGGAGCCCGATCCTGATCCGCTGACCTTGCGCCTGCGGGAGCCGGACATTTGGGAGCTGGTCCGCCACGCGAGCAGCATCGAGCTGCTCCAGGGGCTGGCGATCATCCCCAGGGTCGCTGGTGCGATTGAGGGGTACGGCTTCGACAAGGTCTTCTCGGCGATCGAGCGTGAGCGAAGCGCGAGCGAAGGCAAGATCGAGCGGCCGCTGCGGACCGCCGAGTACGAGCGCTTGACGACGGCCCCGGACGAGCAACCGGGCGTGCTCGCCCCCGAAGGGGCCAAGTTCGCCGCGTTTCAAATCCCCGCGGCTCGGGCGAACCTGCCGGCTGGCGTCTCGCGCCTGGTGATCGTGCCCGAGCTCCGCGAGGTGCGTGTGCAGGTCTCGTTCACCCGGTTCGATTCGGTCAGCGCCAACCTCCAAGGCGAGTATGACTTTACCCGCTACCGCGTCCGACCGGCGGTCCTGACCCTGCCAACCGGCAATGAAAAGTGGCTACCCGCCGCCGAGGTGCGAGGCGAGGGGATCTTCTTGCAACTCGACCCCAAGGCGCTCGGGCAATGGGAGGATCGGCCAGAGGTCCAAGCGCGGGCCGAGCAGCTGCTCCGGGCATTCGAGGCCGACGGCGGCGACGAGTTCCCCGGCGTCCGCTTTTATCTGCTGCATTCGCTCTCACACTTGTTGCTGACCGCGATCAGCCTCGAATGTGGCTATGCAGCGAGCGCGATTCGCGAGCGAATCTACTGCTCGCCAGCGATCGGCGACGATCCCGGAATGGCCGGCGTGCTCCTGTCGACCGGCACGACCGGCTCCGAAGGCACGCTCGGCGGGCTCGTGGAGGAGGGGCGCCGCATCCGACACCACCTGCGCGAGGCCTACGAGCTCGGGCGCTTGTGCTCCAACGATCCAGTCTGCGCCGCCCACGACCCAACCGCCGAGGCCAGCGATCGCCGCCTCGAAGGGGCCGCATGCCATGGTTGTTTGTACGTGGCCGAGTGCTCTTGCGAACGCTTCAACCGCTACCTCGATCGCGCCCTCGTCGTTCCGACCATTGGCAACGACCCAGCGATCGCGTTCTTTGGAGACCGCCCGTGAGCCTCGCCGATGTCAGCGACAGCACCCTCTCGCGCCTGCGCAGGGGCCTCGAGAGCGGCGGTCTCCGGGCCCCGCTGACCCGCACAGATCTGATCGCATTCGGCATCACCCACCAAATCGAGGCGCTCGTTGGTTCCCTCGAAGGTCACTCCGGAGCCGCCTGTCTCGCGTTGCTCAACGCCGTGATCAGCGAGCGCGAAAAGTACGATCGGCCCGCGCCCGAGCTGGTCTGGACCGGACCCGAAGCGGCGAGCGCAGCCGCCCGGGACACGGCGGTCGTGCTGCGCGAGCTGTTTGAGTCAGCTCAGCAGCGAGTGGTCCTGGCCGGCTACTCGTTTTGGAACGCGGCCCAGGTGCTAGGGCCGCTGCACGAGGTCATGACGAGTCGTGGTGTCGACGCCAAGTTCTTCGTCGACATCAAGCAGGTCAACCACAGGCCCAAGGATCCGCGCGCCCACACCCAGGACATCCTCGAGGCCTGGGTCGAGGCAAACTGGCCGTTTGAAGCGCCGTATCCCGCGGTCTATTGCGATCGCCGGGGCCTCGAGCCGGGCCCGCCATGGAGCAGCTTGCACGCGAAGTGCGTCGCCGTCGACGGTGAACGAGCCTTTGTGAGCAGCGCCAACTTCACCGGGCGCGGCCAGGAACGCAACATCGAGGTTGGGGTGCTCCTGCACCACCCGACGTTCGCTAGGCACCTCGAGCGCCAGTGGCTTGGGCTGATTGGCGCGGGCTTGGTCGCGCAGTGGCGGGGGCGGATCACATGAACGTCAACCACGATGGCCCGTAGCGAGGAGCCGGTCGTGAACCCCCAGGCCGCTCCGCGTCCGCCGGCTCGTCGTCCAACTCTTGCAAGCGCGGCGCGTTGAGCAGCCCGCCGAACGCTGGCGAAGCGTCGAGCGAGCCCGCGTCGCTAGTCGGCGCCTCCGACTCCGACGGCAGGCCGCGCAGCGCCTCCAACAGGTCGCGCATGTTCGCGTAGCGCTGATCGGGCTCAGCCGCGAGCCCCTTGCGAACCACGCGGCTGAGCGAGTGCGGCACGTGCTTGGTCTGCGGCCCCGTATCGATCGCGCCGCGCTCGATCGACCCGAGCATGTCCGAGCGCGACTGGCCAACGTAGGGCCGCCGCCCGTGCAACGCCTCCCACAGCGCCACGCAAAACGAGAACTGATCCGAGCGCGCGTCGCCTCGCTCCCGTCGTAGGCGCTCGGGCGCGACGTAGCAGCGTGTGCCGACGACCATGATCGGCTTGTCGTTCTTGTCGTTCTTCTCGTTCTTGTCGTCGTCGTCGTCGTCGTCATCATCGGCGGCGCTCGAGTCGGCGATGGCAAAGTCGGTGACGACGACCTCGCCGTCGGTTCTGATCAGCATGTTGCCCGGCTTGAAGTTGCGGTGCTCGATGTTCGCCGCGTGAGCGGCCGCGAGCCCCTCGCCAGCGTCGAGGAACACCGTGAGCACCTCCGGCCACGCGCGCGGCTCCTTCAACCACCGGTGAGCGTCCATGCACTCGATCCACTCCATCACGAAGAACACCTTATTCCGCCAGCGCCCGGTCTCGTGGATCGTCACGACGTTGGGGTGGGAGAAGTGTGTGAGCCGCTCGGCTTGGGCGAGCAACCCCGCTTGGGCCTTGGGCGCGGCGTCGAGCCACAGCTTGATCGCGACCACGCGCTCGCGTTTCGGGTCGTATGCCTCGATCACCAGGCCGTTCCCGCCGGTCGTCACGCTGCGCGTGACAAAGCGATCGAACATGAAGTTCGCAGGCGGATCCGTGTAGCCGAGCCGCTCCATCAGTCGTCGGAGGATCGTCGCATCGGTGATCTTCCAGAACAGGATGTGCACCTCTCCCGAGATGTTGGAGGGGGGCAGCACGTCTTTGTATCGGCCACTCAGCTCGATGGCTCCGTCCGCGATGAGCACGTCGTCATCGAGCTCGAGCGCGTTGTGGTACGACTGGGCGCTGTGCTCCGCGACCAGCTCGGACCACTCGATGACGGCGCGCTCTCGGCCGTAGATCTCGACGAAATCCGCGAGGGCTCGGTCGAGAACCGCGCGGATCAGCGGCACGAAATCGGGGTCTTTGTCGTTAGATGACGCCACGTTGACCATCGGTCGCAAGCGCGATGGGCCCGAATATACGCGCAAAGACGCCCGACTGGCTAGCCGCTCGCGGCGCCCCCCCTCACGCCGCCTCGCTTGGTCTCTCCGATCTCCGGCGCCACTTTTGATCGTTCGGACAGTCGCACGCCGCTGGCAGCCAGTAGAACCTAGACGAACTTGCTCGATCCGGCTTGACAGGAGATCGCCGACTCTGGATCAGCTGGCTCGTCGCCCGCAGCGCGCGTGACTGAGCGCCGGTCGAGCTCGAGCTCGAGCTCGCGCTGCAGCCCAAGCGCGCGGCGGGCGACGAGCCGCCGCGCTTCGGTGGGAGCAGCGGCGGCTCGTCGCGGTCTGCCGCGCGGGGATGCGAGGCGCCCGGCTACCCGCGCCTCTTGAAGCTCGAGCGCGAGCTCGACGAGCGCGAGCGCTTCACCGGCGAGCTCGTGCCGCCCGCAGGAACCGAGCGAAAAAAGATCCACGCGCCGGGACGCTGGACCGGACGCTCGCCCCGCGAGCAAGCTGTTCTCGCAGTTTGCCCTGAACGACGGGACGGCCGACGGACCAGCGGTCGCGGCCCTGAGATCAGACGACGTGACCGTCCCGGACATCTTGCCAGACCTTGCCGGCCTCGTTGAGCACCGGGACGAGGTCCTCGACGCCGGCGAGCACGAAGGTATCGCGGAGCTTGGGGTCGGGGTGTGAATCGCGGTACTCGGGCAAGCCTTTGTCGGTCTTGCGCGAGATCGCGGGCACGCCGAGCATCCAACCGAGGCCCCAGGGGCCGTTGCCTTGGCCTGAGCCGTAGCTCAGCGAGAGCTCGGGACCGAAGCCGCCGCGGCCAGGCGAGCTCGCCACGGGGACTGCGGTGGAACCCGTGCCGGTGAAGGGGTTGGCCGAGAACTTCTCGCCGATGCTCCGCAAAGCGCCGCCGCCGGTGGGCAGGGAGATCGCCGGAGCGAAGGTCGAGCGAGGGTCGGTGGTTTGCTGATCGTCCGGTTGCCCGTAGGGCGAGCGGAACACCTGCGCGTGCGGGTTGGGGTCGGGTTGGCGACCCGCGTCGGGGGCGTCGCGGCCCGGGACGGTGCCA
>Ga0114946_10002752_pt1 | contig 12021 bp, 11 predicted proteins | sample WalLakDeSediment_FD_88676 | JGI IMG/M metagenome (GOLD analysis project Ga0114946, IMG submission 88676) | Lake sediment microbial communities from Walker lake, Nevada to study Microbial Dark Matter (Phase II) - Walker Lake 11/02/13 Deep Sediment | ecosystem: Environmental > Aquatic >...
CCGCCAGCATCCTCGAATCCACCGACATCATCCCCTTGCCAGCAGTGAATACTGATTGGAATCTTCGCCAGTGAGGCGATGGCCTTGTCCGTATCGACACCCAGTGCAGCATACCTCTCCTTGGCGAAGGCATATTGATTTTGAATCACCTTATCTACAACAGTCATAGTGGTTTCCTTTAGAATATGGATTGCCTGACACCAAATTTTTCACAAATGGATTTGATCTCATCCACACTGAGCCCGGTGCCAATTTCACCAATGGTGAGATTTAGATATTCATATTTTGCAGCAGTCTCCGCATATTCGACGCGGTCCGCTGCGCGTTTGATAGACACATCCGAGCGGGCCATCACGCCATGTTTTGCCCACAAAACAACACGGTAATTTCGCAGGCAAGCTTCATTAGCTGCCATCAATGCATCAGAACCTGGAATCTCAAAGGGAATGAATCCAATACCCTCCGGGAGGTTGATAATGGTTTCGGGTTGCCAGCGTAAGAGATGGGCGTTTAGATATTGCTCATCTTGATAGGCAGGAATATGGCTCAGAAAGGTCAGGTAAAGTGGTTGTGCATGGACAACCGCATGATAATTTGTATCCGTTAAAAGCACCTGGTCGTAATGCACCGCCAGATGGGAATTGAATTCACTGGTCACCGTTTCAAATCGGCGCAAATAGGAGGTATAACGGGTGCCGGTGAGCCCACCCTCATCAATGACAATGCAGGCAATATTCACCGTGGGGTCAACAATGATTTCACGCAATCGTCGCCCTGAGCCGCTGGTCAGGATGGTGGCGCCTGCCAATTCAGGCACGGGTTGTGGTAATGTGATCTTATCGACGACGGGAAACCTGGTGCGCAGCTCAATATCCCAACGTAAACAGACCGAGAGATTTCCTGCTGCGCCTTCGCTCGCTTCCATGTCGGCTAAGTGCCGGCCAGCTTCACCCATCATTTCCAGAATGTCATCTAAAGCTGGATAAGGTTCTGAGATCATTTTGTTGCTCCTTCTACTAGGACGGAATACAGCTCATCCCAACGTGGATCAGGTTTTGGATGATATTCTTCCACATCAAAAGATGCACTGATCAACGGTCGGGCGTCGGAGAGCGATGTTAAATCCCCCAAGGCTATGGCTTGCATGATCACATTACCAATTGCTGTCGCCTCAACGGGTCCTGTAATAACCCTTCGACCGGTTGCATCCGCTGTGAGTTGGTTGAGCAATTTATTTTTTGTGCCACCGCCGATGATATGAATTGGGTCCAAGGTGTGGCCAACCAGGTTTTCAAGTTGTGTCAGGACTAATCGGTATTTGAGGGCCAAACTCTCCAAAACAATACGGGTAATTGCCCCTGGTGTTTCTGGAACCATTTGATGCGTCTTGAGACAATATTGCTGAATTTTAGCTGGCATATCACCGGGATGCAAAAAGATTTCATCATCAACATCGATCACACCGGTAAATGCAGGTGCTTCCTTGGCCAAACTTGTGATTACATCATAAGTCATATCCCATTCGCGTTTGCATTCCTGGACCAGCCACAGCCCCATAATGTTTTTCGATAAGCGCCAGGTATCAAATACACCCCCCTCATTGGTAAAGTTATAGGCTAGGCTGTCGCGATTAACAACGGGTTGGGATGAAACAATGCCCATGATTGACCAGGTACCCGAACTTATCCAGGCAAACTGCTCGTTTTCAGCAGGAATGGCAACCACGGCACTGCCGGTATCATGACAGGCAGGGGCAATAATTGGGATACGATCCAGGTTGGTTTCTTCAGCAAGCGAGTCCCAAATCGTCCCTAGAATCGTCCCGGGTTGGACAACATCCGGGAAGATCTGGGTGGGTATCTCAAGACGTTCTAGCAGATCATAAGCCCAATTTTTGCTATAAGGATTTAAACACTGCGTGGTCGTGGCAATCGTAAACTCACTTCGCTTTGAACCACACAGCCAGTAGTTAAATAAATCGGGGATATTTAGAAAACACGCCGCCACATCGATGACGGACGATTGAGAGATCACCATTGACAAAAGCTGGTAAAGGGTGTTGATTTTCATGAATTGAATCCCGGTGGATTCATAAATTTCTTCCCTCGCAACCCGTTTGAAAGCTTCCTCAAGCATTCCATCGGTACGAAGGTCCCGATAATGAAATGGGTTTGACAATAATAAGTCCTGGTGATCGAGTAATGCAAAATCAACGCCCCACGTATCCAGCGCAATACTGCTGATCTTTTGTGAAAACTTCTCAGAAGATACCCCTATACCGGTTTTGATATCTGACCATAGCCTGAGTACATCCCAATGCAACCCGCTGGGTAAGACGACGGGGCAATTAGGGAACCGGTGGGTCTCTTCAATAACTAGGCGCTCATCGGTGATCGAGCCAACAATGGCACGTCCACTTTCAGCACCAAGGTCGATAGCCAAATAGTTTTTTGCATTTGCCATAATTAACCCAAGTGAAAATATTCTTCTAATTCAACGAAGCCTTCATCGGGACGCGCTTGGTCATCGGTGAACTTTGACATGTACGCCTGCCAACGTGTATTGACTTCAGTCGCTGCCATCTTTTCTTGAGCCACCTGTAAACTTTCTTCGGTCTCAAAATAGCCAAAAATGAGCCCATCAGCGCGCATAAATAAAGTGTAATTGTGCCAACCCGCATCTCGTAAGGCATCCAGCACCTCAGGCCAAACATCTTGGTGTAATGTTTTATATTCGTCTAATCGGTCTTGCCTGACTTTAAATTGAAATCCTACTCGTTTCATACAGCACCCTCTTACCATAAGCGATGAGCGTTGTCACTTCGGCAAATGGTCACAATCACACCAAAAGCCGAAGTGACATTCCTACATCATTAATGAGTAAACCTACGAGCGTTTACCAGTCGAAATCGTCAATGTTATCGCCGTCATAGACAAACGGCATACCAAGTAACACATTGAGACCAAGATCGGGATCGTCCTCGACGGTATATGCACCAAGTCGTCCGGCAGTGAAGGTCTCACCAGCTCGGGCTTCGATCTCACCTGTTGCCAGGGCGTGCATCGCATACACGGATAGATAGGCCAAATCAGCTGGGTTCCACAAGGCAAATTCAGGTGCAGAGCCATTTTTGACATATTCACGCATCTGGTTTGGTGTGCCTAAGCCTGTAACAAACACCTGGCCGATCAATCCGGCATCTGTCACTGCACGTGCTGAGGCAGCAATACCAACAGTGGTCGGTGCAATTATCACCTTCAAGTCAGGATACTTGGTGAATAACGCCTGGGCTTCGTTGTAGCTCTTGGTGTCGTCATCGTCACCATAGACAACCTCAACCAATTCCAGGTTGGCATACTCGGGTTCAGTCAATACCTGTTCCATGACTTCAATCCAGGCATTCTGGTTGGGTGCAGTGGAAGTCGCACTTAAGATCGCAATTTCGCCACCATCAGCCCCGGCAAGCCTGGAAGCCATCTCAATTTGGATTCTTCCAATACCTTCCAATTCTGCCTGGTTGATATGCAGGTCGCGGCCTGCAGGCGCAATGGCAGAATCCCACGTAACCACGGCAATGCCTGCATCCATCGCAGCCTGACCGGTTGGCACCAACGCGTCGGAATCATTTGCGGAAATCGCAAGGCCGCACACTTGCTGAGCAATGAGCGAGTTCAGCAAGGTAATTTGCTCACTGGCATCCGCTGTTGCTGAGCCCTGATAAAGAACTGTGATTCCCAGTTCACCAGCAGCTTCCTGGGCACCGGTGTTGCCTGTGTCAAAATAGGGATTGCCTAGATTCTTCGGAACGAGAACATAGTTTGCACAATCTGGGGCGGGTGCAACCTCTTCAACATCTTCAACAGCAGGTGGTTCTGGTTGAGCAGGTGCACAAGCGCTGACCACAAAACTCAAGACAATGATTGTGACCAGGGTGATAATCCAATAACGGTTTTTCATTTTACAAATCTCCTTCTATTTTTGTGTGGTTCAATGATTGGGACAATAAGATTACATTTTCTTATAAACAAACTCCTTTCAAAACCAGAAGACAAAACCGAGACCTAGCACAAGGTTCTTTATTTACCTTCAATCCTCAAAATTGTGCAATAATCGGTGCGCGAGACCAGAAGAAGAAGATAAAGAAAGCCGTGAAAACTATTAATATGCCGATAACAGCCAGTACTGATTTCCACCGGAATTTAATCTGCCTGGTGAAACTAATTTGCTGACCGATATGAGGAACAAGAATCGAAACAATCAATAGCAGACCAATGACCATGCTTTGGACCTGGCTTTGGATATTAAGCAAACCCATACCAAATCGCAACAAACCAATTAATACCAGAGCCAATGTCGCACCATACATGCTGCCCTTACCGCCATTGATATCCAGGCCGCCTAACACTGCAGCAGTAATAACGGCTAATTCAAGCCCGGTACCATTATCAGGTCGTGTGCTGCCAAAACGGGCAGCCAACACCAAACCCGCAAGCGCTGAGATAAACCCCGAGATAATAAAGAGAATGAACTTAATTTTCTCAACTGGAACACCCGAATATTTAGCTGCCGGCTCATTATTCCCAATAGTATACAATTGACGTCCGAAAGTTGTCCGATGCAGCACCAGTCCAAAAACAATTGCTAATACACTGAATAATGCCACTGAAAAAGGAATCAGTGTGTCGAGTATTCTGCCCTGCCCAATGTAGGTAAACGCACTGGGGTAATTGCGGGCAGCTTGATCTCCTAAAAACCCGAAAGCGATGCCGCGAAAGAATGCGTAAGTCCCCAAAGTGACCACCAAAGAGGGTAATTTGACATACGCGACGAGATAGCCATTCAAAACACCCCCCAATGTGCCCAAAGCGAGCCCTGCAAAAGCTGCCAACCAAATATTAACACCCATATTATGCATCAAACCCATTAGTGATGCACTCATCCCCATGTTCGACGCAACAGACAAATCGATGTTACCGGTGACAATAATCATCACCATGGGCAGCATCATCAGCCCTATTTCCATAAAGTCTGAGGAGGTTCTAGATAAATTAACCGCATTCAAGAAAAAAGGTGATAGACGCGTATTAATAAAAACCACTAAAAGAATCAAAACAAACAGGAACCATTCCCATTTTAAGAACACCCCTAGAAAAGACTTTCGGATCTGGCGTTCGCTGATTAAGGTTTCCGGTTGTTTCTTGTTAAGAACTTCTGTCGTCATTTTCAATTCCTTGCAACACGCGTATAAATCACTTTATCCAGAACAACAGCCACCAGAATTAACAGACCTTGCGCTGCGAGCTGCCAGAAGGGTGAAATTCGCACCAATGTCAACGCATTCTGGATAATTCCTAACAGAATTGCGCCTAACACTACCCCTGTGACCGTACCAACACCACCGCTGATACTAACCCCGCCAATCACCGCTGCAGTGACTGTCTGAAGTTCAAATCCAAGGGCAGTGTTGGTCTGAGCAGACTCAAACCTTGACACCCATAACACCGCACCAATCCCGGACAATAAACCACTGATCAAGTAAACAAGAAACTTAATCCTTTGAGGGCGGATTCCTGCATATTCTGCTGCTTCAACATTACTCCCAACAGCATAAATATTTCGTCCGGTTCGGGTAAATTTTAGGAAAAGGTAGACAATGATCGCAATGAACAGGGCAATCAGGATTAAGTTCGGCGGCCCAAGCAGCTGACCCTTTGACAGCATTTTAATGCTCCGGGGTAACTCGTAGGAATTAATCCATGTCCCCTGGCTGTAAAAGAAAACCAATCCCCTGTATACACTTAGCGTACCCAATGTGGCAATAATGGGGGGTACTTTTCCAAAAGTGATGATAATGCTATTAAAAGAGCCGGCAATTGTTCCCAATGCCATCCCCAATAACACGATCAAGAAGACGGGAGTCTCAGGATATTGTTTCATCACAAATGCAACCATCATTGCGACCAAGCCAATCATTGAACTGACAGACAGGTCAATTCCCTTGGTCAGGATGACAATCGTTTGCCCCAAAGCCACAATTGCCAGGATGGAAATATTCATCAATATGTCTCTAAAGTTATTAACCGACAGGAAAGACGGTGCCCGCAGGGTGACAACTGCACCAAGTATCAAAATAAAGACAATAATGCCAACTTCCCTGAACCGTGATAATAGGTCCCATATATTTAGCCGTGCAGTTGTGCCCTTTGATACTTGAATAGTCATTGTAAAGTCCCTGTCCTGACATTTTGTGTAGCAGCAGCGATAATTTTCTCCTGGGTTGCTTCAGTCCGTGAAAAATGTGCGGTAACATGGCCTTCCCGCATCACGATGATCCTATCACTCATCCCTAAAATCTCAGGTAATTCGGAAGATATCATCAAAATCGCTAAACCTTCAGCTGCCAGGTCAGACATCAGCTTGTGAACCGCGGCTTTCGTGCCCACATCTATGCCGCGGGTTGGCTCATCAAGGATCAATATCCGGGGATGGGTCGACAGCCATTTCGCCAGGACAACCTTCTGTTGATTTCCACCCGAAAGCTCACGGGCGAGCTGCCAGATACTGCGCGCCCTGACTTCCATCTGGAGCGCTGCCGAATAGGCAAACTTCCGTTCTTTTTTATTGAGGATCCAGTTGTATTTGGCAAATTCTTCCAGTTTGGGCAAACTGATATTGGGTGTGATTTGCATTTTGGGGATCAATCCATGCTGCTGACGATCCTCAGGGACATACGCCAATCCTAAATTAATGGCCTGGTGAGGTGAGCTAATGGTGACTTCCTTACCTTCAATGCTGATCTTTCCACTTCCAGCCGGTCGGATGCCGAATATCGATTCTGCGACATTGGTTCGACCTGCGCCGACCAACCCAGCCATACCCAAAATCTCGCCAGCTCTTAGCTCAAAACTGATATCAGTGAACAGCCCATCACTGGTGAGATGTTCTACCTGTAAAAAGACATCACCTTTTTTGGCTTCTACCTTTGGGTACTGATCGGATATGGTTCGTCCCACCATCTTGCGCAGTAGGTCATCACGAGAGGTTTCTTGCATGTTGCAGGTATCAATATAATAGCCATCACGCAACACGGTCACACGGTCAGCTATTTCAAAAAGCTCCTCCAAACGATGCGAGATGAAGATGATCGCTGTTCCGCTTTCCCGCAGATTCCGAACCAGGCTGAATAACTCAGCTACTTCATTCAATGTAAGTGAGGATGTGGGTTCATCCATGATTAAGATGCGTGCATTGATCGAAAAAGCACGGGCAATCTCAACAATTTGCTGTTGTGCAATGCTGAGATGACGAGCTTTTTGTTTAAGATCAATCTTCACACCTAAAGAATCAAGCAGTTCTTGGGCTTCTATGTACAACTTCCGCCAATCGACCTTCATCCCGTAATTGAGGGGGTGTCGTCCAACAAAAATGTTTTCGGCCACATCCAGATCTGGAAATAAACTCAATTCCTGGTAAATGGCTGCAATACCTGCCTGCCGCGAATCGCGAGTATCAATGAACTCAACCAACTCGCCATCCAGGTAGATCTTGCCATGGTCCGGCTGATGATATCCGGTGATGACTTTCACCAGGGTTGACTTCCCGGCGCCATTCTCACCTAGTAATGCATGTACTTCACCCGGACGCAAGTCAAAACAAACATCATGCAGAACCTCAACGCCTGAGAAACGCTTAGATATATCTTCTAGTCTGAGGATGGTTTTGATCATAGCTCAGGGCTTCCTCTTCTTGGCAAATAATCAGGTCAATTCCTGCCTCAAGCAGCTTTTGTTCCCATTCTTTCGTTATTCTCCCATCCGTGAATAACCGGTAAATATCTTCGGAGCGGGCAAAGGGTGTCAGGTCCTCTTTGCCAAATTTTGTTGAATCAATTAAAGCAATTAATTGATCGGTAATATGGATCACTTTTCTTTTAAGCTGCGCTTCGTTCAGGTGTACCTCGGTCATTCCTCGCTCTAAGCTGAATCCGCTGCATGAAAGAAAGGCTTTTTGTACATGTAAATCCTCAATAACCCGCTCACTTAACAAACCAGTGACAGAAGAGGAACTGTAATTGACCATCCCACCAATCAAAGCAACTTTGTTTGAATTGTTTTTTGCCAGTTCATTGGCCGTGTTAAATCCGTTCGTCACAACCCTGAGGTCTTTAAGATGGCCAATCGCACAGGCAACGCAATATGCCGTACTGCTGGCATCCAGTAAAATCGAATCGCCATCTGACACCAATTTTGCGGCTTGATTGGCAATCGCGATCTTGGAGGAATAGTTTTGTTCATAACGTGAGAGAAAGGAATTATTACTTATTTTATGGCGATCCATCAGTATTGCACCGCCATGGACACGTTTAACGATCCCCTCTAATTGGAGTGCGTTGAGATCATTACGAATGGTACCCTGTGACACCTTTAAAGCTCTGGCCATATCGGAAACGCTTAAATTCGGTCGTTTTTGAAGAATTTCTAAAAGATATTGCCGACGTTTAAAGGTTATCACAGGGTACCTTTGGCGAAACTTGCAGGTTAATTGTTGAATTCTACAAATATCTTAAAGTAATTTGCGATTTTTGTCAATATTGTTTTTGAAAATTGATGATATCGTTAACAAATCTCGAAACAAAGTCACCTTGATATTAATCCGATCAGTTCCTCGTGCCTCAGGAAAAAGTAAAACAACCAATTATCAAAGCCTGCCTTGCCAAACACTGCAAACGCGGCTATAATATTTAGGTAGTTCGGGGCGTGGCGCAGTCCGGCTAGCGCGCTTGCATGGGGTGTAAGAGGCCCTGGGTTCAAATCCCAGCGCCCCGACTAAAACAAACCGCCACTCTTGTGGCGGTTTTCCGTAAAACCGGATCTATTAGGAGGCCTTTTATGGATAGCAGCGTTCGAATTGGTTTTTTAGGCGCAGGCGGAATCGCCCAATCTCATGTCTTCGCCCTGGACAACCTCAAATATTATTATTCAGAAGTACCCAAGGTTGTAAAAACCGTCGTTGCTTCGCCAACGCCATCCAGTCGGGAACACTTTGCGAGCCGGTTTGGCTTTCAAGAAGCTATCCCGCCCGACGAAATGTGGAACAGAAAGGATATTGACACCCTGTATATCCTGGGACCCAATAAAACCCACACACAACAACTACTCAAAGCCGCCAAGCAGCCCAACCTCAAAAGGATTTACATCGAAAAACCAATTGGAAGTTCCCAACAGGACATCGTGGACCTTGACCAGTTGGAACAATCTGACCATGGGAAGTTTATCATGATGGGCTTCCAATACCTCCAAAAATCAGCTTTGCGTAAAGCCCTGGCGCATTGGCGCAGCGGCGTCTTTGGTGAGCCGATCTATTTTCGCAGTGAATACCTACACAGCAGCTATTTGGACCCTGCCTACCGCAACAAGAACCAGGCACGCCTTCAATCAATCCCGGCCAATGGCGCTGCCGCTGACCTGGGTTCACATATCCTCAGCTTGCTGACCGCTTTTCTCGGTGAGGACCTGATTGTGAAAACTGCGGCTGCCAGTGGACGTTTTGCAGATGTTCCCCCCAACTCAGACCTGTGCACCACTGCCCTGATAGAAGAAACCAACTCAGGAGCAATCGGCACAATGGTCGCAAGCCGTGTTTCCCAGGGCACCGGGGATCACCTATCATTGGAAATCCGCGGCACCCACGGCGCATTATTGTTCAATACAATCACACCAGATTTCTATGACACTTATCTTCCAGAATTTGGTTGGCAGCGACATGAAGTAATGAGTGATTACCTGCCTGTGACAAAATTCCCTGCAGACTATGCCCCTTCAGGCTGGTTACGGGCCCTCGTCCATAATCACTATTTGTTCCTGGGCTCAGACCCAGGTATTAGTTACATCCCAGATTTACACCATGGCATCCAAGTCCAGCGTCTTTTACAGCAAATTGCCGATCATGTTCTAAGCAATCAAAGCTTAGGATCACGCTGATTGCCGGAATGATTTCCTTCTTTGCGCGCTGTGAATTCGTTTGATCAGCGCTTCTCCATCATAAAGAATGATGGGCTTTTCCGCAGCCCACTGAATTGCCCCTTGCGTAAACGTACCGGTTGTGATCAGATACGCACCTTGCGCGTTTTCATGCAGCATCGTACCGTATAAATCTCGCAGCACTGGCTCACCCACCGATCCGCTGTAGCGTTTGCATTGCACAATCCATTTCTCTCCCCCTTCATTCCTCACCACAATATCCACCCCATGATCAGAATGTCCACCGACCAGCTCAACATTATGGCCATATGCCTTAAACAACCTGGCCACAAGCGCTTCGAAGGCCTGTGGAGATCGCGTCTTCAGATCCTCAAGTTTTCTTGTCCGGGCAAGAACGACCCAATCTGCACGCCAGCGCCAGATTCCCCTGGCAAGGATGATGCTGCCTGTGATAGCTCCCAACAGCAAGAAAGCAAGGTTATTAACTTGCACTGGTAAAATCAACACGGGTGACCGGTCATGCCACAGGATAAATCCCCACAAGAACGCCCAAACAAGCCAAGCAAAGAAAATATTAAAAAACCCGCGCTGAACTCTGTGTTGAAATGGCTGATCCTTCCAACGTAAAGGCCGTAATCCAAACAAAACGGTCAAAGGCCAGAATGGATAAAGGATTGAAAAAAAGGCAATAAGCGCTTCGATGAAAATGATACACTCCTACTTTAAACAAAGATCGGCCGACAAATGGACTCCGGCACTGGAATTTATTCATTCTACCATGCGCTTCAAGGCAATATCCAACACGATCGACGCTGGTAATTTCCTGCCTGAGTATAGTGACAAGACTTCTGTATCATGCTAAAATATCATTAATTGGAACATTTTTAAACACTTATGCGTCAATAGATAAATTAGGCATTGAATAGATCTAGGAATGGACGGTAAACGATGAAAAAATTGATTTTTGTCTCAATCCTTATTCTCGCAATCATTTTGGCGGGTTGCAATTTTCCAGGATTTGATACAGATGTAACACTTGACCCGGATGATGCCATGGCGACAGAAATTGCCAGGATCCTCACAGGCACCCCCGTAGAAATTGATGTGTCGCCAACCGCCACAGAAGAAATCGAAGAAGTGGAGCCAACTGAACCAGTTGAGACACAACCAGAACCCACAGAACCTGTTGAGACCGAAGAACCTGTTGAGACTGAAGAACCTGTTGAGACTGAAGAGCCTGTTGAACCCGAAGAGCCAACCCCCACACCAGCCCCAACAGAAACCCCGGCACCGACACCAACGGCAACCCTAGCAGCGACTGACCCTGCACTTACCTTGGGTGATCCGGACTGGGTTGATAACATGAATAACGATGACAATTGGCCCACTGGATTCAGCAATTTTACCGCTATCAAGTTTGAAAATGGTTTCTTGAAACTAACTGCGCAAACAGACTTAGATGGATGGCGGGTATCTTGGCCCACGTTAGAGGATTTTTACCTGGAAGCTACCCTTCAAACACCCGCTTGTGAAGGCAACGATCATTTTGGCGTGATGTTTAGGGCACCTGCAGATTCCCAGGCTGGTAAAGGTTACCTGTTCGGGATTACTTGTGACGGCCGTTACAACCTGCGGCGATGGGATGGCAAAATAATGCACTCCCTCATCGACAGGACAGCGCATGATGCCATCCAAGAAGGCCCAAATGTGGTCAATAAAATGGGTGTGATGGCCCGTGGTGCTAACCTGGCTTTTTACATCAACGGGCAAAAGGTCAATGAGGTCAATGATTCAAATTATCTTGATGGTAAATTTGGTTTCTTCGTTGGCGGCACCAATGTTGGCAATCTCAGCGTGTGGGTGGATCAAGTCCGTTATTGGACGGTACCTTGATCATCTACTGGCGCACTAACCCTGTAAATCAAATCTGCGTGCCCTGATGCCAGAATTTAACGAGATCTTCCAGTTATTACCTGAGAAGACCCAAGATATACTAACCCCACTCTGGGATCATCTTCCAGAACAGGAGAAGGAAGCCCTC
>Ga0114946_10002753_pt1 | contig 12020 bp, 11 predicted proteins | sample WalLakDeSediment_FD_88676 | JGI IMG/M metagenome (GOLD analysis project Ga0114946, IMG submission 88676) | Lake sediment microbial communities from Walker lake, Nevada to study Microbial Dark Matter (Phase II) - Walker Lake 11/02/13 Deep Sediment | ecosystem: Environmental > Aquatic >...
AGATGCACGAGGGCCGTCGGAAAGAGCCCCGGGAACCAGGCCCCCGCCCAAGACATGGGTGAGGCTGTTCGTGGGAGTGGGTGAGAAGGACGGCGTCGGCCCTGGCGATTTGCTGGGGGCCATCACGGGAGAAGCGGGCGTGGAGGCCTCCCAGATCGGAAAGATCGAGATCAGGGACACCTTCTCCCTGGTGGAAGTCCAGCCGGCCTCGGCCGACCGGATCATCCGGGGTGTCAACGGCACCACCATCAAGGGCCGGGCCGTACGGGCGGACTACGACCGAGGCGGACCCCAGGGAAGACCCTCCCCCGGCGGCCGGGGCGGACCCGGGAGTGGCCGGGGCGGACCCGGGAGTGGCCGGGGCGGACCCGGAGGCCGAAGCGGGCCCAGACCGGGTGGCCGGTAGACCGCCGCCGGCTCAGCAAGGAGAGGCCCCTCCCGTCCGCCGGCGAGGGGCCTCTTCCTTCTTCCCGTCCCGGGCTTCGAGTGCCCTCGCCCGCGTCTAAGCGGGGCAGACACCCACCACCCGTCCCCGGCCCATGCGGTCGGGAACGACAGGGCTACCACTCAGGGACAGATCCCTACTTGATATTGTCCTTCAGGCCCTTTCCGGCGCGGAAGCTCGGGGTCTTGGTGGCCTTGATCTTGATGGTCTCTCCGGTGCGGGGGTTCCGGCCGGTCCGAGCTTTCCGCTTCTTGGCTTCGAAGGTGCCGAACCCGGTGATCTGGACCCGGATCTCCTTCTTCAGGTTCTTGGCGATGATGCCCTTGTCGGGGGAGAAGAGCGCGTCCAGGGCACGGGCGGCATCGGCCTTCGTCATTCCAGCGGCGCTGGCGAGGGCATCCACGATGTCGGACTTGTTCATTGAGTGGCTCCTATGGGAAGTTGGTAAACGGACGCGGCCTCCGCCGCAGATTCCAGGACACGGGGTAGGCCGGGTATCCGTCCGATGAAGCCTCAGGGCCCGGAAAGCCTCGGGAAACCAAGCAATTCCCCCGTCTTCCAATGGATTTCCACTCAAGGGTAAACCCCTGAAAACACGGCGTCAAGGGAAAAATCGCCAAGAAGCCGCATCACGGCTGGCTTTTTTCGTGCCTGGAAGAGATCAGTCCGTGTCCTTCTTCCCGTTCAGGACCCGAGGATCCTTTCTCCCTAAGGCCCTGGGGGAACGCCGGTTTCGCCGCCGGAGGGTCTGGCCGGACGCCGGTCAGGAGCCTAAGCTGCTCACCGGTGACTCCACGCCGTCCCTCTCGAACCCGGAAACCTGAGGCACACATGCCCTGTCGCCCCATGCTTCGGTCCAGGTCCCCTGTCCGGTCCCGGCTCCGGCCCCCTGCGCCCCTCCTCCTGGCCTTCACCCTCGTCCTACCGTCGTTCCTTCCTGCTCCGGCGGAGGCGCAGAGCAGGGAGCGGGGTCCCCTGATCCTGGAGCTTGGGGCCAGCGCCAGGGCACTGGCCCTGGGCAATGCATTCACACTGGCCTTTCCCGGCCCCGAAGGCCTCTTCTATCACCCGGGAGTCCTGGACCGGGCCCAGGGGCTTTCGACATCGGTCCAGCGATACGGCTCCTCCTCTACCTCGGCCGCGGTATCGGCGGGTCAGAGCTGGCTCTCGGGGGGAGTGGCCCTGGGTGTCCAGGTCCTGACCTACAGCGCCGCCTCCTCCGAGCCCGTCACGGGGGAGGACGTCCTGGCTCTTCCGGCTGACGTGGCCACCCTGAGGGAAGGGGGCGAGATCGGAGTATCGGAGCTGGTGGTTTCGGCGGGGTACGGCCGGTCGGTGAAGAACGTCCGGGTGGGGCTGGTGGGAAAGATTGTGGAGCAACGGTTCGGTCCCCTCCGGGGAGCCTCGGGGGCTCTTGACGTGGGAGTCGCCATGTCGGCGGGTCCCGCGACCTTCGGCCTTGCCGCCCGGAATATGGGCCAGGGCCTCACCATGGGTGGCGAGGACATCCCCCTTCCCTTCGCACTCTCGTTCGGGGGCTCCACGCGACAGACCCCCCTTGGTCCACTGGACCTTTCCGCCGCCGGCGCCGTGATTTACCGGCTACAGGGGGACGTCATCCCCTCGGTGGGGCTGGAGGTGGCCTACTGGCCGGTAACGGGCCGGACCCTCGTGGGAAGGATCGGCCTCCGCAACCTCCCTGAGAGCCAATCAGGAAGGGGCGTCACCTTCGGGGGGGCGTTCATGGGCGACAGCGTGGTCCTGGAGTATGCCTGGGAAGGCTTCGAGTCCGGAACCCCTTCCCACCGCTTCGGCATGGGTTGGCGGTAGGGACCTTACCGGGAAGCCGACACCCGAAGGAACGCCGGATCCATCCGGGAGAATCCCACCTCGTCCAGGACCACCGTCCCGGCCTCCGATTGGTCAAAGAGGAACCGGATTTCCTTGATCCTACGGAGGCTAAGGGTCCCCCCTGACGCCGTGAGGAGGTCCTCCAGGGGGATGGAATAGCTCTGGAGCACGATCTCGGCGTTTCCACGGAAGCGTTGGTCTCTCCTCCTGTGGATGCGGATCTCCATGGGGCGCCTTACCGGCCCGTAGCGGTCCAGGAGAACCTTCCCCGTGTTTCCATTGGCGTCCATCACCTGAACCGAGAGGTTCACGGGGGCCTTCTCGCCCTTCTCCCTCTTCTCGTTCCGTCCAGGAAGCAGACTCGACACCAGGCGCCTCAGCTTCCCGGGGCGATCCAGGGCCTCCGCTGCCTCCCGGGCCTTCGAGCCCGGGTCCTCTTCCCCCTTCTCCGTCGAAGGCGCTGGGTCCTTGCGGGGACCCGGAGTCTGGTCCAGGGCGGAGAGGAGAAAGTCCAGGGTGGTTCCGGGACCGAAGTCCCAGTTGGCAGCCAGGGTATCCGGAAGGATCAGCGCATAGGAGGCGGGCGGTCCCAGGCGGGTGGTGTCGGGTCCGGCGATGCGGTTGTTCCACCCGATCCAGACGGCGTGGTTTTCCTGGGTGGAGGTGGTGGAGGGCTCGCGGTAGTACCGGAACGGGAGCACGTCTTCCTTCCAGGTGGCCAGAGAGTCACCCCGGATCCGGAGTCCTGCCAGCGTCCCCGTGGTCACATCGATGTCCTCCTCGAAGGTGGCCACCGGACGGAAGCTGCTCTCCTGGAATTGGGTCACGTACATGGTCCTGGGGAGCCATCCACCCATGACCCGGTGATCCCGGAAAAGTGGGAGGTAGTCGTCCCTCCCCAGGAGTGACGCCTCCAGAAAGGTCGTGACGTAGACCAGGGCGAACTGCCGCTGCTCCTCTCCCTCCAGGAGCCCCCGGAGGTCCAGGGAGCGGCCGCTGCGGGGGCCCCGGTCGTGGGGGCCCCATACCGTGTTCCACTGCCCGTGGTTGGCCCGGTGGACATAGACGGAGGCTTTGAATCGGGGGATGCCGTCGGTGAAGCGAAGGCGGGACCAGGCCCGGAGGCCCGCGAAGCTGGTCACGTCGCCGTCGTGGGTGCCATGGAAGACCAGGTAATTGACGTTTTCCAGCGGCACCAGGCGGCTGGACGGGCGATACTGGCCGTCCACCGGGGCGATGGCCACCACCGCCTGGATGTCGAAGCCGAACTCCCAGGTCACGGTGGCGTCGTCGGGGTAATGGGCGAGGCGGTTGAAGGCGGCGGCGTGCCCTACGGCCTCGCCCCCCCGTGAGTGGCCCATGATGCCGATCCTCTCCATGTCCACCCTGCCATGGAAGGGATTCTCCGGGTCTTCGTGGAAGCCCTTCCAGGCCTCCAGGTGTTTGAGAAAGAGCCACCCCCGGGCGTCGTTCTCTCCCCGGATGCTCCCGTTGACGAAGTTCATGTCCAGGGACGCAAGGATGAACCCCCGGCTGGCCAGGTGCCGGCCCAGGTACTCGTAGCCCGGGTCGGAGAAGTCCTTCATGTCGTGGTTGCCGTGGGCCACCAGGACCAGGGGGAAGGGCCCCGGACCCTGGGGATACCAAACCCTGGCGTTCAGGGGGAAGGAGTCGGGCGTGAAGCCCCAGTAGCGGTTCCGGCTCTTCGCCGTGCCCCCCAGGCTCACGAGCTTCGACGCGTTCACCCTTGGCGTCGTGAAGGCCACCGAGTCCCTGTACTCCGCCCGGTTCTTGTCGCTACCGCTGCCGTAATAGAGGACTCCAACCGGGAAGGACCCGGCATCCAGAGGGGACGGAGCGTCCAGGAGGTGACGAGCCAGGATCCGGTCCGAGTCGTCCGGCGCCAGTTCCAGGGCACCCATGCACCCGCCCAGTGCCGGCCCCGCTGCCAGTATGAGCCAGGAGAGAAGGAGAGTCGAGCGGTCCATGCGATCCGATCCCTGAGGTACGCCGGCCACCAGGACCCTCGATCCCGGCGAGGCGGCAAGGACCTCGAAGGTACCGGGCACGACCGCAGCGGGGCAAACGGAAATCTCCCTGCAACACTGTCCCGGCCCCCGGGTATGCTCTTGAGTCCGGCGCGGCGCCGGCCACCCTACGTGCCCCTGATCATGAGGAATCCATGGCGAACCGCATTGCTGAATTCCAGACCAATCACGGATCCTTTTCCGTCCAGCTCTTCGAGGAGGAAGCCCCCACGACCACGAAGAACTTCATCGACCTGGCGGAGAAGGGCTTCTACGACGGTGTCGTCTTCCACCGGGTTATCGACGGGTTCATGGTCCAAGGGGGAGACCCCACCGGCACGGGACGCGGGGGCCCTGGCTACACCATCCCCGACGAGTTCCATCCGGACCTGGGCCACTCGGCAGAGGGGATCCTCTCCATGGCCAACGCCGGGCCCGACTCCGGCGGCTCCCAGTTCTTCATCACCCTGGAGGCTACGCCGTGGCTGGACCGCAAGCATGCGGTCTTCGGGAAGGTCACCCATGGGATGGAGGTGGTGCGGGCCATCGGCAAGACCCCCACCGCACGGGGAGACCGCCCCGTCAAGGACGTGGTCATGGAATCGGTGCGGATCGTGGCGGGGGAAGGTGGCTGAGGGTTCATGCCCTACACCAAGATCGTCTGCACCTTGGGTCCCGCCTGCGCCGACCCCGCCGTCATGGAGGGAATGGTCCGGGCCGGTATGGACGTGGCCCGGATCAACCTCTCCCACGGGACCAGGGAGCTCCAACAGCGATTGGTCCGGACCCTCCGTGAGGTAGCGCGGAACCAGGGGCGCTCTCTCCCCATCCTCATGGACCTCCAGGGGCCCAAGATTCGGGTCGGGGACCTGGAGAGTCCCGTGGCGCTGGTTCCCGGGACCCAGGTGGTCGTGGCTCCGGAGGGGAAACACCATCCTCCCGAAATCCCTACCACATACGTGTTCCTGGCCGAGGACCTCCGCCCCGGTGACCGGGTCCTCATGGACGATGGGCTCCTGGAGCTGATCTGCCGGGAGACACGGGGGGACAGGGCCCGGCTGGAGGTGATCCGGGGCGGAATCCTACAGTCTCGGAAGGGAATCAACCTCCCCGGCGTTCCCGTCCGGGAACGGTCCCTCACCGCCAAGGACCTGGAGGACCTCGAGTTTGCCCTGGAGGAAGGTGCGGAGCTCGTGGGCCTCTCGTTTGTCCGCCGGCCCGAGGACGTGGAGGACCTGAAGGAACGGGTGGGAGGCCGGGCCCGGGTAGTGGCCAAGATCGAGAAGGCGGAAGCCCTGGAGTCCCTGGACCGGATCCTGGAGGCCACCGACATGGTCATGGTGGCCCGGGGAGACCTGGGGGTGGAGCTCCCCTTCGAACAGGTTCCCTTGGCCCAGAAGCGCATCATCCGGATGGCGAACCGCTATGCCCGCCCCGTCATCACCGCCACCCAGATGCTGGAGTCCATGGTCCGGGATTCCCGCCCCACCCGGGCGGAAGCCTCCGACGTGGCCAACGCCATCCTGGACGGTACGGACGCCGTGATGCTGTCCGGGGAGACGGCCATGGGGCAGCACCCCGTGGCGGCGGTGGAGGCTTTGACTCGCATTGCCGGCGAGATCGACCGCCAGGGAGCCTTGCAGATGGGGTTCTGCCCCACAGCCGCACCGGGCCAGGGAGAGCGTTTGGCCACGTCCACCCGGGAGCACGCCGTGGCTTCGGCCTCGGTTGAAGCGGGACGCCTCCTGAAGGCTCCCGCCATCCTCGTCATGACCAGGACCGGCCGCACGGCCGAGCTGGTGTCCTCCTATCGGCCGCCCCTCCCCATCCTGGCCGTATGTACCGAGCCAATGGTCCATCGGCAGTTGCAGGCTGTCTGGGGAGTACGTCCGGTCCTGGCGGAGGTGAAGAAAGTGAACTACTCGTCCCTGACCGGGGTCGGCAAGCGGGCAGTGGTCGAGATGGGGCTCGGGGAGCCCGGGGATCCGGTGGTGGTGACCTGGGGATACCCCTTCCACACGGCCGGCACCACGAACTCGTTCCGGATCGAGGTGCTCTGAGCCCTGGACCAGGGCTCAGGACTTGAAGGAACTCAACGTACGGTCAAGACGACCCCTCCCGAGAAGACGAGGTCGTGCTGGGTCTTGTCCCAGTAACGGTTGATGTTGTCCCTCACCTGGGCCTCCAGAGCCACTCCGAGCAACTCGAGGGTCACCCCCCCTCCGAGGTCCACGCTGGCCGTCCACCCGTTGGAGGGAAAGATCGCCTCCACCGTGTTCTCCCGGGTGGGGGGGCCGAAGCTGTACCACTTACCGGAGTAACCCGCCAGCACGAAGGGCTGCAGCCCGTGGAACGTGAAGCGGGTGGGAAGGATGGCCTGGAGGCTCAGAAAGGTGACGGAGGCTGGAAGGTCGAACCAGGTCGTGACGACCTCCGGCGGCTGGAAGAACACACGGGGGATCAGAACCCCGTGCGCTGCGGCGAGCCACCCCTCGAAGGAGCGGGAGATCTCTCCCCGAAGGTTGACCCCCAGGCCCTCGAGTCCCACCTCCACCCCCAGGCCCAGGAGGGCCGCACGCCCCAGGGACCCCGTGGTCCACTCGATGAAGCCGTCGCCGGAGAAGTTCTTGAACTCCTCGTAGAAGTACGTGTCGGGAGAGAGAAGGCCCACCCGGGGAACGATCCGGATCCGGGGCGACCAGGAGCTAACCTCCGGCGCTCCTTCCTGCCCTGAGAGAGCCGGGCCCATCCCCGGAGCCCCGGCCGGCCCAAGGAGCACCAGGCCCAGGGCAAGGCAAAAGGGGAAGCCTCGTGGCACGGCCGGCCCCCACGCAGACGGTCTCTTCAATGGACTTCCCCCATGGCGCGCCTCAAACCTCATCCGCCGGGACAGCCGCGATCCGAAGTGGGTATCCGGAAGTCTCGGACGCATCAACGCCCTCCTACTCCTGCCGCACGGGAAGGGTCCGGGGCAGGTCGTGGGGGACCCGGCGTCGGCCTTTTCTGGATTCACCCCTGGCGCAATTGTTGCTGAGGCGATACTCTGGCGAAAAGGGAAAAGGCATCTGAGGCAACTGCTTCTCGACTTGGTTTTCAATCTTGAGTTTGTGTGAGGATCGGATTTCTTGCTTCTCTTTGGCGCCGTTTTCCCGATCAACCCAGTCCGTCGTTCAACGGTAGGAGAGTCATGATGAGAAGGAGCCTGCCATTTCTCGTCGCCGCGGTGCTCGTGGTCCCGCTCATGTCCGCATGCGAAGGTCCCATAGGGCCCGAAGGGTCCCAGGGCGCCCAGGGCATCCAGGGTCCCCAGGGTCCCGCCGGCCCAGCGGGACCCGCTGGCCAGAACGCCGCCGAAACCTGCACCCAGTGCCACAAGAGCGACGTGAGCATCTTCGCTCGGCAGGTGCAATACGATAAGTCCACCCATCGCCTTGGGGGGAACTTCGAGCGGTCCACCACCGCGTGCGCCCCGTGCCACACCCACCAGGGGTTCCTGGAGAGGATCGTCACCGGAGCCACGGCCACCGCCGCAACCATCATGGATCCGGCTCCCATCAACTGCCGGACCTGCCACACGATCCACCAGACCTTCACCAACGCGGACTACGCCCTCACCACCAGCGGGCCCGTGAACCTCATCTGGAACCCGAGCCACGGGACCGTGAACTTCGGCGCCACCGGTAACCTCTGCGCCCAGTGCCATCAAGGTCGGACCTTGAGCCCCATGCCGGTCCCCGGGGGGGCAAATGTGACCATTACCAGCTTCCGCTACGGCTGGCACTACAGCACCCAGGCCCAGATCCTGGGAGGGGTGGGCGCCTTCCCCCTCGGCGCCAGCGTGTCGGGGCCCGGTGCCCACGGGAACCCCAACGTCACCCAGGGGACCTGCGGAGCCTGTCACATGGGCCCGGCCTTCGGGGAGCAGGCCGGCGGCCACACCTTCAAGATGACCTATTTCTTCCAGGGAGCCGGCCGTGACAACGTGGCAGGTTGCACGGACTGCCACCAGACCATCACCAACTTCGACTACGCCGGGCTCAGGGCCGCGGTGAAGGGACTGATGGACGAGCTGGCCGTGGAGTTGAAGCGAATCGGTGTGATGCGGGCCGACAATTACGCCGTGGCAGGCTCCTGGCCCGCCGACGTGGCGGCGGGGTTCGCCAACTGGCAGATGATCTATGCCGACCAGAGCTACGGCATCCACAACCCCAACTACGTGAAGGGGATCCTGACGGCCACCATCGCCAGGATGAAGACCTACTGATAGGGACAAGTCGCCTCACTTGCCTTGCAGGTCATAGGACAGTTTGAACCCACAGGGGCATCCAGGTCGGAGGTTTTCGCCCTGGATGCCCCTGGTCTTTGGGGCCTTGCTCATTCGACGAGGTGGCGGTCGGCCGGAAGCCTTTCGGACCGGGGTTCAGAGATGACCCAGGAGTCCCGGGGCTGTGGAGTCCTCAACCCGAGAGGAAGCTCGATGCAGGCGTTTCGGTACCCAATGCTCACGATACTCCTGGCCCTGGCAGCATGCGCCCCCGCTGCCCAGACAAGTTTCACCGAAGCACAGCGGGCTCTGGCGGAGGCCGAGGTGAGGGAGGCCGTGGCACAGCTCACGGCAGCCTTCAATGCCCAGGATCCGGACCAGGTCTTCTCCCACTATCGGGACAGCCCGGAGTTCGTCCTCCTGGGCTGCACCGACCTCATGTTCGGTTGGGAGTTCTTCACCCGGGTCCTGCGGCCCTACCTGGAGTCCCCCAGGCAAGAATCCCTGGAGAGGGAGGTCTTGAGAATCCAGGTTCTGAACCCGGAGACGGCAGTGGTGACCCTTCAGGGGGGCGAAGCCAGCGGCCCCCACCTCTTCTGGACCCAGGTGCTGGTCCGGGAAGGGGTGGGTCACTGGCTCGTGGCCCACGAGCACCAATCCTGGTCCGACTGCCGGGAGCCTGCCCGTGTCCACACCTTCGGGGATTTCGGCGACCTGGGAGACTTCGACGGTCCCGACGATCCCGGTGAGGTGACCGAGCCGTAGGAGGTCCCGGACTCATGGGGGACCAGGGTCCGCTACTCTTCCCCCCTTACCAGATCCGCCGGGATGGCCAGCCGGACGACCCCCCGGAAATCCCCGGCCCGGTAGCCGGTGGCCAGGTCCCCGGGATACCGATCTTGCAGAGTCTCCATCACCCCGGGCTCCATCATCTCCGGATCCCCGTGGCACTGGAGGCACAAATCCCCTACGAACAGAGGCTGGTAGTATCGGTACTCGTCGTCGCTGGCCCGCTGAACGTAGCTGGACGGTGCGCCACCGGCCCGCACCGCCTCCTCGAAGTACCTGAGAGCCTCCTCCTCCGCCCGGTCAGGGGCGTTGTCCGGATTCCGGTAGCGGAACGAAGTGCGCTTCAGGGAGAGGTTCCCTTCCAGATCGGCCTGGACCATCCGTGTGAGGGGAACGGCCTCCGTGGCGCAAAAGTCCATGGCGTGGACCACTCCCCCTTCCTCAAGAGCCCCGGTGAGTTGTCCCACCAGCGTTCTCATGAGGGCGCCCACTGCCGGTTCCCCCACCTCGACCACCCGGGCCCACTCCTCCGGGGCCACCTCCTCGGCCTCATGGCGGCAACCGGCCAGGAGAGGGAAGAGGAGGAAGCCAAGCAACGGGATCCTTGCCATTTGGGACCAGGTCGGGCGAAGACTGCCCATGGTGTCCTCCTGCTAGCGGATGCGAGACCCTCAGTGATCGGCACCGGAGCGCTTGGCCAACTCCCTGTCCAACATCAAGAGGGCGCCCTTGTTGTCCCCTGCAAGCTTCAGGAGCTCCACCACCCGCCCCGAATTCTCTTCCTCCTCCACCTGCTCGTCGATGAACCAGTGGAGCTCCAGCTGGGCGGGATAGTCGGCCTCATCCTGAGCCAGCTTGTAGAGCTCGTGGATGCAGCCGGTAATGTGCTGCTCGTGGGCCAGGGCCTTCTCGAAAGCCTCCAGGGGCGACCCGAACTCGGCGGGTGGCTCCCCGATGGCCTTGAGGACGACGCGGCCGCCGCGGCGGTTGATGTGATCGAAGAGGCGCATGGCGTGCTCCATCTCCTCCTGGGCTTGGTGCTTCATCCAGCTGGCGAAGCCTTCCAGGTTCATGGCTTCGAAATGGGCGGCCATGGCCAGGTAGACGTAGGAGGAGAAGAGCTCCTCGTTGATCTGCTCGTTGAAAGCGGCCTGCAACCGGTCGTTCATGCCTGACTCCTTTTCCCAGCGATAGCGGGAGGGGGAAAGTGTACGTGAATCATTCTCCTTCGCAGGCAGTTACCCCGGGAGAGCAGGGAGTTTCCATCGAGTTGGCCGGTACGGACGAGCCCCGGAGGGTCGAGCCGCCAGATCGGGCGGTATGGCGCACCTTCGTGCAAGGAAGCCCATGAGGCCCTCGGCACCACGAGGCCCCCCGGCGACAACAAAGACGCCGAGACCTGGAGGGTCCCGGCGCCTTGAAGGACGGAGCTCCGAAACGGTCGGAGCCGCCCGATGGACGAAGCCGACTCAGAAGCCCGAGGGCTTATGACAGATGAGGCATGACTCGTTCGGGAGGTCCTTGTGGTTGGCCGGCGCGTCCGGCACCGGGGGCATGACCCCGGCGGCGTGGCACATCAGGCAGTTCGCCTTCCCCACGAGGTCATGGCTGGTGGCGCTGGCCACGAGATTGGCCTGGAGGGGGGAGGTGGCCGAATGGCACCACTGGCAGCTCGGGTTGGTCCAATCCTTATGATCGGCCGGCACATCAGGCACCGGAGCCATGGCCCCGGCGGTGTGGCACATCAGGCAGTTCTCTTTTCCTGCGAGATCGTGGCTCGTCACCGGAGGCTTGACCTGTGCCGTGAGCGGGCTGGCCAGAAAGCCCAGGAGGAGCATCACTCCCAGGGTGCTCGCGAAAGGACGACTCATGGTTGTTCTCTCCTTACTCGTTACTCGTTGAACAGGATCCCGGTGGGGCCTCCTCCTGCCGGCAGCGCAATCCGTCATACTGTATGCCCGCCCGGGAGCCCACTTCCCATCATGCCAAGCCTTTTAGCAAATACCCGGCCAAGCCATAATTTCCATGACACGCGACCGAGAACACCTTATGATAACACCGCCTCGAGGCTTTACGTTCCCGGGGCTGGCATGCTTCTCGCCGAGCAGAGACCCGGCGGCAGGGACGAATGAAGGTGAATGAATGTCGTTGCAGGCAAATAATCGTGCGAATTGGTTTTCTGCGCAAACGAGAGAAGGGGTTGAATCACCCCGCTCTTGCGTCGGCTGGGACATGCTGGTATCGCGTGTTGGACATTTTGTCAGTAAGATGCCCCTCTAGGGGGAGCGTAGGCCATCCTGACCTGGCGGCCCATGTGCGGACGGGCCGTCCAGCGGGGGAGCAAGTGGGAGTTCATCGGAGGTACCGGGTGCAGCGAGATGGGGGGCCTGTAGATGAAGATGGTATTCGGACGGAACGCCACGGGACTCGCCGCCGCGGCCCTCCTTCTGGGGGGAGCTTGGGGCTGCATGGACAGGGGAGTCCTCTACGACGAACAGCCTCCGTGGACCGACGCCTTCCTTGACGCCGCCAGCTTCCTGGGCTACGCCGACGTCGAAGACAAGGTCACGTTTTGCGGCCAGTGCCACCCCGACGTCCAGCTGGAGTGGGTGGAGACGGGCCATGCCCACGCCTGGGCGGGGCT
>Ga0114946_10002754_pt1 | contig 12017 bp, 12 predicted proteins | sample WalLakDeSediment_FD_88676 | JGI IMG/M metagenome (GOLD analysis project Ga0114946, IMG submission 88676) | Lake sediment microbial communities from Walker lake, Nevada to study Microbial Dark Matter (Phase II) - Walker Lake 11/02/13 Deep Sediment | ecosystem: Environmental > Aquatic >...
CCGCCTCGGTCAACGAGCTCGGAGAGCTGCGCAAGGCAGCAGAGGCAGGCGTGCTCATCAAGGAGTCGCGGCGCGAGCAGGCCGTAGAGGCGCACCGCAAGGCCCACGTGCTGTGGGAGAACCTCATCGTGTCGGAGAATTCGATGGGCTTCCACAACTTCGACGAAGTCATGGACGCTATGGATGAGGCCGAGGCCGAGGCGCGCGCCGCCCTCGACTTCGCCCGGCGGGCGTATCCCGACGAGTAGTCCGCAGTCCCGAACCGAACGGCCCGGCGCGGTGTCGGCGGCGTGCGGTAGACTTGCCGCATGCTATCGCGCACCGACACCCACCAGCCCCGCGCCACGCTGCGCGCCACCGTTCTCGGCTCGGGTTCGTCGGGCAACTCACTCGCCGTGCAGTGGAACGGCGAGACCCTGCTCCTCGACTGCGGGTTCTCGGCCCGCGAGACAGAGCGGCGCCTGTCCGCTGCCGGCATCGATCCCGCCTCGGTGAGTGCGATCCTCGTGAGCCACGAACACTCCGACCACATCCGGGGCGTGCGGGTCCTCGCGTCGCGCCGGCACATCCCCGTGTACGCGTCCCGCGGCACGCGTATCGCCTCCTGCCTCGACGGCAACGTGCCCGAAGTGCGCTCGCTCGTGCCCGGCGACTCGCTCGCGATCGGCTCGCTGACCGTGACCGCGTTTCGCACCTCCCACGATGCGGCCGAGCCGCTCGGCTTTCGCTTCGAGGGGCCGTGCGGGTCGGCGCTCGGGGTGCTGACCGACACCGGGACCGTCACGGGTGAATCACGCGAGGCCCTGAGCGGCTGCGACGTGCTTGCGGTCGAGAGCAACCACGACCGGGAGATGCTCGAGTACGGGCCGTACCCCTGGTTCCTCAAGCGCCGCATCAGCTCGACCGAGGGCCATCTCTCCAACGACGCCGCCGCCGAGCTCATCGCGGAACTCGCATCGGACCGGCTGCAGCGAGTAGTGGGCATGCATCTCTCCTCGACGAACAACACCTCCCGGCTGGCGACCGTCTCGCTCGGCCGCGCCCTCGCGCGCCTCGGCCATCCCGCCACGGTCGAAGCGGCAGTTCAGGAGAGGCCATGCGTGCTGATCGCCTGAGTGTCCTGGCACACGGTTTGCCCCTCGTAGGTACCAGCGTACCCGTCCGACGAGGAGCCCGACCGATGAGAGCCCTACGCTCGACCGCAACGCACTACGTACTCGTCATCCTGCTCGCTGCCGTCCTGGGCGGCACCGCATACGCGGTCGCGGACTACGTCGTCGAGATCCGGACGCAGCCGGAGTCGGTCATGGGACCGGGTTACAACCCACCCCCGCCGCACATCCCGATAAGTTGACTGCCGTGAGCGAGCGCGGTCCGCGCCTACGGGGTCACCACCTCATCTGCCTTCAGTACTTCCACGGCGAGGGCTACTCGCCTGAGTTCGTGCGCAACCTCTTCCGGGTCATCGACCGCCTCGCCCGGGGCGAGAAGGGCACCGTGGTCGTCGGCGCCGATGACGTGTGCGCCGCCTGTCCTGCCCTCGCGAAAGGCCAGTGCGCCCAGGAACCCGAGAGCGAGCAGGCAATCCGCACGCTCGACGCCCTCGCACTCGAACTGCTCGAACTCGAGCCCGGTCAGGAGTTCGAGTGGGGCGTGGCCACCCTCTCGGTCCAGCGGTTCATCGAACGCTGGCGCCTGCTGGCGTGCGCGGGCTGCGAGTGGGAAGAGGAGTGCCGCCCGCTCATCGATCTGACCGCGGGCTACACTCAGGCGAAGTGAGCCGGTCGATCTCGGCGACGGCGCGCTCGGTGTCGACCACGGTGAGCGCGCCCGCATCGCGCAGCTGATCCACGAGCGCTGTCGCGTCCCCTCCCGAGAACTCGCGCTCGGCCCCGAACTCCCCGACGAACACCGTCTTGGCAGCTGCCCCGGCGATCGCCCTCAGGTTGCCGAGGTTCGCCCGACCGAAGGGCACCTCGCAGACGACGACCGCGTCGGCCTCCGAGGCCATCCGGGCCACCGCCCTCTCGGCAGCGCTGTCGACCTCCCCGAACGCCGGGAGGTCGACGCGCTCGAGTGCGAGGGTCTCGGCCACCGCCTGGTCGACGTCGCCCCGGTTGAGAGCGGCCGCACCGACCTCGTAGCCCGCCAGATGCAGGCGGCGCAGGAGTCCCGCGGCGGTCCCCGAGCCCCCGATGACGAGCACGCGACCGCACCGCTCCCCCGTCACGGCTCCCTCGCGCAGCACCGGGGTCACGGCGACCGAGCCGGTCACCGGGTCGGTGCCGACAACGGCCCGCACGCCGAAGACTCGCGAGAGCAGCGGGGCCGTGAGCACGTCGGCGGGCGGACCGACCGGGCCGAGCGCGCCGTTCGCGACAACCCCGAGACGGTCGCTGAAGCGCGCGGCGAGGTCGAGGTCGTGGAAGACCGCGAGCACGGCGAGCCCGCTGTCGGCGAGATCGCGCACCAGGTCGAGCACTTGCAGCCGGTGGTTGAGGTCGAGATGGCTCGTCGCCTCGTCGAGCAGAAGCACCGAGGGCTCCTGGGCGAGCGCCTGGGCGAGCGCGAGCCGCTGGAGGTCGCCGCCGGAAAGCGTGTCGACCGGCTCGTCGGCCAGCCGAAGCGTGTCGGTGCGCTCCATCACCCGCTCGGCGAGTGAGATATCGGTGGGCCCCACGTGCTGCAACCGCCCGAGGTGCGGGTGGCGCCCGAGAAGCACGAACTCCCGCGCGCTGAAGGCGAATGTCGCACTCACCGCCTGCGGTACAACGCCGACGATGCGCGCTCGCTCGCGCGGCCCGATGGCGGCGAGCGGCTGGCCAGCGAGCGTGATCGAGCCGCCGGTCACCCGCGCCGTGCCGGTGACCGCGCGCAGGAGCGTGGACTTGCCCGCGCCGTTCGGGCCGATGAGGCCGACGACCTCGCCCCCGGGGACCCCGAGCGTGGCGCCGCGCACGACGGTGACGCCCGGGTATCCGACGGTCGCATCCGCGTATGTGAGGCGCGCGCTCACCGGTGCCCGTCCCTGCGCACGAGCAGCCAGATGAAGAACGGTCCGCCGATCAGCGCGGTCACGATGCCCACCGGGATCTCCACGGGGGCGAGCACCGTGCGCGCGACAAGGTCGGCCAGCACCATGACGATAGCCCCACCGATGGCCGAGGCGGGCAGCAGCAGCCGGTGGTCTGGGCCGATGATGAGGCGCACCATGTGCGGTGTCATCAAGCCGACGAACCCGATGAGACCGGAGACCGAGACCGCCGCGGCCACCAGCAGCGCGCCGGCGGCGAGCAGCAGCCGCTTGAAGCGCTCGACATCCACGCCGAGCTCACCGGCGCGCTCCTCGCCGAGCAGCATGAGGTTGAGTTCGCGGGTAGAAGACATCGGCATGGTCAGCCCGGCGGCGAGCATCGGCGCGACCATGAAGACATACGGCCACGAGGCGGCGGTGAGCCCGCCCATCATCCAGAACACGACCGACGCCATCGACTCGCGGAAGAACACCATCACGAAGGAGGTGAGCGCCGCGAGCACGTAGGAGATGGCGACGCCCGCGAGCAGGAGCGAGGTCACGTCGAGCGCGCCGCGCAGCGAGGCGAGCCGCACCACCAGCACGATCGTGAGCACCGCGCCGACAAACGCGCCCGCCGGCACCACCCCGAAGCGCAGCGCGGTCGCAGACGCGGTCGCCGTAAGCGCGATCACCGCGCCGAGGCCGGCGCCGGCCGACATGCCGAGGATGTACGGGTCGGCGAGCGGGTTGCGGAAGAGTGCCTGGTAGAGCACGCCGGCCGAGGCGAGACACGCTCCCACGAGCGCGGCGAGGATCACGCGCGGCAGACGGAGGTCGACGATGACCGCATCCCCCGCCGCGCGTGCCTCGCCGGCGATCGCGCGGGAGATGGCGCGGGAGATGTCGCCCGGGCCTACGCTGACCGCCCCGAATCCGATCGCGACGAGCATCGAGAACGCGAGTACTGCGAGCAGTACCACGATCACGGTGGCGCGTCGGGCGCGGGTCGGGACGGGCATGCGGGGCTCCTCGGCCGGCTAGAACGCCTCGGGGTGCAGCGCCTCGGCGATCAGGCGCACTCCCTCGATGACGCGGGGGCCCGGACGGCTCACCAGGTTGTCCTCGAGCACGTACACGCGACCGGTCCTGACCGCGTCGATGTCGGCGTAGCCGGGGCGCGAAGCGAGGTCGTCGGGGTCGGACATGGAGCCGAGGGTCGCGAGGTAGACGACCGGGTCCTCGGCCACGAGCTGCTCGACGGAGAAGGCGACGTAGCCCTCCTGGGTCACGACGTTGGCGCCTCCGGCGGCGATGATGAGGTCGTGCAGGAGCGTGCCCGGGCCGGCGGTGAAGAGCGGGTCCTGGGCGATCTCGAGGAAGACCGGCACCGGCGTCGCATCGCCGATCGCGGTGGTGATCGAGTCGAGATCGGAGCGCATCGTCGAGACGATCGTGTCCGCCTCCTCGGCAGCCCCTGTGACCGCGCCCACCATCACGATCGAGTCGAAGAGCGACTCGAGGTCGGCCGGGTCGACCGCGACGACGACCGCGCCGAGATCCTCGAGCTGGCCGATGACGTCGGCCTGCACTCCTGCGGTGGCGAGCACGATGTCGGGCTCGGCAGCGGCTACCGCCTCCAGGTTCGGGCTGGCGAAGTCGCCGATGATATCGATGGAGGCGACCTCGGGCGGGTAGTCGTCGAAGGAGGTCACCCCGACGAGACGGTCCATGAGGCCGAGAGCGGCGACGATCTCGGTGTTGGCGGGCGCGAGACTCACGATGCGCTGCGGCTCGGCCTCGATGGTGACCTCGCGGCCGGCGTCGTCGGTGATCGTGACCGGGAAGGCAGCGGTCTCCTCTGCGGACGCGGAGTCGGGCTCAGGTGCGGCGGTGTCGGCCCCGCCACAGCCTGCAAGCGAGAGCGTAAGGCCGAGGACGAGCACGATCAGCAGCGCGACGAGCGGCGTGCGGTTCGAGCGGGTCGATCGGGTCGATCGGGTGATGCGGTGCATTGGACCTCCCTGGTCGGTGTCGTCGGCGCGGCCGCCGACACGCAAAAGACCCGACACTCGTAACGAGTGCGGGTCTTCGGGGTGCGAGCGAGTCGTTTCGTGCGCCGGTCAGGTGATGCGCTCTGCGGTGGTGCTGCCGGCGTCGCGATCAAGCCTCGTTTCCTCGAAGGCCGCGTCGCGCGTCTCCCGGCAGGTCTCCTGACTTCGGGGGCTGCTGTTCAGCCCCGCTTCACAGTGGCGGGTCCGTGTCGGGGTCTCACCGACTTCCCTATTCTCCCGCGTTATGCGGGCACCGGGTGACGCATCTATACAGTTGTCATGGCATCGTAGCGCAGCCGGGCACACGGCGGAAGTGCGCCGTGAGGGCGATTCGCACCGACGGGCGATTCGCACCGGCGGGCAGGGCGGCCGCGAGCTCAGGCAGCCTGCTCCTCGGCCAGCCGGGCGGCGGCCTCCTCCTCGGTGGGGATGAGCGAGGAGATGATCATCGCGCCCAGCAGTGAGGCGGCGAAGAGCGAGCCGACGATACCGAAGAACGGGATCTGTATCTCCGGGCCCGAGTTCATGACGGGGTTGTCGGGGTGCACGAAGTTGCGCGCGCCGAGGATGAGCGTCCAGAGCACCGCGGCCATCGCGACATCGGCCAGCGCCGACCACAGGCGCTTGCCGAACCCGAAGTCGATCGCGAGCACGATGCCGGCGGCGAGCATGATCCAGAAGGTCGCCTGCAGCCGGGGCTCGGCGAAGTTGATGCTGTTCCACGCCAGACGCGAGGAGAGCAGTCCGAGCATGGTGTTGACGATCCACCACGGCACCGCGATGTAGCGGAAGGCCGCGCCGATGCGGTAGAGGGGGTCGCGGCGCGTGACCACGTAGAGCAGGCTTGCGGCGCCCGCAAGCGTGAATGCCGCCATGTTCACCCAGGTAGAAGAGCCGTGGAAGATGACGAGTCGCACGAGAGTGCCCAGCTGGAGCACGGGCGGCATGGTCCAGGTGAGGTACCCGGCCACCGCGAGAAGAATCAAGATGCCGACGAGCATGACGCGGCGCGCGACGGGCGTGAGGGTCATCGGGAGGCTCCGTTCGTGCGGGGGAACGATGCGGCGGGACGCATCATTCTATCAGGCGGCACGCGGTCCGAGGGAGGGGGCGGCGGCCGGAACCCGTGCGGCGGGCGCGTTCACTGCGGCACGGCTTGCGGGCACGGGCCCGATGGTGGAGCGCTTGGGCCGCGAGGACGCCACGAGGACACCCGCGATGACGACAAGGCCGCCGAGGACCGCAAGCACGCTCGGCACCTCGCCCAGCCAGACCCACGCAACACCCAGGCCGGCCACGGGCACGAGGTAGAGCCCGCGCGCCGCAACACTCGGGGGCAGCACCGAGATCGCGCGCGACCAGGTGACGTAGGCGAGCGCAGCCGGAAGGAGGGCCATGTAGAGCAGCGTGACGAAGCCGGCAGCCGGCACCGTGGGCAGCACGGCAAGAGCACCGGGAGCCCAGACGAGGAAGGGTAGCGAGCCCGCGACGATCGCGTAGGTGGTGACCTCGAGCGGCGAGTAGCGCCGCAGCAGCGGCCGGGAGACGACGACGTAGCCGGCGAACGAGGCCGCCGCCAGCACGACGAGCGCAGCGTGGCCGGGGCTGCCGCCGAACCCACCGCGCGCCACGCCGAGCAGCGCGACGCCGCCCATGCTCACCGCAAGGCCGGCCCACAGGCGCCACGTGGCGGTCTCGAGCTTCAGCGACGCCGCGAGCACCGTGGTGAACGCAGGGGCGAGGTTGATGAGCAGACCGCCGGTCCCGGCGGTAAGCCCGGTCTGCCCGTATGCGAGGGCGACCTGGTAGACGCCGAAGCCGAGCGCGCCTGCGAGCATCACGGCGGGGATGTCGCGAAGCGCGGGTGCGCGCATGCCGGTGACGACCCCGTACGCAACGAGGACGACCGCGGCCGTCCCCCAGCGGAGGAACACGAGGTGTCCGGGCGAGAAGTACTGGAGGGAGGCGCGCAGGCCGGCGAAGGTCGTCGACCAGACGACCAGCGTGAAGACCAGTGCTGCCACCGTCGTATACCCGTACCGCTGTGCCATGCCCGTCACCTCCTTGTCGTGTCGTGTCTGCCCATTGTAGGAGGGCCAGGTGGCGAAATGGAGAGCATATCGAAAGTCATGGAACTCAAGTGCTATGCTATCGATGTATCTGGGTGTGTGATGCTTTCGAAAGGAAATCCCATGGACGAGATCAACAGCCGGATCCTCGCACTGCTCCAGGAAGACGCGCGGATCTCCTACGCGGAGCTCGGGCGCGAGGTGGGCCTGACGGCGCCTGCCGTGGCCGAGCGGGTGAGGCGTCTCGAAGCCGAAGGGATCATCACCGGCTACCATGCGCAGATCGATCTCGAGAAGGCCGGGCGCGGTATGGTTGCGTTCATCCGGCTGACCTCGCCGCACGAGCTCGGGCGGCAGCTCTCCACACTCGTGCGCGAGATCCCGGAAGTGCTCGAGTTCCACCACGTGACCGGGGGCGAGGGCTTCATCATGAAGCTCGCCGTGGCCTCGGTTTCCCACCTCGAACGCGTGATCGCGCAGCTGCTCCCCTACGGTCAGACCAACACCTCCATCGTGCTCTCCTCCCCGGTGACGTGGCGGAGGATCGACTTCGACGCCGAAGGGTAGGTCCGCCGTGTATAGCCGCGGATAAGGGAAGGGCCCCGTGCGGGGCCCTTCCGTGGTTCATGGGAAGCTGCTGCGACTATTCGGTGATCTCTGTTGTGACGGTTACGGTGCCTTCCTCTGAACCTTCGTCAGGAAGGAGGGTGCCGGTCTCCTCCTCTGAGCCCTCGTTCGGGTCGGTCACGTCGGGTTCCCCGGTCTCCGGATCGGGATCGATGCCGAGCCAACCCATGAACTTCGCGAGTACCTTGAGCAGTCCGGGCGGTACCGCAGACTTCTCGCCGGCGGCGACCCTGGCCTCCGCACGCTCGATGTTAGCCATGATCCGGGAGAGGGCGTTGGCGATGCCGGTCAGCTTGGCGGGCTCGGCGGGCTCTTCAACATCGGGAGCCGGGGTCTCGCTCTCCTCCGAGGCGGCGACCGTCGCGGCGACCGGCGCTTCGTGCGAGCCCTTCTGCTCGGCCTTCACGGCGGCCTTCTCAGCCTTCACGGCGGCCTTCTCGGCGGCCTTCTCAGCCTTCGCTTCCTGCTTCTCGGCCTTCCTGGCGGCCTTGTCCGCAGGCGCGCTCTCCTCGGCAGGCTCTTCGGCTTCTGCTTCGGTTGCGACCGCCCCGGCAGTAGCAGCGGCCTTCTTGGCCTGCCCCGGCGGGGTGGAGCCGGGTCCCTTGCCTGCGGGTGGTCCGCCCTTGGCCAGCGCGGCAACCGGGACAACGAGCATTAATGAGAGGGAGATAAGTAGTGCGAATGAGACGAGCTTCTTCATCGTCGCGTCCTCCTCCGGACCCGTGCACCCGGCACTGCGAGCAGGTGCTCTTGGTAACGGGTATCGGTGGTGGTCGCGGCCCGCTTCGTGTCGGAGGTCACACAGGGCGCATATTCTCCGCAGAATCCGGCGCCCTGCGCCGCCGCGAGGGCTATAGTGCGCGCGACGCGAGCCGGGCGACCGAGTTACGGAAGCTCGGGACTATCCCTTCGCGCTGGAGATCCTCGGCGGTGATCTCGCGGCAGTAGGGCAGGTCGGTCTCGAAGTGGCCCTCGACCTGGCGGGTCAGCTCCTCGTCGTAGATGTAGACCATGAGCTCGTCGTGCAGGCTGAACGAGCGCACGTCGATGTTCGCGGTGCCCACGGCGCAGAAGGTCGAGTCGATCGCGAGCGACTTGGCGTGGAAGAAGCCCGCCGTGTACTGGTAGAAGCGCCCGCCCGCCGAGACGACCTTGGGGATGTAGGTCCGTGCCGCCCAGAACGCGATCTTCTTGTCGGGCACGCCGGTCATCATGAAACGCAGGTCGACGCCTCCGAGGCACGCGGTGAGCATCGCGTCGTAGAACGACTGGTCCGGCACGAAGTAGGGCGACTGGATGCGCACGGAGCGGTCCGCGCTCGCGACCGCCTGCAGGCACGTCTGCTTCACCGCCTCCCACTGGTCGCCGACGCTCGAGTGCACCAGCTGGAGCATGATTGCCGAGGACGGGTCGGCCAGTTCCTGGACCGGGAAGTACCGCTCGGTCCAGATGTTCTCTTTGCGGTTGACGAACCACCGCGCAACGAACAGCCGCTGCAGCTCGGCGACGAACGGGCCGCTCGCGCGCATGTGCGTGTCGCGCCAGATGTCGAAACGGTCTCCGCCGTCGATGTACTCCTGGCCCATGTTCATGCCACCGGTGTAGCCGACTCGCCCGTCGATGACGGCGATCTTGAGGTGGTTGCGGTAGTTCAGCTCGTTGAGCTTGGTGAGGTCGGGTTCCACCAGGACTCCCGCTCGCTCGAGTGCTTTGAGCTCGTCTTTGCGGTAGCGAAGCGAGCCGTAGAAGTCGTACATCACACGCACCTTGACGCCCTCGCCCGCCTTGCGCCGAAGCACCTCGGCCACGCGGGCGGTGAGCTCGTCGCGCTCCCAGATGAAGTACTGCAGGTGGATGTGATCGGTCGCGACCTCCATGTCGGCGATGAGCCGGTCGAACTTCTCCGCGCCCGACGTGAAGAGCTCAACGGTCTCGGCGGGCATCGGATGCCCGTCGTTCTGGCGCTCGATCATCGTGATGATCTTGGCGACGTCGGTGCCGTCGTAGCACGCCCGGCGTTCGTTGGCCCAGAGCAGGTGCGATGCGTAGACCGCCGGGAGCACCCGCTGCGCCTCGGCGGCGTTCAGGGCGTCGACGCGTTTGCGGTGGCGCCGCCACGGCCAGACCCGGCCCGCCAGGAAGTAGAGCGGGATCCCGACCACGGGGAGGAAGAGCAGGATCAGCAGCCAGGCAAGCGTCGTCGAGGGGTCGCGGTCCTCGTAGATGAGGATGACGACGACGGCGATGACGTAGACCACGATGATCGGCGTGATGAGCTGGCTCAGCATGCCGCAAGTGTACCCGAGCCCGGACTCAGCGCCCGGAAGCCTCCGTTGCGTCCGCAAGCACGGTCAGCCACTTCGCGAAACCGAGGGGTGCGCGACCGAGGACCGGCCCCACCGAGCGCACGGCGTCGAGCGCCGCCTCGGCATAGCGGGCCTCGCCGGATCCCCTCGCAAGACGGAGCAGGACACTTGCGGCCATCGAGCCGCCGGAGGGCACCGCGCCGTCCTGGACGACCTTCGGGCGGATGATGAGCTGCTCGTGATCGTCACTCGTGTCGAAGAAGCCGCCAGCCGGGTCGGAGAAGTGCTCGATGATCGCATCGGCGAGGCCTGCCGCAGCGAGGGCCCACCGGTCGTCGCCGGTCGTCTCGAAGAGCTCGAGCATGCCGTCGGCGACGTTGGCGTAGTCCTCGAGATAGCCGTTGAGCGTGGCTCGCCCGTCCTTCCAACTGCGGTACACGCGGCCCTCCGGAGTGAGCATCCCGGCGAGCAGGAACTCGCCGCAGCGCTCCGCCGCGAACCGGTAGTCCGCACGATCGAGCACGCGCGCGGCGTGCGCGAAGGCGCCGAGCGCCAGGCCGTTCCAGCCCGCAAGCACCTTGTCGTCACGGGCCGGACGCACCCGCTTCTCGCGCGCCTCGAAGAGCCTCGCTCGCATGGGGGCGAGCCGCTCCTCGAGCTCGTCGGCCCCGATACCGGTTCGTCCCGCGACTTCGGCGGCCAAGGCCGGCATGTGCAGGACGGTGCGCCCGTCCTCGAAGTTGCCTTCCGCGGTAACTCCGTAGACCTCGAGGAAGAGTGCCGTGTCGTCATCGCCTGCCTCTGGCGTGCCCTGGAGAACCGCGGTGATCTCTTCCGGCGTCCAAACGAAGAAACGCCCCTCCTCCCCCTCGGTGTCGGCATCCTGCGCCGAGTAGAACCCGCCCGCCGGATCGGCCATCTCTCTCAGCAGGTAGTCGAGCGTCCCGGTGGCCACACGCCGGTAGTCGTCCCTGCCGGTGAGTTCCCACGCGGTCAGGTACACGCGGGCGAGCATCGCGTTGTCGGTGAGCATCTTCTCGAAGTGCGGCACCTGCCAGTGCAGGTCGGTCGCGTAGCGGTGAAAGCCGCCGCCGAGGTGGTCGTAGATGCCGCCGCGGGCCATCGCATCGAGCGTCTCGGAGGCCATGCGCATCAGGCCGCCGTCGTCGTTCTGCCGGTAGCGGCGCAGGAGGAACTCGACGATCATCGCCTGCGGGAACTTTGGCGGGCCGCCCCAACCCCCGTCGTCCTCGTCGAACTCGTGGGAGATCCGCAGCGCCGCCTCGTGCAGCGTTTCGGCCCCGGGCAGGGCACCGCCGTCTGATGAGAGTGCGTCCCGCGACCGGCGCATGTCCGCAGTCAGGCGCGACGCCGCCTCGAGCACCTCGGAGCGCTGGGCGTCCCACAGGGCCGAGAGCTGATCGAGCACCTCTTTGAAGGAGGGCATGCCCTGGCGCCCGTCTTTGGGGAAGTAGGTCCCGGCGTAGAAAGGCTCGCCGTCGGGCGTGAGAAAGACGCTCATCGGCCAGCCGCCCCGTCCGGCTATCGCGTGCACGGCGTCCATGTAGACGGCATCGACGTCGGGGCGCTCCTCGCGGTCGACCTTCACAGGGACGAAGTTCGTGTTGAGCAGAAGCGCCGTGGGCAGGTCATCGAAGCTCTCGTGCTCCATCACGTGGCACCAGTGGCACGCCGAGTAGCCGACACTGAGGAAGATCGGCTTGCCCTCCGTGCGTGCGCGCTCGAACGCCTCCGGTCCCCACGGATACCAGTCAACCGGGTTCTCCGCATGCTGAAGCAGGTAGGGGCTGGTCTCGCCGGCGAGTCGGTTGGACATGGCTGCTCCCGGAGCCGGGGCGGACGAGCGGTCTTACGGCGATACGAGCCCGGGCGGGATCGGCAGCGGCCGCATCTCGTCGAACTCGCCGATGACGCGCACCGAATCGGC
>Ga0114946_10002755_pt1 | contig 12017 bp, 8 predicted proteins | sample WalLakDeSediment_FD_88676 | JGI IMG/M metagenome (GOLD analysis project Ga0114946, IMG submission 88676) | Lake sediment microbial communities from Walker lake, Nevada to study Microbial Dark Matter (Phase II) - Walker Lake 11/02/13 Deep Sediment | ecosystem: Environmental > Aquatic > Freshwater...
ACTGTTCTGCAAGGATGGTGAGCCCCTGAACCAGGGGAAGGCCTGCATCGATCATGGTGGAAAACTGTCGCGTAAAGACCACGAGATCCTTTTTCGTGACTTTCGGTTTGAGAAAGGAAATATTTCCAAAAACGTCTTTGGGCTTGGGTTTTAATTTCTTGATGGAGAAATTACGTTTCTTCAGTTGATTCAGAGCAATGGCTTCATTGGCCGCATCGATCTCGCCTTTAAGTTTTCGGCCTCTTTTGGTTTCAGCAACCCAGACATAAACCGGCATGATGATTTCCTCCTGAAGCCCTTACCCCTTCCATTCAGATCAATCCTCTTTACGGGAAGGGATACCCGGCTGATCAAATGTACGCATAATCTTAGTAAAATATGCAGGTTATGTCAAGCATTCTGTGATGTCCCCTGCTGGGCAGGCCTCGCAGTTTAGGCTTGACAAATGCTGCGAATAAGGGGATACAGGAAAACTTCAATAGATCGGAATTTCTATAGCATAAGGAGGAATTTACTGTGAGTGACGTGACTGCTCCCATGGGAGGAAAAATCATTGATGTCAAGGTGAAGGCGGGCGACAAAGTCGATGAAAATGACGAAGTGGTGATTCTCGAGGCCATGAAAATGGAATTGCCGGTGGTGGCCGGTGTTTCCGGCACCGTAAAAGAAATCAAATGCAAACAGGGCGATGCCGTCGAGGCGGATGCCGTTCTGATCGTCTTGGAATAGATGATCATCTCCTCATAGAGCGCTTGGCCGGAAATGCCGGCCCGGGACTCCGCCGGCCATGAGGAACAGGCGCGACATAACAGCGAGGTGGCTCATGCATCAGGAGAAGCAAGAGCTTGAAGAGCGTTATCGTGAATGGTGCAGAAAGGTCGAAGCCAATCTCCAAAGGAACCCGGAGCGCAGGAAGGATTTCGTCAATACCTCCGGTATTCCCGTAGAGCGGCTATACACCCCCCTGGATCTCCAAGACGTGGATTACCTCTCGGAACTCGGGTTTCCGGGGTCTTACCCCTTTACGCGGGGCGTTCAGCCCACCATGTACCGGGGCAGACACTGGACCATGAGGCAATACGCCGGTTTTGCCTCTGCCGAAGAATCAAACAGGCGGTACAAATTCCTTCTTGAGCAAGGTCAGACCGGACTGTCCGTAGCCTTTGACCTGCCCACGCAGATCGGATACGACTCGGACCATGAAATGGCCATGGGCGAGGTGGGTAAAGTCGGAGTAGCCATCGATTCACTCCAGGACATGGAAATTCTGTTCAGCGGCATCCCCCTGGACCAAGTGAGCACCTCCATGACCATCAATGCCCCTGCCGCCGTGCTCCTGGCCATGTATCTTGCCGTTGCGGAAAAGCAAGGGATCCCGACTGAAAAGCTGCGGGGAACCATCCAGAATGACATTCTGAAGGAATACTCCTCCCGGGGGACCTTCATTTTCCCCCCCAAGCCCTCCATGAGAATCGTTACGGACATTTTTGCCTTCTGCGCGGACCGGGTGCCCCAGTGGAACAGCATCAGCATTAGCGGATACCACATACGGGAAGCAGGCTCCACTGCGGTCCAGGAAGTTGCTTTCACCCTGGCAAACGGCATTGCTTACGTAGATGCCGCACTTCAGGCAGGCCTGGACGTGGATGCTTTCGGCCCCAGACTTTCCTTTTTTTTCAATGCCCATCTCGATTTCTTTGAAGAAGTCGCCAAGTTCCGAGCAGCCCGGGCCCTCTGGGCAAAAATCATGAAAGAACGCTTCGAGGCCAAAGACCCCAGATCCTTGATGGTGCGCTTTCACACCCAGACTGCGGGTTGCACCCTGACCGCAAGGCAGCCTATGAACAACATTGTGCGGGTGGCCTTTCAGGCTTTGGCCGCTGTCCTGGGTGGCACCCAATCTCTGCACACCAACTCCATGGACGAAGCTCTGTGTCTTCCTTCCGAACAGGCCGTGCAGATCGCTCTGCGCACCCAGCAACTCATCGCTTACGAAACAGGGGTGATCGACACGGTGGATCCCCTTGGAGGCGCCTATTTCTTGGAAACGCTGACCCGGCAAATCTGCGAAAGGGCGGAGGATTATATTCGGAAAATAGACCGGATGGGCGGGGCGGCCGCGGCCATTGAACAAGGCTTCATCCAAAAGGAAATCCAGGACAGCGCCTACCGGTATCAAAAGGAAATCGAAAAAAATGAAAGGATTGTGGTGGGCCTGAACCGCTTTCAGGTGGAGGAGGAAAAACCCTCCAACCTTTTGCGCGTGGATCACGGCGTGCGCATTACCCAAATGGATAAATTAAAAAAACTTAAGGGAGAGCGGGACCATGAGAGCGCCAAAAGATGTCTTGCCCGCCTGAAGCAGTCGGCAGAGGGTAAGGAAAACCTGATGGTTCCTATCCTGGATGCGGTCAAAGCCTATGCAACTCTCGGAGAAATCTGCGATACCTTGCGGGAAGTCTTTGGAGAGTACCGGCAGGTCCATACCCTGCGGTAAAAGTAACCAGTACGCGGTAAGCAGTAGGCAGTAAGAAGTAGTGAGTAATGCTCGCTGCATCTTCCTTGCTGCACTATCTACTCCTTACTGCTTACTGTATTTTAAGTGGAGCGTGACGAATGAACACGGAAAGAAAGATACGGGTTCTGGCCGCCAAACCCGGCCTGGACGGCCATGATCGGGGGATCAAGGTTGTTGCAAGCGCTCTCATGGATGCGGGAATGGAGGTGATCTATACGGGGCTCAGGCAGACACCTCGCCAGATCGTTGAAACCGCCTTGCAGGAAGATGTGGATGTGATCGCCATGAGCATTCTCTCCGGGGCTCATGACTATTTGTTTCCCGAGGTCATGGCCCTGCTCAAGGAAAGAAAGGCGGAAGACATCCTCATCATCGGCGGCGGCATCATCCCGGACGAGGATATTCCTGCCCTCAAAGCATGCGGTATCGCGGAAGTGTTCGGGCCCGGAACCTCTACCGAGGAAATCGTCACCTATATTCGCACCCATGTAAGAAGGTAACGGGCCGATCGTTTATGCGGAGGTGCTCCGCACATCCATCTCGGCCGGCGGCGCCTCAAAACGGAGTACCGATTGAGCGATCTGCCTCACCTGCTGATCTTTGTCTTCCACGCATTTTGCCAGAATTTCCATAATCCTTGGGTCGTTCATATGCGACAAGGCAAGAGCCGCCGCCGAGCGTAGCCGGGAGTCATGCCTTTTTCGCCGGGAGAGCAAGCTTCTCAAGAGCAGGATGTTTGCCAGGGGCTCAATGCAATCGGGATCTCCAATCTGCCCGAGGGCTTGACAGCATGCAATGAGTCGTTCCTTTTCTTTCGCCGACCTGATGAGAAACAGCACTTTTGCCAAGGCCGCCTTAGGCCTGAACTTGGCTAGGGTTCTGATCGCCGCCACCGCAAGGTCGAGCTTTTTACTCTCCATAAGATCCAGCAGGATGTTTTCAACCTCCTCGTTGTTGAGACGCTCCGCCAGCAGAAACGCTTCCTGGCGAACCTTGTGGTCTTCATCGTTCAAAGCATAAAGGAGTTCCGTTTTCAGGTCCCGGGTAACACCGTCGATGACTTGCAGCATCCAGGCTCTCTCCTCCGACGACATCTGAAGAAAGAACTCCCGCTTGATCATCTTGGTGGCCTCGTATCCTTGCTCCGATAAAAGGTTCGCGGCAAGTTGCCTGATCCTCAAGTCCTCTTCTCTCTTGACCACGTTCAGGAGCAAGGGGATAGTAATCCTGCCCAGACTTCCAACCAGTTGAACCGCGTTTTGCTGCCGGGAAGGGTCTTTGGACAGAAAATTCTGCATCAGCACCTGCTGGGCCTTTGGATCCAGAGGCCTCATGAGGATTTCTTCAAGAAGGCCTGCCTGTTCGCTATTGGCCTCGAGAAGCTTTCGATGGCGGCGATGGAGATGGAGCAAAATCCGGCTTGCATGAGCGTATTCCCCGAATTCGATCAGCAGGGTCGCCAGCCGGTTGAGCGAATTCGCCAGGGCCTTGAGCACCGCCGTCTCCTTTTCCTGAGACAGGACCAGGAGCAGAGGATTGTCCAGATGCTTGGCCAACTGATTCTGAAGCCCCACATTGAGGTCCTCGAAGAGATTCATACACCGGCTTATCACCTTCAGGCGGGACTGGGTCGTTCCCTGGACATATCCCTGGAAAAGCCGGCGGATGATGGCGGAGATCTCCTTGTCATCCCCCTGAAGCAGCAGGTCACTCATATGAACGGGCGCCTTTGCCGCAAAACTCTCCAGAGACTCCCGGGGGGCCTCTTGTTCTGAAGTGTAAGCGGCTACGGCTTTTCTCATGATCTGAGATTGGCTCGCCTTGATTTGAAACTCGCCCGAAGAACTCGGAACGAATCTCGTTTCATAGAGCCGTCGATCGAAAAGGATGCCTGTAATTTTTCTTTCCCGGGCCATGCGATTCCAGTAATCAGGGCCTAGACCGGTTCCGGGAAGGTTGCCAAGGAGGGTCATGAAGGACTTCATCTGATCCAAGGGAAGTCCTCTCAGGAAAGTCATGCTCATGAGGCCGATGGAGTCGAGAAACTGGAGAAAACTCTGGGCCGCAACCTCAAAATCAGAGGGGTTCAGTTTTTCGCCGTTGATAAAGAGCGCTTTTTCCACCCGAGCCAGGGTGAGGGCCGGGCGCTTGGCCATGACCCGCTTGAGGCTTGCCATGACTTGTTTCATGGCAGTCTCCAGGGCCTTGCTTTTCATGGGGTAGAGTTTGATGCCCTTCGCTGCGTTGATAAAAGCCCTGATGAACTCCACGGCATCGGCCAGCAGGTCGAAACCGGGCGCCTGCTCGGATGCCTCCAGCTCAGCCTCCACATCGAGAACCTGGTCGGCCCCTTCCCCGATCACCTCCCCATGCACAGGACCGCGTTCCATCCGAACGGCGTAATGGACCTGGGTCAGATCCACGTGAGTCAGTTTCTTATCGTCAAGGAATCCCTGCCAAAACCCTTCTTCGATTTCCTCTGTCTTGATCCGTCCGAATACCTCGATCAGCGCCGAAAGCTCTGCGAGGGAAATCCCCTTTTTAAAGGTCATGACCTTAAGCTCAAGGTGGAGGAAGAGCTTGAGAAAAGCCTCGGCAAAGGCTTTGAATTCCGTTGCTTCATAGCGCTTCCCGTTGACAAGGAGGGTTCTTTCAATCTGCATGATGGTGAGGAGTTCGGTTTTTGCCATGACCTTCGCCATGGCGTCCATGGCGTTGTCATAGGCGATCGCAATGGTTCTGCTGCCGGGGGGATAGAGCTTGGCATTGCGAACGGCGAGCAGAAAGGTTCGAAAAAGGTTTGGGATAAGCGCGAGGCTTTCCGGATCAAGAGGCAGTTCTTTGGGCACGGCTTCGGCCATGCCTTCGCCGGTATAGTAGATCGCCTCCTGAACATTGAATACCAGCCTGTTGTTCAGCGATTGCATCTGCTCATAGGACGCGGCTTTGTTCCTGTTCGCCGAGCGTTTGAAGTGGTAGGCGAGGGTTGCAGCCGAGGGCAGGAGATCGCGTTCAAAAAGCGACTCCTGGTAGGCGCCGACTTTTTCATGGAGCGACTGTTTTTGCTCTTTCTGAATCTCGCCATAGGCAATGTCCAGGATACGGCGGCTGAGGAAACGGATTGTCTCGTCGTTGATCTCGAAGTCCGAGCTGATCAACCCCTGGGAAACAGCCATGTCCACAAATTCCAGGATTCTTGCCTCGCTGTCCTCCGAACTGCCGGTCAGCATGCTCAGAGAGATGCGATCGCCGAATACGGAAGCCTGATCCAGAAGCCTTTTACTTTCCTTATCCAGGGCCGAAATCTTCTGCCTGACAATCTCCTCGAGGGATTTGGGGAGATATCCCTTCTCGAGAGGTTCAATCACCCACCGCTGGCCTGTGGGGCTGATCTTTCCGTCCAGGACAAGCTTGCGCTCGATCTCACCAAGAAACAGGGGATTGCCCTGGGTGATTTGTTCCAGCTCTCTTGAAAAGCCTTCAGGCATGCTCAGTCTTGGAAAGATGGTTTGCAGGTGTTTGCCGATGTCCGCGGCGGACAGAGGAGGCAGGGATATCTTGCGAATGCCGAGTTCCTCTCCGTAGGCGGCCACAAAGCGCCCCAAGGTGTCGGTCTGTTCCTCTCCCGGCCCCCTTGGTGTATGCAGAGCGGAAGAGCAAACAAAAAGGTGGCCATCCCCCCGAAGGAGAACCCTCCGGAGCATAAGCAGGGTGGCCTCATCACAAAAATGCAGATCATCAACCAAACAGATGGTCGGACGCCCATCAAGGAGCTTGGTGAGAAGCTTCATCAGCGCGGCAAACACGCCTTCGCGATAGGTCTTTTCATCACGGATCTTTTCCTGGTCCGCCTTGCCGAGATGAGGTAAGATAAAGGCGAGGTATTTCCCCTCTTCTTCGGTGAACTCCCTTAAAATCTTCTGACCCTTGTCGCCCCGGGCCTGCAAAAGAGCCAGGAGAATCTCCGAGAGGAGATAATAGGGTCGATAAAGCTCCTGGGGATTTCCTGCGACCTTCACCTGGGCCAACGACTTTGTCTGGGCCAGGCTGCGCTGGATGGTCTCCAGCAACGTCGTCTTCCCCATTCCCGCCGCACCTTCGGCAATGAGGAACTGGTTCTGCTTCTGGCTTAATTGCTTGAGGGCCTCCACCACCGCCGTTAGAGCGGCTTTCCGGCCTCCCACGGCGGCCCTGCCGAGCTGGTAAAGAGCTGTTTTGACAAAGACGGTCTGGGGGGCAATATCTCCCACACTGGCGATGCGATCCCGGCCGGTCTTCTTGGCAAAATACAGAGCCGTATCCGCCTTTTGAACCAGGTTTTTTTCATTTTCAGCATCATCGGGCGCAGAGGCGAGCCCCATGCTCAGCTTGAGGGCAATCGTCTTTTCCTTCCCGGGCAAGCGCATGGGTTTTTCCCGGGTCAGGCTGAGAAGCCTTTCTCCCAGTTGGAGCGCCCTGGCTTTACGGCAAAGGGGCATAAGAATCATGAACTCATCGCCTGCATATCGGATGGGCAGGTATTTATCCGTCGCCACCTCCCTGAGCAGGTTGCCCAGCCAGATAAGGGCCTGGTCGCCTATGTCATGACCGTAGGTATCGTTGATCTCCTTGAAGTGGTCCAGGTCCATCATGAGCAAGGACAGGGGATTGTCCTCAAGGGCATTCCATGGGATATTCTGCTGAAAGTAGTTGTGAAGAAATCGGCGGTTGTAAAGGCCGGTAAGCTCATCTTCAAAGATCAGGCGGGAAGGATCTTTTCCAAGGTTTTGAAGATGGTTTAATAGGCCGCTATAATCCATGCCCTCGGTCCGATGAGCCAGGGGAGATCCCCCTTTTTGCCAATAGTATAGATAAGATGGGGCTCATCTGTCAAGGTTGAAAAAACTGGGGTCTTGACCTTGAAGGGTCGGGCTCTTGCTCCAAAAGCAAGAAAGGCCCGGCCTTTACTCGTTTTTCCAGGCGGGCTTTCTTTTTTCCAGAAACGCTTTGAGCCCCTCCCGGGCGTCGTGAGTCTTCATGAGCTGGTTGAGATAGATGTCTTCAATCGCTTTGAGGGAGGGTTCCAGATCGTCTCGGAGCCCGGCCATGACGGCTTTCTTCGTCTGCCGCAAAACCTCTGCGCTTAATTTGAGGAAAGGTTTGATGAAGGTCTGGGTTTCTTCCTCCAGAGTCTCGTCCTTCACCACCTTGTTGACGAGTCCCATCTGCAGGGCCTCTGCAGCCGGGATGATCCGGCCGGACAAAATAAGGTCCATAGCCGCCTTGCGTCCCATGATGCGGGGCATAATCTGGGCGGCAATGGGAGGGAATACGCCCACCTGGATTTCAGGCTGGCCGAATTTAGCGCCCTCTCCTGAAATGACCAGATCGCAGAAAACAGCCACTTCGCAACCTCCTCCCAGGCATGAACTGTAAACGGATGCCACGCTCACCGCTCCGATCTTGTCCAGAAGGCGAAAGATCCGGTGGAAAGCACCGATCATTTTAGGCGCCAGGTCTCCCATGTGCTCTCCCACGTCTACGCCGGCGGAGAAGCACTTGCCCTTGGCATTGAAAAGCACCACCTTCAGGTCCTTTTGGCCCTGCCACTCCTCGAGCACCTGGTTCATCTCTTCCATCATGGCGATGTTCAAAACATTGACCGGCGGTCTGTTCAGGGTGATAGTGCCAAGGCCGTCTTTCAATTCGGTGATAATGTGCTGGTAGGCCATCTTTTTTTGATCCTCCTTTCCATATCTGAAATCCGGCTTCGTCGGATTTCAGAGCCAAACGACTATGGCAGGCGGGCCTGCTGTTCCGGCCCGGCCTGCCATGGCGTTGCATCCCGGATCACTACTTCTGGGGTTTCCCCAGGACCTCGGCAAACATCTCATTATCCCAGGTCCGGCAATTGGCAATGTTCTGCCGGAACTTGATGAAATCAATGGTATCCTGGCCCGTTATCTTCTTGGTGTTGAAGGCCCCGAATCCCAGGAAGGCTTCACCGCCCATATTGGCGGCCAGCCAGTGCCGGTGGGCGTTCTTCATGGTATCCCAGAAAAATTTCTTCTTCTGGCGCACGCTGTCAATGGATTCTATCAGGCACGCGGGGAACAGATTCGCGAAGGTCCAGATCACCTTGTCCACTTCCTTGTCCAGGAGTTCGAAATCCGCCTTTTCCTGGTGCTCTTTGAGGATCGCTCGACCCTCCTTGAGAGCGTCGCCGCTCTTGAACTCGCCGTACACGATCTCCCCGTCCACCACGTACTGGTCGGTGATGATCGTGGGGTTGCGCATCCACTTGCCGTCCACTTTCAGCACAGGCACCACCTTGCTGATGAGGTTTTTGGCCTTCATCTTGTAGGCGGACCACATCTCGCAGGAGATGCAGTTCCACATGGCATCCTCGGCGCTCAGGTACCAGGGCAGAAAATCCGAAGCCCCCCCGACCGGAGCCGAGCCGTGTTTCGGTCCCGCCTGACCGAAGATGGCCAGGTCCGAGGATAGGGCCAGGTCGCAAGCCATGCCGATCTCCTGGCCGCCGGCCACCCGCATCCCGTTCACCCGGCAAATCACCGGCTTCTTGCAGGCCAGAATGGAATCCACCATGTGGTTGAAAAGCTCCATGTAATGGCCGTACTCATCTGGCCTCATGCTGTAATATTCGCTGTACTCCTTGGTGTTGCCGCCGGTGCAGAAGGCATAGGGGCCGGTCCCCGTGAAAACCACGGCCACCACGCTCCTGTCCAGGGAGGCGTTTTCAAACCCGGCAATGACCCCTTTCACCATCTCCGTGGTGTAGGAGTTGTACTGTCTGGGGTTGTCCAAACGAATCCAGGAAACAAAAAGATCATCCACCGCCTTGCCTGTTTTGGGGTCCAAAAGAGGGCGCTTTTCGTAGACCGTGCAGGGCGCCTCGGTTCCCCAGTGCCCCTCGGTGTGCAGCGCATGATCCTTGGTTCCGTCTTCTCTCGGCATCCATTCCAAACCTTTTAAAGCCATACTGTTTTCCTCCTTTTCTTTAGGTGATATATCTGCCGCAAAAGGACTCCATCGCATCCTTTTTCATGCTAGAAGTCCGGCGTCAGGACGATTCTCTTCATAGGAGGCGTCTTGTGCGCCTCGGCAAAGGTCTCCGCGATAGAGCTCATGGGACGGGTTTCCACAAACGCATCCATGTTGATTTTCCCCTTGAGCACCATGTCGAGCACAATCGGGTAGTACTCGGGCAGGCAACCCCAAGTGCCGATGATTTCCGCATCAAAGGCCATGAGCCGGCCGATGGCATATTCCGTCCTGGCCATGCTGAACCCGACCACGATCAGCTTTCCCGTGAAGCTCAACAGATTCAGCGCGATTTCCTGTCCCGGTTTTGCTCCCGTGACCTCAAAGATCTTCCACCCTGTGCCAGGAAGCTTCTTTTCCTTGCAAAGACCACGAAATTCCTTGGAAACCGCACCCGCATCCTTGCCGGTAGAGTTGATGACAAAATCCGCCCCGAATTGGAGCGCTCTTTTCAGTTTCTCCTCATGGCGTGCGATGCCGATGACGGTGCCGGCGCCCAACGCCTTGGCCATCTGCCCCATGTATTGCCCGACCCCTCCCGTGATCCCCACAACGACCACGTTGTCGCCGGGCTGGAGGTCGGCCCTTTTGGCCGCCTGATAGGGCGTCGTTGCGGCATCGGCCACCACGGCCAGATGGGACAGGGGCACCTCGCCTCTGTTCTTGACCTCGCAAAGATCAATGCTCGGCACGGGGATATGGCTCGAAAAACCGCCGTAGAGCCCCAGGCTGTTGCCCGGCATCTTTTGATCCAGGCAGCGGTTGCCTCGGCCCGTTTTGCACAGAATGCATTTCCGGCACGGCATGACCGCGGGGATGATGACTTCCTTCCCGACCCACGCCGGGTCTCCGGCCACCACGGTTCCGGATATCTCGTGCCCCAAAGTGAGGGGAGGTTTTGAAACCGTGGGAACGCCGTCATAGAAGTATCCGAGGTCCGTGTGGCAGACGCCGCAGCCTGCAACCTCCACCAGAACCTCTCCGGGCTGGAGTTCCGGCACGGGGATCTGTTTCTTCTCAAGCTTGCCCGGCGTGCTTTCCTTGGTTTCCTTGTTCAAGGTTGTGGGCTGGACCATTTGCCATGTCCAAATCTTATCCGGTATTGTCGCCATATTACCCTCCTTTTAGTCTTTTGGAGTGCGGGCGTGCTGGATTTTCACTTTTGCCCTCGCTTCAGCAACCCAACACGCCATCACTCCGGTTTTCCTATTCCCGGCACTCTCTAACCCGACCACTCCCGTTTTGGTGCATTTCCATGAATCCCTAACTCAACGACTCCATGACTCCGTCTTCTAAATCATACCGTACCCGCCGTCCACGCACAAAAGCTGGCCTGTCACGTAGTTGCTTTCGTCCGAGGCGAGAAACACGAAGGCCGGAGAGATGTCTTCGGGCTCACCAAAGCGCTTGAGCAGAATCCTGTTCATGTAAATTTCCTTCAGTTTCTCATCCGTGGTGATTTTCTCCGTCATGTCCGTGCTCACGATGCCCAGCGAGATCACATTCGCGCAGATGTTGTATCGAGCAAGTTCTCTGGCCATGGACTTGGTCATGCTGATGATTCCCCCCTTGGCCGCGCTGTAATTGATCTGGCCCACCGTTCCGACAAGGCCGGCGACGGAGGTGACATTGATAATCTTGCCGCTCCCCTTTTTGGTCATGTGCTGGGCCGCTGCCTGAGTGCAGAGAAAGGGGCCTTTCAGGTGGATATCCACCACGGCGTCCCACTGTTCTTCGGTCATCTTGAGCATCATGGCCGGACGGGTAAACCCGGCATTGTTGACCAGGATGTCAATCCCGCCGAACGCGTCGACCGTAGCCTGGACGATGGCTTCCGCGTCCCCTTTTTTGGCCACATCGGCCTTGAAAGCATGAGCTTGTCCGCCCAGCTTCTGAATCTCTTGAACCACTTCCTGAGCCGCTTTTTCATTGGACGTGTAGTTCACCATGATTTTGGCCCCTTCCCGGGCATAGGCAACGGCAATGGCCTTTCCCACCCCGCGGCTGCTTCCGGTCACCAAAGCGGTTTTGTCCTGAAGTCTCATAATCCACTCCTCAAGTAATCACATTATAGTTACAATATAGTTACTTTGCGCACTTTAAAAAAACCGCCCGACCATGTCAAGCACAAAACAACATAACCCTGAAGCCGATTGAATAAGTTTGAAGAATCCAAAGAATCTGATAACATAGAAGCCTTTAAAATCCTTGAGCCAGAGGGACGACTGCCATGAAACGCCTCCTTTGCTTTTCCATGCTGGCTTTTTTCTTCCTCGGCGGCTGCGCCTCCGACCCCTACCCCGGGAAACCGGCTTCCGCTCCAGGAACCCTCCCCGAAAAATGGGTGCCGGGAGCAAGACCCTACGAAGTGAACGGCATCCGCTATTTTCCCCTGCCTGATGCGGAGGGATTCGTGGAATACGGCAAAGCCTCATGGTACGGGGAGGAATTCCAC
>Ga0114946_10002756_pt1 | contig 12015 bp, 11 predicted proteins | sample WalLakDeSediment_FD_88676 | JGI IMG/M metagenome (GOLD analysis project Ga0114946, IMG submission 88676) | Lake sediment microbial communities from Walker lake, Nevada to study Microbial Dark Matter (Phase II) - Walker Lake 11/02/13 Deep Sediment | ecosystem: Environmental > Aquatic >...
CGCTCGCCTCCGCCACCGCCCAGGCGATCGCGCGCTCCTCGATCAGCAGGGCGAGCGACTCGCGTCGCGTCGGGGACAGGCGCTTGGAGTCCTGTAGCCCAACGATCGGACGGCTGGGGTCGAGAATCACCGCCGCGGCCATCACCGGCCCGGCTAGCGGCCCCCGCCCTGCCTCGTCGATACCGGCGATCAATACCGGATCGCTCATTCACCTAGCGTTCATTGGCGTTCGTTCGCGCACCTATGCCCGTTTCGGGGTCATGGCCCCTGAGTCCCGCTGCGCCCCTGGAGGCTATCGGGACCGGCCGATTGCGCCTGCGGTGGCCGCTGGTGCCCGATCAGCGCGAGCACCGCCTCCGCCGCCTGGGCGGCGGCATTGCGCCGCAGGTGCCGATGCACCGCCTGATACTCGGCGCGAATGGCGGCCACGCGCTCCGGGTCATCGAGAAAGGCGAGCAGCTCGGGGCCGAGCAGGTCGGGTCGGCAGCGCGACTGGATCAGCTCCGGGGCGAGCGCGCGTCCCACCAGCAGATTGGCCATGGCGATGTGCGGGACCTTGACCAGGTTGAGGCCCTTGACCAGGTGGTAGGTCAGCCCGCTGACTCGATAGCCAACGACCATGGGACGGCCGATCAGCAGGGTCTCCAGGGTCGCGGTGCCGGAGGCGGTGAGCACGCAGTCGGCGGCCGCGATCACCTCCCGGCCGCGGCCGTCGACCAGGGTCATCGGCAGATCAGGCGCCTCCTCGGCCTGGACCTCCTCGAACATCGCCCTGAGGGTCGGGGTCACCAACGGGACCGCAAAGCGCAGACCTGGGCGGCGCGCGGCGCACCAGCGCGCCGTCTGGAGGAAGCTGGCGCCCAGGGCTCGGACCTCACTCACCCGGCTGCCCGGCAAGATCGCGATGACCTCCCCGGTGGCGGGCAGGCCAAGGGCGGAGCGGGCCTCGGCGGCGCTGACCTCCAGCGGGATCTGATCGGCCAGCGGATGCCCGACATAACGCACGGGTACGCCGTGCGCGCGCAGGAACGCCTCCTCGAAGGGGAAGATGGAGAGCATCAGGTCGACCGCCCGGCGGATCGCCTTCACCCGGCCCGGACGCCAGGCCCAGACCGTCGGACTCACCAGGTGGACGGTGGGAATCCCGGCCGCACGCAGACGCCGCTCCAGACCAAGGTTGAAGTCCGGGGCATCCACGCCGATGAGCACGTCGGGCCGCAGCCCAAGGAAGTGCCGCAACAGTCGCTTGCGGATGCGCAGCAGCTCACCGAGGTGGCGCAGGACCTCGACCAGCCCCATCACCGAGAGCCGCTCCATCGGGATCAGGGTCTCGCAGCCCGCGGCCTGCATCTGGGGCCCGGCAACGCCGACGAAGCGGCTCTCTGGCACCAGCGCCTTGAGCTCGCGCACCAGCGATGCCCCAAGGACGTCCCCCGAGGGCTCGTTCGCGACGATGCCGACCGTCAGCATGGGGCGAACGGACGGGCGGCGGACCTCGGGCTCGCCGCCGGCCAAGGGCTTGGGTCTCGGCCGGCTTGCGGCGGCCTCACCGCAGGATGCCGCGGCGGCTCGCCGCGACGAAGTCCGCCATCTGCTCGACCGGCGCACAGCCGATCTCGCGCATCGCCTTGAGCGCCGGCGCACGGTAGAGCCCGGAGCGGTAAAGGAGGCGGTAGGCGCGCTTGATGTGCCCGATGGTCGCGGGATCAAAGCCGCGCCGGCGTAATCCCTCGGAGTTGATGCCGGTGGGTACGGCGGGATGCCCCGCCGCCATGACGAACGGCGGCAGGTCTTGGCTGATCGACGAGCCCATCCCGCTGAAGCTGTGGGCGCCGATCCGGCAGAACTGGTGGACGATGGTGAAGCCGCCCAAGATCGCCCAGTCCTGCACCTCCACGTGTCCGCCCAAGGAGGCGGCATTGGCCAGGATCACGTGGTCGCCGATGCGGCAATCGTGGGCGACGTGGATATAGGCCATCAGGAGATTGTCGCTGCCGATCGCGGTGACGCCCCGATCCTGCACGGTCCCGCGATGGATGGTCGCACACTCGCGGATGACGTTGCGGTCGCCGAGGGTGAGGAGGGTCGGCTCGCCCCCGTACTTCATGTCCTGAGGGTCCTCGCCAACCGAGGCGAACTGGAAGATGCGATTGCCGCAGCCGATCTCGGTCGGCCCGCGGATCACCGCATGCGGCCCCACCCTGGTGCCGCGCCCGATGCGGACCTTGGCCCCGATGATCGCGAACGGACCGACCTCGACATCTTCGGCGAGCTCGGCGCCGGGGTCGACGAGGGCGGTCGCGTGGACCAAGACTCAGAAGTCCCGCGCGGTGCACATGATGTGGGCGCTCGCGGCGAGGCGGTCATCCACCCGCGCCTCCCCGTCGAACATCCAGATGCCCCGGCGCACGCTCTTGAGGCGAACGTCGAGGGTCAACTGATCGCCGGGCTCGACCGGGCGCTTGAAGCGCGCCTTGTCGATGCCGACAAAGTAGTAGAGGGCCTTCTCACCCACCTCATCCGGACGCGAGGCCATCGCCAGCAACCCGGTCGCCTGCGCCATCGCCTCGATGATGAGCACCCCCGGCATCACCGGCCGCACCGGGAAGTGGCCGTTGAAGTAGGGCTCGTTATAGGTGACGTTCTTCACCGCGATCAGATAGTCGTCGCGCTTGAAGTCGACCACCTTATCGATCAGCAAGAACGGATAGCGGTGCGGCAAGAGCGACAGCACCTTGTGGATATCCATCGTGCTCAAAGCTACCTCCAATGCCCCAAGGCCCGAGCGAGGCGGTATCCCCACCGCATCAATCCGGCGTCTGCCCCAATGTGTCGTCATCCACCTCGGCGCGCCGCTCGAGCTGCCTGACGCGGCGCGCCAGCTCGTCGAGGTGACGCAGGCGCGCGACATTGCGGCGCCACTCCGCGTTAGACATCGCCGGGATGCCGCTGCTGTAGAGCCCGGGCTCGCTGAACGATCGCGTCACCATGGCCATGCCGGTGAAGTGGACGTTGTCGCCGATCTCCAGGTGACCCGCCATGCCGACCGCCCCGCCGATGGTGCAGTGACGGCCGATATGGGTGGAGCCCGAGATCCCCGAGCAGGCCGCCATTGCCGTATTGGCGCCGATGCGGCAGTTGTGTCCGATCTGGATCAGGTTGTCGAGCTTGGCCCCGTGCTCGATGACGGTGTCTTCCAACGCCCCGCGGTCGACGGTGGTGTTCGCGCCGATCTCCACGTCGTCCTCCAGGCGCACGCCGCCGAGCTGCGGGATACGCACCCAACGCTCGCCGTCGCGAGCGAAGCCGAACCCCTCGCGGCCGATGACGGCACCGGGATGGATGAGCACTCGGGCGCCGATCCAGCAGCCCTCGCACAAGGTGACGCGCGCCACGAGCCGAGTATCCGCTCCGACCTGGCAGCCCTTGCCGACCAAGGAGCCCGGGCCGACAAAGACCCGCGGGCCAATCTCTGCCCCCTCCTCGACCACGGCCGTCGCCCCGACCCAGGCGCTGGGATCGACCCGCGCAGTCGGCGCCACCACGGCACTCGGGTGACGGCCGGCGGCGAACGGGGCAGGCGGGTGCAGCAGGGCCGCGGCACGGGCATAGCCCAGGTAGGGATCTGGCGTGACCAGCGCGGCAACCGGGCAGTCTGCCCGGTCCTCCTCGGCAAGGATCACCGCGCCGGCGCTGGTCCCGCGCAGTTCGCCAAGGTAGCGGCGATCAGTGAAGAAACAAAGGGCTTGGGCGTCTGCTCGCGCCAGGGTGGCGACCCGAGTGACGCGCGCCTGGGCCGATCCGTGAAGCTCGGCCCCCAGATGCTCGGCGAGCCGCCCGAGACTGAGCCCCGCAGAGGTCGAGCGATCCGATGCCGTCATCTGATGGGTCAAGCGCCCGCTATTTGGGCGTGAACTTCTGCTTCATGCGCTCGACCACGTCGGTCGAGATATCGATGCGCTTGCTGAAGTAGAAGACATCGTCGCCGCTCACGATGAGATCGATGTTGCGCTCCTTCGCGAGCTCTGTTACCACCTCCTCCACCTGCTTGCCGAGCTTGGTTCGCAGCTCGTTCTGACGCAGGGTGATCTCCTCGCGTGCCTCCGACTGGGCGTACTTGAGCCGGCGGTCGCGATTGCGGATGTCGTTCTGAAGGCGCTGCAACTCCTCCTGGCTCATCAGCGCACCGTCGCGCTCGAGCTTGCTTTGCAGCTCCTCCAGCTCCGCCTGCTGGCTCGCGAGCTTCTGCTCACGCCCGGCCAGCTCCTGCTGGAGCTCCCGCCGAGCCGCCTCGTACTGGGGCGACTGCTCCACCACCCGATTCGGGTCGATCACCGCGACCACATAGTCCTGCGCCAGCGACAGGGGGCCGAAGCCACCAAGAATCAGCCCAACGGAAATCGCCGACAAAAAGCCTCGCATCACTGCCCTCGTCTTAGAAGGTCTGCCCGAAACCGAATTGGAAGACCTGGGTATCATCACCGTCCTTTTCATTGATCGGATAGGCGACGCTCACGGAGAGCGCCCCGACCGGTGACAGCCAAACCACCGACAGACCGGCGGAATAGCGCAGATCGCCCAGATCAACGCTCCCGCTCGGAGAGATCAGATCATTCCCCTGGGTGACCCAAACGTTACCGAAATCGAAAAAGGCACCGAGCCTGAGGGTCTTGGCGAAGTCGCCCTCGATCGGCGGAGGCGCAAACAGCTCGATACTGCCGGCGACCTTGGCGTTGCCGCCAACGGGATCCTGGTCACCGGTGGTCTCACGCGGGCCCAGGGTATTCTCCTTCCAGCCCCTCACGGTCCGCGGACCGCCCGCGAAGAAGTTCTCGAAGAAGGGATACGGATCGGTGTCGCCGTAGGCGTTGCCGTAGCCCAGATCGGCGTTCAGCGCCAGGGTGAAGCGATTCGTGAGGGGGATGAAATGGCGGTGGCGATAGGTAATACGATAGGTCTCCAGATCACTCCCAGGAACGGCCACCTCACCCACCAGATTCATCAGTGTCCCCTTGTTGGGGAAGACGGCGCTATCGCGGGTGTCGTTGGTATAGGACGCGGACAGAATGAAGTCGTCGAACGTGTCGCCGTTGTCCCTCTCGAACTGCCGCGCGAGGTCCGACGCCCCCGGCTTGAACTTGGTGTACTGATAGCGGATGCCCAACCCGGCACGGCTGGTGTCGGTGATCGGCAGGCCGAAGTTCAGACCCGCGATGCCGACGTCGGTGCTGTAGTCGGCACTGTCGAGCTCCTCGAAATCCGTCTCGCGGTAGGACAGCTCGAAGCCGCGACTGATGCCGTCGATCGTGTAATAGGGGTTGGTGAAGGCGAGACGGTAAAGGCGGGTCGCGCTGCTGTTGTTGAAGGCGAAGGCAACGCGCTTCCCAGTGCCCAGGAAGTTGTTCTGAGTGACGCTGGTATTGAAGATGATGCCCTGGGACTGGGAGTAACCGACACCCGCCAAGAGGTTGCCGGAGGGCTTCTCCTTGACCGTGACGTCGACGTCCACCTGGTCCGCCGACCCGGGGACCGCCGGCGTCTCGATGTTGACCTCGTCGAAATAGCCGAGGCGCTGCAGTCGCTCCCGAGACTGCCGGACGAGATCGGCCGAGAACCAGGCCGACTCCAACTGCCGCATCTCGCGGCGCAGCACCTCGTCGCGGGTACGGGTGTTCCCTTTCATGTTGACCCGGCGCACGTAGACCCGCTTGCCGGGATCGACGAAGAAGGTCACCGCGACCTGGCGATTCTCGTCGTCGATCTCCGGGATGGTATTGACGTTGGCGAAGGCGTAGCCCTCGGCGCCGAGGAGCTTGGAGATCCGCTCGGCGCTCTCGGTGGTGACCCGGCGCGAGAAGACATCACCGCGACGCATCTCGATCAACGGAAAGAGCCGCTCGGCCGGGACCGAGGTCTCGCCCGCGAGCTGGATCTCGCTAATGGTATGGACCTCGCCCTCTTCGATCGTGACGGTGATGTAGATGTCATCCTTGGCGGCACCGATGGACACCTGGGTCGATTTGATCTGAAACCGAATGAATCCGTGGTCGAGATAAAACGAGCGCAAGGCCTCCAGATCACCGGCAAGCTGCTGCTTGGCGTATTGGTCGTTCTTCGAGTAGAAGGAGTGCCACTTGGTCGTGCCCAGCTTGAAGAGCTTGAGCAATTCCTTTTCCGAGAAGGCCTGGTTGCCGATGATGTTGACCTGCTTGATGCGGGCCGTGAGGCCCTCGGTCACGGCGATATTGATGGCCACGCGATTGCGCTCCAGGGGCGACACCGTGGACTGGATACCCACCCCGTACTTGCCGCGGGCGAAGTATTGGCGCTTGAGCTCCTGCTCGATGCGGTCGAGGAGCGCCCGGTCGAATACCCGGCCCTCCGCCAACCCGATGTCCTTGAGGGCCTGCTTGAGCTTATCGGTCTCGATGTCCCGGTTGCCCGTGATGCTGATCTCGGCGATCGCCGGCCGCTCCTGGACCGCAATGACGAGCACCGAGCCGTCGCGCGCGACCTGGACGTCATTGAAGAAGCCGGTGGCGTACAGGGTACGAATGATGCTTGCGGTGATGTCGTCGGTGGTGGTGTCACCGACCTTGACCGGGAGGTAGCTGAAGACGGTCCCTGGCGCGATCCGCTGCAGACCCTCGACGCGGATATCCGAGATGCGAAAGGAGGCGGCCTGGGCCAAGCCCACCGCCGCCAAAAGGACCGACGCCAGCGCCAACCGACGCCCAAGGCTCAGAAATACGCTGCGCAAGACGACCCCCCATCCAGCACTCACCGCCGTGCCCGGCGGCCCCCAGTCAAGGCGCGGTAGTATACGGGATCGCAGGGGGCTATCCCAGCAGACGACTGATGTCGACGTAGAACGCAAGGGTCATCAGGGCCGCCAGCAACGCCAGTCCGATGCGCTGGCCTTGGATCTGTGCCTGCTCCGACAAGGGGCTTCCCTTGACCGCCTCGACGGCGAAATAGAGCAGGTGGCCACCGTCCAAGATCGGGATCGGCAGCAGGTTGAGCACCCCGAGGCTGATGCTGACGACGGCGAGGAACTTGATGAAGTATGTCAGCCCATAGCTCGCCGTTTTACCCGCGGTCTCCGCGATCGAGATCGGCCCGCTGAGGTTCTCCACCGAGGCCCGCCCCATGAGCATCCGCCCAATGACCCGCAGCATCAGCACGGTCATGTCGGCGGTCTTTTCGAAGGCCCCCGCGAGCGCCGCGATGGGTCCGAGTCGGACCTCGGTGCGATAGGCCGCCAGGAGCTCATCCGATACCTGCGGTGAGGCGCCGATACGCCCGATCGTTGCGCCGTCGGCGTCGGCGGTCGGCTTCGGGGTCACCACCAGCTCGCGCACCCGACCGTCGCGCTCGATCTCCAGCCGCAACGGCTGGCCGGCATGGGTCTTGACCCGCTCGACCAGGTCATCCCAGGCGTCGAGCCTTTGCCCCGCGACGCTGAGGACCCGGTCGCCGGGCGCCATCCCCGCGAGCGCCGCCGGCTCCCCCGGCAGCAGGGTGCCGATCACGGGGGGCAGCACCGGGCGCGCCGGAGCGAGCCCGAGATTGCCGAGCAGGGCGGGATCGTCCGGGAGCGCGGCCAGGGCCTGGCCATCGAGCATCCGAACCAGCTCGCCACCGCTGGCGTCGCGCACCCGCACGGGGAGGTCTTTGCCGTTGAGCACCTCGGCCATCAGCGAAAACACCGCCGCCTCCCAGGTCGGTGTGAGGCGGTTGCCGACGGCGAGGAGCTCATCGCCCGGCGCGAACCCCGCTTGTGCGGCGACCGAGCCCGGCTCGACCTCCCCCACCAGGGGCCTGGTGCCGACGTCACCGGCCACCAGCAGGCCCCAGTAGGCGAGGATGGCGAAGAGGAAGTTGAACAGGGGCCCGGCGGCGACGATCGCCGAGCGCTTCCACAGCGTCTGGCGATTGAAGGCCCGATCCGCCAGCTCGGGCGGGACCGCCTCCTCGCGCTCGTCGAGCATCTTCACGTAGCCGCCGAGCGGGATCGCGGCGACCACGTACTCGGTGCCGTCCTTCGGACTGACGCGGCGCAGGAGCGGCCGCCCGAAGCCGATCGAGAAGCGCAACACCTTGACTCCGAGCCGACGCGCGACCCAGAAATGGCCGAGCTCGTGCACGGCGATCAGGATCGCCAGGGCAACGACGAACGAAGCAATGGTCAAGAGGAGATCAGGCATGGACTCTTACGCTGAGCGGGCCCGAGCCGCGGCCGCTGGGCGGCGACGCGTCGAGCCGATTGGGGGCTAGGCCACCTCGGCCTCGGCGGGCATGGTAACAGAGACAGTCTGTTACCCAAGGGATTCCCGCCCGGCCGCTCGCCCTGGCGCTGCTTGCGAGACCGTCAGTCGAGAAACCGCGGCGCGCGCGCCATGCTCACAGCGGCGTTTCAACCCACGCCGGCAGGACACCCGAGTCGCCCCGGAGGATGAAAACACGGCTGTCATGCCGGGTTTCCCTCACCCCGACCCTCTCCCAGCGTCCGCTCGCAGCCCCCGAGTCACCCTTCACGGCGACCGCGCGTGCCGGCCCAGGCCCTGGGTCGCGAGGCGCCGCGCCTGCGAATCGATCTCCAGCAGGTCGTCGACTCCCCAACCGAGCACCGGCTCCACGGGCAGGGCATCGAGGGTGCGGGCGACCAGGGCGGCGATGTCGGTAAAGGCGATCCGCCGCTCGAGGAAGGCCGCGACCGCCACCTCGTTGGCGGCATTCAGGACCACGGGCGCGGTGCCGCCGGTCGCTGCCGCCTGATAGGCAAGCCCCAGGCAGGGAAAGCGCTCAGGCGCCGCGCGCTCGAAGTCGAGCCGCCCGACGGCGAAGAGATCCAGCCCAGCTACCCCCGAGTCCATCCGTTCGGGCCAGGCGAGGGCATGGGCGATCGGGGTGCGCATGTCGGGGTTGCCGAGCTGGGCCAGCACCGAGCCGTCGACGTACTGCACCAAGGAGTGGATGACGCTCTGCGGATGGACCACGACCGCGACGCGCTCCGGCTGGGTCGCGAACAGCCAGCAGGCCTCGATCAGCTCCAGGCCCTTGTTCATCATGGTGGCCGAATCGACCGAGATCTTGCGGCCCATGTCCCAGTTGGGATGGGCGCAGGCCTCCTCGGGCGTGACCTGGGCGAGCCGCTCGGGCGGGGTATTGCGAAAGGGCCCGCCCGAGGCGGTGAGCAGGATGCGCTCGACCCCGACCGCACCGAGCCCGCGGCCGTAACTGGGCGGCAGGCACTGGAAGATCGCGTTGTGCTCGCTGTCGATCGGGAGCAGGGTTGCCCCATGGGTGCGCACGGCCTGCATCAGGATCTCGCCCGAGACCACCAGTGCCTCCTTGTTGGCCAGCAGCACCCGCTTTCCGGCCCGTGCCGCGGCCAGGGTCGAGGGGAGCCCGGCCGCGCCGACGATGGCCGCCATCACGTAGTCGACCTCGGGCAGCGCGGCGACGGCCTCGAGTGCGCGGGGGCCTTCCAGGACCTCTGGCGCGCCCTCCATCCCGGCGAGCAGGGTGCGGAGCTCGGTGGCCGCTCGCCCGTCGACCATCACGGCAAAGACCGGCCGGTGGCGGCGGCACAGGGCCGCGAGGCCCTGGGCATCCCGGTGCGCGGTCAGCGCGACGACCCGAAAGCGCTCCGGGTGGCGTCCGACCACATCCAGAGTGCTCACCCCGATGGAGCCGGTGGCACCGAGCACGGCCACGCCGATCACGACAGCCCCCCCACCCAGGTCAGGCCGAGCGCGAACACCGGCGCCGCGGCGATCAGGCTGTCGATGCGATCGAGGACGCCGCCGTGACCGGGGAGCAGCCGTCCCGAGTCCTTCACCGCGCGGCGACGCTTGAGCAGGCTCTCGAAGAGGTCCCCCGCCACCGAGATCAGCGCCGTGAGACCGCAGAGACCGATCAGCAACAGGGTCGCGGCCAGCGGCAGCGCCAGCACCACGGCCAGTACGCCAGCGGCCGCGGCCGCCCCGAGCAGACCGCCGACCAGGCCGGCCCAGGTCTTGCCCGGACTCAATGCGGGGGCAAGCTTGCTCCGCCCCCACCGGCGTCCGACGAAATAGGCCGCCGTGTCCGCCACCCAGATCAGCACCAGCAGCGAGAGCACCAGCACGGGGCCGACGGCCAACCCCTCGGGGAGTCCGTGAAGCTGGATCAGAGCGGCCCAAGGTGCGGTGAGCACCGGCAGCCCGAGCGCGAGCAGCACCCCATCCCGGCCACCGGCGGGATGGATCTTGCGAACGCGCGGGAGAGAGAACGCGACCGCGCACCACCAGAGGGCAGCCGCGACCACCAGGGGGACCTGCGCCGACGGAAAGAGCCAGAGCGCCAGCAGGCTGCCCGCGACGACGGCCAGGTAGGCCGAGCGACCCCAGGCATCGGTGACACCCGCGAGGGCCGCCCACTCCCAAGCCGCCAGGGCAACCACCACCGCAAGGCCGAGGGCCAAGCCGGGGGTGGGCAAGAGGAGCACACCGGCCACCGCGAGCGGGGCCAACAGGGCGGCGGTCAGGATGCGCTGCTGCAGGGCAGTGGCGGGCACGAGGCGCCTAGCCCCCCGGCGAGTCGCCGCCGAGCTGATCGCCCGTCATCCCAAAGCGGCGCTGGCGACGGGAATAGTCCTCGAGCGCAAGCTGATAGGCCTCGACACCGAAGTCCGGCCACATCACGCGGGTGAAGTACAGCTCGCTGTAAGCGCACTGCCACAGGAGGAAGTTGCTCAGCCGCTGCTCCCCGCCGGTACGGATGAACAGGTCGGGGTCGGGCAGATCGGCGAAGGCGAGCCGCGCGCCCAGCGCGGCCTCGTCGATGGCCTCGAGGCTCAACGTCCCGGTGGCCACCTCCGCGGCCAGGCGGCGGGCGGCCGTGGTCAGATCCCAGCGCCCGCCGTAGTTGGCGGCGATCTGGAGCACCATCCGGTCGTTACCGCAGGTGATCTCCTCAGCTTCGGCGATGCGCTGCTGGAGCTTCTCGGGGAAGGCGCCGCGGTCGCCGATGATGCGCAGACGCACGCCGTTCTCGGCCATGCGCCGGAGCTCGGCGCGCAGGGTGCTCATGAAGAGCTCCATGAGCAGACCGACCTCGGCCCGCGGCCGGCGCCAGTTCTCGCTGGAGAAGGCGAACAGGGTGAGCGCGCGGATGCCAAGCCGCACGCTCTCCTCCACCACCGCCCGCACGCTGCGCACCCCCGCGCGGTGTCCGGCGGTGCGCGGGAGATTGCGCTGGCGCGCCCAGCGCCCATTGCCGTCCATGATGATGGCAACGTGCTGCGGCAGACTGAGGGCCCGCTGCGCCTCCGATCCCGTCGCTACGTCATTCACTTCGGATCGATCACTGGGCGGTCCGCACCCTAGATGGCCATCAGGTCGGTTTCCTTCTCCTCGAGGACCTGATCGATCTCCTTCACGTACTGATCGGTGAGCTTCTGCACGATCTCTTGTCCGCGCCGCTCATCGTCCTCGGAGATCATCTTCTCCTTGACCAGCTCCTTGAGGTCCTGGTTGGCGTCCCGGCGGATGTTGCGCACCGCCACTCGCCCCTGCTCCGCCTCGTGGCGGGCGACCTTGATCAGATCGCGACGGCGCTCCTCGGTCAGCGGCGGCATGGGCACGCGGATCACGGTGCCGGCGGTGTTGGGGTTGAGTCCCAGGTCCGACTGCATGATGGCCTTTTCCACCGCCTGCACCATGTTCCGCTCCCAGGGGGTGACGGTGAGGGTGCGTGCGTCCTCGGCGTTGACGTTGGCGACCTGCTTGATGGGCACCTCGCTGCCGTAGTAGTTGACCATGATGTGGTCGAGCAGCGAGGGGTGAGCGCGGCCGGTGCGGATCTTCGCCAGCTCGTGGCGCAGGGCCTCCACGCTCTTGCTCATACGCTCGGCGGCTGACTTCTTGATGTCGTCGATCATGTCATTCCCCAGGCTCCACGAGGGAGCCGATATCCTCGCCCTGGATCAGGCGCATCAGCGCCCCTGGATGGTAGATGTTCATCACCCGC
>Ga0114946_10002757_pt1 | contig 12014 bp, 9 predicted proteins | sample WalLakDeSediment_FD_88676 | JGI IMG/M metagenome (GOLD analysis project Ga0114946, IMG submission 88676) | Lake sediment microbial communities from Walker lake, Nevada to study Microbial Dark Matter (Phase II) - Walker Lake 11/02/13 Deep Sediment | ecosystem: Environmental > Aquatic > Freshwater...
ACCCGGCGGCATCACTGGCGGTGGTGACCTCGTGGCCTTCAGCTTCCAGGAGCGTGCGAAGCAGCAGTTGTATGTTCTGGTCGTCGTCGACGACCATGACTTTGGTTTGCATATCGCGTTCCGCGCGTTTCGGGGCTCCAGCCCACACGCCCGCCCCCACGGTTGACAACCCGGTCCCGGTAGAACCGGCGGTCTCCCGGGCGATTCGAGCTTCTCCGGCGAATACTGTGGAGCAGCCGGGTTCTCGTCAATGACCCTTTGTCCGCCTGACGCCGGCCCAGTTCCTTGGGCTGATCATGCAATCGGCGGATGACAGCCAAGCTTTAGGTTAAAAAGACCGGCTTAGAGGTCAGCCTCGGGATATGACTCACGGATGGTTTGCCGCACCCGGTCGGCTTCCTCGGGCCGGAGCAGGCGCCGGGCGATTCGCCGTTCCACCGCATCGAGCAACGTCAACCAGTCTTCGAGCGGAGGGAGTTCGATCCTTTCCCAGGGGTCGAACCGCTGTTCCCGGCAGAAAAAGCGCCATTCGGATCCGACATGCCGCACATAGACCTCCCGGCGCTGTCCTTCGGCGTCTTTGTGTTTCCAACTGATCTCGGCTTTGACCCCCATGGCTCACTTGGGCAGATCGATGGCGGCGACCGCCATTGCGGCGATGCCCTCTTCGCGGCCGAGGAACCCGAGTTGTTCGTTGGTGGTGGCCTTGATGCCGATGCGGCGGGGGTTGATGCCGAGGGCCTCGGAGACGTGCAGCTTCATGAGATGCAGGTGGGGCGCGATCTTCGGGGCCTCCGCAATCAGCGTCGCATCCAGGTTCACAATCTGCGCGTCATGAAAACTCACCTGCCGGGCGGCCTCCTGCAAGAACACCTTGCTCGGCGCGGCGCGCCAACGCGGGTCGGTGTTGGGAAAGAAATGGCCAATGTCACCTTCGCCGAGGGCCCCGAGCACGGCATCGCAAATGGCATGCATCAACACATCGGCGTCCGAATGCCCTTCGAGGCCCTTGGGATGAGGGATTTCCACCCCTCCCAGGATCAATTTGCGGCCTTCGACCAATCGATGAACATCGTAGCCTATTCCCACGTGAACCATGGGCCCGACTCTAGGCCGATCTGGCGGCAACACAATCTGAAACCGGTGCACCGGTCATTGCCAACCGCGTCGAGGTCGGTGTCCTGCTCATCCGAGACCGTCCAGGGCTGCTTGCACCTGGGCCCGTTTTGCCGCCCAATCCGTCAGACGTTTCTGATGCTCCGCCAACACCGTGGGCGGCACCTTCTGGACGAAACTCGGATTGTCCAGTTTGGTGCGGACTTTTCCGATTTCGGCTTCGGTTTTGGCGAGTTCCTTGGTCAGGCGGGCGCGTTCGGCCTCGAGATCCACCAAGCCTTCGAGCGGGAGAAACAGCTCGCCCAGATCGGTTCGGGCGGACGGCGTGCCCTTGGGGGGCACTGCGTTGGGATCGACGTCGAGGGATTCTGCGTTGAGGAGGAGACGGAGGACCTCGGCATCTTCGGGTGCGAAGGGATCCCGGTTCTTAAAGACGAACCGGACCTTTTTGTTGGCCGGGAGGTTGAACTCGCGGCGCAGGTTCCGGCCGCGCCCAACCAACTCGAACTGGGCGTCCGTGGCTGTTTCGTCGGCCGGTGCAATGCCGTAATGCGCCAGGAAATCCTCGTCCAGGGGCTTGGGCCAGTGGGCGAACATGATGGTTTGGCCGCCTTGGTCTTCGGGCAGGTCACTGGCGCAACCCAGGGCATGCCAGAGTTCCTCGGTGATGAAAGGCAGGAACGGATGAAACAGACGGAGGGTGTGGGAGAGGACGAAATCGATTACCGCCAGGGTATTGGCCTTGCGGGCGGCATCGGCACCTTGCAGGACGGCCTTGGTGGCTTCGACGTACCAGTCACAGTACTCACTCCAAAAGAACCGGTAGAGGGTTTGGGTCACCTCACTGAAGCGGTAACCGGTGAACGCGTCGTCGATTTCCCGAATAGCCCGGTCCAGCTTGAGCAGGATCCAGCGGTCGGCATGGGTGAGCAGCGTGGGATCGATCTCGCCTTCGGACTCGCCGCCCTGGAGTTGGCGGAACCGGCAGGCATTCCAGAGTTTATTGCAGAAGTTGCGGCCCAGTTCGACGTGTTGCTCGTCGAAGAGGATATCCTGGCCGAGCGGCGCCGAACGCATCACGCCGAACCGGAGGGCGTCGGCGCTGAACTTGCCGATTAAATCGAGCGGATCGGGCGAGTTCCCAAGGCTTTTGGACATTTTGCGTCCCTGTTTGTCGCGGATGATGCCGGTGAAATAGACCTGGGCGAACGGTTTGTCGCCCATGAACTCGTAGCCGGCGATGATCATGCGGGCGACCCAGAAGAAGATGATGTCGGGTCCGGTCACCAGGTCGGTGGTGGGATAAAACCGTTTGAGGGTTGGGGTTTGTTCCGGCCAGCCCATGGTGGCGAAGGGCCACAGCCAGGAACTGAACCAGGTATCGAGCACATCCGGGTCCTGCTCCCAGTCGTCCCCTGGCGACTCGAGTTGCACGCGGATCGCGTCGGGGTCCTGACTGCCGGGCCGTTCCGGGTGGCCGGGACCCGAGCGGCGGTACCACACGGGGATCCGGTGTCCCCACCAGAGTTGGCGCGAGATGCACCAATCCCTCAGGTTCCGCATCCAGTGCGTGTAGGTCTTGACCCAGCGCTCGGGAAAGAACCGGATGGCGCCTTGCTCGACCGCGGCGGTGGCTTGGGCCACCGCTGGGTATTTCAGAAACCATTGCTCGCTCAGGCGTGGTTCGACCGGCACATGGCTGCGCTCGCTGTATCCGACGTTATGGACATAGTCCTCGATCCGGAGCAGGGCCTGCTGTTCTTCGAGGGCCCGGACGACGGTCTGCCGGGCCTCGGCGCGGTCCAACCCGGCGAACGCAGTGCCCGCTTCCGGGGTCATTAGGCCGTCCGGCCCGATCACCACCGTCAGCGGCAGTTGATGGCGCAGGGCCATCTCGTAGTCGTTGGGATCGTGAGCCGGGGTGACCTTAACACAGCCGGTGCCGAATTTCGGATCCACGAAGTCATCGGCGATGATCGGGATCGGGTGGTTCCGCAGCGGGAGCAAACAACGGCGGCCGATCAGGGCTTGGTAACGCGGATCGGCCGGGTGCACCGCCACTGCCTCGTCGCCCAGCATGGTCTCGGGCCGGGTGGTGGCGACGACCACGAACTGGTGGGGCTCGGGCCGGCCCTGATCGTCGAGCAACGGGTATTTCAGGTGCCAAAGGTGGCCTTTGACCTCGGTCATGATGACTTCTTCGTCGGAGAGCGCGGTGCGGGCCACCGGATCCCAGTTGACCATGCGCTGGCCGCGGTAGATCAGGCCCTTGCGGTGGAGTTCCACGAAGACTTGCTGGACGCAGCGCGAGTAATGCGGGTCCATGGTGAAGCGTTCCCGGGTCCAATCGCACGAGGCGCCGAGCTTGCGCAACTGTTGGATGATGATGCCGCCGTGTCTTTCCTTCCATTCCCAGACCTTTTCCAGGAAGGCGTCGCGGCCCAGGTCTTCCCGATGCCGGATGACCTTCTCCTTCTTGAGGGTTCGTTCCACGACCGTCTGGGTGGCGATGCCGGCGTGGTCGGTGCCCGGCAACCACAGGACCTCTTTGCCGTCCATCCGGGCTTTACGGGCCAGGATATCCTGAATGGTGTTATTGAGGACGTGGCCCAGCGTCAGCACTCCGGTGACGTTGGGGGGCGGGATGACAATTGCGTAGGGCGGCTTGGGCGAGGCTGGATTGGCAACAAAACAGTTCTGGTCGAGCCAGAACTGATACCATTTTTCCTCGACCGCCCGGGGTTCGTAAGCCTTAGGAATTTCGGACATGCGGGCCGGACGCTAGCAAAAGGTTGGGCGGACCGCGACGAGAAATCCGATGGGTGGGGGCTGAAATTCTGAAGGCCCGACGAGGCCATGCCTCGTCAGGGGGTTCGGGGTGGCCATCGTCCCTGGACGATCGGTTGGTGGGTGAGCCATGAGCCTGGTAGCGCCGGCAAGCGGCGGTGAGCAAGAAAGCTTGCGTGCCGTCGGGTTTCGCCCGTGAATATGGGCCGTGCAGTCTGCTGAAACCGGTCTGGTGATCGAAACCGAGGGGTTGTCGAAGCGGTTCGGCGCCGTCCAGGCGCTCGAGGCGGTCGACCTGCGGGTGCCGGCCGGGGCCGTCGGGTTGCTCGGTCCGAACGGGGCGGGCAAGACCACCCTCATCAAATGCCTGCTCCAGTTGCAGCCGATCACCAGTGGCCGCGCCCGGTTGCTCGGTCAGGATGTGCAGCGCGAAGGCCGCGAAATCCGGCGTCGTGTGGGCTATGCCCCGGAGCAGGATTCGCACATTCCGGGTATGATCGGCTGCCAGTATGTCACCTATTGCGCCCAACTTTGCGGCCTGCCGTTTGAGGCGGCGCGACAGCGCGCGCACGAGATGCTGGATTATGTCGGGATGGGCCAGGAACGGTATCGCCGGATCGAGACCTACTCGACCGGGATGAAACAGCGGCTCAAGCTGGCTCAGGCGATTGTGCATGATCCCGAGATCGTGTTTCTGGACGAACCGACCAACGGCCTGGACCCACAGGGCCGAGTGCAGACGCTGGCCCTGGTGCAGAGCCTGTGGCGCGACCACGGCATTGCCGTAGTCTTCTCGTCGCATCTGCTGCACGACGTCGACCAGATCTGCGATCGCATTGTCATCATCGCCCGCGGCCGGGTGCTGGTGCATGACAGCCTCGAACACCTCAAGGCCCGCCGCCGCGGGGCTGCCGAGCTGGTCGTTGCCCGCGGTCACCGGGAGGTCATGGCCGCTTGCGCCCAACGTAACTGGCCTTGTAATCTGCTCCCGGCCGGACGCTTGAAGGTTGAGCACCGTGGCGAAGACCTCAACGGTTTGCTGGCCCTCCTGCGGGATATCGGGGTGACCCCGCTCGAGGTCATTCCCAGCCCCAACGCGCTCGAGGAAACGTTTGTGCAAGCCCTCGCCACCGCGGAAGAACCGGCAGCGCTGTGATTTGGTTTTGCAGGATGGTCCCAATGAATGTGGACAAGCGAAACCAGGCTTTGCCTGGGCCACTGGGCAGGGACGGGTTCGACCCGGTCCCTGACTTTCGGGTTCAGGGTCGCTGGGCATGTTTACCGAACCTGGAGGCTTGGCATGAGCGTGGGTAGAACCGGCTATCAGCATTGGACGGGTCGGCGCCGGAACATCTGGTATCGGCGCTGGGTGATCGCTGCCCAGGGCTTGGGCGCCTGCCTGCAAGGGCGGTGGCTGAAACGGTTGATTGTGGTTTCCTGGAGCGCTGCATTGGCCCAGGTGGCGATCCTCTTTTTCGTTGGCCAATTGTTGGTGCCGGACAGTCTCATTGTCCGCAGTCTGGGCAATTTTGGTGAACTGCCCCGGTCGATTGCGCAGGGTCTGATGGTGTGGCTTGAACAGAACCCGGAAGTCTCAGTGGGTGTCACCCAGAATTTTTTGTTCTACCACTTCAGCCGGTTTTACTTGCCGGTGACGATGCTGAGCCTGGCCCTGGCATTACCGCATCTGATCAGCCGTGATCTGGCCGGCAACGCCATGGTGCTGTATGTGTCGAAAGCCGTGAACCGGAGCGATTATGTGCTGGGCAAATTCGGCGCCAGCCTCGGCCTGCTGGTGCTCACCTGGCTTGGTCCCATCTGTGCCGTGTGGTTGCTGGGTAATCTGCTGGCACCCCAGTGGCATTTCTTCTGGCATTCGCGCGCCGCGCTGGGACACGCCGTGGCGTTCGTGGTGATCAGCATGCTGATCTTGAGCGGTTTGGCCCTGGGCGTCTCGGCCCTGAGCGGCCGCGAAAAGGTGCCGGTGGGCGCCTGGTTGGCCCTCTGGCTGGTCGGTGGGTTCATCAGCCGTGGGCCCCGCCGGCAGGGGGTTGAGAACCCGGCGCAAGCGTGGCTGGAAAACCTGAGTGTGACCTTCAATCTTGAGCAGATCGCCGCCGCCTTGTTTCGGTTGCCCGACGACCTGAAGCTGGCGCAGGACAACATCCCGTTTTTCAGCCAGGTTACTGGCAACCTACGGCCGGAAACCATGGCGACACTGCAAGACCCGGACCTGGCTGGGGCAGCGATTGCGCTTGGGCTGCTGCTTGCCGCCGCAACCGTCCTGATCTATCGGAGAGTTCAGCCCCAATGAACGCGATCATCCAGGCCCGAGAGTTGAGCCGTTGGTATGGCATTGTCATGGGGCTCAACAACATCAGCTTCGAGGTGCCCCCGGGTCTGACCGGCCTGGTGGGCCCGAACGGCGCCGGCAAGAGCACCCTCCTGCAAATCGTGACCGGTCAACTCCAGCCAAGTTCCGGCACGCTTACCGTCCTGGGCGAGCGACCCTGGAACAATCCCCGGCTGCTGGGGCGAATCGGTTTTTGTCCCGAACACGAGGCCATCCCGGCCGACCTGAGACCTGGCGATTGGCTGCGGGCGCTGGGCCTGATCTCAGGCTTGAGCCCGGCCGAGATCGAGCGGCGGGTCGAAGCCACGCTTGAGCGGGTCAAGCTCGACCGCGCGCACTGGGGGCGGCTCATGGGTGGGTATTCCAAGGGCATGCGACAGCGGGTCAAGCTCGCCCAAGCCCTCCTGCACGAACCCGAACTGCTGGTGCTCGACGAACCAATGAACGGCCTGGACCCGCTGGGCCGCCAGGAAACGGCTCGGCTGCTGCGGGACCTTGCCGGGCAAGGCGTGCACGTGTTGATCTCGAGCCATATTCTGGCCGAACTCGAACCGCTCTGCGAAAGCATCCTGCTGCTCAACTGGGGTCGGATCGTTGCCTCCGGCAGCCAGGAGCAGATTCGTGCGAATCTCAAGCATTGGCCCGAGGCCCTCAGAGTTCGTTGCAGCGATCCCGCCCGGCTGGCCCGTATCCTGGTCGAGGACGATCTCCTGCTGGGTTTCGATCTGGAGCCCGAGAGTGGTGTGCTGAGCCTGCGCGTGCGCGAGGCAGAAGCTTTCTACGAACGCTGGGCTGGTCGTCTGCTGGAGAGCGGCGTGGCGGTCTACGAGATTCGCCGCTTGGACCGGTCGCTGCGCGATCTTTACGACAAGGTCACCGCATGAGCGCGCCTGCTGTGACGCACCGCGGCAGCCCGTCGCCGACGCCCGGAGCGGCGTTCAGGCCTACGGTTCTGGCCACCCTGAGCGGCCTGTGGCTGTTGACCTGGAAAAGCCGGTTTTCGTTCCGGCAATGGCCAGCCATCGCCGGTGCCATCCTGCCCGCGTCGCTGCTCGCGCTTTTGGTGCTACGGACCGGCACGAACGAGGCCTACGATTATTTCTACTGGCTGACTACCGCCTACCTGTTGTTGGGCGTGCCGCTCTATTGTCTGGCGGTGTTCGGGGGGTTGGTTCGCGATGAACTCCAGTCCAACACCCTCAGTTTTCTGATGACCCGGCCGATGAGCCGCGCGCGGTTTTTGCTCCTGCGATTCGTATGTCAGTTGGCGTGGGTGCAAGTGGTTGGGTTGGCGGCCGGGTTGCTGCTGCTGGGCACCGGGTTTGGTTGCGGGGTGCCGGGGGTGGCAAGGTTTGCGGGGTTGTTCCTCTCGCTGCAGGCTGTGGCGCTGGCGGTGTTTGGCGCGTTGGCTAACCTGTTCGGTTTGGTGCATCGCCGTTACCTGGTGCTCGGCACGATCTACGGCCTGGTCGTCGAGGTCGGCATTGGGCAGATCCCCACCAACATCAACACCCTGGCCATGACCCGGCACCTCCGTTCGCTTCTCGCCTACGACCATGAGCTCGCCCGGATCTTTCCCTGGACCACCGAGGCCGCCGGCACCGCCCTGCTCGTTCTGCCCGCCGCCGCCCTGGTGTTTCTGGCGCTCTCCGCCGCACTTTTCACCCTGCGCGAATACACCGCCACCGGCGAGACGATGCAGTAGGTCAAGTCCCGTCGGCGAGTTGCCACAACGCCTCGCGGCATTTCCGCACATGATCATCCTGGGCCGGGGTGATGTGGATGAACGAACGCGGGGGATCCTGCGAGGTGCGCTGACGGGCGCCGATCAACCAGGCCTGCCGCGCCTTCTCGCGTTGGCCCAGCGCCAGCCAAGTGCGCCCCAGCCAATGACGGAGTTCGGCGTCGGTCAGTTCGTAACGGGCCCCCACCTCGAGGTTCTCGGGATAGGTCAGGGCGCGTTCGAAGTCGGCGCGGGCAGAGGCGAAATCGCCGGTGTTGAAGGCGGTGCGGCCCCGGGCCGTCAGGGCGGCCACGAACAGGTCGTGCGGGGTGGTTTGGCCTTCCCAGTTCGAGAAGCGCGCATGCGTCAGGAGCGTGATGCAATCGTCGTGGCGTCGTTCGTTGAGGTAAGCCCGGGCGAGCCAGAGGTAGATGTCGTAGCGCACATCCCGGGTGCGCGGCATGGCCTCCAGCAGGGCGATGGCCTCCGGGCGGCGGCCGAGCGCTTCGAGCACCTGGGCGCGGTCGTAATACAGCACCTGGTCGTTCGGCCGTGCTGCGATGGCCCGTTCCAGGTGCCGGTTTGCCTGGTCGAGTTGACCGGCCTTGCGCCAGGCGTGTAGGGCGAGCAGTCGCCAGGCAACGCTCAGTCCAGGATCAAGCTCGATCCCGCGGGTCCATTGTTCCACCGCAGCTTCGAGTCGGCCCACCCGGGCCAAGGCCTGACCGAGGAGCAATCGATAGGGCGCAACGTCCGGTCGTTGGCTCACGGCATACTCAAGCGCCTGCAGATCCTCGTTGCGCCCGGGAAACACGTAATCGGTGGAAAGCGTTTCACCACGCTCCAGATGGGTCCGCGCCGCTGGTTCGCGTCGGGCCCGATGATGGGCATAGGCGGCAACGACGCGGCTTAAGGGATCGTCGATGATCGGTTCCGGTCCGAGCGCGGCGTCCAGCAACCGTGCGGCCTGGTCGTGCAAGCCGAGATCGATGAGAAACCAGGCGGTCTCCTGCAGGGTGAAGGCGACCTCGCCACCGTCGCGCGCCAAACCGGCTGCGAACCCGGTCGCTTCGTTCTCGGCCAGGGCCATTAAGGCGCGCAGGGTGAAATCAGCCGGGTCCAGTTCGAGCGCCGCGGCGGCGTCGGCGCGCACGCCTGCGAATTGGTTGTCCGCCAAGGCAGCAGCGAACAGGCTATTGCGGTTGCGGACGTCGCGCGGGCTGAGCTCGAGCGCGTGTTGGAAAGCCTCCCGCGCAGCGGCGGTTTCACCCAGGCGCAGGGCGGCGCGGCCGGCGAGTTGGTATCCGCGCGGCCAACCGTCCCGGCTGAACGCGGCTCGATAACCGGCGGTGCGGGCGGCGGCAAGTTCGTCCAGGTGGAGCAGGGCGACGCCGTGCAGGTACCAGGCTTCGCCGTGGTTGGCATCACGTTCCAACGCGCGGGCGGTCAGGTCACGGGCGGTCGTCCAGTCGGCACGGTCCAGGGCCAGGGTGGCCAAGCCGCACAACGCGGCCGCGTGCAGCGGATCCTGCTCGAGCGCCGCGCGGTAACCCGTTTCGGCGGCGGCGGGTTGAATCTGGCTGTGGTGCGTGAAGGCCCGCGCATGGAGCTCATCCGGGGTGAGTCGACCGTCCGTGCGGGCCGGTCGCTCGGACAAGTCGGGCGGGTGCACCTCGGGGATTTCCAGTGGGGACCGGTAGTGCAGCAGCACCGAGCCCGCAGCGCTGGCGAGCGTGATCTCAACCGGGTCACTTGGCGCGCTCTCCAGCCGCACCGCCACCGCGCGCGCGGGTCCCAGATCGACGGTCTCGTCGAGGAGGACCCTGCCGGCACGAGAAATAAGGCAGCGAGCGCTGGGATGGTGCGCGGTAGCCAGAGCACGGACCTCAAGCCCGCCCTTTTCCCGGCGGGTCTGCACCGCCGCGTGGCGGGTGGCGAACTCGAACCCGTCTCCGAGACCGTGCACCGGATACCAGAACTCGCGCCAGCGCACTTCCCTGCCCGGTTTCAGCATGCCGTAATCGGACTGGGTCAGCAGGGGACCGGTCTGGACTTCGATGTATTGGGCATGGACCGGGCCGGCATCGGAGAGGGCCGTTTGGCTGACTACGCCGAAATCGTCTTTGCCCCAGGTCCAGGCCTTCTTGCCCGGCAACTCGCGGTGATTTGCGCAGGAGACGATTCCGCGGTCGCGGAAGGCGTCGTAGGCCCCAAAAAAGTCGAACGCGCACTGGTAAGCGAAGATCGAGGTCATGGTGTCGTAATTCACGAGCCACGTCAGATCCCGTCCTTCGTGCACCGGCCAGCTGAAGAAATGCCGGCCGTCGTGATCAGTGCCCAAGCGCATGGGATAGACGAAACGTGTGCCCTCCAGGCTGGGAAAGGCCGTGCAATTCCAGAAGTAATAAGGGGCGATGCTGTCCGTGGGATTATAGATGCGGATGGTTTCGTCCAAGACGGACTGGCCCGGGTGCAACGTCAGTTCCACCGTCCAGCGGGTGCGGAACATTTTCTCCGTATTGCCCACCACCAAGGTGGCCGAACCGTCGTGATTCTCGCGCACCAACGCGTCCACGGGCGACAGGATCGTCACGGTGTGACCTTGCGGTCCCGGGTTCCATTCGATGCCGCCGCCAATCCACGCGCCGCGCATGGCGATCAGCGCCGGTTTGATCTCGTCGTTGCGATGGAACATCTCCTCGCCGGTGGCCTTGACCAGGACCGAGTGAATGCGGCCGCCCAGCTCGGGGATGCAAAGCACCCGCAAATGCTCATTTTCGAGCTGCAGGGTGCGGTAGGTGCGCGGGTGAGCGGATTTGGCGATGTGATCCTGGCGTGTGTAGGGATAATACACCGCACCTTCATACTCCCGAAACACCGGGTTCACATCGTCATACCATGCGTAGGTCGGCAGGGTCAGCGTGCCTGCGGCATGCGTCACCGCCGGTGATGCGGCACCCGAACCGGCGCTTCCGGCCCCGAGGGCCAGACAGCCAAGAAACGTAAGGAAACTCCGCAGGCCACCCGTAAGGCGGGCCACCTCCGACAGCGGGGTGAAGCTCATGGTGCCCGGCAGCATAACTTCGGGATGCCGTAGCTTCAAGCCGTTCCTGTTCTCCGCCGACTTACCCCCCCTGGACAGCGGCACAACTGCAACTCCACGTTTTGAAAGGGCGTGTCCCTTTACTTTCTACTCAGTGGGTGCCAACGGCACCGATGACGACGGTCAGGCGGCGTTCAAGGAACTCCGGGATGGCAGAACCTGGCAGCGCGACGAAGGCGACTGGGTGTGGACATATCCCGAAGCAGCGAATCGCTGACCAGGGGCACCGGACAGGGCGACATCCCGATGAGTGTGCGGGCCATCAAGGCGGGCGCAGTGAAATCGGATGCGGATCACAGAGAACCTTTGGATTCGCTTCGTTGCCGAATGGGTGAGGACGGCGGCGCGGTTGGGAGTTAGGCGGGCCTGAGATGGGCTTGCCGTGGGAAACCAAACGTCATACGGTGGCGGGTGTCATGGAGCCGATCGTGAATCTTGAGGAACAGCCCGGGAAGGTCGTCGGGCGGCGCGGGGCGCTGTCGGGCGACCACGACCGGCTCGTCCGCAATGCAGCGGCACTGATGCCGAGGCTGCCTTATCCGAAAGGCGTATTCCGTTTCCGCACCCATGAAGAGGCCGACGCATGGACGAACGAACACATTCTCCGGGCGGCCCTTCAGAAGGCCCGCGCCCGCCAGGACGCGACGACCTGACGCGCCTCTGCGCGGAGCTGAACCGCCTCGGAGCCTGCTACGTCGTGGTGGGTGGTTTTGCTGTCATTGAGGCAAGCGCGCTCGCTAAGTGGAGCGGGGTCGCGACAGATCGGGCATCTGCTTGAAGCGGTCCAACGCCGATTGACGCCAGTCCGCACTGGGCTTCTGCGTTTCCGGAGGACGACTGTCCGCAATGCCGGCAGCAGGGGCAGGTGGGGCGGTCGTCACAGTCACAGGCGCTGCCAGGCTGGGTTCGGCAGGACCCGGTTGAGCGGGAGG
>Ga0114946_10002758_pt1 | contig 12010 bp, 14 predicted proteins | sample WalLakDeSediment_FD_88676 | JGI IMG/M metagenome (GOLD analysis project Ga0114946, IMG submission 88676) | Lake sediment microbial communities from Walker lake, Nevada to study Microbial Dark Matter (Phase II) - Walker Lake 11/02/13 Deep Sediment | ecosystem: Environmental > Aquatic >...
AAGTCAGACATCAGGATTTTCTCCAGAAAAAGTTTCTACCACAAAATTAGCCCGCTGAGCGGGCTAGAGTGTAAACTATAGCACGACTGATCTTATCTGACAAGCGAATTTTTCCGCCCACAACAATCCCAATTGCGGTAGGGCTGAGACGGCGCCGGTATGATTCGGCGGCAACGATCGGAGTTGTCGTTGGGCGCATTTGCCCGGGGATAAACGACTATGCGCCGGGATACCTAGGTCAATCTGGCCAAACGCCAGCAATATGGCTACACTCGGGGCAGATCTGAACTGTGATTGCGCCACCACACAATCCTGGTATAACAAATTCAGGTGATAGAGAAAAGTCGTCTGGTTACTATTCTAACGGCCGTGCTCCTGGCCCTCATCCTCCTCTCCGCCAGTCTGGACAGCTTGATTCTGCGGCCGGGCGAGTCATTCAACTTCGGCCAGAGTGACCAGGAAATTTTGTCGGGCGAATGGATCACCCGGCTCATTATTTTCGCCCTCATCTACCTGGTTCTCCTGCTGCTGATTGCCGTGCCCACCGACATCTGGCGTCACTGGCGGTCGGCAACGGCCGTCTTGCTGCTTCTCCTGCTGGCCCTGATCAGCTTGATGTGGTTGGCCTCAATTGATCGCGAAATGCCCGGACCGGAACCGGAACCCTTCGCCACGCCAACTGGCGAAGATGAGTCGGAACCGGAGCCGCCGCCCATAAGCTTTGAGCTGGACCTTGAACCACCGCCCCCCCAACCGGCCTGGGTTAGCTGGCTGTCCGGACTTATCCTGGCGGTGACGGCGCTGGGGCTGACGGTCGCGGCCGTGCGCTGCATCTGGCGCCGGACAACCCTGGATGAGGAGGCGCTGGCCGAGCTAGCGGCTGAAGCCCAGGCGGCATTAGACAGCCTGCGCTCCGGCGATCTTCTGCGGGATGTGATCATTCGCTGCTATGTGGAAATGGCCCGCACGCTCAGCGATATGCGCGAAATTCAGCGGGAGGAGGCCATGACGCCGCGCGAATTCGAGCAGCGACTGATTGAGCTCGAGCTGCCAGCCGGACCGGTGACTGATCTGACCCGGCTATTTGAAGCTGCCCGCTATGGACTGTACACCGCCAGCGCCGAGGACCAGGCAACGGCCGTCACCAGTTTGGAAGCCATTATTGTCGCCTGCCGGGAAGCGGCCGTGATGCAGAGTGAGTCTAACCACCAATCGCAAGTATGAACCGCCGGCTGTCCGTGAACCGGCCAGGTATCCGCCATGAACAAGCGCGACATCATTGAACAGACCCGCACATCACTTTACCGGAAGCGGCTGCTGTGGATTGGCCTACTCATCGCTGTCCTCATTTTTGTTGGTTGGTTTCTCTACAACCACGGGCAAGAACGGCTCCTCGATCCGTTGGCCGAGCGGCTGTGGCGCCTTTACAACCTCGGGCAGACGATCTCGCAGGAAACTTTGTGGGGGGCGCTGATGGTCATTGCGGGATTCAATGTCATTTACCTATTAATGCGCGTCACTTACCAGGGGCCGGCTGTTGACCTGCGTCCCCCGCTGGCAGGGCGGGTAGGCGGCTGGCTGGAAATGCTGCGCGTGGCCGGACTGCCTGGCTTTCTGGGCAAACGGCTGGTTGGCGCCGCACGCACGCTGCTGGTCAATGATTTGACCACCCGCGAACATGAAACAGCCGAAGCCGCCTGGCAGCGTATCCGGCGTGGTCAAATTCCCCTGTCGGATGAAGCGCGGGAATTATTGGGACACGGCCAATCCTTCAGCCCTAGCCCGGCGCTGCGCGGGCGGAATCGCCGTCGCACCACCCTGGCTGTCATGAGAGAGATCGCCGCCTATTTAGAAAAGAAACAGAGTTCATAAACAGTCATTGCAGTTGCCGACCCTGGTATCTTTGCTATTATCCCTGGTCAGATCTGGACCTTAGCAGATATTCAACTTCAGCCGGATTTGACCACCAAAAGCGTGCAAAACGCGAGCGGGTTGAATTTCAATCGAGAATGTTGGCATCGTGCCAGATACGGGGCAAAGGGCTCTCGGCAGCTAGGATCTCGTTGCCCCAGGCCAGGCACTGCCTGGTAAGCTACCGGTGATAAGAACGAAAAGGTTGTTGTTCAACTTAATGGCCTCCCTCCTGGCGCTGGTTATCCTGGCTGCTGGTCTGGATGAACTGACCCTGCTGGGCACCCAATGGTTTGACCTTGGTCCATATACCTGGCATGTGTTAACAGACGAAGTGCTGTTTCGTGCCATCTTCACGTTCCTCGCCTTTATCGTGATCGCGGTGTTAATGGTCATGACCGACCGCGAATTCTGGCGCAATCTGCTGCCGGCGCTGGGCATTACCGGGCTGATTGTCCTCCTGCTCCTGGCAGTTATGCCCTTAGCCGCCATCGATCAAGAGGTTACCCCGCCGCCGGCGGGCACCGCCGAATTACCAGCAGAAGAGGATGAGCCGGAAGAGGAAAGGCCCATGTTTGACCCCCAGTTCGAGGTCGCGCCGCCGGCATCTGAACCGGCCTGGCTCAATTGGCTGGTTACCTTTCTGTTAGCCAGCGTAACGGCCGTGGGGGTCGCGCTGATCGCTCGCACTGTCTGGTTAGTGATACGACCAGCAGGCAAGCCATTAACTGATTTGGCCGCCGAAGCGCAGGCCGCCCTGGACAGCCTGCAAGCCGGCGATTCCTTTTCAAACGTGATTATCCGCTGTTATGTGGAAATGGGACGCATTCTCGACGAGCTGCGCCAGATTAAGCGGGACCAGGCCATGACGCCGCGGGAATTTGCTGACCAGCTTGTCCTGCTGGGACTGCCCCAGCAGGCGGTAGCCAGCCTGACCCGCTTATTTGAAGCAGTGCGCTACGGAATGGTCGAAGTTAGCCCAGCAGAACAGACTGAAGCGATTGCCAGTTTGGAAGCGATTATTGCCGCCTGCCAGCCTTCTGAAAGAGGGGCAGGCCATGATTAAGGATCGGTTTGTCCCTTTGCTGGATAGAAAACGGCTGTTGTGGGGCGGTGGACTAACGGCCGTAATCCTGCTCCTCGGTTGGCTATTAGTCAGCTATGGGCAGGAAGGCGTTGTAGCCCCGATCAGCCGCTGGCTGTGGTTCATGTATCATGTGCTGATCACGACGTCCCAGAAAAATTTGTGGGCGCTCATTTTGTTTGTGGCCGCTTTCAACATCATCCTTTCGGTGATGGCGATGAGTTACCGGCCGCCCAGGCAGCATGTTGAGGAACCGGTGAAGGGGCAGACAGGCGCCTGGCTGGAAAGGCTGCGTCTGGCCGGTCAGTCCGGCTTTTTTGGCGAGGAGTTGGTTGGTGCTGCCCGCAATTTACTGGCTAGAGACATGACCACCAGCGAACACCAGACAACCGATTCCGCCTGGAGGCGCATTCGCCAGGGGCAGCTCCCTCTTTCTGCGAAAGCGCGGGAGCTTTTGGGGTACGGGCAATCATTTGAGCCTAGCCCGGCGCTGCGCGGTCGAAATCGCGGCCAAACGATCATTACCATTATGGGCGAAGTGGCCGACTATTTGGAAAACAAAAGTGAGGTAAAAGATGAATAACGATCATACGGTGCTGGCCGCACCGGTGGCGGCCTGGGGCCAGCGGGTTCTGGCTGAAGTAGAGCGGGCCATTATTGGTAAGCGGGCACTGCTCACCGAGATGTTAGCGGCCGTATTGGCTCCCGGCGGCCACCTGTTGCTAGAAGATTACCCTGGCTTGGCGAAGACGCTGATTGCCAGCAGCTTTGCCACCGTATTAGGGTTAGGCTTCAAACGCATCCAGTTCACGCCCGATCTGCTGCCCGGCGATATAACCGGCGGTTATATCTATGATCGCAATGAAAGCCGTTTTGTGCTGCGCGAAGGCCCCCTCTTTGCCAACATCATTTTGGCCGACGAGATCAATCGCGCTTCACCCAAAACCCAGTCGGCGCTGCTGGAGGCGATGCAGGAATATCAGGTCACGCTGGAAGGCGAAACGCTGCCGCTGCCCCAGCCCTTCTTGGTAATCGCCACGCAGAATCCCATTGAGTATGAAGGCACCTTCCCCCTGCCCGAAGCCCAGCTTGACCGCTTCGTTATGAAGCTGTCTGTTGGCTACCCTTCGGCTGAAGAGGAAGCGGAGATATTGCAGCGGCGCCGGCAGCGCGGTAAGGATGAGATGAGTTTAACGGCCGTCACCAACGCCGCCGAACTGCTGCAAATGCGCCAGCTGGTCGAAAAAGTTCACCTGGACCCCGATCTGGAGAAATATATCGTGGCCCTGGTGCGGGCCAGCCGCGAGCATAATCAGGTGGTGGTCGGCTCTAGTCCTCGGGGTTCCCTGGCGCTGTTGAAATTGTGCCGCGCCTGGGCAGCTCTGCACGGCCGTGATTACGTACTGCCCGACGACATTAAGCAGTTTGTGCGCCAGACGCTCATTCACCGCCTGATTCTCGATCCGGAACTGTGGACACGCCGCCGCGCCATTGACGAAGTGATCGCCCATATTCTGCACAACGTGCCCGTACCGGTGATACGTCAGACCTGATGGCTCATGCCCGGTCTATCACCTCAAAAGAACAATGTCTTCACGCGCAATTTTCCTAGCCGCTCTGGTTTACGGTTTGGTCTTGTTAGGACTGGCCAGCATGAAAGGCGCCGCCCTGATTCTGGCCATACCTTTACTCGTCTACTTGATGCTGGCTCTAAGGCAGACGCCGCACAGCCCAACCCTGCGTTTGGAACGGATCATGCCTGGCGAAACGGCCGTGGAAGGGGATTTGCTGCCCATTACCCTGACCATTCATAACGAGGGCGACCATGATCTGGCCAAGCTTCACGTGCGCGAACAGTTACCCCCAGGCAGTGTCGTCGACAGCGGTCAAATCGAGCTCCTCACCAGCCTGCCGGCCGGCGAGTCTGCCGAAATCAACTATACTCTGGCCGCCCAGCGCGGTGCCTTTGATCTGGCCGCCGTAGCCGTTTCCGTTTGGGACGGGCTGGGGGTTACGGCCTGGTCTGGCGAGATGCAGGCGCCGACTCATCTTACGGTGACGCCGCACTACCAGCCATTACGCTCCCTGACGATACGGCCGTTGCGCACCAAGGGCTTCAGCGGGCCGCTGGCTTCCCGCCAGAGCGGCTCAGGCAGCGACTTCTTTGGCGTCCGTGAATACCAGATGGGCGATCCGCTGCGCCGCATCAACTGGCGCGCCGCCGCCCGCCATCATGAACAGCTTTTTACCAATGAGTTCGAACAAGAGCGAATCGCCGATATTGGCCTGATTTTGGACATGCGCAGCGAGAATGTGTTCCGCGTCGGCCCTGACTCCCTGCTGGATCATGCGGTGCGGGCCACGGCCGCCCTGGCCGATTCCCTGCTGCAGGACGGTCATCGGGTCGGGTTACTGCTGTATGGCTTTGGTCTGGATGGCGTGCTGCCCGGCTATGGCAAAGGACAGCGGGAGCGAATTATGCGCAAATTGGCCGAAGCCCGACCGGTCAGCAGCCAGGTGTTCCGCAGCCTGAAATATCTGCCGACGCGCGTCTTTCCGGCCCGAGCCCAGCTCATTTTCGTCAGTCCCCTGGCCGACAACGACGAGGCGGTACTGTTCCGGCTGCGGGCACACGGCTACGGGGTGCTGGTAATTAGCCCCAACAGCGTGGAGTTTGAGGCCCAGCTACTGCCCGACGAACCACTGCGCTCGTTAGCCATCCGCCTGGCGCGCGCGGAACGGCGCATCTTTCTGCGACGGCTGAGACAAGGTGGCATTATCACTGTTGACTGGCCGGTAGATCGGCCGCTGGATGATCTGATTCAGATCACCTTGCGCCAGACACCGCCGCCATATGGGCGCCTGGGACGGCCGCTATGAAACAGGCATTGATCTGGCGGTACATTTTCCTGGCGGCGGCGCCGATTGGGCCGGCTATCGGCCTGGTTTTGCAGGATGTCTGGTGGTTGGCAGGGGTGCTGCTGGTGACGGCCGTGGCCTGGGCCGTTGGCCGGGCCTATTATCCGGCCGCCGATCATGTCGGGCTAACGGTTTTCTTGCTGATTCTGTCGTATGCTGCCTGGCTGAACGTGCCCGCTTACTGGCTGATCGGGGGCGTCGTGGCGGCGCTGGCCGTTTGGGATTTGGGCGATTTTCATGCCCGCCTGGTAGAACAGGCTACGATGGAAAATGAAGCGGTGCTGTGGCGAGCTCATTGGCGCGCCTTAACCCTGGCCCTACTCCTGGGATTGCTCATTAGCAGCCTGCCCCTCATTATCCGGCTGGAGCTCTCGTTTTGGCCCGCGTTTGGCTTAGCCCTTTTTGTCGTTATCGCCCTTAGCCGCCTCTTGCGCAGGACGTAGCGCCAGTCAGTCGATTGAAGCGGCCCGCGGACATCCTGTCCGCAACAGGCGGGAAAATGCCCGCGCTCCAGACTGATTTCCATCTGCCGGGTATTGCTATCAGCGCCGTTCAGTCCAGGAGGGGTGGGCATATTTTTCGGCCCGCAGTTCCACCACCCGCTGCTGTTCCTTCGGCGTCAACTGGCCCGGCGCCAACGTCAGCCCCAATGCATCCTGAAAACCGGTGATCATGAAGGCGACGGCCTGATCATAGCTGACTGGCTCAGGCAGACAGTCAGCCAGGGTGATGGCCCGCTGGCGCAGCTGCTGCTGCATGGCCCAGCGCGCCGCCTCATCCTGGTTTAGGGCCAGGCTGATACGGGTAATGTCACCATAAAGGGGCAGCGTGCCGTGCTGTAAGACGACCCCGCGCTTACGCACCTGGGCACTGCCGATCAATTTACGGCCGTCGACCGTCACCTCATAATTGGAAGGGGCGTCAAAACAGGCTGCACCCTCTTCACCCAGCTTGGCATAAGCCGGTTCGGCCTGCGCCGGTGTCAGTCCCATGTGCTGCAAGCCAGCTAACAAGGCGCGAGACAGGCGCCGGTAGCTTTCAATGATCGAGCCTACCACGTGAGGTTCATCTTGTGGCGCACAAACGCTGTAGGTCAGTTCATCAACATGCATAATGGCCCGGCCACCGGTGGCCCGACGCACATAGTCCCAGCCCAATTCACGGCAGGCTTCCTGATTGACCGCCTGCCAGCTCTGTCCCAAGCCCAGGGAAAGACAGGCCGGCTGCCAGCCGTAAAAACGAAGGGTGGGCGGGCTGTCACCCCCGGCGACCGCTTCCAAAATAGCCTCATCAACGGCCATGTTCGTCGGGCCATCCTGGAGGCCGCTGTCAAGCAGCCGCCAGGTGGCCGGGCGATAATCGTGATTACTCAACGGTCTCGGGAATCTCATCGGCGGGACGGGGACCCGGATCCGGCAAGCCGGTACTGGCTAAGGATTGCAGCACATTGACATCCATCTCTCCAGCACACAGGATGTGGCAGGAAAGGCGGAATTCGCCCAAATTATCGCCGCTTTCGAGTTTGGCTTTTTCGCGAGGATGGTAATCGGCCGGTTCGCCGTGGTTAAAGGTTACGCGGCAGGTGGTGCAGCGCGCCTTACCGCCGCAGCGGTGCAGGATATCAACCCCAGCATCTTTGAGAGCCAGAATCAGGCGGGTACCATCCGCAGCTTCAAACGTTCGATCATCTACAGTAATGACAGCCATGTGATCTCCTTTCTATCAAAGACTTCAAAAGTCTGGCGCACCTTGTCGCTATTTACCAGAGCGTTACGAGACTTTTGAAGTCTAGCCTACGTAGCGTGAGTTATGTAAACGAGGTGAATATTCGCCCCAGATTCTAACCAATTGTGCTATAACATGGCAAACAATATTAAGCGAGTAGACATTTTTCCCATCCAGCGGGCGCAGCCAGCGTGAAGATTGCTACGCTCCCGCTGGTCGCTCGCAATGACGGGCTTGATACAATCTTTTTTCAATGAAACAGATACCGAAAGAACTACCCGGCCTGAAATGGGCCACAGCTCTCCTGGGCGTTTATGCCGTCATCTGGATACCGGTCGAGGGCAATTTACCGTTGACGGTATTGTTGGCCGGGTGGGCCGCGGCCGTCATGGCCGCTTACCTGGTGCAGAAGCAGATGGGGGGACGCCGTTTGTCCAGCTGGCAGTGGGTGGGCTTGACCGCGTTTTCCGGCCTGCTGCTGGGGTTCAGCACCGGCATTTTGACTCTGGCCTTCATGGCTTTGAAAACGGGCATTCACGATCATGGCCCGGAATTTAGCCGCGCCGAAATCGACTGGGTCATTGCCCGCATTCCCACCTGGTCAATCGCTGGCTTGCTGGCCGGCACAGGCCTGGGCCTGCTGACTATGCAGCGTGAACGGTGAAACGTAAGAAGGTAAACGTAAGCCTACTTTTCACGTCTCATGTTTCACTCCTCACTTCTCGCGCAGCCGGGCCTCCAGAGCCTCCAGGGCCTGCTCCAGCTCTGCCTGGCGAAAACTGGTGGTGATGTCGCCGCGGGTTCGTTCTACAACCCCGCGCAGGGTGTCGGTGCGGCGGCGCAGACCCCCGGTGATGGCGTCGTTAAAGTCGAAAGTAACCAGGGTGGTATAAATCTCGTCCATCAACTGCAAGAGACGCTCCGCTTCATCACTGTGACCATGGCGCAGAATATCCAGAATGCGGCGGCGCATTTCCATCGCCGCTTCAGCCAATCCATTGAGCCAGGTATTATGTTCACAGTTCAAATCGGCGGGCGTGGGTAGGGGCAAATCCCGCACCAGGGCATAGCTGATTTCAGCCTCGACATATTCTTTGAGGGCATCCTGGGTGTAGCCGGCATGGTACAGGGCAGGGTAACCGCGCACGCCTTCAGTCAGGTCAGCCGCAGCCATTTTCGCTTCATGCAGCAGCGTTTCGGCCTTGACCCACTCTTCCCGGTGAACAGCACGAATGGCCCGGGCGCACACGCTAACCAACGCCCGCGAGCGCTGATAAGCCTCATCCCGGGCATCATTGATCTCTTCAAATCCAGCTCTTATTTCTTCAGCAATTTGATCTAGGGTCATAGGGTTAGTCTGGTAGTCTTTAGTCTGGTAGTCTTTAGTCTGGTAGTCTTTAGTCTGGTAGTCGTTAGTCTAGTGGTCGTTAGTCTGGTAGCCGTTAGTCTGGTAGTCGTTAGCTGATCGGCTTTTTAACCGCTTGACTATTTGACTACTCGACTACAAGACTACTCGACTACTCCGCCTCATCCGGGCTTTGGGGGAAGCGGAAAAGCTGGTCGGCCAGGGAAGGCTGCTGGGGCACGCGGATTTCGCCGAATTGCCGTTCGTAATTGGTGATATTCTGTCCCAGGGCCATGTGGAACATTTTGGCGTGCATCGGGGACATAATGACCCGGGAAATGACGCTGCCTTTGGGCATGCGGGGCAGGACCTGGGCGAAATCAAGCACAAGCTCGGCCGGTGTATGGCTGATAAAAGCGAGGTTGGCATAGACGGCCGTCAATTCCTTTGGTATCTCGATGGTGATCCGCTGGCCCTGCGGCTTTTCAGGTTGGTTGCTCATGACAGTTGCTCCTTAACGTTGGGACACAGATTAGCACAGATGGACACAGAGCATGGATCTGGAGCTAGCGTATTGATTGTTCTCTAGCTCTGGCTCTAGCTCTTACCTCAGTAACGAGCTACAATCGTCCATCAGTTCTCTGGACTAGGATACTATAATCAGAGGCATTCTACCAATCTTCTTTTTTCCTTGTAGAATAGGGTGGCTGCGCCATCACATTAGTTGGCGGCGATTCACCAACGATTGGACAACTGTTGAGGAGGGCCTGATGAAATTAGACCGGAATTATCTTGTATACTTGATCGTGGGCATTTGTATGGGCGTCATCGGCGCGACCCTCTACTTTCGGCTGCGCAACCAGGTCTTGCCCGCGCCGATCATCATCGTCCCCTCCGAACCGACGGCGACCTTAGCGCCCACACCCACCCCTGGCCTGGTGAACGTCTTTATCAGCGGCGAAGTGGCCGCGCCAGGCCTTTACCAGCTGCCACCAGGCAGCCTGGTAGCCGATGCAATTAACGAAGCGGGGGGGTTCAGCCGGCGGGCAGCGCAAGAATTGGTGAACCTGGCCTTGACGGTGAGCGAAGGCATGCAAATACACGTCCCGGCTGTGGGCGAGACGGCCGTCGTGGTACCCCCTATCAGCACGCCGCCAGCAGCCACACCGGTCGCTGGCAATAGCAGCAGCGGGTCAACCGGTGGGTTAATCAACATCAACACCGCCAGCCAGGGCGAGCTGACCCAGCTGCCGGGCATCGGCCCCAGCACGGCCGCTGCCATCATCACTTTCCGGGAGCAAAATGGTCCTTTCGCCAGCGTTGAGGCGATTACCAACGTACCCGGCATCGGCAATGCGCGGTTAGAGCAGATTCGCCATCTGATCACCGTGGGCGAATGAGGTCAGTGACAGTCCGCCAGGGAAAAGCACACAGTGGCTCGTGATACGGTCTGGACGGCCGCGGCGGCCCGGCTGCTGAGTCTACCATTTCGGCTGCGCCGCGCCCGCCCCTTTACGCCACCCCAGCGGGTGCTGATCCTCAAGCCGTGCTGTCTGAGCCAGGTGCTGCTGACCACCCCCCTGCTGGCCGCGCTGCAGATCACTTTTCCGCAGGCCCGCTTCCACTGGGCCATCAGCGATTGGGCCCGACCGGCTATCGCCGGCAATCCGCGCGTGCGGGAGCTGATCAACACCGGTACCGTTGGTCTGGCGGACGGCCGCTGGGCTGATGTCATCAAGCTGGCCCGCCACCTGCGCACCTTCAACTACGACACCTGCTTCATCCCCAGCCACAGCAGTACACTGGCCCTGACCGCCTGGCTGGCTGGCATTCCGCAGCGGATTGGCCTGGACGCCAACGGCCGCGGCTTTGCCCACACCATCCCGGTCCGGTCCAGTGCTGACCGGCTGCACACCGCCGAGCGCTATCTCTCCCTGGCCTATGCCGTGGGCGCCGATCCTGACCTGAAATCAGAGCTGGAATTCTACCCACCCGACAGCGAGCGCACGGCCATAACCCAGCTTCTGGTCGAGCAAATAGACTGGTTGGGCGAGACGCCGCTGGTCATCATGCATCCCGGCGGCGGGCGCAACCCAGTGACCACCGATCCGGCCAAGCAGTGGCCGGTGGAACGGTACGCCCGGCTGGCCAACCACCTGGCCCGCCATTATCAAGCCACCCTGGTTTTGGTAGGCAACGCCGAGGATAAACCGTTAACCGCCGCCCTGACCGGGCTGATTTCCACCCCTGCCTACGATTTGGCTGGTCAGCTGAGCCTGGCCCGTCTGGGGGCCTTGTGTGAGGTAGCCGACCTGTACGTAGGCAATGATACCGGCCCAACACAAGTCGCTGCGGCCGTGGGCTGCCCTACCCTGGCCATTTTCGGCCCCGGCAATCCGGCTGCTTCCGGGCCGTACAGACAGAAGGGGCAGGTGATTGCCCTGCAACAGCCAGAAGGCGTGGCGGTAGTAGAAGCGGCAACGGCCGTGGATGAGCTGCTGGCCAAAGCGGAAAACGGGGTAAAGTGAGTGACCAAAACGGCCAAATTGGCGTTGACGATTTGGTCGCTCTTTGCTAAACTATGCATCTTGTTGGGGGCGTAGTGTAGTGGTTAACATGCCGGCCTGTCAAGCCGGAGATCGCGGGTTCGAATCCCGTCGCTCCCGTTCTGGGCACAAGTGGAATCTGATTCACTTGTGCTCTTTTTTTTTATCTGCCCCTCAAGTTGCTGCATCAATTCAAATGGAGCTACCGTAGCGTCATCCAGGATGACGCCATAGTCGCCATGCAAGGAAATGGCCACAACCTGATCGTCATAGATGAAAACACGGTCAACGATCTTGGCCAATAGCTGCTTTCGCGCTTCGCTAGGTTGCGCCACCCCTTCGCAAGCTCGCCAGTAAGCACTGAAATTCTCTAACAGGTCGGCAGCTTCCATCAAATCATCATATTGCACCGGTATTAGCGACTCAATCTCCCGCTGCAGTTGATCCCGCTTATTGGTGTATTCGGCTGGAGTCAGAAAG
>Ga0114946_10002759_pt1 | contig 12009 bp, 10 predicted proteins | sample WalLakDeSediment_FD_88676 | JGI IMG/M metagenome (GOLD analysis project Ga0114946, IMG submission 88676) | Lake sediment microbial communities from Walker lake, Nevada to study Microbial Dark Matter (Phase II) - Walker Lake 11/02/13 Deep Sediment | ecosystem: Environmental > Aquatic >...
CGGCGATCAGTCCGTCGCGGATGCGCGCCACGTACAAGGCGACGTTGGCGGGCTCCTGCCAGGCGTGGGGGTCGATTCCGCCACCGTGGGCGGCCTGGTCTTCCGCCTCGCGGTTGTTCCGGGTGGGATTCAACAGCCTGGTCTTGCCGGCGCCCAGGAATCCGGACAGCAGGGTAACGGGCAGACGGGGATCGGCTCGGGATCGGGTCATCGACATCTGGGTTGGTCGCGGTAGGCAGCGAGCGATCGGCAGCGGAGGTCCCGCGGCCGAAGTGTTACGTTATAACAAAATGGTTTCAACCATACCGGCAGCGAGGGTATGGCGCCCATGCGGGAGTACGGACGCCGCCGCCGGTGGCACCGAGGGCGTCGGCGCGGCTCAGGGCGCCGGCCCGCGCTGCGGCGCGGTATCGGCCCCCTGCCAGACCTGGATGAACGCGGCCAGGGATTCCTCGATGGACTCCCGCGGGATGCCGCGCGTGATGAAGACGATCTTCGAGCGCCGGTCGTCGTCGGGCCAGGCCGGCAACTCCAGCAGGGGATACAGGAGATGCTGAGCACCTTGGATCACGACCGGTGCCGCACGCCCGCGCAGGCTCAGGATTCCCTTGATCCGCAGCATGTCCGGCCCGCACAGCGACAGCAGCCGATCGAGCCAGGCATCCAGCAGGCCATCCTCCAGCGGCGGGTCGATGATCACGCAGAAGGTGCGGATCTGGTCATCGTGGCGGTGGGCGTCCTGGCCGTGCGCGTGGTCCGCGTGGCCCGCCGGCGCCGGATCCCTGGCGCCAACACCCGGATAGGCCTCCGCATCCAGCCAACGAGCGACGTCCGGGATCTTCGCCACCGGGTCGAACTGCCCGAGCCCGAGCAGGGCTGCGGGCGGGACTGCGCCGTTCCTCAACTGGATACGCGGTGCCGCTGGATTGATCGCAGACAGGCGCCGCTCCATCGAGGCGATGGTTGCGGCATCGGCCAGGTCCGCCTTGGTCAGCAGCAGGCAGTCGGCGACGGCCGCCTGCTTCAGCGCCTCCCAATGGGCATCCAAGGTCCGGCCGCCGCAGGTCAGGTCCAGGGTCGTGACGACGCCATCGAGCCGATAGCGCTGCAGCAGGACCTCGACGGTCATCAGGGTATGGATGATCGGCGCCGGGTCGGCGAGACCGGTGGTCTCGATGATCACGCGGTCGAACTGCCGCTCGCCGCCGCGCGCGAAGCGCCAGTGCGCGTCCTTGAGGGTGCTGATCAGGTCGCCGCGGACGGTGCAGCACAGGCAGCCGCTGCGCATGGCGACGACGGTGTCGTCGGCGACGCGGCTCACCAGCATGTGGTCCAGCCCCACCTCGCCGAGCTCATTGATGATGACCAGGGTGCGCGCGAGCCCAGGCAGGCGCAGCAGGTGGCGCAAGACCGTGGTCTTGCCGCTGCCGAGAAAGCCGGTCAGCAGCGTCACCGGGATGCGGGGGTTGGACATGCTGGGGGGATCGCTGTTGGCGGGAGACGCGCGGGCGCCGACGCAGGCTGGTCAGCCCCGGAGGCGCCGCGGCGGGTCATCCTCCCAGAGCGCATCGAGGGCCACCAGCACCCGCGGGCCAGACCCGGCGGACACCGCCGGCGAGCGGTGGATGGCGCCGCCGCCGGCGTTGCCTTGCCAGGCGCTGCCCTTGAGCAGCACGATGTCGAAAGGTGCCGCGCACCCACTCGGCGCATGGCCCACCGCGCCTCCGGCCAGGGAGGCACGGTCGACACCAGGGTCGTCGAGCCACTCGGTCCCCGGCCCGCGCCAGGTACAGAGCAGTCGTATCCCGGTTCGATCGACGTGCCACAGGGGGCACATGGCCCGCTCCAGGCACTCGATCCGCAGCCCGACCGCCGGGCACCCGAGGAGGTCCCCGTACAGCTCGATCAGGAAGGCGAGCTCCTCTCTCAGGGCACCAGGCCCGGCAACCGGCGGCAGGTCGAGCGCGGCAAGACCGCGGCCGCGCGGCCCACCCAATTGCAGGGACGCGCGCAGTCCGCGCCAGGACCGCAGCCCCGGCCCCCGCAGGGCGGCCGCGAGCCCGGGGTGGCTCGGGCGCGGGTGCACGCAGACCTGGACCTCGGGCTCGAAGACGGCGCAGAGGTCCGCGAGGGTCGCTGCGTGCCGGACCCCGCCGCCCCCCGGTGGAGCGGCCCCGGCGAGATCGGCGTGCCAAACGCCGGGGATGACAGCAGAGACGGTGGGGCGGGTGCTCTGGGTCATGGGGCTCCGGTGACCAGCTTTGGTCCAATTTCGGAATGTTACATTATTTCATGGATGCCAAGCCGAATTGGGTTCGCCGGTTGCCGTGAAGGCCGTGCGCAGGGCGCCCCGCGTCGCCCCCCTCCCCCGTCGGTTGCACACTGCGGGCGCAGCGCAGGGGAGCGAAGCCGCGCGGCTGTCGGCAACCCGCTGGTGCTTCGCGATCCGACGGGTGGGATCCGCCGGCCTTACCGCCGCCGCGCCGCGCCACGAGGCGAGACAAGCTGGCGCACCAGCGGGCGCCGACAAGCCAGGGGAGAGGGGGGGCGCCCTTGCGCCTTTCCCCGCTGAGGGGAAAGGCCAGGAGAAGCGGGCGGGGCTCGCCGGCGCTGTAGTATCCTGCGGCCCGCGATCGCGCACCCAGCCACCACTGCCCTCGGATACCCATCCCCGTGACAGAGCTCAAGAACGATACCTTCCTGCGCGCGCTGCTGCGCCAGCCCGTCGCTTACACCCCGGTCTGGATGATGCGTCAGGCCGGGCGTTATCTCCCTGAATACCGAGCCACCCGCGCCCGCGCGGGCAGCTTCATGGCGCTCTGCAAGCACCCAGAGCTCGCCTGCGAGGTCACCCTCCAGCCGCTGGAGCGCTTCCCGCTGGACGCGGCGATCCTGTTCTCAGACATCCTCACGGTGCCGGATGCCATGGGCCTCGGGCTTTATTTCACCGAGGGCGAGGGGCCACACTTCGAGCGCCCGGTGCGCAACGAGGCCGACGTGCGCCGCCTCCGGGTACCGGACATCGAGGCGGAGCTCGGCTACGTACTCGATGCGGTGAGTCTGATCCGCCGCGAGCTCGGCGGGCGGGTACCGCTGATCGGTTTCTCCGGCAGTCCCTGGACCCTCGCCACCTACATGGTCGAGGGCGGCAGCGCCAAGACCTTCGCCCGCTCCAAGGCGATGATGTTCGATCGCCCGGAGCTGATGCACGCGCTGCTCGCCGTCCTGGCCGATGCGGTCGCCGCCTACCTCAACGCCCAGATCGCACGCGGCGCACAAGCGCTGATGATCTTCGACACCTGGGGCGGCGTGCTCAGCCCGCGCGACTACCGAGAGTTTTCCCTCGCCTACATGAGCCGCATCGTGCGCGGCCTCACCCGCGAGGCGGAGGGCCGCCGGGTACCGGTGATTCTGTTCACCAAGGGCGGCGGGCGCTGGCTCGATCGGATGGCCGAGAGCGGCTGCGACGCCCTCGGGGTCGACTGGACCGAGGACCTGGCCGATGCGCGGCGGATGGTCGCCGGCCGGGTGGCGCTCCAGGGCAACCTCGACCCCTGCATCCTCTACGCCTCGCCCGCACGGGTGCGGGCCGAGGTGGCGCGCGTGCTGGCGAGCTACGGGCACGGGCACGGCCACGTCTTCAACCTCGGCCACGGCATCCACCCGGATGTGGAGCCCGACCGCGCCGCCGCGCTGGTCGCCGCGGTGCACGAGCTGAGCCCCCCGTATCACGGCGAGGGCGCGGGCATCTGACATGCACCCTGTCGTCCGAGCACGACAGCCTTGCGCCGGATGGCGTCGGACGAATGAAGACAAATCAACCCCTTGGGCTTGACGACTTACTGGCACGCAAGGTGCTTGATAACGGGGGCGAGGACCTCACCCGCGCACCCTGTGCGGGCATCGAGGGCCTCGCGAGTCCCTCGCTTTTGCCGCACGCTGGACATCCGGGGTGCGGTTTTTTCTTTTTCACCCCCCCTTGCGACACCCGCCGCCGGGTGAGCCCCCCAGCGCCCCGCTGATCGCCGACCCAGGTCGAGGCCGCTTATGGACCAGAGCCCACGCGAGCTGTCTCACAGCCAACCCGATCTCCTCCCGGGGCCTCAGGTCGAGGTCTTTACCCGCGCCGGCCCGTCCGCTGCCGCGCCGCGCCTGCCTTGGTACCGCGCGCAGCGGTTGCGCATCTTTCTCGTCGTCCTGCTCGGCGTGCTCTTGCCCGGCCTCGCCTGGGACTTCCTGCGCCCGGCCCAGTACCGCGCCTCGGCGAGCGTGGTCACGAGCGCGACGCCCATGCCGAGGGCCGAGGAGACCAGGCCAACGGGCGGCACCGGCGTCCAGCACGTCGCGATCCAAGAGCGGGTGCTGCTCGGTCAGGACCTCCTGGCGCGGACCCTGGAGCGCGCTGGCCCCGCAGAGCAGGGCCCGACGACGCCCGAGACCCTGCGCGATCTGCTCGAAGTGACGTCTCTGCCCGACACCAATCTGGTGGAGCTCGCGGCGCTCGGCGGCGACGCCGAGCGCCTGGCCGTCCTGGTCAACGCCTGGATCGACGCCTATCAGGAGCTGCGCCGCGAGGCGGTGGAGCGCGAGGTCGGTGCCGCGCGTACGGCGCTCCGCGAGGAGCATGTCCGCCTCACCCAGACGATCGAGGAGCAGCGCGCAGCCCTCGACGCCTTCCGCGCCGAGCACGACATCGTCACCCTGGAGCGCGACGGCAACGAGGCCCTGGCACGGCTGCGCGCACTCAACGAGGGGCTCAACCGCGCCCGCGACGAGGCGGTGGAGGCCGAGGCGCGCCTCGCCGCGACCGAGGACGCCATCGCCCGCGGCGACCCCGTGGTGCCGCCGAGCGAGCAGGGCAACCTGGAGGCGCTGGAGGACAAGGCGATCGAGCTGCGGACCAAGCTCACCGAGCTCGGCAAACGCTTCACGCCCTTTTACCTGGAGCACGAGCCCGACACCCGCGTGATCCCCGCCCAGCTCGCCCAGATCGAGGCCAAGATCGAGGAGAAGCTCGCCCAGGGTCGGCGCCTGGTGCTGTCCCAGGCCCAGGGCGAGGTCGCGCAGACCCGCCAGCGGGTGGCGGTGCTCGAAGGCGACCTGGCCCGCCACAAGGCGACCGCCGCCGCCTTCAGCGCCCGTTTTGCCGAGCACGAGGCCCTGAAGGAGGACCTGGCCGGCCTCGAGACCATGGTCCGCGAGGTCGGCGCCCGACTGGTGGATCTGGAGGCCAAGGCCCTGGAGCGCTTCCCGGCGGTGGAGGTCGTCGAGCCCGCCCACGCCCCGGCCAGGCCCTTCTACCCCCGCTACTGGCGCGATGCGCTCTTGATCCTGATCGGGGCCGTCATCGCGGGGCTTGCCGCGGTCCTGCTCGGCGAGTTCCTCACCCGCCACCCGGAGCCGGAAACACGCACAGAGGGCGCCGTCACTGGCATCCGCGTCTACCCCGCGGGCGCCGCCCTCGCTGCCGGGGCGCCCGAGCGGGCCGCCCTGCAGCCGGCTCCGCGGGCAAGCGCCCTGCCTGGGGCCGCGCCGGCGGCCAGCCTACCCCCCAGCCTGCCGCGGGAGCTCATCCCGGCGGAGGTCGGCGCACTCTGGACCCTGGCCGAGCCCCTCTCGCGCCAGTTGCTCGCGCTCTTGCTCGCCGGGCTCAGGCTGGAGGAGTGCATCGAGCTGGGGCCGGAGCACTTCGACCTCGCCGCCGGCCTCGTGCAGCCTCCCTCGGAGCCACCGCGGACGGTCGCGCTGCCACCCGAGACGCGCTACCTCTTCGAGGCCTCGACGCCGCTCCCTCTCTGGGCCGGGAGCGGCCCCGCCCCGAGCGGCGAGGAGCTGGATGCGCGCATCCGCCTGCTCGCCCACGACGCCGGCCTCACGCGACCCGAGGAGGTGACCGCCGCGGCGCTGCGCCACAGCCTCCTCAGCTACCTGGTGCGCCAAGGCGCCCGCCTCACCGAGCTCGGGCAGGTGGTCGGGACGATCAGCGCCGCCGAGCTCGCCCGCTACGCCCCCCTCGCCCCCTCGGGGCCGGCACGCCCCCTCGCCGAGGTCGACTTGGGGTACCCGCTGCCAGGCTGATCCCGAGCGGGCCATCACCCCAATGAGCACGGATCAACGCCCATGAAACCCAGGGTCGCCAGGCGGCCCCGCTCGCCTGGCGCCTGAGCCGAGAACGAGCACCCTGGGTGCTTCGCCCTTCAAAAAGTCGACAACGCAACGGCCGGCCCGGCTGATGCCACCCACCCTTCGGCCGAGCGCCTTCCCCTTGCAACGGGACGTTTGATTTGCGTTCATTCGCAGACGGATGCCCTTTTCGGGCCCTTGGGTATGGGAGTCCAAAGCGATGCCAGACGCCATCACCGGACCGCTCCAGGCCTACCTCGACGGCCTGGTGCCACCGCGTCACCCGGAGCTCGTGGCGATGGAGGACGACGCGCGAGCGGAGGGCTTCCCCATCATCGGCCCCGCCTGCGGGCACCTTTGCTACCAGGTCGCGCGCACGATCGGCGCGCGGCGCGTCTTCGAGCTCGGCTCGGGCTACGGCTACTCCACCGCCTGGTTTGCTCGGGCGGTCCGCGAGAACGGCGGCGGCGAGGTCCATCACACGGTGTGGGACGAGACCCTGTCGCAACAGGCGCAGCGCCATCTGGCGGCGCTCGGTCTCGCGGACCTGGTGCGCTTCCACGTCGGCGAGGCCGTCAGCCGCTTGAGCGAGCAATCAGGCCCCTTCGATCTGATCTTCAGCGACATCGACAAAGAGGGCTACCCGGCCTCCCTGCCCGTGATCGCGTCGCGCCTGCGCCCCGGTGGCGTGCTGATCGTCGACAACCTGCTGTGGGGCAATCGCGTCCTCGACCCCGACCACAGCGACCCGGCCACCGAGGGGGTGCGCGAGCTCACCCGGCTCGTCACCCAGGGCCCCGAGTGGTTGAGCTCCATCCTCCCCATCCGAGACGGGCTGCTGCTGGCGCTGCGCCTGGGCTGACCGGTTAACTCCGGACAGCGTGCACCCGATCCAGGCCATCCCCTACGTCCCCGGCCGCGCCCAGGGACCCTTGCGCCTCGGGACACCGACCGCGAGCGGGACGATCGCCTTGGCCCGTGGGGCCGAGGTCCCCCGACTGGCGGGCCAGCCCGCCGGCCTCCTGGTGGTCGATGCCGCCCCCCTCTCCCACGGGATGATCCGGCTGTTTCGCGCGGGCATCCCGACCTTGCTCCTCAGTCGAGCCCAGGCCGAGACCCTGGAGGAGGGCGAGGAGCTGGTGCTGGACGGCGACCGCGGCTGGCTCGGCCCCGCCGCGGCGGCGCCCCCGGCGCTCGCGCAACCACCGCCCCCCCAAGCCGGCCAGCCGGTGACCACGGCGGACGGGATCGCGGTGAGCTTGCGTGCCAGCGTGGCCGACTCGGCCGGGGCGGCGCAGGCGCTCGCCCAGGGCGCGGCGGCGATCGGCCTGGTCCGCTCGGAGCTCCTGATGCCGGCCTCCGGGGCGGCGCCGGACGCGGACTTCTACCAGACCGCACTCGCCGCCCTTTACCAGGCCGCGGCCCCGCTGACCCTGACCCTGCGCCTGATCGATCTCGCCGGGGACAAGCTCCCCGCCTGGCTCCCCCCGGAGCCAGGGGCCTTCACCGCCCTGGGTCTCCAGGGGTCGCGCCTCTATGACCGGGAGCCGGTGCGCTCCGTCCTGCTGGCGCAGCTCGAGGCCATTACCCGCCTCGCCCCCCGTCACCCGCTGGCGCTGATCATCCCCTTCGTCGTCGGCCCCCGTGACTTCACGCGCTGGCGCGACGAGCTCGCGCCGCACCTCCCACCGAGCACCGCCTTCGGGGCCATGGCCGAGACCCCGGCGGCGGTGCTCGCGCTCCCCGAGCTCCTCGCCGCGGCCGACTTGGTCGCGATCGGCTGCAACGACCTCAGCCAGTGCCTATTCGCCGCCGACCGCGACCTGCCGGAGGTGGCGCCCTACCTCGACCCTTATGCCCCGGCGCTGTTCCGCTTTCTGGCGAGCGCCGCCCAGGCGGCGGGCCCCGACCTGGAGCGGGTGATGCTCTGCGGACTGCTCCCGCAGCTTCCGGGCCTGCTGCCGGTACTGGTCGGGCTCGGCTACCGCGCCGTCTCGGTCGAGCCGCTCCTCATCCCTCGGCTCGCGCAGGGCCTGCGCCGACTCACCGCCCCGCGGGCGCTCGAGCTCGCCGCCCGCGTCTGCGCCGCCGGCGACGGCGCCGACGTGCGCCAGATCCTCGCACTTCCGAGTGGGGCCTGAGCCTCGCCGCGGCCCCCGGCCCGAGTCGAGCCGGGGGGGGGAGATGGCCCCAGGCGGCGATCCGAAAAGGAGCATCAGTCCGCAGATCAACGGTAGAGTAGAGGCCAGGGTCACCCCTGGCCTCTACTCTACCGGCCCCCTCCCCCCATAGCCCTGCCACCGAGGAGCGGGCAGAATGTGGCGGCGGATCTCGCAAAGGAGTCGTCCCATGGCCCTCGTCCACATGCGCGACCTACTCGTCCATGCCCATCGGCATCAGTACGCGGTGCCGGCCTTCGACCTGGTGAGCCTCGATTTCCTCGAGGCGATCGTCCGCTCCGCCGAGGCCTGTCAGGCCCCGGTGATCCTGAGCCTCGCGGAGTCGCACTTCGAGTACTTCGACTTCGAGCTCGCCATGGCCGCCACCGAGGCCGCGGCGCGGCGCACCCCCGTGCCCGTCGCCATCCATCTCGACCACGGGGCCTCGCTCGCCTCGGCGGTCAAGGCGATCCGCCTCGGCTGCAATGGGGTCATGGTCGACGCCTCCACCCTCCCCTTCGACGACAATGTCGCCGCCACCCGCGGGGTGGTCGCGATGGCCCAGGGCTGCGGGGTACCGGTCGAAGGGGAGCTCGGGTACGTCGCCGGGGTCGAGGGCGAGGACGCCGAGAAGCACCCGGGCGAGGTCATCTTCACCTCGCCTGAGGAGGCCGAGACCTATGTCGAGCGGACCGGGGTCGACTTCCTCGCGGTCTCCATCGGGACCGTGCACGGGCGCATGCGCGGCGAGCCCCAGCTCGACCTCGATCGCCTGGCGGCGATCAACGACCGGCTCGGTATCCCGCTGGTGATCCACGGCGGGACCGGGCTCTCGGACGCCCAGTTCCGGGCGCTGATCGAGCGCGGGGCGGCGAAGATCAACTACTACACCGCGCTGGCCGACGCCGCCGGGGCGCGCATCCGCGCGAACGTCGCGAGCACCCAGGGCGGGGGCTACACGGCGCTGGTCAAGGGCATCCAGGCGCCGATGCAGGCGGAGATGGAGCGCTGTATCCGCCTCTGGGGCGCCGCCGGACGGGCCGAGGCGCTGCTCGCCGAGTGCGAGCCCTGGGCGCCGGTCGACCACCTGATCGTCTACAACCTCGCGGAAGGGACGGACCCCGCGACCCTGATGGCCGAGGGGCGCCGGGTGCTCGGGGCCATCCCCGGGGTGCGCGAGGTCTTCACCGGCACCGCGCTCCAGGACGGGGCGCGTTACCGCTACTGTTGGAATGTCCGCTTCTGCCACCCGGCGGTGATCGACTCCTACCGCGAGCACCCCGACCACGTCGACTTCGCCGACCGGCTGTTCCGCCCGGTCGCCGATGACCGGCTGAGCATCGACTTTCGCGCGAGCTGAGGTCCCCGACGGAGGGGGGTTGCCATGGCCTGGGCCTATCTGATCGTCGCGGGGATGTTCGAGTGGGGGTGGCCGGTGGGGCTCAAGCTCGCCCTGGCCGACGGCGGCGTGCGCTGGGGCTGGATCGGATTCGCGGCGCTCTGCATCGTCGCGAGCGGGGCGCTGCTGCTCCTCGCCCAGCGGACCATCCCGATCGGCACCGCCTACGCGGTCTGGACCGGGATCGGCGCGGTCGGGGCCTTCTTCCTCGGGATTGCCCTCTTCAGCGAGCCGGCGACCCTGGTGCGCTTCTTCTTCGTCGGGCTGATCGTGATCGGTATCGTCGGGCTCAAGCTGGCCTCCGACTGAGCAGCAGATGCCGAAGGCGAAAACCACCACCGTCTCGCTCGTCCTCGGCAGCGGCGGGGCCCGCGGCCTCGCCCACATCGGCATCATCCAGTGGATCGAAGAGCAGGGCTACCGCATCGAGTCGGTCGCCGGGGCCTCCATGGGTGCCCTGGTCGGGGGCATCTACGCCGCCGGGGAGCTTAACGCCTACCGGAGCTGGGTGTGCGCGCTGAGCCGCGGCGACGTGCTGCGCTTCCTCGACTTCGCCTTCAGCGCCGGGGGGCTGTTCAAAGGGGACCGCATCATGGAGACCCTGCGCGAGATGGTGGGCGAGCACCTGATCGAGGACCTGCCGATCAGCTACACCGCCGTGGCGGTCGACCTCGACCGCCAGCGCGAGGTCTGGTTCTCCCGCGGGTCGCTCTTCGACGCCATCCGCGCCTCGATCGCAGTCCCGAGCGTCTTCACCCCGCACCGCATGCGCGGCATGACCCTCGTCGACGGCGGCCTGCTCAACCCCGTCCCCATCGCACCGACCTTCCGCGACCAGACCGACCTCACCGTAGCGGTGAACCTCAACGCCGAGCCGCCACGGACCGGGCGCGAGCCGAGCGCCGCGGCCGGGGCGGCCGCAGAAGGCGAGCCCGACGGCCGCTACCAGGACCGCATCCGCCAGTTCCTCGACTCCCTGGGCGGCGGCCTGCGCCCACCCGCGCGCAGCGACCTCAGCGTCTTCGACCTCGTCAGCCGCGCCTTCGAGACCATGCAGAACGCCATCGCCGCCGTGAAGCTCGGCGCCTACGCCCCGGATGTCGTCATCCAGGTCCCCCGCGACGCCTGCGCCGCGCATGAATTCCATCGCGCCCGCGAGATGATCGAGCTCGGCCACCGGCTGGCCGAGGAGGCCATGGGACCGACTAGGACGCTGGCCCGAGTCCAGAGAGGAGGATAGGGGTCTCTGCCCCCTGATCCCCGCGAGCGGTTTGCGGATAGGCCGAGCAGACCCCGACAGGAGCGCGGCCGACCCTCGCTGGAAGTGGAAGGATGCGCCGAACGGCACTAACCTAATCCCCATCGGATGACTCAAGCGCAACCTTCGCCATGTCAGTCGCGAGTGCCCATTCACAACGAACCGGCGGCCCGATGACGGCGGCGGAGCTCTGGCAACAGAGCCCGGATACACCGGGGGAGCTGGTCGAAGGGAGGTTCATCGCGATGTCACCCACTGGCCATCCGCACGGCGCCATCGAGGCGAACATCGCACGGGACCTGGGAGCCTTCGTCAAGCAACGCGGACTCGGCAGAGTGATGTCCGGCGAAGTCGGTATCATCACCCAGCGCGACCCCGACACCGTCCGCGGTGCCGATGTCGTCTACATCTCCAAAGAGCGCCTATCCCAAGCCCAGGCCGACGGCTACCTGGACGTCGCCCCCGAGCTCGTCATCGAAATCATCTCACCCAACGATCGCTGGACCGAGATCAACGAGAAGATCGGCGAATACCTCGCTTGCGGCGTCCTGCTGGTCTGGATCATCGACCCGCGTACGCAACGGGTCACCCGCTATGGCCGCGGGCGCGACCTGCTCGTTTACGGGAGCGACGATGTGCTGGCCGCGCCGGACATCCTCCCGGGATTCGCGGTGCCGATTCGGGAGCTGCTCGGCTAGGGGAAACGCTCAAGGGAGCGCCGGGTAACCGAGGGCGATTGCCCGTCGCAGGCTCGCACAGATCCCGACCTACCGAACCGAGGCGTCCGGCTCGGCGGTCGAGCGGACGCGAGCCCGACATCCGCGGATCGCGTTCCCGCCGGCATATCGTGCTCATGCCGCCGTGTTGGGGTTCGCAAGCTCACCCCAACCTGCCGGCTGCCGAAGACCGACCGCGGGCTCTTCGACCTCGTCAGCCGCGCCTTCGAGACGGCCTCGATCGTAACTCCGGCCACGCGGGTCGACGGAATGCGTCGTCAGGCCATCCTGGCCTGACGTGGTCAGGGCTGGAAGCCCTGACGACGCACGCCGTCCGACCGGCTGGCCGAGATA
>Ga0114946_10002760_pt1 | contig 12007 bp, 14 predicted proteins | sample WalLakDeSediment_FD_88676 | JGI IMG/M metagenome (GOLD analysis project Ga0114946, IMG submission 88676) | Lake sediment microbial communities from Walker lake, Nevada to study Microbial Dark Matter (Phase II) - Walker Lake 11/02/13 Deep Sediment | ecosystem: Environmental > Aquatic >...
GCATCCACACCCTTCGGAGCGCTTCGCCGTCAGGACCCGAGGCAGGAGCCGGATGCGGTAGTGCCCGCACGTCCGGATCTGTACGGGGGGCCCGGGGTAACCCGGGTCCCTACCGTGCTAGCCCGGGTCCGGGCGCCCGGCGAGCATCGCCAGCGCCCGCTCTTCGATCGCTGCGGCCTCCGCGTCCTCGAGCACACGGTCGCGCTCCGCTAGCCAGCGGCCGATCACGAGGGGCGCGAGCATTGCGAGCACAGCGAGGGTCGCCAGAGCGAGGTAGCCAAGCAGCAGCGCCACCTCAAAAGTCTAGCCCCGACCGGCCGCGCTGCCGGAGTCATGCGCGGGCGCTCAGGGAGCCTGGGAAGCTTGGGGGGCGATCGTACCGAGGTCGGCGTCGCGCTCCGACGATCCAGCCCTCCGGTTGCCGTCCCGCTCACCACAAGCTCAATGCGCGCTTGGGCGCGGCTGTCGCCCGCGAGCTCGAGCTCGACCTCGCCTGCCCGCTGGGGCCCGGACGAGCACCTGGTACTCGCCGGGCTCGGCGCCGCGTCGACGCTAGCGATCGTCGAAGCTGCGCAGCGGAGTCACGAACACCCAGCAGGTGTCGGCGCCGCGAAGCGCCCGGATCCGAACCCGCCGGCTGCCCCAAGCGAAGCGAAACGTATAGTCGAATCGAGCTTCGGTGTCGATCGGCACGCCGTCCTCCATCAGGGTCACGAGCCGCCCACGAAAGTCGTCGACGTCGGTGCACGGGGCGACCTCACGGAAGAAGTGTTTGCCGATCGTGTCGGCCGGATCGCGTCGCGCGATGGTCGACTCGGATTGGTTGTACGTCCGCACGATAAACCCTCGGTCGAGCTCGATCACGCCAAACGCGAGATGATCGTAGTCCGAGCGGGAAAACTTGGCGATGCGATTGGCGTCGAGGGACTCCGCGGTTAGTTGTACGTTCATATGGCCTCGAATGGGTTCATGCCCCCGCTGCGACGAGAGTCAAACGCGGGCGCGTTACGACCGTGAATTCAGCGCAAATGCCGGGGCCCGGGGTACACGCGTGCTTTGCGCGTGACCTACGCCTAGCGACGCCGGCCCCTGCACCCCCACCTTCGAGGCGGTCGCGTCCACCCCCAAAGTCCGGTATCCCAAGGCCCAGTGGACCCCAACAAGCAACCTCCCCGCGAGCTGCTCGACCGGACCGCGTCGCGCATGCGCGAACTGTTCGATGACGGCAGCCCAGGCGTGATTCGGGCCGTCGGCCCCGTGTTCACGCCCGAGCAGGTGTTCGAGTGGATCAAGCAGGCCCATCCCCGGGCGAACGCCAACACCTCCCGCGACAAGATCATCGCGCTCAAGCAAAGCTGGGGCCTCTCGCCGCCCACGCCCCCCGATCGCGCGCAGGCCGATCCAGGCCGCTCGGCCGAGATCTTCCGCAGCGGCGCGCTGATCCTGGATCCGACCCCGTTCTTGCCGAACCCGGCCGACACCTTCAACGCCTGGATCGAGCGCGCGCGCGCGCTGCTCGGCGGCGAGTTCGGGATGCAGGCTCCCGGCATCGAGTGCGCGAGCTGGGACGCGTTCGAGCGCTTGCAAGCGCTGCTCGCTCCGGTGCTCGCGCTCACCGGTCCGCGGTCTCATCGCTTCAACGCCTTCCTCGGCGACTACCGCGTGACCCCGTTTCGCTTTCACGTCGATCCGCACCACGAATGCGTCTTTCAGTACGTGCTCACCGGTCGGCGCCGCGGGCTATTTTGGGACGGCTTGACCCTATCGGAGGATCGGGACGCGGCGTGGGTGGAGGACACCAACGCGCTGCACACCCCGCGGCGAGAGCCCGATACGATCATTGATCTCGAGCCTGGCGATCTCGTGTTTTGGCCCGGCACGCACGTCCACGGGTTCGAGGTCGACGGACCGTCATTGGCGCTGAGCATCGTCGTCGATCGGGCGTCCCCACGCCAAAAGCAGGACGTCGTCGCGGGGCTGGAGATCGCTACAATCGCCGGTCGCGCCGCGCTCCCGGCGATCGATGAAGACGCCGCGGTGAACCCAGACCACGAGCTCATTCGGCGCAGCCCGTTTGGGCTCGCCTACGAGCGCTTCGATGACACGCTGATCGTCGGGGTCTGCGGCCGGACCATCGAATGGCCCGACCCGGGGTCGGTCGCCGTCGCGATGGGGCTATTCGACCAGCTCCGGTCGAGCGAGCGGGCCGTCGCGCGCGATCTCATCCACGCGCACGCGTGCGCGCGGCTGCCCGCCGACGACGTGATCGGCGTGCTGTCGATGCTCGTCGGCTTGGGCTATTTGCGACCCGAATAGCCCTCGCGCTCGAGCAGCTCACGCTTGCGCTCGACCCCCCAGCGGTACCCGGACAGCGCGCCGTTGGTCCGCACCACCCGATGGCAGGGGATCGCCACGGCCAGCGGATTCGCGGCGCAAGCTTGGGCGACCGCCCGCGCCGCCGTCGGTGCCCCGATCGCCTGCGCGAGCTCGGTGTAGCTCACGGCCTGGCCCGCGGGGATCTGCAAGAGCGCCGCCCAGACCCGCTGCTGAAACGCGGTCCCCCGAATGTCGAGGGCCAGCCGCGCGCCGAGCTGCGGCGCCTCGACCAGGCCGACGACCTGCGCGACGAGCTGCTCGAAGCCCTCGTCGGCGCCGATCCGCTGGGCTCGGGCAAAGCGCCGCTCGAGCTCGTGGGCCAGCGCTTCGGGGTCGTCGCCAAGCAGGATCGCGCACACGCCCCGCTCGGTCGCCGCGACCAGGATCGAGCCCAGCGAGCATTCGCCGATCGCGAAGCGAACCGCCACTCGACGGAGGCGTTCGAGCTCGCGGAACCGCTCTGCCAAGCTGGTCGGGGCGGCCGGCGGATCGTCGGTGAGTGGCTCGATCCGCCAGGTCTCGCGTCGCCGTTGGGCGCGCTCCCGGCGAGCCTGCGCTGCGTCGCTCATGGGCCCGAGTGTAGCTCACGCCTACCCCGACAGGTGCCGAGGCACGCGCTTGGAGATGCCGCAGACAATTTCGTAGGGGATCACCCCAGCCCAGCTCGCGAACTCATACACATCGATGGCCTCTCGCCCCTGCCGACCTAGCAGGGTCACGCGCTCACCCTCGCGGGCGTCTGGCAGTTCGCACACGTCGACCATCGAGAGATCCATGGTGATGTTGCCGACGACGGGGACCCGGTGGCCGCGGATCAGCATCTGCGCTTGGCCGCTCATGTTGCGCGGGTAGCCGTCGCCGTAGCCGACCGGCACGATCCCGAGCCGCGAGGCCCGGGTCAGGGTCTGCTGGTGGCCGTAGGAGACCTTGGCCCCGGCCGGGAGCTCGCGGATCCCAAGCAAGCGCGAGTGCACGGCCATGGCCAGGCTCAGCTCCGGGAGCTCGACCCTCTCGCTCGAGGCCGCGCCGTATAGGGCGATGCCGGGCCGGACCATGTCGAGGTGCGCGGCCGCGAACCGGACCAGGCCGGCGCTGTTGCACACGTGGCGGATGTTGGGGTGGATGCCACGATCGCTCAGCAGCGCGAGGCAGGCCCTAAACTGCTCGAGCTGGGCGACGCTGACCTCGGCGTCGTCGGGGTCATCGGCGCAGGCCAAGTGCGTCATGACCCCCTCGATCCGCAGCACGCCAGCGGCGTGGAGCTCGAACCAGTCGAGCAGCGCCGGGAGATCGGCGGGCAGGACCCCGAGCCGCGACATGCCCGTGTCGATCTTGAGGTGGACCGGCAGCTGATCGGCGCCGCTGCGGCGGACCGCGGCCGCGAGCAGCTGCAGGTGCTGCGGCGCCCAGACCACCGGGGTCAGGCTGCCATGCACGACCACGTCCTCCGAGCCAGGGTGGACGCCGCCCAGCACCAGCACCGGCGCGCGCACGCCCGCTTGGCGCAGCTCGACCCCCTCTTCGATCAGCGAGACCGCGAGGCCCCACGCGCCGGCCTCGACGAACGCACGGGCGCTGTCGATCGCTCCGTGGCCGTAGCCGTCGGCCTTGACCACCGCGAGCACTCGACAGCGCGCGCCCACGTGGGCCTGCACGGTCCGAAGGTTGTGGCGCAGCGCGGAGGCGTCGATCGCCGCCCAGGTCGGCCGGACCTCGACGATCCGCGGCTGGCGACGATCGACCTCGCGGCGGTCGGGTCCCGAGTACGGCTCGCGGCTCATCGCTGGGCTCGAGGGTAAGCGCATCGCGGCGGCTTACGCCTCACGTCTCCGCGAATATTCGCGGCCCAGCGCTAATCGGCCTGCATCAAGGTCTCGCCGAGGATCATCCGGCGCCCCGTCGAGCTCAGGAGGCCGCTGCGCGCCATCGAGCTCAGGGTCCGGGAGACCGTCTCGCGGCAAGAGCCGACCATGCGCGCGAGCTCCGACTGGGTCGGGACCGGCGCGAGGATCCAGCCGTCGTCGGCCGGCGAGTGCCGACCTTGGCGCTTGGCGAGGCGGACCAAGGTCCGACGCAGGCGCTCCTCGACGTCACACAGCGCGAGCCCGCTGGCGACCGACTCCACGTCGCTGAGCTTCTCGCTCATCAGCCGCATCATGCGAGCGAGGGTGTTGGGATCGCGGCGGAGGTGAGCGACGAGCACCTCCGAAGGGATCCGAGCGATGTCACTCGCGACCGCCGCGACCGCCGTCGTCGACGCACCCACGCCCTCCACTGCGCAGGCTTCACCGAAAATGTCGCCAGCGCCGAGCGAGCTCAAGATGATGTCGCGGCCACCGTCGGCGGCGCGGACCAGGTTCACGCGGCCCCGCAAAACCACAAACAGACCGTCCGGGGGCGTGCCTTCACGCAACAGGACCGTTCCACTGGACTTGCGGGTCCGGACCACCGCGCGAGCGAGGATCTCGATCTCTTCGGGGCGGGCGGCCGTGAAGGGCTCGATACAGGCGAGCATCTCGTCGACGGTCAGTCGCTCGAGCGGAATCGACGGGCGTCGGTTATCCATCGCGGTGACCCAGAGCACAGACCGTGCCACGCAACGGGCGCCCCTGGCTCGACCACAAGACCATGAAATAACTGAACTTCGGTATATGGCGTGCAGCCTCGTTCTCGTGAGATCCGCTGTTGCGTGCACGCTACATGTGATGGTGCGGGGCCACTGTGAGATGTGATGCGCGCCACAGCGTGTGGCTTGGTTCACGGATTTCGGCGCGCATCGTGCATTGACCCGCGCACCCCAGGCCCGACGACGGCCGCGGTGATTTCGAGTACCTTCCCGCCGTGCCGACGATCATCCTCAACGGCGAGCCGCGCGAGTTCGGGGTCCAAGGGACCGTGAGCGACCTGCTGCGCGAGCTTGGCCTCGATCCGCGGCAGGTCGCGGTCGAGCGCAACCGTGAGGTCGTCCCGCGAGCCGAGCACCCGACGACGGTGCTCGCCGAGGGCGACCAACTCGAGGTCGTCACCTTCGTCGGCGGAGGTTGAGCGGTGAGCGATACCATCCCAAACCACGCGAACGACAGCTGGCAGCTGGCCGGCCGGACCCTGCGATCACGGCTGATCGTCGGGACCGGCAAGTACAAGGACGAGGCCGAGACCCGGGCCGCGCTGGCCGCGAGCGGGGCCGAGATCGTGACCGTGGCCCTGCGCCGCGTCGATCTAAAGGCGAAGGACAACCTCCTGGGCTGGATCGACCGCGACCGCTACACCCTGCTGCCCAACACGGCGGGGTGCTACACGGCCGACGACGCGGTTCGGACCCTTCGCCTGGCGCGCGAGCTTGGCATCGCCGAGCTCGTCAAGCTCGAGGTCATCGGCGATCCCAAGACCTTGTTGCCCGACAACGAGGAGACCTTGGTCGCGGCGCGGATCCTGATCGCCGAGGGCTTTACGGTCCTGCCCTACTGCACCGACGATCCGATCGTCTGCCGCAAGCTGCAAGAGCTCGGCTGCGCCGCCGTCATGCCTCTCGCCGCGCCGATCGGCAGCGGCTTGGGCATCCGCAACCCCCACAACCTCGCGCTGATCATCGAGCAGGCCACGGTCCCGGTGATCGTCGACGCCGGGGTCGGGACCGCCTCGGACGCCGCCGTCGCGATGGAGCTCGGCTGCGACGGGGTGCTCATGAACACCGCGATCGCGGCGGCTCGAGATCCGGTCAAGATGGCCGAGGCCATGCGCCTCGGGATCATCGCGGGGCGCATGGCCTTCGTCGCCGGGCGCATGCCCAAGCGCATGCACGCCCACGCCTCGAGCCCGACGATCGGGCTGATCGAGTAGCGCGTGCGCCTGCTGGCGATCACGCCGCCGGCCTCGCTCGCGCCGCGGATCGATCCTGGGGTCGTCGAGGCGTGGGCAGCCGCGGGCGCGCGCGAGCTTGGGCTCGCCGTCTTGCTGCGCGAGCCCGGCGCGGGCGTGCTCGCGAGCTTGGCGGATCCCCGCTTCATCGGCTTGCGGCTCGCGCTCGCCGAGCACGGGATCCCGACGCTGCTCTCGCTCGATCCGGCGAGCGTCGATCATGCGGAGGCCGTGCTCGCCGCTCGCCCTGCCCTCGCCGGTGTGCAGCTGCGCGGCGACCCCAGCCTCGCCGACACCGGGCGCTGGCGGGACCTGCTCGGTGAGCGGGTGATCGGCCGCTCGTGTCACGGCGCGACACCAGACACGGCCGCGCACCCCGTCGACTACACCTGCGTGGCGCCGGTGTTTACGCCCCACACCGCCCAGCTCGGGGTCCACAAGCAGGCGATCGGCCTCGCCGCCCTGCGCCGCTGGACCGCTGCGATCCCCAACGTCGTCGCGCTCGGCGGCGTCGGCTTGGACACCGCCGAGGCCTGCCTCGCCGCCGGCGCCACCGGGCTCGCTGGGATCAGCCTGTTCTTTGGTCAAAGCGGCGCCACGTCCCAGGATACGGGGGCGCTGTGCCGGCTCTTGCGTCGTTCGGACCACGCTGGCCCGCGCCCCAACGACCATGTTTCGCAAGCGCGACAGCGACGATGAACAACCGGCTCGAGCGGGGGGCCGAGCCCGCGCTGCCCCGCCGCGCAAGCGCAGCTTCTCGGCCCGCGTCGCTTGGCTCGTGCTGGTGGGTGGCGCCGGCGTGATCATCACGCGGGCCTCGCTCGCGACGATCATCCAGGTCCACGGCGATGGCATGGCTCCGACGATCCTCGACGGCGAGTCCGTGCTCATGGCCCGCGGCACCTGGGGGATCAAGGCCGGCGACATCATCGTCTACGACCCAACCCCGCCGCTCGAGGCCTGCGACGACGACCCGGCCTTGGTCCCCGAACACGCCCGCGACGACGGCATCGGCCCGACCCCCGGCGGCAGCCAAATCGACCCAGCCCGGGCTCCGACAGGCGAGCTACGCAACACCGCGGTGGTCGACGTCGACGCGGTCGAGAGCAACTGGGAGCGGGTCCGCGAGCGCGGCGATCGGACCCGGCCGCGCAACTTCCGGGTCGGCCGCGTGCTCGCCGTGCCGGGCGACACGGTCACCTTCCACGTCCCCGGCGTCGCCCTTGGCCTCGTCGTCAACGGCACCGCCCTCCAGCAAAAGCCCGACGATCCGATCCGCCTGGTCCTGGCCGGCAAGCCCGCGATCGGCGAAGACCCCAACCACGCGACCCCCCGCCTGCGCGCCCTCGCCTGGGAGACCTTGGGCAGCACCCGCTACCCGGTCCTGCTCGGCGACGCCGACCAAAGCTGGCCCGGCATGGCCCTGCCCCAGGACCTCGGACCGATCGAGGTCCACGCCGACGGCTACCTGATCCTCGCCGACAACCGCGACGAGGGCGCCTGTTGCGACAGCCGAGCGCTCGGCTGGATCCCCCCGGCGAGGGTCCGCGGCGAAGTCGTGCTCCGCCTCGCAGGCGATCCCGGTGCCGCCCCCGACAGCGATCCCCGCTCCCGGGGTTTGGCGCGCTTACCCTGAGCAAGCGGCCGCGATTTTCGTTTGACGAGCGGCGAAGCGGGCACTAAAACCAGCGACCCGAGGCCCCCGGCTTCACGCCCAGATAGCTCAGCGGTAGAGCAGCGGTTTCGTAAACCGCAGGTCGCAGGTTCAAGTCCTGTTCTGGGCTCTCTTCGGTTTTTAGCGGCGTTACTTCTTAGAGCCGTAGCGAGCCTTCACGTCCGCCAGCCCGCGCTCGATCTTCGCCACGATACAGGCGCGCTCGAGTTCGGCGTCGTCGCTCACGGCTTGCGGTTGCTCGCCTGGTTGGGCCTCCGACATGCGGAGATCGTAGCGGTGCCGCTTCCCTCCGTCGCACGTCCGACTCACCTATCCAGAACGTCGCTCGACACCCGCCGATGACCCTCGACCACCGCGATGATCTCGACCGATTCATCGCCCACGCGATACATGACCCGATACCCGCGTTTGATTGCTTCGCGTACATCTTCGCGGTCAAACTCGGGCACGCGGCGACCGGCGAAAGGCAACTCCGCAGCTTGCTCGGCCACCGATGCGAGCGTCTGCGCCTACCGGCGTGCGGCGTCGGGTTTGTCGAGGGCGATGTAGTCCATGATCTCGTTCAGATCGTGGATCGCCTCCGGCGCCCAGATCAGCGCCCGTGGCGCGACTATTTCGACCCTGGATAGCGCTTCTCGATCATCGCCAGCACTTCGGCGTGCGGGACTCCCCTCCCGGCGTCCAAGCTGGCGAGGCCCCGCTCGATCTTTGCCACGATACGCTGGCGCTCCGCTTCGTCGCTCGTGGGGCGAAGTTGCTCGGCCGGGCGGGGTTTGGACATGGCCGGATCGTAGCCGCGCGGGATCGTGAACGCGCTCGTGCTCCGCCCGACGGTTGCCGGCCTGCGGATGCCGGGATTCGAGCCAGCCATAGGTGTCTAGGTAGGCCGCGATGTGGGTGCACATGCGACGTTTTGGGTCGCACGGCAGGTTCCGAGGTTTACCGGAACTTTTCACGAGCTAGCCCGTCAGCACGTCGCCGGCTCCCATGACCGCTCCATCGCCTCGACTCCCCCCGCGCCGCTCACCGTCTGGAATGCTCGAGCCAGCCTCCACGTGGAGCGAGCCCTCGGCCCACGCCCGGCTGATCGACAACCCCTTTTATGTGCTCGAGCTCGCCCCTGACTGCTCGCGGGCGGAGGTCGAACGAGCCGGGCAAAAGCTGCTTGCGATGCTCGAGGTCGATCTCGCCGGAGCCCGTCGCTATTCGACGCCCTTCGGTGAGGGTCCTCGGGACGCGGCCAAGGTCCGCGAGGCCATGGCCGAGCTTCGGGATCCGCAGCGCCGGCTGTTTCACGAGCTGTGGGCCGCCACGGGAGCCCGCGGTGGTGGGCCCGTGCACGCTGATGATCCGGCTCCAACCGGCGGTTTTTCGGCGGCTTTGTGCGCGTTGGGGTGGCGCTGAACATGCCCATGTTTCCGCTCGCGTTCACCACCATTGCGATCTTGCTGCCCACGCTGCTGCACCGGTGGGAGCACGTGGGCGTGTCCCCTCACCTCCCGCCGCAGCAGTGGGCCCGCGGGCTGTGGTCGGTAGTTCTGGCGCTGATCCTGAGCTACGTGGCGGCCCTGTTCGCGCTCTCGGTCGCGCGGGGCCATGTCATGCACGTGATCCCGCTCGCGGCGGTGTTGGTCTTGCTGTTTCCGTGGCCGATCACGCGCTTCGTGTTGATCCCCCTGGGGCGCTGGCGCATGGCTTGGAACTTTGCGCAGCTGTCGGGCTGGGTCTGGCGTGGCGATGTCCCGGGCGGCCAGCTCGTCGCTGGCGCCTGGGCGGTGCTGCGCCAGCGAACCCCGAGCGCGAAGGCGATCGCCTGGCTGAGCGCCCGACGAGACGAGCTCGAGCCGCTCGAGGCCCCCGGCGTGGTCGGCAGCGCGCTGCTCGCTGACGCGCTCGGGGACCGCAGCGCCGCCCGGCGAATGCTGCGGCTCGTCGCCGACTTCGAAGACCACAACCGCCCGCCCCTGACCCGCTACCTCGCAAACGAGTGGTTGACGGCCGACGCGGCCGATCGCGGGGCGTGGGCCGACGTCGAGCTGCGTGGACGCTCGCCTCACCGACGCTCCCGGACCACGCGCTTGCTCGGCGAGATCGCGGCCCGGCTGATCGGCTACCCGCCGGTCCCGAGCAACGCGACCTTGGTGGTGGTGTGGCTGCTCAGCGGCGCACGCCTGCGCACCTTGCCGCTCTTGCGGCGAGCGATGAGGGTCCCGCGGGTCGACGTCGTCCCCGAGGTTCGACGGCCGGCCGTGAGCGCGGTCGAGCCTGTGCTCGACGGCTCGGCGCTGCTCGTCGCCCACAGCGAGGCGATCGCCAAGGGCAAGATCCCCATGGAGCGCTTGCTGGGTCTGGGCCGGGCGTGGGACCGCTTGCTCGGCGATCCGCAGCTGCGCGATCAGACCGCGCGCCGGGCCCTGGCGCTGCGCGCTGGCGATCCCGATCAGGTCATCGCCCGACTCGGTCGCCAGGTCGAGGCCGATCTGACGGCCCTCGCCCTCGCCGGCCGGATCCCGCTCGTGGCCCTCGAAGGCGACTGCGCGTCCCTGCGCCGGGTCGCCCGCGAGCTTCGCCACCTGCTCCTCGACGATCTCGCGGTGGTCTGCGAGGGCCTCGACGCCCGGGTCCGCGCTCGCAAGCCGCTCGCCCCGCTCGACGAGCTACGCGAGTTCATGGCCGTGCGCGAGCAATACGAGCAGGTCTGCGAGATCGGCGGGCCGGAGCTGGTCCGCGTGGCCTTCTCGCAGATCCACGATCCGCTGTGCAACCTCGCGGTCTGGCTGTGGGACGAGCGCGGCGAGGCCGGGATCAGCAACGCGATGTTTCACTGGCTCGGGCACGAGGCCGTGATGGCCGGCGATGAAGAGGCCGCCGAGCTCCAGCGCCGCAACGTCGCGTGCGGGCGTTGAAGTCAGGGGCGCGGACGCTCCAGCGGTGCGCCCGACTCGTCCCAGCATGTTTGGCAGGTACCCCGCAACGCTTGAATGAAGCGCCGACGAAGTCCAGGGTCGGCGGCGAACGCTGCGTACCAAACCGGCCAATAACCGTCACAGACCGCGGTCTCGATGATCTGCTCGCGCAACTCGACGCTGTCTGCTCGACGAAGTCGAGCGAGCGCTCGCTGAGCCTTACCCCACGCTTGGTCGCGCATGAGCCAGCGGCGATCCTTGGGGCTCGGGGGCCGGTCCGCTGCGGGAACTCGGTCGAGTCCAACCAAATCCAGTGTTCGTGTGGCGCGATCATGGTCCTCAGGACCGAGTTGAGGCATCGGCCGAACCATCGCGCCGGGACCGTACTCGAGCAGCAGCATCGGATTAGCTGAGTCCGGCCAGCAATAGCGCTCGAGATCGATGTCCTCGGCGGACTTGGTCGAGTTGCAGTGCACGCAAGCGAGCAGGAAGTTGTCCCAAGCCAAGCGCAGCTTCGCGTGCCGCGACTTGGGCCGGACATGCTCGACATGAGCGCTGGTGTCGAGGCGCATACCGCAGTAGGAGCAGTAGCCTCCCAGACACTCAACCAACGACTCCTTTGCGTCGCTGTACTCGGTGAATTCCAGCGGCTGCCCGAGTTCATCGGTCGGGGCGGGCCCGCGCTCTACGGGTCTCATCCCGGACCGCGCTCGGCCTCTGCGGCTGTTCGTTCCATCTTGAGCATCGCCACATACGCAGGGTCGTCGGCGAAGCGCTCCATCAACGCGTCGAGTCGCTGGCGCAGGTCAGCGACTCGAGCATCGTTGGCATCGCCGAGCTCGCCAAGCAATTGGTAATACTGCTCAGCGACCGCCTTCATCTGCTCAAACCGTTGGCTTCGCTGCGGGTTTTCTACGCCCCGAATCTCCTCGGCGATGTCCTCGATGCTCTTGCGCCGCCAGTCGGCGCCCTTGGGCTCGCTGAGGTCGATCAGGTGACCGTCTTCGAGGGCTTGGATGACGAACGGCGAGTGCGTGGTTGCGATGAACTGGATCTTGGGGAACGCAGCGCGGAGATCGGCGATGATCCGGCGCTGCCACTTTGGGTGAAGGTGGAGATCGAGCTCGTCGATGAGCACGACGCCTTCGGTCTGCGCCGGGGCGTCGGCGCCGAGGTGGGGGTTGAGAGCGAC
>Ga0114946_10002762_pt1 | contig 12000 bp, 9 predicted proteins | sample WalLakDeSediment_FD_88676 | JGI IMG/M metagenome (GOLD analysis project Ga0114946, IMG submission 88676) | Lake sediment microbial communities from Walker lake, Nevada to study Microbial Dark Matter (Phase II) - Walker Lake 11/02/13 Deep Sediment | ecosystem: Environmental > Aquatic > Freshwater...
AGGCAGGAAACACATCTACAGTATCGCCCTGCACCCTGAAGTTACCCCGGTTAAAATCTGCCTGCGTCCGGCTGTAAAGACTGGTTACCAGCCTGTGAAGCAGCCTGTTCCGGCTGATGGTGTCATTTATTCTGATATGGATGATGTTCTCGTTGAAATCATCGGGATTGCCTATCCCATAAATACATGACACAGAACTTACCACAATCACATCACGGCGGCCCGACAGCAGGGTGCTGGAAGCACTGAGGCGGAGTTTCTCCACCTCGTCGTTGATGGAGAGATCTTTTTCTATATAGGTATTTGTTGACGGGATATAGGCTTCGGGCTGGTAGTAGTCGTAATAGGAGACGAAATATTCAACGGCATTACCGGGAAAGAACTGCCTGAACTCTCCGTAAAGTTGGGCGGCGAGGGTTTTGTTATGGCTCAGGACCAGGGCGGGTCGCTGGACTTCCTCAATGACATTTGCGATGGTGAAGGTTTTACCTGAACCGGTCACGCCGAGCAATGTCTGATAAGGAATCCCGTCGTTCAGTCCCTTCACAAGTTGTATTATTGCCTCGGGCTGATCTCCGGTGGGCTGATAGTCTGAAACCAGTTTAAACCGCATAATGGCAACAGTTTGTTATTTGTCACCCATTTTGAACAGCAATCTCTTTTCTTCCTTTGACAGGCTGTCGTAGCCGGAGTGGGATATCTTATCCAGTATCTGGTCCATTTTTTTTCTTTCTTCGGCCCGGATATCGTTGTAATCTTCGTCTGTGAGGGGTCTGTCACGATGATACTCCACCCTGAACCGCGGCTTCCTGCCAATTATATGACCCATGGATTGGATCAGGCGTCCGAGCCTTCCGGCAGGGTCGATGCCTGATTTTAGCAGGGTAGCATAGACATACCCCCAGAGTGCACCGCCCAGATGCGCGAGATGACCACCGGGATTACCCTTGTCAATACTGATGACATCCAGCACCACAAAAAACAGGGCTATATACTTAAGTCTGATGCTCCCCAGCAGTATAAGGGGTAAACGATAGTTGGGCATATAAACGGCTATGGCAATAAAAATGGCCAGGACAGATGCCGATGCGCCTATGGCCAGGGAATATGCGACAATATCCCTGAAAGCGGGAAACACGTTGAATGAAACGACGTAAAAAACAGCTCCGGCAATCCCTCCGAAGAGATAGGTCGGTACCAGTCTGTGGGCGCCGATAAAATCGGAAAACAACCTTCCACCAACGTATAAAACCACCATATTGAACAATATGTGCAGGAAATCGAAATGCAGGAACATATAGGTAATGATAGTCCATGGGCGTTGTATCAGCACATGCAGGTTGGATGAAATGCCTAACCAGTAGCCTATCGCCTCTGACCAGATGGGTTCGTCGATCAGGAAAAAGATGACCCTGAACACACTGACAGCTAAGAACACGAGAATATTCAAACCGATGAGCTTTGCCAGCACAGATCCTCTCAGAAAGAAGCCCTTGATCTCATGAACAATGGAGCCTTGCATAAGTGTCAATTTGGGGTTCAGTGAATCAATAGAATATAACCCGGCGTTTACGCCAGTATTTGATCAGGATGAATCCGAATACCATACCTCCCAGATGGGCGAAATGTGCCACATTGTCGCCGGGCCTGTTGGCAATGCCTGAAAACAACTCCAGCGCACCGTATATCATAACAAAATATTTGGCCTTGATAGGAATGGCAAAAAACACGTATATATAGCTGTTTGGAAAGAACATCCCAAATGCGAGCAGTATCCCGAAAACCGCACCGGAGGCGCCCACAGTGGGCACAAGGTATTTTTGCAGGTACATGACGATGGTTTTCTCGGAAACTCCCGGTAAAACGTTGTACCTGCCAACACTCACGTAATGCTTTAGTTCTTCTGCCGAATAGCCGGCGGCTAAAAGCTGGTTTTTAAGTGACAGGGCTTCGAGGTAGGTAACCCCCAGATGAAGAAAAGCAGCCCCGAATCCGGTAATAAGGTAATATATCAGAAACCGTTTACCGCCCATAAGGTTTTCAATAGCCGTGCCAAACATCCAGAGGGCAAACATATTGAAGAAGATATGGGCAAAATTGGCGTGCATAAACATGTGTGTCAACAGCTGCAGGGGTTTAAACTCAGGTGAGCCCGGCAGGAAGAGACCGAGTATCCGGGCAAGGTCGATATTGAATGCACTGACAAAGGTTATCATCGCCAGGAAAAAGAGACCATTGATGATCAGAAGGTTTTTAACAACGGGGGGGAGGAGGTTGAACCCTCCGGGCCTGAATTGTGCCATGAATCCTGTTTATTTCAATGTTTCCGATGCTTCCCGAGGGGAACGCACCTGTCCTGATAAGGGGCAAAAATACAAAATTAAACTCACTTAAACTTTTCAGCTATTTCATCGGCAGTAAGCACGACCACAACCGGTTTGCCAGCGGGAGAGGCATAAGGCATCTCACACATAAAAAGCGATTCGGTAAGGGCCATCATTTCCTGTTCAGCCAGCGTTTTGCCGTGCCTGAGCGCCAAACGCCTGGCCATTGAGCGGGCAAGGTTGTGCCTGGCATTAATCCTGGCGTCGGCTTTATGAATCTGGTATTGCTCAATAATTTCCTCAATCATATCCTGTAAGGGGCCTTTGTCATGCATGTCGAAAGGAACGGCCGTCACAATGAATGTGCCCTTGCCTGCTTCGCTGATACCAAAACCGGTAGCTTTGATGTGCGGTAACATTTCCCTGAACAATTCCGCATCCTGCTCCATCAGGATAATACTCTCAGGAAAAAGCAATTGCTGCGAAGGACCCGCTTCCTTGTCAAGATACGCCAGAAACCGCTCATACAACACCCTCTCATGTGCCCTCTGATGATCAATGATCATCAAACCTGACTTTACCGGCGCCAGGATGAACCTGTTTTGAATGTGAATGAACTTTTTGGACAATATTTCCCTGTCATCCTTCTCTAAACGCGAATCCAGGCTGATTTGTTTACCGGCACTGCCGGTCTTGTCTGTTTTATGGCCATGAAAAAGCCTTTCCCACTGTTCGGGGTTGATCCGGCCGGTCAGACTGCCCCGCTTGCCCTGATTTCCGCCGCTGCCTTTCTCTATCAAAAATGGGTTGTAACCCGGATCAATATGAATGGAGGGAGCTACCGGTGGTTTGCCCTTATCTATCACCAAACCGTCAAAAGCTGTCTCTCTCTCAAAATCAAGGGTAGGAGTGAGGTTAAACTTTCCCAGCGAACGCTTGACAGTGGTTTTTAGGATCTGATAGATATATTGCTCATTCTGAAACTTCACTTCGGTTTTCGTGGGATGGACATTCACGTCGATTTGTTCGGGTTCAGTTTCCAGGAAAAGAAAAAATGAAGGGAATGTATCCTCCGGGATCAGTTCCTGAAAGGCCTGTTCAACAGCATGGTTGAAATAGGGCGACCGGATGTAGCGGCGGTTAATGAATATAAATTGCTCTCCCCTTTTTTTTCTTGCAAACTCCGGTTTTATCACAAAACCTGTGATGCTGATAATATCCGTTTTCTCTTCTACGGGAACCAGTCTCTGGTTATAATTGTTGCCATAAATACCGACGATGCGCTGTCGCAGATTGCCTTTATCCAGTTTTACCGTGAGCTGGTTGTTGTAATAATACATCAATTCGATGTCAGGCCTCGACAAGGCAATCCTTATGAATTCATTGTAGATATGTCCTTTCTCTATTTGCTCGGATTTCAGGAAGTTTCTTCTGGCGGGTGTGTTGAAGAACAGGTTTTTGACAGCGATATTGGTTCCTGAAGAACATTGGCACTGCTGCTGGCTTTCTGTGACAGAACCTTCTACAATGACCTCGGTACCCACAATGTCTTCCTTTGTGCGTGTTTTGAGTTCCACCCTTGCTATCGCTGCAATGGAAGCCAGGGCCTCTCCCCGGAACCCCATGGTTCTTATTGAGAACAGGTCGCTCGCCCGGTTGATTTTTGAGGTGGCATGTCTTTCAAAACAAAGGCGGGCATCGGTCTGGCTCATGCCGCTGCCATTGTCAACAACCTGTATCAGTGTCTTTCCGGCATCCTTGATGATCAGTTTTATCTGCCCGGCTCCGGCGTCCATTGAATTTTCAAGCAATTCTTTCACTGCCGAGGCAGGACGCTGAATGACCTCTCCGGCCGCAATCTGGTTGGCAACTGAATCTGGTAAAAGTTTGATGATGTCAGACATGCAAGCTAATATGTAATTGGTTTTCCCGCCCTTGTTCATGATGGGGCATCGTACAATGAATTCCGGTTCCGTATATGGTCGCTGCTACAGCAACACTACAACACTTTCCCCGAAAAACATAAATCTACTATAAAAATATCAGGTAAAACAGCAGAAATATCACAAGGAGTATTATTACCAGCCGTTGTCTGGATGCTTTTCTTTCACGCGCGCCGGCAGTTCGTTTCCAACGCAAACGCATTCTCTCTCGCAAGGCTTCTTCATAGTCCTTTGAGTCGTCTTCCAGGGCAGATTTCATTCGTAACGCACGCTCTTCCCTGGCCCTGTCATAAAAAACCGGCCGGTAATTGAACCGCTTGTTCCTGGGTGTCTTAAAAAAAGTAATGGCCATGGTATCTGTGATCAGCTCATTATACTATATACTCAACCTACAAAGATACAAAAACATCGGGTTCTCCCGAAGATCGGTTAAACCTTTGCCGCTTCCCATCGTCAAACAAAAAACAACAACAAGGTAGTGTTGTATTTTTCTTCATAATTTATCAACCATTAAATTTTAAAAAATGAAAACAAGCGTAATTTACGTCATTGGATGTTTGGTTTTTACCCTTTTGGTAACGGAAGCCTTTTCACAGCGGGGCAGGGGAGGCTTTGGGCCGGCAGGTTACGGCCGCAGCGGGCAACATGTTGAAGCGCAGCAGGCCCGCCATGATTTTTTATATGGGATAGAGAGCCTGTCGCAGGAGCAAAGGGATAAAATCAGGGAGTTGCAGGTGCAGCGCCGGGAGCAAAGCCTGAAACACAGGGCTGAGGTGGATGAACTTCGAGCCAGAAAAAGAAACCTGATGGTTGACAAAGATTCTGACATGGGGGCAGTTAACCGTGTGATCGACCAGATGACTGCCAGGCAGGCGCAGTGGATGAAAGAAAATGCAGCCCACCGTCAGGCGATCAGGAACCTGCTCACCGATGAGCAAAGAATCATCTTTGACAGCCAGACTGCCGGAAGGCCTGTGATGCGCCAGATGGACAGAAGAAGTCAACGGGGCTACCAGCCCAACCCAGGGCGCGGCAGAAGGTAAAACCATGCCCTGTCAGCCGGCAGCGTCAGTGGTTCAGGAGATCCATCCCACAATATAAACATGGACAAAACAGGATAATTTTGGACAAAACAGGCTGGAATCTGCCTGAAAAGGCTTTCTGTAAAAGACGGAAAGCCTTTTTAATTTTCAGTTATCCTTATGATAGCTTCTCAAGAGCGGTATGCAATTCCGCATATACCCGTTCAATATCTTCCAATTCTTTTTTCAGGTCAACCACGAAGCTGTTTTCTTCGTAGCTGCCCCTGATGGCCTCGAAGTCAGCGAGCTTCTGCGCCTCATCGCCGTCGTGTCCGAAACCCGTCATGCTCAGCTTGTCAAATTCCTTCCCGGCATCCTTCAGAACCATGCTGATAAACCTGGCAGCACTGCTTCTCCAGTCAGCAAGGAACGCCATCAACGCTTCTGCCGACAGGTTTTCAACATCAAGGCCCTTCCATTGCTTCAGCGCTGCCACACACCAGCCCCAGCTCTTTTTCGCATATTCTTCAAAAATGAGGCGTAATGCTTCATGCAGCCCGCCAATCGAAGCGATGGTGCCGGCATTGATCAAACCGGTCAGTTTCTCAATACTTTCCTTCTCTGCAAACATGCCTGCCAGGTCCACCCAGCTTGTCTGCCGCGCAGCTCCGTCGGGCAACAGCCGCCTTTTAACCTCATCCAAGGAAGTTGATGAGCAATTTTGCAGACGCCCGACCAGCTCACCGCCAAGGTATACCGTCAGGGCCATCTCATAATATCTTCTGGCCGTTTTGAGCATCAGCCTGTTAATATGAATACCTTTGTGGTATGCAAACTCACGTGTCTTGGGGGTTTCCTGATGCAGCTGCTCCAATATGTTCATTCCCTGCATGATCTTCCCTGCAATGTGGGGATTGAACAGGTCAAAGTGGATCAGGTCCAGTTTTTCCGCATCCTTGCGGCGGTCGCGGGCAGGAAACTTCTTGCTGTCGCGCGCTACCCCCACCGTTGTCAGGTTCATGGCAGGGGTCAGCACGCTTTTCCCGTTTTCGACGGTAAGGTATGAAAATGGAAATTCCGTAGTGTCAAAATTCACGCCATGTTTGTCCATCACCACCGAGAAGGCACCCACCCTGCAAGGCCATAACATATAGGAAAAGGAACCGGTTTTAGATCCTCTTTCAACAATGCCCTGATGAAGTGCACCCAGTTTGTACATATGGTTACTCTGGTTGGTGCCGCTTCCGGCATTGTAAAAGGAAAACATGCCGGCGATCAGCAGGGTGGATTTATGGTGCGTAACGGTGTAAGGCCCTGCAAAAACACTGCAGGCCTCGCCATGATAGGCCTCGCAATTGGCAAAGAAAGCAGCGTTTACAGCAGAAAACTGCTTGCCGATCTTTACGCCCTGTCCAACAAAAGCAGATGAAATAAATGCACCCCCGTCAATAACCGATCCGGATTGCACAATAAAATTCTCAGCCGTTACATTTTCACCAATCAGTGCCGGTGCCACCCTTTTGCTGACAATGCTTCCTTCCTTCAACATTGAAGCACCGCGTATATGTGCACATTCACCAATATTCACATTGACAATGGTATTTACCTCGCGTATCTTGCTTCCATTTCCTATTACACCATAGGTAGACCTTATCGCACATACATAGGCATCAACCAGTGATTTCAGCCTGGCTGTAAATCTCTTGTCGTGTCTGTATACAACCATGAGGTAGGCTATCTGGGCCGAAAGACGGTCGAATATGGGCAATTCACGCCCCCCTCCTTCATTCAGCACATCAATCTCATGACCATTTCCGAATGTTGTCTCACCTAAAACCATCAGCGCACCAACATTCTCAAGCACTACATCTTTGCCGATCATATAATTGGCCAGGGTGCCCACGTTCCGGAAATAAACATTGTCGCCCACAGTGCAGCCATTAATGTCGCAATTGGTAATTCCGGAATCCTTGAACATTGCTGCATGCACTTCTACCCGCCCGGCATTGGAGCCAAGCTTGATCATCCCCGAGAAATGCACATTTCTTAACCGCTCCGGTAAAAAGGGATCTTTTACATGAACCTCGTTCCAGTTTGTCGCCGAACAACCCCTGCGCTCAAGGGTGCTGATCTCATGATCTGATAAATAACGATGTATCATTGTCCGGGAAATTCAGGTTTATTCCTCAGTTCATCTTTCTCAATATCCTTGAAATACTTTACTGTAGCCACTTTGAGCTCCAGCGTGGCATCGTCATCACATACAATCATTCCTTTGGGATGGAGCTGTAACACAGAAACCGTCCACATGTGGTTGACGCCCTCCTCCACCACTTTCTGCAAAGCCCTCGCTTTGTTAAACCCATTGATTATGATGATCACCTCTTCAGCCTGCATCACCGTATCCACACCTACTGTAAGGGCCGTTTTCGGAACTTTTTTAATATCATTGTCGAAAAACCTGGAGTTGGCCAGAATGGTCTCATAGGTCAGGGTTTTGATTCGGGTTCTGGATTTCAATGAGGAAGCAGGTTCATTGAAGGCAATATGCCCGTCGGCCCCAATGCCACCAAGAAACAATTGGATACCACCAGCACTTAGAATTTTCTGCTCATACTCTTCGCACTCCCTCTCGAGGTCAGGGGCATTGCCGTTCAGAATATGAATGTTCTCACGGGGAATGTCGATATGGTTAAACAGATGCTGGTCCATGAAATAATGGTAACTCTGGGGATGATCCTCCGGAATGCCGACATATTCGTCCATGTTAAAGGTAACAACGTTCTGAAAGGATAACCTCCCCTGCTTCACAAGTTCTATCAATTCGGTATAGGTTCCAATAGGTGAAGACCCTGTCGGCAAGCCCAAAACAAAAGGTTTTTCAGGGGTAGGCTTGAAGGCGGAAATTTTGTTGGCGATGTAGTAGGCAGTCCATTTGCTCAGCTGCTGGTAATTTTCATGAATAAGGATTCTCATAGTCTGATACGTTTAGGTTAAGGTTTGGGCTACGGTTAAGGATCACAATAAGAACATAATTAAGAATAAGGACATGGAAAAGGTTAAGGTTTGGATTTAGCAATTATCTTCCAGAATAATTCTTGCATCTGCCACAAAACAACCCTCGCCTTTTTCGAGTACGATAAGCGGATTAATATCCAGTTCCCTGATTTGCGGAAAATCTACTGCAAGTGCTGATAATTTTACAATGCTATCGGCGATAGCGTCAATATCGCGCTGTCTGGCGCCCCTGACCCCTGTGAGCAGTTCCGATGACTTTGTTTCCCTGATCATTTTCAGGGCATTTTGCCTGTCAACAGGTGCCACCCTGAAACTTACATCCCTGAAAATCTCCACATATATGCCACCGAAGCCGAACATAATAACGGGTCCGAACGAAGGATCCTTTTTAACACCAATAATAACCTCCATTCCATGGGTGATTTGTCTTGATACCTGTATTCCCTTGATAATTGCTCCGGGAACCCTTTCACCAACCGATTCCGAGATATTCCGGAAAGCCTCCTCCGCTTCTGCCTCCGTGGATATATTCAGAACAACGCCGCCAACGTCAAATTTATGAATGATATCGTCGGATATCACTTTCATCACCACCGGAAACCCAATCCCGGCTGCCATTTTACCGGCATCTTTGGCGGATGTAACGAGAATTTTTTCTGCTACCGGCAACCGATAGGCTTCCAGTATATGGGACGCATCATACTCATTCAGATAGGTTTTCCCCTTTGCCAGCGCGCGGTCGATGTATTTTTTTACCGCATTGTTGGGGGGATGACCTGAAACCTGCACTTCATGCTGTTGGTCCAGCATAAACTGTTTGATTTTAAAAACCGTATTGAATGGTTTGCACATTGATTCCGGCAGTATATAATGCGGAATGTTGTTGTGTTCAAGAATGGTTATGCCGCTGGCAACGTCGGCCTGCCCCATGAAGGAAGTATAAATGGGTTTGTCGAACTGGCTGGCCACATGGACTATTTCTTTGGCAATGGAGTCAATGTCGGTCATTGACTGCGGGGTAAGTATAACAAACACCCCGTCCACATTATCATCCTTGAATACGGCAGAGATAGCCGCCACATACCTGTCGGCCCGTGCATCGCCGATCACATCGACCGGGTTATTGATATTGGCTGTTGTGGGAAGGCTTCGTTTCAGGCTGAGGGTTGTTTCTTCGTTGAACCTGGCAAGTTGTAATCCTTCCCTGATGGCAGCATCGGTTGTCAAAACGCCCGGGCCACCTGCATTGGTAATGATGGCCACGCGGTTTGACTCCGGCATGGGTTGATACACGAAAGCGATGGCAATATTGAACATTTGCTCGATATTGTCGCACCTGATAATGCCGGCCTGTTTGAATGCCGCATCGCAGATTTCATCTTTGCCTGCCAGGGATCCGGTATGGGATGCAGCGGCCGAAGCGCCCTCTTCGGTTCTTCCAGACTTCATGACCAGCACTGGCTTGCCACTTTTCATGATCACCTCCCGGGCAGCCTTCATCAGCCCCAGACCGTCGGTAATCTCTTCCAGGTATAACAATATAACCTTTGTCACAGGATCGTCCATCAGATAATAAAGAAGGTCTATCTCCGAAACATCGGCCTTGTTGCCGAAACTGACGAATTTTGAAAAACCTATGTTTTTCGCTTGTGCATAATCCAGAACAGCCGTGCATAATGCACCGCTCTGCGACAGGAACGCAATGTTGCCATCGGCGGGGAATTTTCGTGCAAATGATGCATTCAGCCGCACGGCAGGATCAGTGTTGATCACGCCCAGACAATTCGGCCCAATGAACGAAATTCCATATTTTTCTGCAATTTCCAGCAGTTCATTCTCCCTTGCCATGCCATTCTCACCGACCTCCCTGAAACCGGCAGAAATGATGATCACCGACTTGATGCCTTTCTGCCCGCATTGCTCCAGGGCCAACCGGCATACCGAGCTGGGGAAAACAATCACACCGAGATCGACCTCGTCAGGTATATCAATGGCATACTTGTAGGCTTTCACCCCACTGATTGCCTTTTCACGGGGACTCACAGGGTAAATGATGCCCTGAAAGCCTGCCTGCAGAATATTCAGGAAAATATCGCCCGGCACGGTGCCTTTCACCTTATTTGCACCAATAATAGCAATCGATTCCGGATGAAAAACAGTGTGCAGGTTTTTTCTGTGAAGCTCATCTCGTTTATTCATGAATTGGTTTTTAAGGTTTGGTTGAGTGGGTATCTATAAATATTCAGAAATAAAATCAACGGATCCGCCTATTGTTTGTATCTCCTGGGCTTTGCCAACATCCATTTCAATATCAAACTCCTCTTCAAAAGCAGCAATCAGCAGCATACTTTGCATGGAGTCAGCACCAAGATCGAAAATAAAATTGGCATCGTCCGATACTTCAGACTCGTCGATTTTTAATACCTCGGCCACTACTTTCTTAATGCGTTGTTTGATCAGTTCCTTGTTCATAGCATTGACTTTAGGGTAAATAAATAAAATTTGGGTACCATTTACAGAGTAAAAGCCTAAAAATATGAAAATAAATTCATACAGAAAAAAAAAGATTTATTTCATGGCATCCCACATCTCATCCGTCTTTTCCGGTTTCCTGGTGAAGCGGCTTACGATGATGGTAACCAGCAATCCCAGAATGAATGCGGGAATCAGTTCATAAATCATTTCATTGAGCAGGGGTATCCATTTCCATATGATGACCCCAAGGGCCCCTGCGATCATTCCAGCCATGACGCCTGTTCCGGATGTTTTTTTCCAGAACAGGGCGAGTATGGATGTTGGTCCGAAAGCGGCTCCCAGTCCTGCCCAGGCAAACAGGACCAGCCAGAACACAATTTTTCCGGCATAAAGGCCCAGTATCAGCGCCACGGCGACCAGCAAGACCACGGTTAACCTGCTGTACAGCACCAGTTTTTTCTCTTCGGTGAGCTGGTCTTTCCTGAGGGTTTTCTGGTAGATATCACGCACGATGGCGGAGGCAGCCACCAGCAGCTGGGAGTCGGCTGTTGACATAATGGCTGCAAAAATGGATGCTATCACTACGCCAAACAACAGCGGGTGCAGGTGCTGGCTGGCCAGCAGGGGGTATATGGTTTCCGGGTCAGCTCCCGGCAATGCCTCCGCATCGGGAAAGAACACCCTGCCTGCCATGCCGGTGGCGATGGCGCCGAGGGCCATGATAAAGTTTACCAGGGTGCCCACAACGGCTACCATCTTCAGCTTGTCAGGGTTTTTAATAGACATATACCTGGCAACGATATGCGGGTTTCCGGGCGAACCCAGACCTATCCCAAGAAAACCTATAAGCGCCCCGGCACCCAATGCAAAAGGATTGAAAAAACTACCCTGTTCAAACCCTGCCGCGGCTTTGTAAAAATCTGCCAGGCCTCCTGTATGGGCGATGGCCATGATGGGTAAGATGATCAGGGCGAAGGTCATAAAAATGCCTTGTATGGTATCTGTGAGACTGACGGCCAGAAAGCCCCCCAGCATGGTATAGAAAAGTATGATCAGAACGGTGATGAGGATGCCGTTGGTTTCACCTGTATGGAAACTGGAATGAAAGGCCTTTCCTCCGGCCACAAACTGGGCCGACACGTAGGCAACCATAAAGATAATGATAATGGATACCACCACCGCGCGCATCCTGCCCGACCGGTCACCGAAACGCATGGC
>Ga0114946_10002763_pt1 | contig 11999 bp, 32 predicted proteins | sample WalLakDeSediment_FD_88676 | JGI IMG/M metagenome (GOLD analysis project Ga0114946, IMG submission 88676) | Lake sediment microbial communities from Walker lake, Nevada to study Microbial Dark Matter (Phase II) - Walker Lake 11/02/13 Deep Sediment | ecosystem: Environmental > Aquatic >...
GAGCGCTCCGAGCGGGGGTGACGTGTATGCGGAAGCAGGTCGGGTGCCGCTGGACTACATCATCCCGATGACGCAATATAGGAGCGGCTGGGCGTTTAGGGCGGTGTTTGGAACTGCAAGGGACATTTACCGAAATGGGTACGAGTTTGTCGAGCTGGACGCAGAACCCGAAGATAGACCGCACCATAAACCCGAAATTAGAAAGTTCTTCGATGAAGTGGACTTCTTCAGCTTTCGGTGTAATCAGCTGTATAGGGAGCGGCAAACGGGGTTAGGCATAGGCGTGGCGATGTACCCCCGAGATACCGCCGAGTTAATGGGCAAGCCGTTAACTAACTTGAAAGACCGACCGAATCGGTTAAAAGCGTATTCGGCTTGGCATTTATACCCGACTAACATGCTGCAGTATTCCTTTGGAGATTACGATAAAGAATTATGGAACTTTCGGGGCGGGATGCGCTCTCAAGAGTTCCACCATTCTCGCATTACTCTATTGGAGACTCGCCCCGAACCGTTCATGTTGAGAGGGCTGAGCGTGATTGAACCCATCTGGGCCCCTGCTATATGCTATTACAATACGATGATATTCGTGTTAAAGAGTTTAGCGCAAGTAGGCGTGATGACGGTCGGAGTAAAGACCGCCCGTGAAGTACCTACTAAAGAAGAGGTGGATGCGGTGGTGGATTACATTGACTTGTTTCGGGCTAATAAGGTGTATGTAGCGGGAGCGGGAGCTGACTTTGTATTCCAGAACCAGGCGAGCAATATAGGGCGGGGGCTGGGCGAGTTCTTGGAGTTTTTAAAGGAAGACATATCAAGTTCCCTAATCATTCCCAAGAACCAGCTATTCGGACGCTCCGAAGGAGGCGGTCTGGACGGTGCGGGTGCGCTGGTCAGTAAAGACGATTACCTCAGCGCTCTAATGGCGGATGCGGGCGACATTACATCGGAAGAGCTGAAATTCTTGCGGGGGCCGTGCAAGTTCGAAAAGCATTTAGAAGGGCTTACCATTCGCTGGCGATTGGACTTGCATAAAACGGAGATGGAGCGGTTAAACGAAGGAGCTGCGAGGCTTAACATGGAGATGATGAAGCTGCAAGCGGAGGAGTTGAAGCGTCAAGCGCAGATTAATGCTCATTTACAGAAAGCGCAGTTGGAGCAAGTGAAGGCAGACCCCGAAGGCTTCTTAAACCAAATGAACACTCAAGTGGAAGAGCAAACGGAGGAAGGCGCGAAAAGGGTACTGGAGGACGGGGAAGATGAGCGACCTAAGCAACCCAAGCAACAAAGCGACTTCGTAAAGCCTTGGGCGTGGAAGCCGAGCTTGCCGTTTAGGGTTAGACGAGTGGATGAGGGGGAGTGATCATGTCTAACTGTAAGAAATGTAAAGCGAAAATAACCAATGAAAACCACGCTTTTACCTATTCGGACATGAATGAGAAATGGGAAGAGTGTGTATCGTGTTATTTGGAGCGAGTAGGATTGAAAGGGAAGGTCAACCTTACTAATGATAAGTGCGGCATTCCCTTGTATTTATTACATCATTTAAGTGTATTGAAGGAGAGTGATGATACTTGCTTGACGTAGAGTGTCCTTATTGTAAGAGCGAGCGGGTTCTAATAGGCAAGAACGAAGACATCGGCAAGTGCTGGAACTGCTTGAAGCTGTTTGATCTAAGCAGGTTTAAAGCGTGGAAGTTGAGGCGCAAGGCTAAGAAAGCTACTAAGTATTAATCATTTTACTCTGACTTAAACAATGAGTAGAACCAGAACGCACGACCGCTGTCCGAGAGGACACTGCTCGTGTAGGCACGAGGGGAAGCGGAAGGCTAAGGAGCGGGAAGCGGTTAAGAAGGCGTTCAAGTTTGATGTACTGCCGTTCATTGATGATGAATTATTAAAGCCTTAATATTAAGACATAAATAGGTGTAATTCTATATTATATCCGATGAGACGTGGTTACTTTAGTTTTGATTTTTCATTATCTTTTCCTTCCATTTTTTGAGTAACCTCATGTTTTTTGACCCCTTCATCACGTCTCATCGATTCTTTTTTTATTACTCTGTTAATAATGAAGCTTAAATAACATTACAACCATAATTATAACAAGTGCATAGGAGGTTTAAACGTGGCACTGACGCCCTATGAGAATAGGGATCCTCCGAATATACGAAATGCCATCAATGGGGGCTTAAATGTGGCACCGACGCCCTCTCGCCGTAAGGAACCACGAGGCAAGGATAAGAAGAGGGGCCCCCGATAACTTCCAGCTCCTTCATCGGAGCTTGGCATTCCTTTTTACTAACTCCCTGCCAGTGGTGAGGGGCGTGTTAGGGGGTGGCCATAAAACAAATACCTCACTTATTCTTTACAACTACCATGCCGAACGCATCATGGCAGACGTGTCGGACCTAACGTGATGAACGGGATGAGTCTTGCGTTTGGCACCTTTTTTTTTACTCCAACCCCCTTATTAATCCCCTAACAACTAAGTTTAAAACTTTGTTCAACTATTTATTTATTAAATAAATACTATAAAAGGAATGATGATGAATTTAAACAGGACTTTCACGTTTACCACCTCCCCCGAAATGGCGGAGCTGATAGAAAGCGAGAAGGGTAAAGGCAAGTCTTACTCTGAAGTGTTTCGGGAGGCGCTGGAGTTGTACTTTGGGGAGGCGGTGTTGAATGAGTGAAATGATATACAAGTTATTGGAAGACCATTGGAGGGGACGCAAGTGAATAAAACGATTACCTTCGACTTAACGGAGTTTAAAGCCTTCTTGGAGCTGATCTCGGAGAGTCTTTATTTAGATGAAGATGGCGTGGTACATGATGATTATAACGACTTGATAAAGGGGGATGTGGATTGAGTGAAACATGCGAGAAATACAAGGCGGTATTATCAAAGGTGTTTAAATTGGTCTTGGATATAGAAGATGAATACTTGGCATTACGTGATATTGACGCTATTAAATACGATAATGGTACGATAAGGCATGTACTCATAAACAACATAAACACCATCAAAGAAACGATACGGAGGGTGTTATTAGATTGAGCGAAGATACCATCTGCATCCCGATCTTCGGGGATGATGGCACGGACGACTTGATAAGGGCGTTCTTACAAGAATTACACCGGCTGGAGTTCATTCACGTTGCTAATGGCACGGTAGGGGAGTATTTAGCCGAGAATGTATATACTACCATTAGTAAAGGAGCGAGGATACTGAAATGAGGCGCTATAGAATCAACTTTTACGACACGCTCGAAACGGGACCGTTTTGCACGCTCACGTTAACCCCCGAAATAACGTTCGAACAGTTAAAACACTTGATAGATACATTTTTACCCGAACGGATCAGCATAGTAAAGGAGCGAGGGTGTTGAAATGAAAGAAGAAATAACATGGGGCAAAACTCACGACTATTATAAACCATTATTTAAAGAGAGAGGCTTTGAGTTAAAAGTAATAGTGGAACGGAGGGGGTATTCTGGCGAGAATGTCCGTAATGATGTGAACGACTTTTGGATTAATATTGACGGGTGGCATGAAGTGAGATTTAGCGGCATCTCTTTTGACATCTTGGATTGCATATTATTCAGTTATATTAGCGCTTTTAAATTGAAAGAGGAGAGGTTGTTGAAATGAGCGAGACTTACAACCAATGCTCCATTGATTCATTAGGAGAGCACGATTACGGCGATTATGGAGATGATGAGTGTTGCGTGTTATGCGGACGTGTGAGGGAGGGCGAGTCTAAATGAAAATAAACGGCATTGAATACTGGCTCATCCCTTGCCCGCATTGTTGGAAGGAGATTTACGCCAGAGAAGACCGAATGGGAAAGGTCATTATCTGCATTCATTGTAAAGAGAAGTTTAAATGGGTCAGCGAAACGGAAATTGACCCGATGGTGGAGAACTGGAAAGGGTGAATGGATATTACCAATAGAAAAGAAGAAAGAATCGAAGATACCCTTAAAAAACTAAAGAAATACCACTTTGACGAGTTCCCTTTAGTAGAAGGCAAGCTCACGGAGGAGGGGTATGAGTATGATCTAACTAATTTTTTAAGGGAAAATGACAAGGAGGAATTATTAAGGTTAATAGATCTATCCAAGGCATTAGAAATGGAGAGGATCAAGAACGCTCAACAAGCTATAACTGAAGATATCATGGAGTTTTTAAAGAAGGAAGGATTTGACATGGAAATTATAAAGAAGGAAGACATTCGTTGGAATCTCATTAAAGAGGGATTAGATACATCCGAGGAGGATGAGGAGCAATGATAACCTTCATACTCATCTTACTCATCGTCTACGGTATATACGTGGTGGGGGTGCTGATGTATTACTGGCGGAAAGGCAAGCAGGAGGGGAGCTGAATGAAACTACGAATCGAGATTAAATGTGATAAATGCTCCAAGGACTTTGGAGTGATCGATGATAACATGAACATGGAGGGCTACTCGTACTTACAATGCCCTAAATGTAAGGTTAAAATTACACTAACAACGCTTTGGACGGTGAAGAGTTAAATGGAACTTAATTGTACCATTAGTTTAATACAATGCGATAAGTGTAATGTTAAAATGGAATGTGTTAATGATTGGTATTACATTAGGTCTAAAAATTCATACAAGCTGAGTTTTAAATGCGAATGTTGCGGAAATGAAATATCATTATTCACGGAAGTTCCGTGAGGTGAGCTTAAATGAGAACCGAAAAAACGATAGAATATAAAGTAATAAATAAACGAGTTTACACCTATTATTGTGATAGGTGTAAGGAAGAAATTACCAAGAACCGCATTGAAATAGAAACGGAAGTGGACTTTATAGAGGAAGTGAATACGGATGAGTACGATTTTTGTAGCTTTGATTGTTTGGCTAAATTTTTACGTAGTTTTGAATGGGAGGATTGGTTTGATGAATTTTCATTCAAATTTTCCACGGAAGAAGAATCATTTTTCAATGAGTTTAAGGAGCGAATTAGAAATGTGCGATGAGAAGTGGGATGTAGAAGAGCTAAAAAAGCTGGTGAGTGACCCTTGGGCGCACGCACCTTGGAAGTACGTGTATAATGAGTCTGAAGACTTGCTCGGCTACAAGTATTACTACTTTAAAGACGGTGAGAAGGTGGAGGTAATTGACTTGGATGAATGGGAGGAGGGGGCTGAATGAAACTAAACGAAGACCGCCGAGAGTTCTTTAAAACGTGTAAGATCTTCGGGATAATACCCTTTCATCCCGTGGGAGAGCTTTCACCGGAAGACGGGACTTACATTACCCGCTGGTGGAGGTTTAATGATAAAGGGGAGAGGGAAATCGTTCCTTTTCAAGAAGTCGAGGAGTTCTTTTCAATGAAGGTAAAAAAGAAGGAAATAAAACACATGTTAAAGGAGTTGAAGGTTGAATGAGCCTAACAGAACTACTGCGAGAGAAGCTCTACCACCTCCGCCTCTGGATAGGTCGGCTTGAACGGTGTGTTAAGTGCAATAAATACCTTTGGAATAGGACGGTTCGGTTATACCATAGCTTATACCACACCAAGAGCGAGGGACAGCCGAGAAACCAGTGGAATTGTAAGGGATGCTCGCTGGAGCGAAAGCAGGAGGAGTGGATTAAATGAGCCAAAATAAATCTAAGTATGGACTCAGAGTGGGTATATACGAAAATGATGAATGTGAAAAATGGAAACTACCTTATCTAATGGAAGATAAAGGAAACATAATTTCGAGTTTAGAAAATTATATTGGAATGATTTGTAGAAAATATGGATTATATTTCAGACACGGTGAATTAGTATTCAACCCGTCTGAAAAGAGATTACAAGTAGTTAATGATTATGATTACTATGAAAAAGAAAGAAAATTACATGAGGAAAAATAAATGAAATTATGTAGTTACTGCGATAAACGGATCAAGCGAAATGAAAGGTATATAACTAAATACCAAGTGTACTTCCATCCTTTTTGCTGGGAGATACTTGACTTGTATTTTAAAAATGCCTTTTCGATCATAGATGAGCTCGTTGAGAGTAAACGGAAAGGCAAGAAGAGTCCTTACCCGAAACCAAAAACGAGTTATTATAAAATGGGAGATTATAAAGGAGATGATAAGAATAAATGAAAGACAATAAAATGAACGAACCAAGCAACTTACAACCCGAACGTACGAGATACTTTAAGATGGAAGTAGTCGGGGTAGGATGGGAATATAAACACCTTTTAACGGACAGCCTCAAACTGATCACACTCGAAGAAGCCATCCAAGCGTTAAAACAAATCAACGCCAATGAAACACACGTGGAGTACATCGAGATAACGTACGTGGGGGAGATTGAGAAGTGAATAACTATCACTACTGTGAAGGATTGAAAAGTGAAATAAAAAGAAGGCAAGAACATGTTGATGTCGAGCGTGTGGTAAACGGTTGGCTATTTACACTCGTTTCTACCGATGATAATTACATCTCTGCGGAATGCATGATTCATTTTTGTCCGTTCTGCGGGGTAGCTTTGGAGGTGGAGAAGTGAAGGCACTCACCATAGAAGTACGGTACGGGAACATGAAGTTAAAGGTATTTTCCCTTGAGATACGAGCTGAAGTGGAGCTACATCGGAATTTAAAAGGAGAGGAGTATTTTAAATCGGAGATTACCATCGAATTAGGTGTAGATCTCCGACATTTTAGAGACCTAATGATACACCACGATAGAAAGGAGTCGGAGGAGCTTACCATTAAAATAGGGGATGTAACGGAGCTAAAAGACCTTTACATTTACGCCATTGAGCAACCTTCTCTATTTGAAAAGGAGTTCCACGTGATCTTGAAGAGTAAACACTTAATGGACGTGAGGTTGGGTTGAGAAAACTAAAAATACCTGCTTTAGCCAAAGGCGGTGTTCTTTCTAAAGAATCCATAGCTTGGCTCGGTAAGAATGATCCAATAGAAGAGATAATCTCCTTATCTAACCGAGATACCGAAATGCTGGATCGGTTGATGGATATCGAAATGCTGGATCGGTTGATGGATACCGAAATATTAGAGATATTGGAATCTATAAGGGACGATTTACTATTCGCACGCTGCGAGTGCGGGAAGCTGGTGGTTAAACGGAGGAGGTTGGATAAACTGTGAGAGGCTACAAGCACCTATTCATCAACACGCCGATAATGGTCATCACGGCTTCCTTACTGTACTACTACGTGTTAAGCTCCACGATTTTAGTGATTGGAGCGTATTTAGGTGTCATCTTCGGGAACATCAGCGACATGGATTTAACGGTCGGTAGGAAGTACCATAGGCACGTGTTATTCCACTCGGTCATTTGGACGCTGATAATGTACGTGTTCGCCTGGCAACACCCGGAGATACTGCTTCTATTGAGCTTCACGGTATTAGGGGTCGGCCTACATTGCTTGGAGGATGTCAATCTGATAAAGTCTACCATGCGGGGCACGTATACCATTAAAACCCGCCAAAGCATTAGCGGGAGCGTGAGGGGTTTAAACGGCATGAAAAGCACGCTCTGGCTGGTCGGTAATTTTGTCCTTTCTGTTATTATTTTTACTCTAACGTGGAGGTGTATTCCGTGAGAGACTTGAATGAATTGGTCGAGTTAATAGATAGATGGATTGCTAAATTCACTACTCTTGAAAATGAAACTTCGGATTATGAAAAAGGGTTGATCTTTCATTCTTATGTAGAAATACTTGAAAAAGTAAGGAGGGTTATTAAATGAACATAATAGCCGAATGTGCGGTTAATTGGGTGGATCTTAAAGAAGCTAAACGGATGATTGACGAGTGCAAGCGGTTAGGGTTGTTTGCTGCTAAATTTCAGTTGTACAATATTGACACGATAAAAGATTTGAAAGGAGAGGTATTTAATTACTGCTTTGATAGAATGTTAGAAAAAGAAGACGCTAAAGAGTTATTTGACCACGGTAAATCCATTAACCAAGAAGTCTTTTTCACGCCGATGTTCGAGGATGCGGTGGAGTGGTGTGAGGAGATAGGAGTTAATTACTATAAAATTAGGTTTAACGACAACACGAATTGGAGCTTACAACGAGCCATTGTTAAAACCATGAAGTCCACGTTCATATCTCTGGGAAAGGTGTCTTATGATTACATAATGAAGGAATCTACTTTTATCCCCTTTTTATGCATACCTAAATATCCTTCTCTTTACTCAGACTATTCTGGAATTGATTTTAAGAGGTTTAAAGGGGTTAGTGATCATACAAGCGGGACGCTTCTATTAGAGACATTACAAGATGAGAAATATCCTTGCCACTACTTCGAGAAGCACGTCCGCCTAAGAGACGGCACGTTAGAGGATGCTTGGTCAATTACTTTTAATGACTTGGAGGCGGTATTATGAAAGCGTATTATGAACATTCATCCCGCTCTGATAAAGTCCTATGCGACCACTTGGAGGATATTAAGCTGGTGCCGTATGAGGAGGCGGAGATCGTCTTATGTATTGGAGACAGAAAGGAGATCTTCGAGTTAGCTTACAAGGCGTTCTTAGATAATAAGTATATCATCCATTACTATGCTGGTGTAAAACAAAAATACTTAACTACTTATGACGATTACTTGAGGCACTGCATTACTCTCCTAAGCAATGAACAGTGGGTTGAGTCTAAAAGAGCTAAGAAAGTGGTAAGGAAGCTGTGTAAGGCGGTAAATAAAACACCTAACATCAAAATAGTGGGCTCTAACCATTTAAAAGGAGTTACCTTGGATTACTCTAAAGTGCCCGAAGAACCATATAACCTTGTATTATACAATCCGTGCACCAAGATAAAGGAAATATTCATCGGGCCGAACCCGGATAAACAATATGCGAGCTTACCGCAGGAGCAATTGTTAGGGCTCGTAAAAAAATGCGAACGGTTTTACACTAATAGTAGTTGCGGGGTGTACGAGGCCCCGTTTTTGATTGATAAAAAAAAAATAATACAATTAGGAAAGAGAAATGACGGAAGAAAGATATAAATTAGATGCTCATGGAAACATCGAGCTTGATGAAAAGGGTAATGCCATTAAAGAAACGAGATTTAAGGACTGGACTAAACCAATCATGGAACATGGCAAGCTCACTAAATGGAACTGGCTTGCTTACCACCCCGATAAGATTATCATGGGCACGAACGTGGATATAGGGGCCTTTACTTGTTTATTTGCCCATCACGGCATCGAACTACAAGATGACGTTCAAATAGGCGGGCACTGCTTGCTTTACTCCTTGAACACCGAGAACGGGACGTTCGGCAAGATTACTATCAAGAAAGGGGCATGTATCGGCGCTCAAAGTATCATCTTCCCAAATGTAGTAATAGAAGCAGGAGAGATGATTAAAGCTAAATCTATTGTTTATATCAATTTCCACGGTCGGAGGGTGATTAAATGAGTTATCCCGACCATTTAGACATTGAACTCACTACTCGGTGTAATCTGAGCTGTACCTTTTGTCCGTTCCATTCTAATGGACAAACCGAGCCGCTGGACATGCCTTTCTCTTTATACACTAAATTAATAGACGAGATTGAAGGTAAAGTAAGCTCTGTGAAGCTTAATTATAGAGGGGAACCTCTTCTTTACAATGAGCTGACTTCCGCCATCGCTTACGCCAAGGATGCGGGGCTAAGGGTGATGATTAATTCCAACGGGATATTACTCGATGAAAGGACTGTTTTAGCCTTACAAGAAGCGGGCTTGGATTTATTCTTGCTTTCAGATTACGGACATGATATTCAATTAGACAACGGGTTATTACTCTCCTTGACGGATATTGAATTGAAAGTAAAGACTGACTCGCCGGAGCATTGGGAAGGCATCACGGACGAGCCCGTGCCATTTACTCTATTTGATTATGGCGACTTGAAGGAAGATTTTACTAAGTCTTCTTTTAAATGTTCAATCCCGTTCGAAAGATTATTGGTTTTAGCGGACGGGACGATCTCCAAATGCTCTTGCGGGTACTGGCACCCTATAAAGAAATTAGGGAACTTCCCGTCAATGTCCATTAGAGGTGCTTGGAATCACGTGGAAATGAAATTTCTTAGGACGTGTCATGAACACGGAGATTCACACCTGCTTAGAATGTGTAGGATGTGTGCGGTGCGGAGGGGACATGATGAGTAGGACCATCGCCATCATCCCCGCTCGGAAGGGAAGCAAGCGGTTGCCGGGAAAGAATAAAAAAGAGCTCTGCGGGAAGCCGTTAATTGCGTGGACGATTGATGAATCGGTGAAAGTGAAGGAGCTAAATGAAATCCGCATTACAACGGATGATCTGGATATAATCGACTATTGTAAGAGTTATAAGAGCATTAAGAGAGTGAGAATCATTCTAAGACCGGACGAGTTAGCGCAAGATGATACACCGATGCTTGAGACCGTCCTACAAGCCACTTCCGATTTAGCTCCGTTAGACGTGGCCGTCTTACTCCAACCTACCACGCCCTTGCGGGAAGCTAAAGACATTCGGAGTAGTTTAGGGTTATACAACCCGCTCATCCCGTTTAGGGTGATCACGGGGTATCGGGATGATTTTTACACGTTCAAGCTTAACGGCGCTTGTTATGTCATTCCCGTGAGAGCGTTGAGAAGCTCCAAGGCAATTGTAGGGGATGAGCCGTTTATAATGAATGTAATGCCGAAGGAGAGGAGCATTGATATAGACCATTTAGAAGACTTTAAAAAGTGTGAAGAACTATTAAAAAAAAGGGAAATTAAGGATGTTTGAAGATAAAACAATTTGCGTGTTCGGAGGCACGGGAACGGTCGGCTCGTTGATTGTAAACGAGCTAATGAAGCACGACCCCTACTCCGTTAGGATTGTTTGTAATAATGAGAATGAGCTGTGGGAAGCTAACCAGAGCATGACCAAGCGGTATTCCGACAACAAGCAATTCAAGAAGCTCCGTTATTTACACGGAGATATTAGGGACTTGGAGCGGGTTAGGCGGGCTCTTAAAGAGGTGGACTACTGTTTTAATTGCGCTGCCATGAAGCACGTGCCTTACTGCGAATACAACCCTTTGGAGGCGGTCAAGACCAACATTCTGGGCTTGGATAACGTCATTGAAGGATGCGTGGAGAATGGCGTTAAAAAATTGCTACACATATCAACGGATAAAGCGGTTGAACCTACTTGCGTGATGGGCAATACCAAAGCCATCGGTGAGAAGCTCTTACGGATGCGGTGGCAGCAGAACCCTACTACTCAAATGGTAATCGTGAGGAGCGGGAACATTTGGAATAGTCGGGGGAGCATAATGAAGTTGGTGGACGAGTGTAAGAAGCAAGAGAAGCCCGTGCCCATCACCGACAAGCGAATGATGCGTTTTTTCATTACTCCCGAGGAGTTAATCACCTTCATCATGAAAGCGTTCAAAGAAGGTAAAAATGGAGAGACATGGATACCTAAACTGGAAGAGGTGAGCATTTTAGACGTCATACGGAACGGGCTCCCGGAGAATTATCCCTTAGTGGAAGTCGGGAGGCGGGAAGGCGAGAAGCTCCGTGAGAAGCTATACTCTGAAGCGGAGGAGATTAAAGAATTTGAATTTTATTGGATCATTGAGAATGAGGTGATAAAATGAAATCCGACACCATATTATTACACGCACACCCTAAAACGGGGCAGCATTGGTTTCTCTTTACCCTAATGAATTACACGATGTTATTAAAAAAAGACCGTGAGAACACGGTTCCTTTTGCCTCGCTTAATGCATTTGAATTCAAAATGCCTTATCATGAACTTGTTGGGAATGTCACCGTGCAAGACGTTTCATTTGAGGAAGGAATTCCTAAATTAAAACGCTCGGAAGCGTTTTGGTCTCAATTTCTATCTTTACACGAGAGTTTTGATAAAGTTCTTTATCTATGCCGAAACCCGTTCGATACCATGCTCAGTTTTTTACACTGGTTTGAAAAGGACGTGGAAGACCTCTTTTCTTTCGTGAAAGAACGCCTGC
>Ga0114946_10002764_pt1 | contig 11997 bp, 6 predicted proteins | sample WalLakDeSediment_FD_88676 | JGI IMG/M metagenome (GOLD analysis project Ga0114946, IMG submission 88676) | Lake sediment microbial communities from Walker lake, Nevada to study Microbial Dark Matter (Phase II) - Walker Lake 11/02/13 Deep Sediment | ecosystem: Environmental > Aquatic > Freshwater...
CAGTTGCCTCTCCGACATGACCGCACCCGCGGGGTTGCCTGGGTTGCAGATGTATAGCATCTGTATGCGGTCCCAGAGCGCGGTGGGCAGATCTTCAAACCGTGGCCGGTACCCGTTCGCCTGCTCCAGATTGTAGAAGAGGGGCTCGGCGCCGGCGAGCAGGGCGGCGCCTTCGTAGATCTGGTAGAAGGGGTTGGGCATCAATACGGCAGCGTCGGGTCCGGGCGTGACCACCGCCTGGGCGAGGGCGAACAGGCCTTCGCGAGTCCCGTTCAGCGGCAATACCTGACGCTCTGCATCGACCTTCGGGAGGTTGAAGCGGAGTTGGAGCCAGCGGGCGATGGCCGCGCGGAGCGAGGGTTCGCCGCGCGTGGTCGGGTAGCGGTTGAAGCCGGATAGGGCCTGTTCGAGAACAGGCTGGACGAAGGCGGGCATCGGATGCCGCGGCTCGCCGATGGAGAGCGCGATCGGCGTCGGCGTGGTGGCGGGCTGCAGATCCGCGAACAGGGCCTGCAGGCGCTGGAACGGGTAGGGTTGCAGGTGGTCGAGGTTCGGGTTCATCGGTGGGCACGGACTCTTCGGCGCGATCTCGCGGACGGATGCGGGCGCCCGCAAACTGGCGGGCGCGTAGTATACCCAACCCTGTGCAGCACGCTCTCTTCCGCTGACGTGCGCCCCGTCAGGGGTTTCCCTGCCGCAGGATTTCGAGAGCGCGTGTGATCGGAGCCTCGGACCAGCCGAATTGTGCGTAACTGGATCGCAGGTGGGACAGGTACTCTGCCCGCACGGGGGAGCCGGCGGCGACCCGCTGAAGTGGCCTACTTGTAGCGGCCACGGTGATGACGGCGGGTGGTCCCGCCGCCGATTGTGTGCACCTCGGTGCCATTTGCCGATGCGGGCCGCTCAGCGTGCTGCGACCGGAACGAAATAGAAGTCGCCCCCTTCGTGCCCTGCCGCGCGAATGGGCCGCATTTCGGGTGTCTGGGGTTCCGCGATGTCCTGTGAACGACGGCGCACATTGACTGCCACGCGGGCGAACAGCATGTTCTCCCGCAGCACATGTTCATTGTTCTGCAGGGCATCGATGAGCGCGTTGGCGAACAACGAATGCTGGCCGTCGAGGGTATCCAGAACCGGACGTACGCCGCCGGAGGAAATCACCACCCGCGAACGCCGAGACAGGCCATTTTGTATGGTATCCGGGGTCAGTGCAGCCTGGATGCTGCCGAGAAGCAGGGCGCTGGAGTCGGAGGCGAGGGTTCCCGCATAACAGGAATCCGCGAGCACCAGGATGGAGCGGGCGCGAATGCGGTCGAGGTGGTCGCTGATGACGGCATTGTTGAGCCAATGCGCGAGGCGGTCCTGTTCAGCGTCGACGGGAAGCCAGTAGCCCTGCTGCCGACGTCCCTGATCCCGCTCGGAAAGGTTGCCGTGGCCGGCGTAGTACACCAGAAGGTTGTCCTCCGGTTGAATCTGCTGATACAGATCGTTCAGAGCGCTCAGGATCTGTTGCTTGTCGGCGTTGGGCAGGAAAATGGTTCGGAAGCCGTACCGCTCCTGAAGGATCTGCCGAACCCTTTCAGCGTCGTTGATGGGCGACACCAAGGGGTCGATATGGAGGTAGTCCCGGTTGCCAATGATCAGGGCGTAATAGCGTCCGAAGCTGATACCGTCAAAGGTCGCTGGGTCCTGGTCAGGAAGCATGACCGGTTGCAATTCGGGGACGGATGCTGAGCGATGCTGCGGCAATTGCGCGAGTTGGGTCTGCAGTTGTTCCCGCTCGCGGTCGGTCCGCTGGAACAGGCCCTCGAGGACTTCGATCTCGGCCCGGGCATTGGCCAGGTTGGTGGCAAGTTCGGCGGCCCTTGCCTCGGCCGCATGATCCAAGGTCGCCTCCCGGGTCCGGGCAGCCTGCCGCTCCGCTTCCAGCGCCTGTCGGGCCAGTTGGGCCGCGCGTTCCGCTTCGGCGGCGCGTCGTCGGGCCTCCGCAGCCTGCTGCTCAACCTCGGCCATGCGCTGGCGGACTGCAACGGATTCCTGTGCAGCGCTTGCCATGGAAAGCCTCAGCTCCTCGGCCTCGCGTTCCGCCTCGGCGGCGGCACGTTGGGTATCGGCGGCACGGCGCTCCGCGTTGTTCAGGGCCTGTTGGACCTCGCTGGATGGATCCGGCGTATCAGAACCCGTGGGTTGCGTGGTCTGCAGGTCGCGCTGCAGTCGGTCGCGTTCGCTCCTGAGCCGTTCCAGTTGGTTGCGCAGTGCGGCGACGGTACGATTGTTGTCTTCGATCTGGCGGGTGAGCTGTTCTTGCAGGGCGTCGATCTCGCCCGCGAATTCCGAGCGCAGGACGAGTTCATCCTCGCCGAGTCCCGAGGCCCGGCGGTACCAGTTCAACGCTATCGCGGTGTCTCGTTCCACTCCGAGCCCCTGTTCGTAGAGATATCCCAGATTGATCTGGGCGCGCCCATGCCCCTGGTCGGCCGCACGCCGGTACCAGGCGGCGGCGGAGGCGTAATCCGGTTCCACACCCAGGCCCTTTTCGAAGATCTCGCCGACATAGGTCTGCGCCTCCGGCTCGCCGGCCTGTGCGCGCTCCAACCAGACGTTCAGGGCGGCCCGGTAGTCGGCACGGTCGTAGGCGGCATATTCGCCGCCCCGGATCTGGCAGTCGACGGTAGTGGTGCGGATCGGTCGGCGTGGGGACAGGTAGGTGGCACCACCCAAACGTCGCACCTGGCCCGGCAGCAGGCAGTCGACGATGTACAGATCCTGGGAGTCCCGGGCATCCGCGACCGTTTCACCCTGGACCGGTCCGGTACTGACGCAGCCGACCAGGAAGGGCAGGCCTAGGCCGAGGCCGATCAGGGCGAGGCCGCGAAGCAGCTTGCGGGTGGAGTAGGATGGCGATGTATGCACGGCAGGATCCTCGCTACGATGTCATTCGATCTGTTCAGCCGGGACCACCCGAGTCCGCAGCAGACCCCGGGCGGGCACGATCGGCGCTGTTGCGCTGGCATGCGCACCCTGGCGGGCGCCGCGGCCTTGTTGAGTATAGCCCTGATGAGCGCCTGCACGAGCCCGGGCGCCGAGGTGCAGGCCGCGGCGCGGGCCCAGGCCATGACAATCCAGGTGTTGCCGGTGGGCGGGCTCGAGGTCACGGCGCATGTGCCGGCTCCTGGCTCCTCCGGGTCGCGCTGGCATGTGTACCTGGAGGGCGATGGCCTGCCCTGGTGGCAGGGACGGGTGCCGGCGGCGGACCCGACGGGCCTGCGTGGCATCATGCCGAGCCTGATGGCGCAGGACCCGGCCCCGCGCTTGTTGCTGCACCGGCCCTGCTATGCCCGCGCGCGGATGCCGGCGGGTTGCGAGCCCGGACTCTGGACCGATGCCCGCTACGGCGAGGCGGTGGTTGCCGCCCTGGACAGCGGGCTCGATCGCCTCGCGGCGGAGCAGGGGATTCAGCAGGTCGTGTTGATCGGCTTCAGTGGCGGCGGGACCCTGGCCCGGCTGCTGGCCGCGCGGCGCAACGACGTGGTGGCCCTGATCACGGTGTCGGCGAACCTGGACCATGATCTCTGGAGCCGTCTGCACGGATACCGGCCCCTGCAGGCATCGATGCGGATTCGCGATACGCCGCCATTGCCGGCCGGGATCCTGCAGTGGCACCTGGCCGGCGGTGCCGACACCACGGTGCCGCCCCAGGTGGTGCGTCAGGGTGTCGCGCACGATCCTCATGCACGGGTTCGGGAGCTTGAAGGCTTCGATCACCATTGTTGCTGGGCTGCGTTATGGCCGATGTTGCTGGAGGAACTCGACCACGCGCTCAACGCCCGGCCTTCAGCCGCACATTGACGGCCTCCAGGGCGCGCTCCAGGCGTTCGTGACGGGTGCCGAGTTCCGTGCGCACCAGGGATTCCAGGGTGAGTTGCATCAACTCCAGCGAGAATTCGTCAATGTCCGTGCGCTGCGATTCCCGGATGAAATAGTCCGCCACCGCGTCGTTGCGCCGGTCGATGATCACCCGCAACTGAGCCTGGTCGCGGCTCGCCAGGTCTTCGCGCTGGGCGGCATGATCCCAGGCCAGGGCGTAGCGGGTGTAGGCCTGCGGTACGTCGTTGGCCTCGAACAGGCGGTCGCCTTCCCGAATCATGTCCTTGGCTGTTTCGAGACTCACCGGAAGACCTTCCAGGGTCACCATCATGTCGCTGTCCTGGATCACCAGGTACCAGGACACGGAAGCGGCCAGGCCCAATACGATCAGTGCCGCCACGGCGCTGCGGGCGAGACGGGCCCGCGGCTTGATGGCATCCAGGAACAACCCGGCGTTGGCGAAGCGGTCGGCACGCCGCATCGCGAGCCCGCGCAACAGGGCGCGCTGGATGCGCTTGGGCGCATTGGGAATGGCGGTTGGACGCTGGCCGAGGGCCTGTGCTTCGCTGGCGGACAGCTTGCGTCCAGAGCCATCCAGAAAGGGGTGTTTCCCGGTCAGCAGTTCCTGGGCCACGCAGGCCAGGGCATAGACGTCGTCGGCCGGCTCGGGAGCCTCCCCCTCCAGCATCTCGAGACTGGCATAGGCCGGGGTCAGCGCGCCCAGGCTGGTGGGGTCGAACTGGGTGTGATCGCCCTCCCGGGCGGTCCCGATGCGGGCGGCCCGGGCAATCCCGAAGTCCAGAATCTTGGCTTCACCATCTTCGGTCAGGAAGACGTTGCCAGGCTTGAAATCGGAATGCACGATGCCCTTCTTGTGGGCATAGGCCAGACCGCGGGCCATGCGGTCGATCACGACCATCGCCTCCTTGAAGGGCAGTCCGCCGAGGGCGGCGCGGCGGATTACCACGTCCAGCGGCTCGCCCTGCAGGTTCTCCATGGTCATGAAGACCTGCGTACCGTCGCGATCGAAGTCGTAGACGGTCACGATGTTCGGGTGCGCCAGCAGTTGCGCCTTCTTGGCCTCCCGTTGCAGGGCCATCAGGGAATCGGGGTGGCGCCGGAAGTCGTCGTTCAGGAGCTTCAGGGCCACGTAGGGCTGGCTGTCTCGCGCCTCCTCCTTGCGCCGGTCCAGGGCGCGATACACCGAGCCCATGCCGCCCTGGCCGAGCAGGCGATCGAGCAGGAAGCGGTCCTTCAGCACCGATCCTGGCCCCATGGCAGCATCCGTGGTGCCGCGCCAGCGCTCGGGGTGCGCCCAGTTGGACTGGGTGCCGGTGGCTGTGCCGGTGGTCATGCCGGTGTTCGGATCGGTAATCGGTCCGGTGCCATCCGGGCGGGGCGCGGGCCTTACGCGGGTGGCGTCGTCCGCGGGTGCAACGGCCTGGGACGCGTCGCCGGCCACTGGTGTGGCGATGCGGGTGGCATCCGTAGCGACGGGGGGATCCATGGGCGTCTCCGGCGGCGGCGTCGCCGGAGTGGCGGCGGATGCCACGCGGGTGCGGTCATCGCCGGCGGGCTCCACGGTGGCCGGTCCCGGAACGGACGCCTGCGAATGGACCGAGTCCGGCTTATCGAGGTTCGGCGTATCGAGGGCCGGCGTATCGGAAGGGGAGGGCCGAGAGCCGGTGATTCGGGTGCGGTCGTTCATCAGGGGCCTATGCGCGAATCTTCAGTGGACGAACACGGCCACGGCGGTGGCGTTGTCACGGGCCTCGGTGGTCAGCACGGCGTCCAGCAACATCCGCACGCAGTCCTCCGGGGTGTCCCGGTCGAGCGCCGCGCGCAGCGGGGGCTCGCCGATGGCGCCATGCACCCCATCCGAGCAGAGCAGGAAACGGTCGCCGGAACGGAGCTCGCCGAATTGGGCGTCGACCTCGAGGACATTGGCGCCGCCGATGGCGCGGGTGATCACATTGCCGCGGGGATGACCCTCCGCCTGCTCCGGAAGCAACTCGCCCCGATCGACCATCTCCTGTACCGCGCTGTGATCGCGGCTGAGGCGCTCCAGTCGGTCGTCGCGCAGCCGATACACGCGGCTGTCGCCGGCCCAGAGCCAGCAGCACTCGGTGGCCCCGGCCAGCAGGACCACCACGGTGCTGGCGCTGTTGACCGGGGCGCTGGGATGGTGGGCGGCCTGGATCAGCGCCCGGTTCACGCTGATCAACCGCTCGCGCGCATGGTTCAGGCGTTCCTGGAGGTCGCCTTGTGGCGGCACGCCCTGCAAGGCCTCGGTGACGCTGCGGCTGGCCATGTCCCCGGCGTCAAGCCCGCCGACGCCGTCCGCCACGGCCCAGAGCCCAATGTCGGGGCGATCCAGGTAGGCATCCTCGTTATGTGTCCTGACCTTGCCGGTGTCGGTCAGGCCCGCAGAGCTCAACCGCAGTGGCACGGGGGCATACGCGGGTTCGGGCGTCGGGGCCTCGGCCCCGTGCAGGGAGCGTGAATCCCAGCCATGACGCAGCCATTCGCCATCGAAGAGGGCGGCAAAGCCCTCGGGCGGCGGCAGGCCGGAGCGCATGATCAGGCAGGGTGCGATTCGTTCGGAGCCCTGGGTCCACCAGAGGCTGAGGCCTTCGGCCCCGGCGTGTTGGATCTGCTGATGCAGGCGCAGACCGGCATCGAGCTCCGCGAGGTTCGTGATCTGCAGGTGCAAGGGGCCGGCCGAGGGCGCCGGCAAGGCCGGTGTGGTGAGGGTCGGCAGTCGAGCGCCCAGTTCCAGCAGGGCTTGGTCGAAGGCCTCGAGCCGGGTGCCGTCCTCCGCTCCGAGGGCGCCGAGCGCGAGTTCCTCCAATTCCGCGAACCAGGGGTCGTGGCGTACCGGAAGGTCCAGCAGCCGCGTGGCCGCGGGCAGGGGGCCCACCAGGGTCAGCGGGAAATAGCGTCCGACTGCATCGACACTGGGCATCAGGATGCCCACGCAGGGTGCGGCGCCGCAGATCCCGGGGGCCAGCAGGAAACGCCAGATGGGGCTGGTCAGGTAGGCCTGCAGCCAGCCCTCGCCGAGCCGCTGGCGCGCATGGTAGATGCCGCTCTGCAGCCAGGGGTCCCAGGTGCCGAGGAAGTCCCCGGAAACCCGCCGGCGCAGGAAGTCACCGTGGCTCGGCAGCTTGCCGTGAAAGCCCATCTCCAGCGGAAGGCTCATCCCTCAGAGGCCCGTCGGACACTGGAAGCGCTTCCAGTCGGCGTTGCGCAGCGGGTTGCGCGAGGAGTCGAAGCGAAGAAGGATCTGCGCCGTGTAGTCGCCGGCCTTGAAGGTGGTCAGGAAGGCGGTGTCCGACTCGGCGGTGGGGTTGGCTCCCTCGAGGGCCCGGAACCAGCCCCAGGGTCCCTCGAAGCGCAGGTTCGGCCGTTGCCCGCCACGGTCCTCGAAGACCACGGTCACCGGGGCGGTGGTCTCCGGGGGCCAGGTGAAGCGACTGGTCAGGGGTGGTCCGTGGCGATAGTTCAGCGATTCGGTGCCCAGCGTCAGGGTGAACTCGCGAACCTGGGCATCGAGGTAGTGCGGGGTGAGCTCGAAGCCCAGGCTGGGCGTCGAGCCGCCCTGACTCAGGAAAAGATCCCGGATCAGGCGGGCGCGCTGGAACTGATCAAGCACATTTTGGGAGAGGCCCAGGGAGGCCACCTCGCCGTCGCGCCAGCGCCAGCGGTTGCCGGAGAGATCGACCAGGGGTCGCAGGTGATCGTTGAAGAACCCATCCATCACGCCGTTGGTTCCGAACAGGCGGGCAAAGTCGCTCAGCGCGATATCCCGGTCACTGCCGGCATTGAAGGGGTAGCGGTTGGCCGCCAGTTCCCGGCACTGCGTGGCCACGTCGCTCTGGAGGCGTTGATTGAGTTCGGTGCGCAGATTCTGCAGGGCGACTTGTTCCCCAGAGCCTGCCAGTTCTCCGAACCAGCCGTTGAAAGGTGCCGGGTAGCGGGCCGAATCGGTGCGCAGTCGGCGCAGCGAGTCGGAGCCCTGGCGCCCGAGCACGGCCATCGCGTCCTGCCCGGCGAGCCCGCCGCCCAGAGACACCAGATCCTGGTACACCCGCTCGAGCAGGTTGATCAGCTGATCCAGTGGCACGGCACCGCTGGCCCCCGCCACGAAGCGATGCATCTCGCTGAAGTGCGCATTGATCCGGGCGCCTGGGGGGCGACCCGAATCGCCCGCCAGTACGCGCAGGCCGGGCAGGTCACCCAGTTGTGCGAGCCCGCCTTGGCTCTCTTCCCGTTCCGGCACCGGCAGATTCAGTTGGGCATCAATGGTTTCGGCCAGACGGCGCAGGGGCGAGGTGAAGCTGGTCATCGCCGCCAGGACACTGACCGCCTGGTTCACGTCTGCCAGCGGGACCAGGCGCAGATCACTCAGCAGCTGGTCCCAGTAGCGCACATAGGCCTCCTCGTAATGGCGCTCGAAGTCGGCCACCAGCGCGATGCGGGCGGTCGGTCCGGTGGGCAGCGTATCCGGCCCGAAGACCCAGCGGTCCTGGAGGAAGCGGTCGATCAGCTGGTTCCCGGTGTTGCCGGTGATCTCCAGAAAGCCCTCCCGGGTATAAATCGCCGGAACGGGCGCATCCAGCGGCGTGCCGCTGCGCCGGCTGAAGACCTGGTCACTGCCCAGGCCCGCCAACACATCCAGACGCAGCGCCATCGGATGCGCCTGATCGTAGAAGCCCTCCAGCCGGGTCAGCATCAGGGTCGGCACGGAAGCCTGGCGCAGCGAAGCCCGGGCGCGTGCCACCAGGACCTCGTCGGTCTTCAGCACTGGAAGTTTCTGGCTGCTGTTGGTGTAGGCGGCGAAATGCACGGCCAGCGCCTCGGCCACGGTGCGCTGGTCGCTGAATTCCTGGAGCAGGATGCTGCGCGCGGTGCGGTTCAGTTCGTCGGCCTCCATCCGCTCGGGCTCGGCCATCATCAGGTAGGCCTTGAGGTAGGCATAGAGCACCGTGGGATCGGGTCCCGGCGCGCGTAGCCGGCCCTCCAGCAGGTGCACCAGGCGCGGAATCAGCAGCTGGCGCACGCCCTGCAGGTAGGCCTCCTCGGCGGGCTCGCCCACGATCTGGCCGCGATACAAGCCCAGGGTCATGCCTAGGGGGACATCGCCGCGATGGCGGTTGGCAACGGTGGCAATCTCGCTCAAGGCGTCCAGGGTTGGCAGTACATCGCGCAGGCTCGCAACCCCCGGAACCGGCTGGGTCGCCATGGCCGTGTGGGTCTGCAGGGTAGCGGACACGTCGTCCAGGTAGGCGGCGTTGCTTCGGTAACTCGCGTACCAGGCCGTCGCCAGGATGCCCACCAGGGCGAGGACCGCCACATAGGCGATGTTCTGGGCCACCGCACGACGGACCTCGAAGCGCCAGTTCACCCCCGCGAGCCCCGATTCCGGGAACACGACGTCCTTTAGGAGCTGGTGGATGAAGTAGCTGCGACCCTCGCCCTGGCCGGCCGGTCCGGCCGGCGCCGCGGCCACCGGATTCATCCGGTAGGCACGCAACAGGCCATCCATCATGCGGTCGATCGGCGTGCCTTCCTGGGTCCCGCTGGTGAAATACACGCCGCGCAGCATCACGGGCCGGTCGAAGCCGGTGCCCTCGAAGGTGTCGCGGATGAAGTCGGTCAGGGCGTCCCGGAGACTGGCCATCTGCAACGGAAACCCGAACAGCCGGGTGCGCCGCCGGGGCTCGCGTTCCTGATCCAGGCGGCTCAGCAGGCGGTGGTCGAGCCGTTCGAGCAGGGCCTCGTACTCGCCGCGGAACCAGGTGGCAAAACGCCCCCCGGCCACCGGCTGTGGGTGAGTCGCGCCCCAGACCTGGGTGCGGCCCTCATGACCCAGATCGTCGAAGAACTCGACGAAGCCGGCGATCAGATCGCACTTGGTCACCAGGAAGTACACGGGAATCTGTATCTTGAGTTGGGTCTGCAACTCATCGATGCGCCGGCGGACCGTGCGCACGTGGCGCTCCCGCGCCTCGGCGGACTGGGTCAGCAGGTCCTCGGCACTCAGGGTGACCAGCACGCCGTTGATCGGCCGGCGCTTGCGGTAGCGCATCAGCAGATCGAGGAAGTCGCGCCACTCGCCGGCGTCCGAGTCGGCCTGGGAATCCTGGGTGAAATAGCGCCCTGCGGTGTCAAGCAGCACCGCCTCGTCGGTGAACCACCAGTCGCAGTTGCGGGTGCCTCCGACGCCGCGCAGGGCATCCTTGCCGAAGCGTTCATCGAGGGGGAAATTCAGGCCGGAGTGCAGCAGGGCCGTGGTCTTGCCGGAGCCGGGTGGGCCGACGATCACATACCAGGGCAACTCGTAGAGGTTCTGGTTCTTGCGCGATTGGCGCAGGAACTGGATCGCCTCCGCGAAGCGCAGGCGCAGGCGTTCCGCGGCCTCGTCGTCATCGACGGTGGTACCACCGGAGATGGCTGATTCCAGGCGCGCGCTCGCGCGCCGGGCGCGGTTCCAGCGCAGCAGCCAGAGCAGCAGCCAGATTGCGGTCACCACGGCGATGGCGATGATCCGGTTCATTACCGGGTCGAAGGGTCGCAAGGCGCCCAGTGCGAGGTAGGGTCCGATGAACCAGATCGCCAGTGCCACCACGACGAGGCCGGCCAGGCCCATCAAGGATCGCGGCTGCATCAGGAAGGAACGCAGCGACGAGAATGCGGTGGCCTTGGAAAAGGTGGTTGGGGCTATCATGCGCCAGCTCCATCCGGACGGTGGATGATCTCGACCCGTCGGTTGCGTGCCCGGTTGGCGGGGTCGCTGGCCGGCTCATAGCGGGGCCGGCCTTCGCCGAGCCCCGAATACTGGATCCGCCCGGGATCGGACAGGCGGGTGCGGAGGATCTCGGCCGCGCTGCGCGCGCGCGCGCGGGAGAGTTCCTGGTTGTCCTTGAAGCGCAGGGAGCGGATGGGTACGTCGTCGCTGTGGCCTTCGATCATCAAGCGACCGTCGACCTGTTCCACGGCGTCGCCGACGCGAAGCAACAGGGACGCGAAGGCCTCGGTCACCTCGACGCTGGCCGAGGCGAAGACCTCGCCGGTCAGGGTCAGACGGGTCACGCCGTTGGCCTCGGAGGCAATCTCGAGCCGGTTCGGATCCTCGTTCCGCAGCAATTCCGGCAGGGTCGGTCGGGGCGGCGCGGCGGGTGCGGATGGCGCGAGGGGCGCGGTGGCGACCCGCGTTGGTGTCGGAGAATCGAAGGTGGCGTGCTGGATGGCATTCAATTGCGCGGCCACCGGCGCGACGCCCTGGTTCAGCCAATGGTGGAAGGTCAGAAACAGCCCGCCCACGAGCAGCAGGGCCAGCGCACCCAGCACCCAGCCCGGAAGACCCCTAACCAGGCGGCTGCGGCGATCCTTCACGCCCTGCCAATGCAGCGACAGCGCGCCTTGGGTCTCGCGTTCGCTGCGGATGCGGGCATACAGGCGTTCCCGCAGTGTCATCAGGGTGTTGGCGCCGCCGTTCGCGATGCGGTAGCGGCCCTCGAAGCCCAGGGACAGGCAGACATAGAAGAACTCGATCAGATCGCGGCGCGGTTCGGCGTCCGCCAGCACCCGCTCGACCATCTGGAAGAACTTGTCGCCGCCGTGGGTCTCATGATGAAACGCCAGGAGCAGCGGACTGTTGGCCCATTGGCTGGCGGCGCCCCAGGGCGTGTTCATCACGACCTCATCGACGAAGGTGCACAGCGCATACCGCGCGGCCAACAGCGACTCCTGGGTGACTCCCAGTCCGCGTGCCGTCTGTTCGAAGGCCTGCACCTGGCGCACGGTATTCGCGTGCAGACCCGGGACGTCGCCGTGTTCGCGGGCGCCGCGCAGACCGGTGGCGAGCAGCAGGATGGGCATCGCGGCGCGCAGCAGCGGAGACAGGGCCTCGCTGGCCGCGACCTGGAATACGGCGGCGTCGGGGGCCATGCCCGGCGGGGGCATCGAGGGGCGGGATCCGGCGGGCGGGGGCGGGGGTGCACCTGCCGGGGGTGCGCCTGCCGGGGCACGTCCGCCCGGATTGGGGCGAATAATGGTGCGATCGCTGGAACCGGCCGACCAGTCGTCGCTCATCGGCTGGCTCCGCGTATGGCCCACAGGCCCATC
>Ga0114946_10002765_pt1 | contig 11997 bp, 7 predicted proteins | sample WalLakDeSediment_FD_88676 | JGI IMG/M metagenome (GOLD analysis project Ga0114946, IMG submission 88676) | Lake sediment microbial communities from Walker lake, Nevada to study Microbial Dark Matter (Phase II) - Walker Lake 11/02/13 Deep Sediment | ecosystem: Environmental > Aquatic > Freshwater...
CGCGCCGGAACGGCGCGCCGGTGACGGAGCCCGCCGCGGCGAATGGTAGCACAGCGGTCGCCGGCCCCACCGCGACCGGCATGCCGCGCCCCCTCAGCCGTCCGGGGCGTCCGGGCTGCCCGGGCCGGCCGGGTTGTCCGGGGCGTCCGGGGTGCCCTGGGTGTCCAGGCTGTCCGGGGCGTCCGGGGTGCCCTGGGTGTCCGGGCTGTCCGGCGCGGCAGCTGCTGCTTCGGCTTCGGCCAGCTCCGGCGGCGGCACCCGCGACCAGACGTAGCCACACGTCGGCTCGGCACGCCAACGCCGCGCCGCCGCGCCCGGATCCAGCGCCGGTCCCAGCGCCAGAGCCGCCGCGGCCGCCGGCGCCGACAGGTCGGGGCAGCGGACGACAACCAGGATGCAGCCGCGAGCCACTCCCTCGGCGTATGCGCCGGCCAACTCCTCGGCAACGCCCAGGTCCCGCAGCGCGGCAAGCAGACCGGGCGGGTCCCCGCCGGGCGCCCAGTCCCGCGCGCGTTCCTCGCCGGCGGGCTCGGGGACCAGCGCCACGTCACGCGGCGCGAAGCCCGCCGCCTCCAACGCCCGGCGCGCGGTCCGCGCCGGAACCGGCGCGTCGAACAGGGCCGTCACGTAGCGCATCTGGGACTCCCCGGGTCCGGCCGGCGGCGGCCGGCGGTGCCGCGCCGGGCTCGGCGCCGGGTCCGGATTGTAGTCGGAGGGCGCGGGAGCGGCCAAGCCCGCGGAGCGTGGCGCGTTGCCGTGCTATACTCACGACAGAACCCCTGTTCGGGTCGCCGGCGCCTCGCGTTGCGCGAGGCGCCATCCGGGAGGGTGGGCTTGGCTAGACGCACGTCCGGTTCGGCGCGTCGGCCGGCACGCACGATGCGGCTGCCGCGCTTGTCCGGACTCCACTTCGACTCCCGCCAGCGCGAGGTGCTCGGCGCGGTGCTGGTGGCTTGCGCCGTGGTCACGGTGCTCGCGTTCGTGAGCCACGGTGGCGCCTTCACCGATCGCTGGCTGGCCGCGCTGCGATGGGCGCTGGGCTGGGCTGCGGTCGCCAGCCCACTCCTGTTGGGCGGGGTGGGGGCATGGCTCATCCTGGGTGCCATGGATGACCGGTCCGGTGTGCGCTGGTCGCGGCCGGCCGGGGCGCTGTTGATGTTCGTGGCCTGCGTGGGCCTGCTGCACCTGGTGGCCGCGGCCGCCGACGCGGGCGAGACCACCCGCTCGCTGGCCGAGGCGCGAGCCGGCGGCGGCTGGCTGGGTTACGCCATTGCCGCGGCCCTGGGCGCCAACCTGGGGCGCCTGCCGGCCGGCGCGCTGCTGATGCTGGTGGCGGGCGCCGGCGCCACGCTGGCCGCCGGCCGGACCCTGCGCGAGGGGGCCATGGCCGCCCGCGCCGCGCTGGCCGAGCTGGGGGCTGCCCTGGCCGGCCTCCGCTCCGGCATGCGCCGCGCGCGGAGGCACGATCGGATGGTCGAGCCGCCCGGACCGGGGGAGGCGACCGCCGCGCCGGCCGCGCCCGCCGCCGCGCCGCTCGCGTCCGTCCCCGTACCGGAGGAGGAGCGCCCCGCTGGCGGCCCCGAGAGCGCCGGGCCGCGGGCCGCCGCCGCGTCGCACCGGAGGGCCGCCGCCGACCCGGAGCCGGGCGCGCGGCGCTGGCGGCTGCCCGGCATCGACGAGGTGTTGGACGCGGCGGCCGTCGTGGAGGCGCGACCCGACGACGCCGAGAAGGTGGCGCGGACCATAGAGCAGGCGCTCGCCGAGTTCGGCGTCCCGGCCCGCGTGGTGAAGATCAACCGCGGTCCCACCGTGACCCAGTTCGGATTGGAGCCCGGCTACGTGGAGCGCGCGGGCAAGCGCGCGCGCGTGAAGGTCAGCCGCATCGTCTCCCTGCAGAACGACTTGTCCCTGGCCCTGGCCGCCAGCCCCATCCGCATCCAGGCGCCCGTTCCGGGGCGGCCGTACGTGGGCGTGGAGGTGCCCAACACGGCCACCGCGCTCGTCCACCTGCGGGACGTGCTGGAGAGCGAGCCCTTCCGTCAAGTGGCCGCCCGCGGCGCCCTGCCCATCGCCCTGGGGCGCGACACCAGCGGCCGCCCGGTGGCGGCCGATCTGGCGGCCATGCCGCACCTGCTGGTGGCCGGCGCCACCGGTTCGGGTAAGAGCGTGGCCGTGAACGCGCTCATCTGCACCATGTTGATGACGCACACGCCGGAGACGCTCAAGCTGCTGCTCATCGACCCCAAGCGGGTGGAGCTGGCGCAGTACCGCGGTCTGCCGCACCTGGGCGCGCCGGTGGTGGTGGAGATCGAGCGCGTCATCGGCGTGCTGCAGTGGGTGGTGCGGGAGATGGACCGCCGCTACAAGGTGTTTGCCGAGGCCGGCGCCCGCAACCTCGAGGCGTACAACCGGGCCATCAGGAGTCGCGGTCAGCCGGTGCTGCCCTACCTGGTGCTGTTCATCGACGAGCTGGCCGACCTGATGATGGTCGCGCCCGACGAGGCGGAGCGTCTCGTCACCCGCCTGGCGCAGCTGGCCCGCGCCACCGGCATCCACCTCGTGCTGGCCACACAGCGGCCCAGCGTGGACGTGGTCACGGGGCTCATCAAGGCCAACTTCCCCAGCCGCATCGCGTTCGCCGTGTCGAGCGGCGTGGACTCGCGCGTCATCCTGGACACCGTGGGCGCCGAGAAGCTGCTGGGCCGCGGCGACATGCTGTACCAATCCAGCGACTCCAGCCGCAAGCAGCGGCTCCAGGGCTGCTACGTCTCGGACGCCGAGATAGAGAGGCTGTGCCGCTATTGGCGTCGGGCAGGCGCGCCGGAAGGCCCACCCATCGATGCCGACCTGACGTTGGGCCTGCCCGCGCCGCTCATCCAGCCCGAGCTCTGGGCGGGCATGTTGGACGCGGTGACGGAGCGCGGCAAGGGCCGCGATGCGCTGTGGGAGGAGGCGGTGGCGCTGATCGAGCGGCACCGCACCGCTTCCACCAGCTTCCTGCAGCGCAAGCTGCGCATTGGCTACTCCCGAGCCGCCCGGCTGCTCGACGAGCTGGAGGAGGCCGGGCTGGTGGGACCCGCCCAAGGTGCCGCGCCGCGCGCCGTGCTGCTACCGGACGGCGCCGCAGAGGCCGACCCGGAGGCCGACGGTCTCCCGGGGCGGCCGGACGCGCGGGGCGCCCCCATTCTGACGGAGGATCCATGACCCGGCTTGCCAACTCGCGTCTTCGGCTCCCTTGGCCGCCCACGGAGGCCCGCCCCGGCAACGCCCGGGGCCACGGCCGGCGCGCCGGCCGCCGCCAGGGCCGCCCAGGGACCTTGGCCGCGGCGCTGGCCGGCGCCGCCATGGTGTCGGCTCTGACCGCGTCGGTCGTTGCCGGCGCCACGCCCACGGCCGGGCCCGGCAGGGCCCCCACCGCCCGGCCCACGGCCACTGCCGGCGCGGCCGCGGACGCGCCGGTGGTGTTGCGCATCCGGATCCAGGGCGCCATCACCGCCGTGGCCGCCGACTACCTGGACCGGGCGCTCATGGAGGCCCGCGCGCGAGCCGTGGACGCCGTGCTGGTGGAGGTGGACACGCCGGGCGGCGACACCAACAGCACGGGCCGCATGACGAGCGCGCTGCTCAACGCGGCCGTGCCCACCGTGGTGTGGGTGGGGCCGGAGGGCGCGCGCGCGGCGTCGGCCGGCACGTTCCTGGTGCTGGCGGCGCACGTCGCGGCCATGGCGCCGCGGACCACCATTGGGGCGGCCAGCCCGGTCGCCTCCGGCGGCGAGGACCTGCCGGAGACGCTGCAGCGCAAGGCCACGGAGGACTTGGCGGCGCAGGCGCGCACCCTTGGCGAGCGCCGCTCGCCGCAGGCCGCCGGCTGGGCCGAGCGCGCGGTGCGCGATGCCGCCAGCGCCACGGCCGACGAGGCGCTGGAACTGGGGGTGATCGACATCGTCGCCGGCGACTCGGTGCGGCTGCTGGACCAGCTGGACGGCCGGGAGGTGACGGTGGCCGGCGCCACGCAGTCGCTGCGCACGTCCGGGGCGCTGGTGCGCGACCTGCCCATGACCGCCAGCGAGGGGCTCCTGTCGCGCCTGGCGCATCCGGCGGTGGCCCTCCTCCTCCTCACCATCGGCGTCAACGCCATCCTCATCGAGCTCGGCAACCCGGGCGGCTTCGTGGCGGGCATCGTCGGCGTGCTGGCCTTGGCCCTCGGCTTCTACAGCCTGGGCGTGCTGGAGGCCAACCTGATCGGGCTGGCGTTCATGGGCGCCGCGTTCGCGCTGTTCGTGTTGGAGCTCAAGACCCCCACCCACGGGTTGTTCACGGTCGCCGGCATCGGGCTGTTCGTGGGGGGCGCGGTGGTGCTGTTCAGCGGCGGCGCCTTCGGCGTGCCGTGGCTCACCATCATCGTGCTGGCGGCCGGCAGCGCCGTGCTGCTGGCCTTTGTCGTGGCCGCCGCCCGGCGCGCCCTGTTGCGGCAGCCGACCACCGGCAGCGAGGGCCTCATAGGCGCGCGCGGCCGCGTGGTTGCCGATCTGGCCCCGCGGGGCAAGGTCTTGGTCCAGGGCGAGGTGTGGGACGCCACTGCCGTCGACGGCGAGCCCATAGCCCGCGGGTCCACCGTGCGTGTCAGCGACCGCGACGGCTACACGTTGCGTGTCACCGGGCGCGGGTGAGCCCCTGACGTTGATCTGACGGCGCCGTTTCAACGCCGCGGCGCGATCGGAGCCCCGTGCAGCGGGTGACGACGCGCCGCTACCAGCAAGGAGGTCCCATGCTCGGTCTCGATCCCGTCCTGTTGCTCATGCTGCTCGCCGTGGTCATTGGGCTGGTGTACTCGGCCGTCCGCATCGTACAGGAGTACGAGCGCGGCGTGATCTTCCGCCTCGGACGGCTCGTGGGCGCCAAGGGCCCGGGGCTGTTCCTGATCATCCCGTACGTCGACCGCATGGTGAAGGTGGGCCTGCGCGTCGTGGCGCTGGACGTGCCCACGCAGGAGGCCATCACCAAGGACAACGTGACGCTGCGGGTGAACGCCGTGGTGTACTACCGCGTGGTCGACGCGGCCTCGGCCGTGGTCAACGTGGAGGACTACCGGCATGCCACCTGGCAGATCGCCCAGACGTCGCTGCGCAACGTGATCGGCCAGAGCGAGCTGGACGACCTTCTGGCCGAACGCGAGCGCATCAACGTCCGTCTGCAGGAGATCATCGACGAGGCCACCGAGCCCTGGGGCATCAAGGTGTCGGTGGTCGAGGTCAAGGACGTGGAGCTGCCCGACAACATGAAGCGGGCCATGGCGCGCCAGGCCGAGGCCGAGCGCGAGCGCCGCTCCAAGATCATCATGGCCGAGGGCGAGTTCCAGGCCGCGCAGCGCCTGGCCAACGCCGCCACGGTCATCGCCACGTCGCCGGGTGCCATGCAGCTGCGCTACCTGCAGACGCTGTCCGAGATCTCCGTGGAGCAGAACTCCACGGTCCTCTTCCCCATTCCCATCAACTTGCTCGAGTTCCTCTCCGCGCCACGGGTGCCCAGCGGCGGCGGCGCCGTGCCGCCGGTCGCGGAGCCCCAGCTGGGAGCGGGCGAAGACAACTGACGCGGGGCCCGCAAACGGGCGGTGCCGCGCCGCCGACGGCTACGGCGCGGCGCCGCCCACGGCGTCCGGAGCCCCGCCCGGCGCCCGGCCGCGATCAGCGACAGACCAGCTGGCCGGCGATGGTGTTGTAGATGCGCTCCAGGGCGTCGCCGTCCGGCGCGAAGTAGTACTGCGCCGGCTGGCTGGCCACGCGCTCCATGAGCGCGGTGTGGACCCGCCGGCCGTAGCCCACGCTGAAGACGGTGATGCCGTCGGCCTTGGCCGCGTCCGCGGCGCGCACCACGGTCTCCTCCTGGGGGCGGGGCTCGTCGGCCACGGGCGTGGGCACGCGATTGGGCAGGCCGTCGGACAGGAGCACCATGGCCGGCGTGTTGGCCAGCTTGCGGTTGGGCCGGAACGCCGGCAGCAGCTCGCGGTGGCCAACCTCCAGGCCCAGGTCTATGCGTGAGCCCTCCACCGGCCGGATGCGGTCGATGGCCGCCAAGAGCGCCTCGCGGTCGTTGGTGAGCGGTTGCTCCACCGCGGCCACGTCGTTGTACCACACGATGGCCGCCTGGTCGTGCCGGCCCTGTCGGTCGGGCTCCAACTGCAGCCGCTGCAGGAACACCCGCGCGGCGTCCTTGGCCTCCTGCAGCTTGATGCGACCGTCCTCCGACGGCTCCAGCATGGTGGTGGAGGCGTCGATCACGAGCGCTACGTCGGTGTAGCGCTGGAAGCAGGCGCCGTTGAAGACGATGATCACGTAGATGGTGTACCGGTCGGGCGTGGCGTGTGGCGTGACCGTGGCCGAGGGCTCCGGCTCCGGCTCCGGCGTGGCGCTCGGTGTGTCCTCCACCGGCGGCGGCGTTGTCGGCTGCGTGGTGACGGTCTCCGGCGTGCCGGAGGGCACGGTGACGGTAGGCTGGGGCGTGGCGGTGGGTGACGGGGCCGGCGTCTCGACGGCGCGCGTGCGGCTGGGGGTGACGGTGGCCGTGGGCGACGGCACCACCGTGGCCGACGGCGTGAACGTGGGCGCCACCACCACCACCCGCGGCACCGGGAACACGCCGGCCTGCGGCTGGTCCAGGCCGTCGGTGCCGGTGTAGTCGGCGCGCACGTTCGTGGGCCACTCGCCCACCTGCTGCGGCTGGAGCCAGTAGGACACCTCCACGCCGGCGAACGGAACGTCGGTGAAGACCCAGGTCAACGTCCGGGCGGACGGGTCCCACTGCGCCGGCGGCACGGCCGACCCGATCTGGTACGTCATGTTGCCCGGGACCACGTCCACGATGGTCAGCTGCTTGAGCAGCACGGTGGCCGCGATGCGGCGGGCGATGGCGCGGTAGACCGCCTCGAGATCCGCCGCGTCCGGCGCGTAGTAGTAGAGGTCCGGCGTGGAGGCCAGCACGCGCAGCAGGTCCGGGTTGACGTCCTCGCCCAGGCCGATGGCATACGTGATGACGTGGCGCTGGCCCACGCTCGGCGCCATCGGGAGGTCGGAGTGGCGCAGCCTGTCGCGGGCCGCCACGGCGCGCAGGGCCGTGGTGTCGAACGGCACGCCGTCCGTCATCAGCACCACGATCGGCTTGGCGTCCGGTCGGCGATTGGGCCCGGCCAGCGCCTGGTGCGCCAGGTCCAGGCCGCGGGCGATGTCCGTCCCGCCGCCCGCCGTCAGGGCGCGGATGGCGGCCTCGACGGCGCTCCGGTCCTGGGTCAGGCCGTGATCTATGCGGGCGTCCGAGGCAAACGTGACCAGCGCCACCTGGTCGCGGCGGAGGTCCATCAGCCCCAGGAAGGCGAGTAAAGACTCGCGCGCGGCCACGATCTTGCTGCCGCCCTCGTAGTTCATGGACTCCGAGCGGTCCACCAGGAGCACGATGTCGGCCTTCTCGGCCACCTCCTGGCAGCTGCCGTCCAGTCGCAGGGTGACCTTGGTCTGCTGGCCCAGCCAGAGGAAGGTGGGGCTGGCCCACTTGCTGGGCACCGTCTGGCACCCGGGCCCGGCCGGTCCCGGGCCGGGCTCGGTGCGCGTGCCTGGTTGGGGTGCGTAGACCCGCACCCGATCGCGCGACGGGTCCGTGACGTAGACCCTTCCGGCCGCGTCCACCGTCAGGTCGGTCACCGTAGACGGCACGATGTCGGGCTCGGAAGACGTGGCGTCCCACACGTCCAGCACCGTGCCGGAGAGGTCGCTTGCGTCCAGGGCGTAGACGCGGCGCCGGTCCGCCAGGGCCAGGAGCCGGCCCCCGGGGCCCACGGCAATGCGCTCGGCGCGCTCCGGCAACGGGATCACCGCCACGGCGCCGCCGCCCTCGTACACCTCTACGCTGTTGGTGGAGCGGTTGAGCAGGTAGCCGCGCCCGGCGTCGTAGTCGATGTCCCAGTAGACGTGCGTGGGGAACATCAGGGTGGGACCGTCGTAGCGGTTGCCCGCGCTGCTGTACGCAAAGGACTGCGTCGTGTCGCGGTCGAAGAGCAGCGTCACGCGGGACATGAGCGGGTCCCAGCCCAAGGCTGCCAGGAACGGCAGTCGCTCCCCGATCTGCGGGTGGTGGGGGCCCTGGATGCGGTCGGACCACATGTCGTAGCCGGCCGGGCCGGGGCGGACGATGGTCAGGTCGCGGACGGCGTACACGCTGCCGCCGGCGCCGGCGGCTATCGCCGACAACCCGAAGGACTGGATCTGGCCGAGCGGTGAGCCGTCGGTGGCCAGTCGCCGGATGCGGCTGCCGCCGTCCGTGAGCAGGACCAGCTCGGTCCCGTCGGGCGAGGCGGCGATTCGGCTCGGCGCGCCCACGTCGTGCCACGTCTCTACCGGGTTGTAGATCACCGGGCCGGCTGCCGGGGCCTGGGGCGCCGCCTGCTCGAGCGTGGCGCCCGCCAGAGCGGCGCCGACGAAAGCGGTCGTCAGCGCCGTCACCAACACACCCGCCGCGGTCGCCGCGCTCCCGGTGCGCGGCGTTCGCGTGACTGCCGTCTGCCCATCCGTCACGAGTCACCCCCAGGGTCCGATCGCACTGTGTTAACCGCACGGCGAGCGGAAGAGATACGCGCTTGGCCGGAAGCGGTTCTCTGCACCATTGCCGCCGGCCCGTCGCCGGCCCGTCGCCGGCGCGGCGCGGGACCGCGGCCGCGGCGCGGTGGGCGGCGGTATGCTTGCCGTCACGGAGTCGGACTCCCTGCTCAAGGAAACGCGAGGACGCGCCGTGAGCCACCTGAGAGACCTTGCCGCCGTCACCCTCCTCAACCTGGCCGCCCTGGGCCTGGCCGTCTGGTGGCTGCGCGATCCTCGCGCGTCGGCCGTGGTGGTGGTGCCGCCGCCCACGCGCGCGCCCGGGCCCACCGCCACGCCGGTGAAGGTGCACGTGTACGTCTCGGGCGCCGTGTTGCGGCCCGGGCTAGTCGTGCTCTCCGAGGGGGCGCGCGCCGCAGACGCCGTCGGCGCGGCGGGCGGCTTCCAGCCGGACGCCGACCGGGTGGCGGTCAACCTGGCCGCGCCGCTCCAGGACGGATGGCAGCTGCACGTACCGGCGACCACGGACGGCGGCGGGCCGGACCAGCGGTCGCCACCGGGCGCGGGCGCCGGGCCGGCGGGGAGCGTGGGGCCCCTCACGGGGCTTGGAGCCGGTGGTGCCGGGGCTGATTCCGGCGGGCCGGGCGCGGGGGCCGGGCGGGTCAACGTGAACACTGCCGGCGCCGCCGAGCTGGAGACGCTGCCCGGGATCGGTCCGGCGCTGGCCGAGCGCATCGTGGCCCACCGCGCGGCCCAGGGGCCGTTCGCCAGCGTGGACGACCTGCTGGCGGTGTCCGGGATCGGCGAGAAGACGCTGGCGCGCCTGCGCGACCTGGTGACCGTGCGCTGAGACCGTGCGCCGAGACCGCGCGCTTGGCCTACCCGAACGGGTGACCTACAATCCGGCGCTGTGAGCGCCACCACGGCCGGCGGTCCGGACCCGGACCTACTCGCGCGCCTGGAGGGCCTGGGCGTCACGCTGGGCCCGCGCGCCGCGCCGCGTGGCGGCGGCGGCCGGCCGGACGTCATGCCCCTCGAGGAGGCGGTGGCCGGGCGCGTGGTGGAGGGGCCGCATGGCGCGTGCTACGTGAGCGCCGCCCGCTACCCGCTCGACACCCGACACGGTGACGATGCGCTGGGCACGGCGCTGGAGGTGCCCCTTGCGGCGGCGGCCGGCCTTGCCGGGCACGGCGCGGTGGCCGGCCTGGACGTTGCCCGCTCCGTGTTCCTGGATCTGGAGACCACCGGTCTGGGGCGCGACGCGGGCACGACGGCGTTCCTCATAGGCGCCGGGCGCTTCCAGGGCGACGTCTTTTGCGTCCGCCAGTTCTTCCTGCGGGACCCGGCGGACGAGCGCGCCCAGCTGGCGGCGCTGGCCGAATGGACGGGTGACTGCCACGGCGTGATCACCTTCAACGGCCGCAGCTTCGACGTGCCCCTGCTTGCGGCCCGCCAAGCCATGCATAGGCTGCCGCGCCTGCCCGCGGAGTGGCCGCACCTGGACCTGTTGCCTCCTTCCCGCCGCCTGTGGCGGGCGCGCCTGCGCAGTTGCGCGCTGTCGTCGCTTGAGCGGCACGTGCTGGCGTTCGAGCGTCAGGACGACGTGCCGGGCTGGCTTATCCCAGAGCGCTACGACCTGTACCGCCGCACCGGCGATGCCCGCCCGCTGGCGGGGGTGTTCCGGCACAACGTCTTCGACGTGCTGAGCATGGTGGTCCTGACGGCCCGCCTGGCGCGCGCGTGCGCCGCGCCCGAGGCCGTCCTGCGTCACGGCCGGGACTGGCTGGGGCTGGCGCGGGGGTACGAACAGGCGCGCGACTGGAGCGCCGCGGTGCAGGCGTACGAGTCGGCACTGGCGCGCGGCCTGGGTGCGGACGAGGCGGACGAGGCGCTGCTGCGGCTGGCCGGGGCCGCCAAGCGGGGCGGCGACTGGCCGCGGGCGCGCACCGTGTGGGAGGGCCTGGCGGCCGCCGCGCGCCCCGGGCGGCTGGCGCCGCTGGAGGAGCTGGCCAAGTACTGGGAGCACCGCGCCTCGCCGGCGCGGCTCGACCGCGCGCTGGAGATCGCCCTGCGCGCGCGCGTCCTCGTGGCCGACGGGGTGGTGCGGCCGGCGCGCGGCCGGCGGCGGGCGCTTGAAGACCTGGACCGGCGCGTAGCGCGCCTGCGACGGCGGCTGGGCGGGCCCCGCTAGCGGCCGGGCGGCCCTGACGGTCCCGCTCCGCCCGCGACGGCTGCCGGCCTAGACGCCGCCGCGGCGCGTCCAGGGCAGGTACAGCCCGCGACGTCCGGGCGGCGGCTCCGTTGGCACCCCGGTGGGCATTCCCGTGGGCTCCGCCGTGGGCGCTTCCGTGGGCCCAGCCGTGGGCTGGACGGTGGGAGCCGGCGGCGGCGCTGCCAGCGGCCGCGCCAGCCCCAGGTAGTCCAGCTGCCAGCCGGGGAACACCTGCGGCACCGCCGGGTTGCCCACGCGCCGCTCCAGGATCTCGCCCAGCACGTCGCGGTACTCCGTGGTGCCCGCCAGGTCGCCGCGGTCCAGCTCGTCGTCGGCCAGGCCGGGCCACGGCCGCACGTAGACCTGGCCGCCCACGATGCCCTTGCCGAACAGGAACATGGTGTTGCCGTGACCGTGGTCCGTGCCCACGCCGCCGTTCTCATTGGCGCGCCGGCCGAACTCGCTCATCACCATCAGCGTGACGCCGCGCGCGGTGCGGTCGGTGGGGTCGAAGCTGGGCCACAGGTCCTTGACGAAGGCCGTGATGCCCCCGGCCAGCGCCGACATGAGGTTGGCCATGGTGCCGGCGGTGGGGTCGGCGGCGTCGGCCTGATTGGCGTGGGTGTCCCAGCCGCCGATGTCCACGCACGCCACCTCCAGCCCCATGTCGGCCTTGATGAGCCGGGCGATCTGCTGCAGGCCCTGGCCGAAGGCGCCGGCGGGGCCGTAGTCGGCGCCGTTGGCCGGCACGTACGGCTGGTTGCCGATCCGCTCGGCCAGCATGGCCACGGCGGCGAAGGTGGACTGCCCCTCGCGGTCCAGCCAGCCGTCGCCGGCGTACAGCTGCTCCAGGTGCTGCTGGAACCGCAGCACCTCCGACTGCCGACCCTGCAGGTGGAAGTCGGCGATGGACTGCAGCGCCACCGCGGGCACCGGACCGCGCAGGCTGGGCTGGACCATGGTGCCCATGCCCACCGCGCGGAACGGTGACTCGTTCCGGTGGGCCATGGTCTGCAGATGCCGGCCGAGCCAGCCGGTCTGCACCGACTTCTTGCCCGGCGTGCCCCGCTCCATGTAGTCCATGGCGTCGAAGTGGCTGCGCGTGGTGTCGTCCATGTGCATGGCGTGCACCACGGCGAAGTTGCCGCCGTCGAACAGCTCCTTCCAGCCTCGGTCCACAAGCGTGGGATGCATGCCGAAGAA